>JADMIO012731084.1_pt1 | contig 49182 bp, 42 predicted proteins | sample 8958161 | NCBI WGS metagenome assembly JADMIO01 (sample SAMN16585339, study PRJNA669376) | soil metagenome | isolation source: Crop rotation soil | place: USA: Cullars Rotation, Alabama | collected 2011
CTTTCCCGATCTTGTACCGAAATATTTTTCGGATTGGAAAAAGGGCCCCGATCCGTTTAAAAAAGATCCGGCACCGGTTATTCCCCCTCTGCAAAAAACCGAATTCGTGACTGATTTTGTCAACCAGCCATCGGCAGTAGTTGAGGTTCGCTGGCACGGCCCTTCGATCGGCATTGACGATAAGGCAACCTATGCCGCCGATGTTTTCAGCGAGATCATCCGTCAGGATGAACATGAGCATACGAAGGAATTGCTCGAATCCGGTATCGCTACGGGAAAAAATTTCTGGTACTATACACAGCGCCTTGCCGGACCGATCCAGGGTGATATCGTCGCACCGCCCGAACGCCTTGTTGACGCAATGCGAATATTCTGGCAGCAGTTCGATAAATTTACCGACCCTCATTATTTTACCGATGAACAGCTTGAAACTTCGAAAGCGATGCTCAGGAGCAGGATCTTATTCGACAGTGAGAGCCTTACCGATTTTTCCAAAACGATCGCATTCTGGTGGGCATCGACGGGGCTTGACTACTACGAAGATTATCTCGATAACCTTGCCAAGGTCAACCGGAAGGATATTAAGAACTACATCGATAAATACCTGACGGGGCAGCCGTATATCCTTGGGCTTGCTATCGACCCCACTTCGGTATCCCAGTTGAAACTCACCCCCGCTATGCTCGGGCACTCGGCATTTAATGTAAAATGATCTTTCACCGGAAAATTATGTCAACTTTACGCCCGGCCTTTCTCATTCTATGCCTGATCGTACTTGCTGCTGTACGTCCGGCATCCGGTAATCCCTCCGTGGACGATCAGTATGTGATCACCGACGTGCAGGAATTTTCCGTCGATGGAATTGATGTTCTGCTTCGTGAAAGCAAGGAAACGCCAGTGATTTCTTCTATTCTCTATCTTCGCGGCGGTACAAGTGCGCTGCCTGCTTCCGAATCTCCGGCGAGCGAATCCTTTGCATTGCGGCTTGTCCCGCTGAGCGGTTCGCAATTCACTTCAAAGCAGCGTTTTCGCAGGGTGATGCTTCGCATGGGCTCCGGTATAGGCGGCACCGAAGGGCGTGATTACTCCGCACTTTCCCTCAGATCGACAACCGAGAGCTTCGATACGACATGGAAATTCTTCTGCGAATCCATTGTAAGCCCGGTGGTGGATCAGGTAGAATTCCAGAACCTGAAGCGCAATGCCCTCCGGACATTCGAAGGCGGCCGTGATGATCCCGATGCCGTTTCAAAGATCACTCTTGATTCCATTTATTTTCTGAATCATCCGTACGGAAGACGCGTCAAGAGGGAAGACATCGAAGGCCAGACGCCTGAGCATGTGCTGGAGTACTATAAATCCCTGATGGTGAAATCGCGCTTTCTTCTTGTTGTCGTGGGGAATATTTCCCGTTCGCAGCTTGAGAAAAAAATTAAACAGGGCGGGCTGACTTCATTGCCTCTTGGCAGTTACGTTCAGAAGGATATCCCGATCCCCGAGAAATCAAATTCACCCGGTGCGTATTTTCCTCCGTTCGGGCGCTCGCTGCCGACAAAATATGTCATTGGTTTTCACAGGATCCCGAGCAAGGACGACCCGGATTATTATCCCTACATTCGCCTCCGTAATTTCTTCGGCGGATTCCTTTTCCAGCATTTGAGGGTGCAAACGAATCTGGCATACGCTCCGAACAGTGAAGATGTCGATTCACGCTCGGCCGTCGAGATGATCACATTCCAGACACCGTATGTCGATAGTGCGATCAAAATTATATTCAAGGACGTGGATTTCTTCCAGCAGAACACGCTCCTGGAATCGGCGATCAAGGGGAATGTTGCCAAGTGGGCGACGAGCAATTACCTGAAGCAGGAAACCACGATCGAACAGGCCGTTGCCATCGGCCAGGCGCAGCTCTCAACCGGTTCTTGGCGCAATGCCTTTATTTCCTTCGATAAACTCTCGCAGGTCAAGCCGGAAGATATTGTACGGGTTGCCCAGAAATACTACAGGAATTTCAATTGGGTTGTTGTCGGCGATACCAGGGATGTCGATAAAAATCTATTGATGTCGAGGTAAGGGATGCGGAGCGAAAGAGTATCTTCTTCTAGAGTACTCGAAAAGGTCTACTCTCAAGCTATCCATGAAAAATAATCGTAGGGGCACGCCGCGCGTGCCCGTTCTCGGGTTTTTATTTAATATCAGGTTTGCATATCACCTCGACAAGGCACGCGCGGCGTGCCGCTACGGAAGATCGTTAAAGTTATAACTTTATCAGGAGTCCGACTATTGCCGCGAATAAGTACGATGAGTGGCTCGGGGGTTTTAAAACGAAACAGGAGAAGGATCGTCACTCCCGTACTGATTGTTAGAGGTGACATTCTGCAATTCATCACGGGATTCTTCGCTTTGCTCAGAATGACACTTATGGGCGCGCATTATTAAGTTACTATCAGAAATGAGGAGTTTTTGCCGCTTCCATGATATTTTGCAAAATTTGGTGTTTGAGTTAGATTGTATTATATTTGTAATAGTCATTGCAAATCCGGCATAGACAGATTCTGCTCCGGTGCTCTATCTGCCGATATAGCTATTCTATAATATACCTCCGAATTTGCCCTGATAGAGTGAGTGGTTAGCATCATCATCGTTCTTCTAAAAGCTTGTTTACTATGAAAACAATGTCGGTTTCAACCCAGGTTTTGGAGTGTGGTTCTGTTGGTTTTGCAGGCTTTGAATATCATAAAATCAATAGGAAAGGTCTGTCTTTTCAATTGAATTATAGATATTTCTTAATCTTTTTATTTAGCTTTTTTTTCACCGAAAGCGGAATGGCTGAGCCTATCGAAGAGCACACGCTTGTAACCAATGATTGTATTATCGCCAATGGCTCGGCTCATGGCGGAAGTTCTGCCGGAGCTGAATTGCTTGACGAGGAAAAAATGACGCTCTGGACCGATCCGAATTACGGAGCCGTTAAGGGCACTGCGAGCGGGTTATACTGGGATTATCCGGGCACGACAAGCGCCGACGGTGTTTTTCTTGCACAAAAGAATATTGGCTCGCTGCAATTCGCTTCTACAGGGCTGGATTTAACCATTGGCTCATCCGTTGCCTATATTCCTGCTAATTTTTATACAATGCCAGTGTGCAATATTGCAAAAACCGGAAGCGCAGGTACTATAAACATTGAAGATGGTTCAACCTGGGATTACTACGGGAGTTCAGTACGATCAAACTGGAATTCGGGACTTCTGACTGTTAACCTTAACGGTCCGAGTGGTGCGCCGACCGCCCCGAACCTCAATATTCATGCCGGAGCCGTTTTCTGGGAATGCTCATCGCTCTCTGCCGATCATGCAATGATCGATATTCTTTTCGATAATAATATTAACCCGATCAATACTGCTGCAAATACCGGCGATCGATTGTCCGGGCTTCTGCGCGTCAGCAACAGTACTGTGTTCTCTGATAGCAAGGTAAACTCATTCGAGCCGTGCAGGGGAAATGTGGTCATGAAGATCACCGGTACAGGATCAGGAGCTACTTCCACAGATGTTACATTTGTTTCGATCTCTACTGACTATACCAATGACGGAGGGAATGCGATAGTACAATTTAATGAATTGTCCAATAGCGGCGCTTCACCAGATAAATGCACATTCAACGGAGGAACAGCAACGCAAATGACTTTTCATTGCATTGATCCTCAGCTTGCAGATCTCAAAATAACAAATATGACCTTTCACGGATGGATTGATAAAGCCATCTGGATTGAAAGGACGAATTCATTGACAAATAATTATGGGAATATTGAAGTATCGAACAACACTTTTGAAGTTGCTGATTATCGAAATCTGCTTGGATGTGATCCTTTGGGACCGAACCCAAGCAATCAATTTGGAATTTTCCTAAAGAATTTCAATCTTTCTGGCCTTGAAGGGAAAGTATTAGTAACTAATAATCTTTTCACCGATGGAACAGATGCTGCTAATAATTTGCATGGGACACTTCAAGCAGCTGTCCAACTTACTAATACAACAGGCAACATTACAAATAATCATATTACTGATTGCGGCTTTAGGAATGGTATCAATATCGGGAATACCTCAGTTACAATAATTACAAAGCCATATTTATGTAATGACAGAGTTGAGAACCTCGATGGGGGAGGTACAGGTTTAGGGTCAGGTATTCAGACCGAAGGAGGATACCAAGGGTTTATTAAGTCGTGTCAAATTTTAGGCTGTGGGTTCGGAGTAAATATTCTTGGTCAACTTGATGTTCCCGGAATTGTATTTACAAGGATTCAGAATTGTATTGGGATTGGTCTAGCGGTTGAAATATTGTGTCATGTAAAACTTTCAGGTGTACATGGGATCTCAAGCGGTGGAGATGATTATGCGGCGTTTGATACAATTAGCGAAAATGGGTCAAGTTCACTATCCAATAGTACTCAAATTGCATTATTCGCTGATGGTACAAACCGAGCTAAACTTGATCTTGGAAATAGCCTACAGCTTTTTACATGGCAGCATTTTGCAGAAAATAATATCATTCAGGTCTCTGGTAATAATAATTTAATTACTTCAGATAATACAAACGGGGCAGGGATCAATGCATTAGGTAATATTGATAATAATTTCTGGGGCGCGTCCGGAATCAGTCCAGCTAATTTTTTTACAACCCCCGGTGATGGTCATCGGGATGGCACCAGTAACATTTTTGCTACTGGTGTTTCATATGACGGAAATACTGCTGTTTCTCGAACGTCGGAAACAGCCGCTGGATTCTCAGTGTCTTGTGGAGGAGGATTCTCAACTCCCAATAAAGAAAATCTTCCCCAATCGGTACTTTCACTTGATAGTTGCAAGTTGTTATATAATCTGGCGAATGCTTATGATGAAAATAACATGTATCGGGAGTGCTATGATACAGCACGAAAATTTATAGAAACTTGCCCTAATTACCAAGGGTCATATGAGGGGTTTCAGTTTACGGATGTAGGTATTGCAAATTCAAATCTTAATGATACAGCACGGTATCGTCAATATAGAGAATGGTTAATATCGGTTCTATTTCTCAATACCACAGACCCGACCTACTTTTGTACATGTATAGCTTCGATAGCCGGTACATATCAATATTCTGAACATAAACGATTCCCTAATGCTTTAAATACCATCTACCGATGGATGCTAACCCATCATTATTGCCCAAATTTTTCATGGCATAAATATGACAGTTTGACAATGATAGAAAATCATGCGGAGTGGATAGGCTCCGGAGATTCCGCCAAAGGCAAACCCTTCGATACGACAATGAATACGATGGCTGAACTTGGTCTGGGATTTTTAGACTCATTGACCTTCGGGGTTAATCCGAGTAAAACGCCTTCTTCAACTTATCTTTCCGACCTGAATATATCACCTAACCCATCACATGGACTCGTGACGGCCAAGTATTCACTTTCGCGTCAAGGCTTCATTCAGTTTACTGTATTCGATGCATTGGGAAGGGTAGTCTGGAGCAGAGCAGGAGAATCAGAGTTCGAAGGGACTCATGAATTACCAATCGACTTGCGAAGTACTCCGTCAGGGACGTATTATGTTCGTATCGAAGCAGGCTTCGGAGAAGTGAAGACAGTAAAAATCATTAATGAGAAATAAAACTAAATCACCCCTCCTTTTGAAGGAGGGGCTGGGGTGGTTACTAACCGGATGCTGCGCGATATTTTTCTGTACGGGATCGGTGTTTGGGCAGAAAGAGAAGATGAACCCGCAATCCGTCGATAGCTGTAAACTTCTTTTCAATCTGGCTAATGCGTATGAGGAAAATAATATGTATCAAGAATGCTATGATACTGCACGCAAATTTATAGAAACTTGCCCTAGCTATGTAGAGTCATGGAAAGCATTCACTTTTACCGATGCTGGTATTCGAGGCTCTAATGTTGATGATACTTCACGTTATAGAAAATATCGTTCGTGGTTGGTCTCGGTATTATTCTTGAACACTATAGATCCTTACTATTTTTGTGGGTGTATGGCCTCTATATCCGGTACATATTTATTTAGCGAGCATAATCGTTTTCCTAATGCTCCAAGTTCGATATATCGGTGGATGCAAGCACACCATCTCTGTCCAATTTTTAAGTGGGGAGTATCGGACAGTAATTCAATGGATAAAAATCACCGGGAATGGATCGGGTCCGGAGATTCTGCAAAAGGGAAACCTTTTGATACTACTATGAACACGATGGCAGAACTTGGTTTGGGATTTTTAGACTCATTGACCTTCGGCGTTCATCCAACGAAGACACCACCATCGATCTATCTTTCAGATCTGAATATATCACCCAATCCATCACATGGACTGGTGACGGCCAAGTATTCACTTGCCCGTCAAGGCTTCATTCAGTTTACTGTTTTCGATGCATTGGGAAGAGTCATCTGGAGCAGGGCAGGAGAATCAGAGTTTGAAGGAACCCATGAATTACCAATCGACTTGCGAAGTGCTCCGTCAGGGACATATTATGTTCGTATTGAAGCAGGCTTCGGAGAAGTGAAGACGGTAAAGCTTATTCATGAGAAATGATCGTAGGGGCATGCCGCGCATGCCTTGCTGAGGTGATATGCAAACCTGAAATGAGATAGAAATCCGAAGAGGGCACGCGCGGCGTGCCCCTGCGAAATCATAACTTTATGAGGAGTCCGGCTATTGCCGCAACAAGCACGATGAGCGGCTCCGGGATCTTAAAACGAAACAGGAGCAGGATCGTCACTCCCGTAATGATGAGAGAGGGGATATCCGTAAGCGAATGTCTTCCCAGATTGAAGAGCGAGCCGGCAATTGCTCCCGTTGTTGCCGCTGTTACCCCGAAAATAAATGCATTCACATTAGGATTTTTTACGATCCGCTCATAGAACGGGGTCAGGAGAATAACGAAGAGATACACGGGCAGAAACACGCCAAGCGCCGCGGCGAATGCACCGGGAAGTGAAGAAACAAGATAACCGATAAATGCCACCGTGATCACAAGCGGTCCGGGTGTGATCATCGAAACGGCAACGGCATCGACAAATTGCTTATTGGTGAGCCAGTGATTTTGTGTCACCACATCTCCGTAGAGGAAAGGCACGATCGCCAGCCCGCTTCCGAAAACGACAGAGCCTGCTTTTACGAAATACAAAAAAAGCTCTATAAATGAAGGCGCGTTACCAATTGCCGGAACAATATCCAGGATATAGGCCGGAAAAAAAAAGCGAAGTTTATTCCGTGATAAGAAAGATCCTTTCGTCACGACAAGCAGGTTGACTATTCCTGCCATGATAAGCAGCAGTATCGGTTCTCCTTCAAGCAAGGCCGTTGCGATTGCCGAAACCGCGAATATCGCCCACAGAATATTTTTTTTGCCGAGAACACTAACCGACAATTTATATGCCGATCGAACCATTACCCCGATCACGGCAGCGCTGATGCCATAAAAAGCGGCCGATATCCATGGCATCTCACCATACTCCCGGTAAATAACGGCAAGGCCGACGACCATCAGGAATGACGGAAGAATAAAAAAGATGCCGACAAGGGTTGCACCTAAGATCTTGTTACGGATATACCCGATATAGAGCGCAAGCTGCGTTGCAAAAGGCCCCGGAGCCAGTTTGCTGAATGCAAGACCTTTGATATATTCTTCATGCGTGACCCATCCGCGTTTCTCGACAAGATCGCGCTGCATGTACCCGGCAAGCGGGACAGGCCCTCCGAATCCAATGGTGCCGAGTTTCAGGAAATAGAGTACCAGACCCTTGAGCGAATAGGGCTGCTTGTTTTCCGGAATTGATTCAGGTTGCACTTGGGTCGTTGTTGAATCGATACGAGCGACTCATCAACATCCAGAACGGGCACTTTGTCACATCAGGAATTGCAATCCGAAATATCCGTAAAGATTGGCATCGTCTGTTGAAAGCGGTGGTGTTTCCAGATCCTTGCCGAATCCCGCCAAAATCCCGAAATGCTCGAACAATTTTATCTGCGCTCCGATATTCAGGAACGTCCCCGCCTTGAAATAGACGGCACTCTCTCCGGTTGCATCGATGTCCGGCGTTCTGCCGATCGTTGTATGTAATTCGGCCAGGAGCGTGAGGTGTTCGCCGATATCATGATCGATCGCAAGTCCCAGGAATAGCTCGGAGGCTTTTCCTAATATCTGGTATCCTGCCTGGAGGTTTACACCGAACTCTGCGATCTCCTTGTTCATTGCCACCGGAAGTGCAATTCCAAAAACCGGGGATTTGCCTTCCTCTTCATTGGGATTAAACGAAATGATCGGCTGCGGGTAAATCGATAGGGAAAAACCTTCTTCTTTCCCGTCAAGGATCAGGTATTTAAAGCCAAGTGTAATGTTGTCGAATTTATGCGCAAGGTTTTCTTCTTTTTCAGCGGCCCATGTCAGTTCGGCTTTTAATTGGATCCTATCGCCGAGGCCGTAGTTAAGATCGATAATGGGAAAACTCCTGACGTAGTCATTTTTGCTGCCTTCAAATTCGAAGGCGAAATTATTTTCCCATTTTCCATCGCCCGGCACACCGGAGTCATCGGTCTGCATCGGAGGTCCGCCCTGCGAAAATACCGGCGTGGCGCAGCAGCAAAATAATATGGCGAAAAATATCAGGGAGATCATGCAGGGAGTTGTTGCACTTTTTTTCATAGTCATTTCGTGTTTTAAAAAGCACAGGGAGGATAGATATGTTCAGGGAGCAGGGGAAGGTGAATTCCTGCAGGCTAATTCCAAAATATCGTAAATTCGTTTTTTACCAATAAGCTATGATCAGTAAAACCCTTGCCAGGAAGCGTATCGGCGCCGAGCCAGGTTTCCAGTGGCGCGGTGATGAAATTACAAGGATCGAGGGGCTCAGCGACGCCGTTTTTGCTTTTGCCGTTACCCTTCTTGTCGTGTCACTGGAAGTACCGAAGTCCTTCGATGATTTTTATCTTGCCATCAAAGGCCTTCCGGCATTTGCCATTTCGTTTTTGCTGCTTATGCTTATCTGGCATAACCAATACACCTTTTTCCGCCGGTACGGATTGCAAGACACGAGGACCATTGTACTTACGATCGGTTTGCTCTTCGTGATTCTTTTCTATGTCTATCCGATGAAATTCCTTTTCAGCGGCATCTTTACTCCGATCGTTGACGGGCTTTTTCCCAACTCCCCGAAAATGAAGGTCACGATGGTCGCCAGCGTTTCGGATCTCGCAAATTTGATGACGCTCTATCATTCCGGGGTTATTGCAGTCTACGGGGTATTTATTTTTCTTTACAGGCATGCCTTTGCTCAACGCAAAGAGCTCGAGTTGAATGAAGTGGAATGCTATGATACAAAGGTCAGTATTAACGAATCTATTTTCTTTGTCATGCTTGGGGGAACGGGACTTATTATGGCGATAATCGGAACCCCGTTACTCACTTCGATCTCGGGCATCATGTATGGGCCGGTGTGTTTTGTGTATTTCAGTTATACCGGCTGGAAGTTCGGGAAGAAACGGAATGAGTTGCTAACAAAAATCGAAAATTCTCCCCAAAATATGCCGATTTAAAAAATCGGGACGGAAAATTCCGTATTTTTGAGTCCGTACTATTACAACGGAAAAGGCAACGAGTGGCAAAAAAACAGTACGGCAACCAGACGAAATTTATATTTATCACCGGCGGAGTAGTCAGCTCGCTCGGTAAGGGAATAGTCTCCTCTTCACTCGGCCTCCTCCTGAAAGCCCGCGGGTTACGGGTAACGATCCAGAAGTTCGATCCCTATATTAATGTCGATCCCGGCACGATGTCGCCATACCAGCATGGTGAAGTATATGTTACCGATGACGGTGCGGAGACGGATCTTGATCTTGGTCATTATGAACGTTTTCTTGATGTAAGCATGTCCCGTGCCAATAACACAACGACGGGGCAGGTCTATAATGAAGTTATTCAACGGGAGCGGCGCGGAGATTACCTCGGGGCTACCGTTCAGGTCATCCCTCATATCACCGATGAGATCCGCCGACGCATGATGGCGCTTTCGGAGACCGGAGAGTATGATATTGTCATTACCGAGATCGGTGGTACCGTTGGCGATATCGAATCATTGCCTTTCCTTGAGGCAATGCGCCAGTTGATGCAGAAGGTCGGCAAGCAGCATTGCCTTTCGATTCACTTGACGCTTGTTCCTTATATTTCGAGCGCGGGTGAATTGAAGACGAAACCGACTCAGCATTCGGTCAAGCAGTTGCTCGAGCTTGGTATCCAACCGGATGTTCTTGTCTGCCGGTGCGAAGAACCGCTTTCGAAAAGCGCGCGTGAGAAGATCGGTCTATTCTGTAATGTCGAGCCGCGTGCCGTTGTCGAAGCCCGCGATGCAAGCACAATCTATGAAGTACCTCTTACCTTTGCCAAGGAAAAGGTCGATCAGATCGTTCTCGAAAAACTTGGTTTAAAAACCGGTGCCAAACAGGATCTGGCGAAATGGCGCAAGTTCGTCGAGCATGTAAAATTTCCGAAGAACCATGTTCGTATCGGGCTGGTGGGTAAATACGTTCAGCTTGCCGATGCCTATAAATCCATCAGCGAAGCATTTATTCATGCCGGTTCGGAAAATGATGCGAAGGTCGAAATGGTCTGGATCAACGCCGAAGAACTGGAAAAACAAAAAAATGTTGCCGGTGCCTTTACGGGCATTGACGGAGTCCTGATCGCTCCCGGGTTCGGCTCGCGCGGAGTCGAAGGGAAGATCAAGGCGATCGAGCATATCCGAAAGAATAATATTCCTTTTTTTGGTATTTGCCTCGGTCTGCAGTGCGCCGTGATCGAGTACGCACGAAATGTCTGCGGATTGAAACAGGCGAATTCCGCAGAATTCAAGGAGACAAAAGAAAATGTGATCGATATGATGCTCGATCAGAAAAAGATCCTGACAAAAGGCGGTACTATGCGTCTGGGAAGTTATCCCTGCATCTTAAAAAAGGGATCGTTGGCCAATAAGATCTACCGCGATCAGTTTATCAATGAGCGTCATCGTCACCGTTATGAGGTCAATAACTCTTTCCGTGCAACTCTTCAGGAGAACGGACTCATCTTTGGCGGTGTCTCTCCGGATGGGAAACTGGTGGAAATGATTGAGCTTTCAAAGGATGTTCACCCGTTCTTCATCGGTGCGCAGTTCCACCCTGAACTCAAAAGCCGTGCAACAAAAGCTCATCCTCTCTTCCGCGAATTTGTCAAGGCAAGTTTGATCTATCATCAATCGAAAGCAAAACCTGCAAAAGCCAAACCAAAACGTTGAAGAATGAAACCTCGTTGAACACGACGAGCGGCATGCCCCCGATTGCTCGTGCTCAGGCAGAAGCCTTGCGGAATCTTATCCGCGAAGCTTCGGAAAGGAATGCCTCTTCTTCATTTGTTATTGAAGGCCCTCACCTTATCGAACGTGCCTTTGAAACGATCCCCGAACGAATCAGGCAAGTGATCTTTACCGATCATGCTTTTTCATTGCACATGTCTATTGCTATGAATGCCGGCCGCAGGAAAATACCCTGTTTTCACATCTCATCAAAACTTTCCGAGCGCGTTTCCGATACAAAGTCACCCCAGGGGATCTTTGCCGTTATTGCAATGCCTGAAGTTGAATCCGCTTTGGGTGTTTCCGATGTAGTCATAGCACTCGACGATGTTCAGGACCCGGGAAACGTCGGAACGATCATCAGAACAGCATCCTGGTTCGGTGTAAAAGATATTCTTTTTGGAAATGGATGCGCTGATCCGTATTCACCAAAGGTCCTGAGGGCAACACAAGGTGAAATTTTTACCACAAATGTGGGAAATCGTGGAGAATTAATTAATTCTTTACGTATATTGCAAAAAGATCAATGGCAGATCATAGCTGCTACCATTGACCCGGCGGCGTGTTTACTCTATAAGATGGCATTTCCCAAAAATATCGTTCTTGTTTTTGGAAGTGAGGCACACGGAGTTAGCCGCGAGATTCTGAGCATTGCCGATGGGCAAATAATTATCCCCAGATTCGGCCAGGGAGAATCATTAAACGTCGCAACAAGCGTGGGAATCGTACTTTCAGAGGTGATGAGGAAGAAAGACCTGAAACAAATACCATGAAAAGCGATTCATACTGAGGGAGCAAGTGTAACGTTTTTGGTGATTGGAAGTATATTATTTATGTGAGGTTGTCATAGGCCTTGTGGATAAAACGTTCATTAGTTAAGGGGTTTGGCACGTAACTTGCTGGATTCCCAAACGTTATTCAAGTACAAGGTTTTGACAGCCAATTATTACCAACTATCATGCAAGCCAGGGAGGCGGGCAAAATGAAGACAACCAAAGTAGGACAATCAGGAACACCCCAGGAGCAGGCTCAGGAATTTCTGCAGAAGGCATACCGCCTGCAGATGTCAGGGCACCTTCAGGAAGCCATCGAGAACTACCGAGCCTCGATAGCCATTGTTCCGACCGCTGAGGCACATACCTTCTTAGGATGGGCACACAGCTTCTTAGGCGATTACGAGCAGGCGATCGAGGAATGCAAGACAGCCATTTCAATCGATCCTGAGTTCGGCAATCCCTATAATGATATCGGTGCATACCTTATTCAGAAAGGGGATACCGATGAGGCTATTCCGTATCTCGAACTGGCGATGAAGGCCAAACGCTATGCGACTCCGCACTTTCCGCACTATAATCTTGGACGGATCCTCGAGCGCAGAGGCGATTGGTTCGAAGCACTTGCCGAATACGAGCAGGCGCTGGAGATCGAGCCGGGGTATACATTAGCGAAGGATGCCTATTACAGGCTCATGGCTCTGATGAATTGATTTGGAAAATGTGTTAAACGATGCTGCTTGGCGCACAGATCGCGCCAAGCGGCATTTTTTTATCCGAACGGTGTTTATTAACGGGCTGATCGCTCTATAATTGTGAACTGATCATTAAGGTACCATCCATACATCAAAACTCATGAATAGAAGAGAATTTATTGAAAAGGCCTGCCTTACCGGAATTGGTATTGTTGCGGGGACAAGCATTATCAATTCATTAGGCATTCAATCGATCAAGGCATCGCCTCGCCCCGGGATTTTCCGCGGAAACCGTGAAATTCCGATCATGCTGGCAGATACTCCCGATCTGCAGGCTGTTGGCGGCGCTTACCATCTTGAAATCGAAGAGATCGAAAAGAATCTTCTTATTGTACGCACAGGCGAAGAGGAGTTTATCGCCGTTGATATCAAATGCACACATAAGGGATGTGACGTTACCTATCAGGCAGGCGGCCCTTCGGCAAGTGCGATGTTCGTCTGCCCCTGCCATGATTCGCGCTTCGATTTGAGCGGCCAGCCGAAAAGCGGGCCGGCAAAAAAGCCGCTTGGCACCTATAAAACCAGCTTCAAGAACGGCGAGATAACTATTCATGTACCTCTGGAAGGCGAGCCTGCAGATGGCGGAAAAGAAGCTGTAAAGAAAGATTCTACCCAGAAGAAATAATGAAAATGTGACTATCATTGCGGGAAAGCATCAACCTTTCCCGCAATGATAGTCTATGGTATTCGATCAGAAAGAAGTATGAAGTCAGAAGCAGGAATAATTTGTTCTGCTTTCTGACTTTTTTTTCATATCTCATAAATCCCAACGTGCGCACTTCCGATGATATTGTCGAACGGGTTCGAAACGCTACCAGCATCGTTGATGTGGTGAGCGAGCACGTTCGTTTGCGCAAACGCGGGAGAAATCATATCGGTCTTTGCCCCTTCCATACCGAAAAAACGCCATCCTTCAATGTAGTCGAAGATAAAGGCATTTATAAATGCTTCGGCTGTGGCGAAGCCGGGGATGTGTTCAGTTTTGTCATGAAGATAGAAGGATTGACCTTTCCCGAGACATTGGAGAAACTTGCGAAAAATGCCGGCATCGATTATGTCCGTCAGGAGCGCAATCCCGATCACCACTCCGAGGATAAAACCGAACCGCTCATAAATGCCTGCCGTGAATTTGCCGCCTTCTGTTACCGGGCGCTTCGCAATGATAATAATATCCAGGTGATGAAGTATTTGCTTGACCGTGACTTCACCGAAGAGATCTTAAAAAAATTCGGCGTGGGGTTTGCTCCCGAAGGCCAGTCATCGTTTTTGCATACACAGGAGATCTCGAACAGGACCTTGCAGATCTATGAACAGGCCGGAATAATTTCACGGGGGGAGAACGGCGACTATTATGATCGTTTCCGAAACCGGATCATTTTTCCGATCATGAATCAGACCGGGCGCATCATTGCTTTCGGCGGCAGGATACTTCCCGGCGCTCATAAAGAACTTGCGAAATATGTGAATTCCCCGGAGACGCCGGTCTATCATAAGTCACACATCCTTTACGGACTGTTTCAGGCCAAGGATGCGATCCGCAAAAAAGATTTCGCCATCATGGTCGAAGGTTATGCCGATGTCCTGGCCGTCTCCCAGGCTGGTTTTGAGAATGTCATTGCTTCGGCCGGTACGTCGTTGACAACCGATCAACTTAGTCTTCTGAGGCGCTATACAAAGACGATCGTTCTTCTTTTTGATGCAGATCAGGCCGGAAAGAATGCTATCCTTCGCGGAATAGAACTTGCTTTAGCCGCAGACTTTGACGTCAGTTGTATTGTACTGCCGGCCGGTGAAGATCCCGATTCTTACCTTCGGAAAGAAGGAGCTGAAGGATTCGAAAGGCAGATCGCACAAAAAACATCCTTCATCGAAACAAAGGCCAGGCTCTTGAAGGAACAGGGGATGTTTAATTCCCCGGAAGGATCTGCCCGTGCAGTGCGTTCGCTTGTGGAAACGATCGCGAAAGTCCCTGATGCGATCAAGCAGGAATTTTATATCCGCCGTATCGCCGAGAAATTTCATCTCGGCGAATCCATGTTGCTTACCGAATTGCGGAAAATGACCGGCCGCGAACGGCGGGAAGTAGTTCGCAAGCAGGTTGAAAGCGGCCTTGCTGAAGAAAACAGGCAGCGCCAGAATCCGGTACAAACACCAAAACCTTCGAGCGCGCCGCCTACTCGCGCTGAACTTGTTCTCCTTCATTCCTTTCTTGAAGATACAGGGCTTGCGTATAAAGCCATTATTGAACTGGATTTCGATATCTCACTGATCGAGAATGAGTATGTCAAATCCATTCTCATCACCTGTATCCGGTCCTATGAGGAGAACGGCGAAGCGCCGGCAGTAGCAGTGCTTCTGGAAGCATTCCGGGATGACGAGGCTGTTCGAAAGCTGATCATCGATACTTCAGTGACAGGTGAGAAGGTCAGTGAAGAGTGGGATGCCCAGCTTACGACGGGGGATATTGCCGATCGCCTGTCGCAATCGGCTATGCAAAGCGCTTCGGTGATTATGTCCGAAGCGCTGGAAAAAAGATTGAAAACACTTCAGCAGGGGATCCGGCAGTTAACCGATGAAACCGAGATAAGCATGCTGATGGAAGATATTCTCGCCACCGCTCAACAGATCAAAGAATTAAAAACGCTGAAGGTCGGGCAGTCCTTTTAATGCTTTACTGCTTCAGTACGGATATTTTCCTCCAATTCGGAAAAATATTTTTTCTTATCAGCATAATGATATTCCTTGCGAACGATCTCCCAGCCTTCACTTTCTTTTCCTATCGAAATATAGGCATAGAGCAGGCAGGCAAGGTTCTGCCGGATAATGCCCAGTTCGAGGCCTTCTATAGCCCCCGATGACGAATGCCGCGCTTGACGAATATTTTTATAAAAGCGCCTGACTCTTTGCATGACCTGCCGGGCAAACTGTGCAGTAATATCATGAAAACCGGTTGCCTCTATTGAATAATACGAAAGATTAAATTCCGACCCGGCAAAGGAAGTCCATTCATAGGGGAAATGATCGATATCGGCGGCGATGATTTTCTTTCGCGTACTATCAATCGATTTAAATGTAAAATGACCATCGGAAATAAAAAGTGAATCGATCAGGCGAAAATTCTGTCCGTCATAGAGGGCAAGGAAAATGGTCTCGCAGCAATGCGCACCTCCGCTCCATGTTCTTAGGATAAAACCTTTACTGAGAGAATCAATGGAGATCCGTACCGGCGGTTTATACTCCTCTACATTTTCGAACCTTCGCTTAAAAATCGTTTTTTTATCCCGGCGGACAGTAACGGTAAGCGTATCATCGGTGAATTTATCGGAGCAATGAATCGATATGCCAAGATCCTGATAATGGTACGTCTTATTCGGAGGGCCATTGGGAACATGGGTGCTCTGAGCGAAAGAGTGGCTTACTCTCAGGCTGGAAATAACAATAAAGAACAGCAGGATTGAGGAGAAACCCCTGGCCATGGAATTAGCTGGTGCGGTTCTTTCTTTCCTTGATCATTTCCCTGATCACCTGGAACGTCGAGTAATCCTGGGCTTCCGGATGTTTTTTTACCCAACCCGATTTCATGACGAAAACAGCCCCGGCGCTGATCATTGAGATCGGCAGCAGGAACATACTCATAATGCTGTTATAAAACCCCTCGGATAGCTTTGCTCCGGCAGCCGTCATGGATTCCTTGCACATCGGGCAGGACTGGGCAAAAGCCGAACCGGCGGTAACGACTATTGCCGCGACCGAAAGAGTAAGAGTGATCTTTATAAAATTTTTCATGGAAAAATCTATCGTTGATTCGCTTTGAAAACACCGCTAATCACGGTATAATCCCCCGCCGAATTGCAGGCCCCCGGCCCAAAGTGCCTTGCTTCTGGGGTAAAACCATGTCGGGAAAAGTGCATTGAACGGTGCCCAGATGGCAACATGGGTCCAGACGCCCCAGGAAAACAGGTTGCTCAGGAGAAGGTACCCGCTGATAAAGAGAATTTCGGTTGCAAAAATATTGATATACATTGCCACGATATACTCTCCGGCTTCTCGCTCGTATTTAACTCCGCAGACCGGGCAATAATCATTCATCTGGAAATACGTACGGAACATCTTACCCTTTTTACATGCCGGACAGATGCGCTTCATTCCGCAAGAAATAAGTTCTTTCAGGTTCTGAACAGGTTCAAAGCCACCGGGTGGCAGGTGAGAAGAGGAGTTATCGGAGCGGTTCATAAGGGATGGGGGTATTTCTCGGTGTAGTAACATATGCATTTCCCTGGATAATGATGCAGATCCTCATTCTGCCGGCAAAGTCCCGGGCGGACTAAGAATCCGCCCCACTGGTACCCAGCTTATACGTGCTGCGGGAAAATTTGATACAGCAGCAGGTAAATGATGACACCGGTGACAGATACATACAGCCAGATGGGATATGCATATTTCACTATTTTCTTATGCTTTGCATCTTCCCGCTTCAGGCCCCGGCGCAGCGATATTGTTGCAAAGACCGGAACCGTGACGGCCAGAAGTACATGGCTGATAAGAAGAGTGAGATAGATCGGCTTGAACCATGCCGGTTCTTTAAAGGTAACGCTCAGAACCGTATAGTGATAGATCAGGTAGCATATAAGAAAAACGATCGATACGCAGAATGCGGAGATCATGATCTTCTTATGATTTTCGATCTTTCTTTCCCTGATCTGCCTGCGTGCTATCAGCAGCAAAATCGTTGCAGTTGCATTCAGGGAAGCATTGACTATCGGTAAATCGTAAACGGTCATAAAAGTAAACGCAAAGCTGATTACTGTTTTTCCTCTCTCATCAGATCGCCGATGTCGGTAAGGATCTTTGATTGCGTATCATCGGCAGTGCCGTCATAATAACCACGGATAACACCCTGCTTATCGATGAGTACAAGGCGTTCGCTGTGGACGATCGGCTCCTTGGTATCGGCATGAGCCGAATCAAGCGTGAGCTTAAAGCCATCCTTGGCAAGCGTATAGATCGTTGCGACAGGCCCGGTCACGAATGACCATGTTCTGGTATCGGCGCTGAACTGCTTTGCATAATCGGCAAGTACTTCCGGCGTATCGTTATTCGGATCGACACTGATACTGACAAGCTGAACGCCAGTATTTTTTTTCACAAGAGATTGCTGCAACGAAGCCATTGCCGATGTGAGCATCGGGCAGGTGCCGGCGCAATTGGTGAAGATCATATCGGCAACCCAGATCTTGCCTTTCAGGTCTTTCAATGAGAGCGGGGTCTTGTCCTGTTTGGTCAGGGTAAAATCCGGAACGATGCCAAGGGCGGAAAGCGTGCGGGTCGGTTTTTTTAATTCCTGCCCGCGCAGCCAGTCATTCAGTGCATAAATGCCTATACCGATGAGAGCTACGGCGAGTACCGTCCAAAGAATCCGCTGGGTTGTTTTTGGTTCTGGCATAAATAGTTTTCCGATGCGGGGCGTATAAACAACGAATCACCGGAGAAAGTTGGAGATCATCATGTAACTTTCCGACAGGGAATTAGTTGTTAGGAGAACAATAGAACACGATACTCATGAAGAAAACAGGATTCCTGCTTCTTATCCTCATATTCATGCCACATAGCCTTTTCGGCCAGTGGAAGAAGACGGCCGGACCTTATGGTGCGAATATCGGGCGTTTATATGTTAGCGGTTCCACCATTTTTGCCGGCGGTATTGATGGGGGCGCCTATGTATCACTCGATAGTGGTTCTCATTGGAAGGCAATAACAGGGAGCTTAAAGGATAATATTGTAAAAGACTTTACTGTAGCTGGTTCGATAGCCTTCGCAGGAACATTCGGAGGCGGAATCTTCCGGTCTTCCGATACCGGAAAGAGTTGGATTCCTGTCGGCACTTCGGAAACCGGAAAGTTTATCAGCGATCTTGCAACTCTTGGTACGATCGTTTTCGCAGGCACAGGGACTGCGGGGCCGAACGGAGTGTATCGTTCCACGGATTCAGGCATCACCTGGATAAAATGCGATACCGGCAAAGCAATGGCAAATACTACGGCAATGGCTGTAATAGACTCGGTCATTTTTGTCGGCACAAGTAATAATGGGCTGTTTCGCTCTACTGATAAAGGAATATCATGGCAGCCAATAAATAATGGTCTATTACTCAGGACTATTTTTACACTTGCGGTGAAGGAGAATATTATTTTTGCTTCGACCGTTGGACCCGGCGAACAGAGTAATTACAAATCGACCGATCTCGGCAGTCATTGGTTTGAAATAAATACCGGTCTCGAAAACCATATGGTAATGTGTTTTACTTCTTATGAAGCGGATGTTATAGCCGGTACATCCGATGGCGCTGTTTTCCGTTCTATGGATAATGGCGGTCATTGGCTCCCGTTCGGTAAAGCGTCAGGACAAAACTCTATTCGCTCTGTCGCTGCTCTTGGGGAAAAATTGTTTGTCGGTGTAAGTTATTCTACCCAAAGCGGCGTGTTAAGAACTACTGATAACGGATTGACGTGGGAAACGATCGATGACGGAATGACAGGCCTTGCTATCAAATGTATCAATGGGATAGGAGATAAACTCTTTTCCGGAACGACAGTCGGTTTATTCAGTTCATCAAATTCCGGAGCGATGTGGGAGAGATCCGATAGCGGCATTTCAGTGCCTTCGATAACTGCTATCTCGCCTCACGGTTCTTTGCTTGACATCGGAACGGAAGGATCGGGCGCCTTCCGCTCTTTAGACCTCGGGAAAACGTGGTCAACCCTCTCTGTCCCGGGCGGGCCGGTCTCGAGTTTTATATGGACCGACACAGCTCTTTTTATTGGCACACAAGGATATGGAGTGTACTTTTCTTTTGATTCGGGAGCACACCTTGAGTCCCAGAGCACTTTTCTCAATAGCCGGAACATCAATGCCCTTGCTGCCATCGGAAGAACCGTTTTTGCCGCAACACTACTAGGAGTGCATACCTCTCCCTTCAACGGCCTGTCGTGGTCTTACTGGACTGATGACTTCGATTATTTTTATCGCGTCGCCATTAATTGCCTAGCGGTCAGCGGGTCGAAGGCATTTGCCGGAACGTACGATGAGATATACCTCAGTTCCGATACCGGACAGACCTGGAGCCTGATTTCTCAGGGAATTACAGGGCGTGTGATCAACGTGCTCGTATCTGCCGGGGAAAATATTTTTGCGGCAACAGATAGCGGCATCTTTCAATCATCGAATCTCGGCGGGGCGTGGCATACCATTAATACCGGTTTAGATCTTTTGAATGTTCAGTCTCTTGCCATTGTAGGAAAGAATATCTATGCCGGAATAAAATACAGCGGCGTCTGGGTGAGGTCGCTTGCCGAGCTTGGAGTCAGTAGTGTCAGGTCAGAAAGAGTTTTGGGAAAAGAATTGGAAATATATCCAAATCCAACAGTATCGAAATTCTCGGTCCGCAGCTCCGCTGGCCTTCAGAAAGTAGAGATCTATTCTGTTCTGGGCAGAAAGATCCGGGAGGAAAAACTTTCTGCCGGGGAGGCAGAAATAGATCTCACGGGAAGTCCCTCGGGCGTGTATACTATTAAAGCGCTTTCCAGCGGTGAAGTAATAACCGGGAAGATCGTGAAGAATTAACTCCTGATATTCGCAACTGACATTATTTCATCACTTGAATATTGCACGGATAGTTATGAAAAAGAGTGCAGTCCAGAAAATATCTTTTCACTGAATCGGGCGTAGCCATAATCGTTGCATAGTCATCGTCTCCGAGCGAAAGTTTCAGCCTTCTTTCAAAGTCTTCTTTCGAAAAACGCTTTGCTCCGCGCAGTATATCTTTTTCAGATTCAGGATAGTTGTTGCGAATGATGACCGTGGAATCTTTACCTCCCGTGAATATCCTTTCGACAAGAATATCGGATCGCGAATGCATATAGGAGTCTGTATGAAAAAAATCGTTGATTGTTATTTTATAGTGCGTTCTTCCGCTTTCATCCGAAGTTGCAATGTCCATCTGTCCAACAGGACAGCGATTAATTGTCGGGCAATAAGGACATGTTAAAAAAATGGTATCTCCCGAGACTTCCGAATACTGGTTCATCACTTTCCGATTGACTTTCACGACGAATGTGAGTTTGTAGTCCGAAGTATCGGTCACAAATATTACCTGATCGATAAAACTTCGCATTTCAGTATCTGCTAATGCGTAGCTTGGAGTTGAAGAAATATTTTTGATCAAAGGTTTACCGCGCACTACACTCAATGTGGCAGTGGCCGAGTATTGCGCACCGATCTCTTTCAGTATCGGTATTCGTTCAAAACGGAGATCATAGATAGTAAATACCTGTGCCGCCAAACCGGAATGAATGAGAAGTGTTACGAGTGTTGAGAGTAGTGTAATACGCATGTTCTCCTCCGCTATCTTATACAAGTAACACGCGATGGAGAAAGAAGTAGCGGAAGAAAGTACTCCTGAGGGGAGAGCTTTACAAATTATTGAGCGAGTTTAATCGGAAAATGATAGAATGTCCCGCTATCGACAATGATGCTATCAGGGGATGAAATTTTATTAAATGCTGTAAACCGGAATGTACCGGATACCTTTCGGTTAAGAGTATCAAATAATGTTATGTGGACAAGTCCCTGATGAGAAGAATCTGTTGTCCAGCCATTCAGAGATGCAGATGATCTTCCCGGGGCATCAAGTACAAAGATGCCGGTATCATGACAATTTATCAGGTGAAGTCTTAGATCCTGATTGCTCGAAGTGGCATGTGCTTCAAGCTCAAGGAAGGCCGTGCTCCTGAAGTAATAACCGGTCAGCAGGAAATATGCCGGGTCAGCCCCTTTGACGCTGTCGGCAACGGTCACCGTAGCACCATTGGAAAAATATTTAAGGTAACCATCGCTCTGGAGAGCTCCTTGAAACAGCTCAGGTTCATATTGACATGAGTTCTGGCTGAAGGCAAGGAGTACAGGAATGAAAGTGAACAACATTCGGGGGATAGAGGAGGAGCGAGTTCTCATCATTACAAAAAAAATTAACCGTAGATCAGCATCACGATACAAACCCAGAGCACGAGCATCAGGTAATGCCAGTTGAGAGCGTTTGCAAACCCGAGCCGGATTCCTTTTGCCGCAGGAAAGAGCTTTGCTTTCCTTGCAAACCGGAAGAGAGCATAGATCCCGCCGACAAAATGAGCCATGAAGGTAATCGTCATCACAAAATACATTCCTCCGAAGACCGTATGCATGGATACTCCTCCGGCGATAAGCCGCCAGTATTCCATTCCCATCGCAAAGGTAAAGAGGATGCACATCGCCGCGCTTCCAAGAACGTAACTTCGGAATTTTCCGAAATCGGCCTTTCTGAGAAAGCCCATTGCGCTGGCAAGTAAAATGACGGATACGATCATCGTCAAATTTTCCGGCAGCATGTTCATGAGCGATAATTCCGGTGTGCCCGTGGGGGGCCAGATGGCATTATTACCCCGAAGCACAAACCAGCCGCCGAAAATACCAGCGAAAAGCATGACCGTCAGCGCAATATAGAGCATGAAGCCGAAGCGCTTCGAACTGACGATCTCCCCGCCGTCATGCGGCGTATCGCCAAGGTTGCTGCGCTCGAAAATGATTGATTCCATCGGTTATAGTGACGGGAAAATGATAATATAGACGACGGAAATGGCGATCATAAAAAAGATCGTGCCGACCAGCAGCATCAATGTTTTTTTATTTTTCTGCCATGTGTTTTGCGACGTACGAACAATAGTAGTTTCCTGCATAATGTTTCTGCTTAAAGTTCTTTACATTTTATCAACGATCATCAGGGCCAGAAGTACGGGCAGATAGATGATCGATGCAAAAAGCATTTGTTTTGCCGATGAGTTGGTACGCCTGATGGCAACCATCACTCCGGATGCCAGAAATCCCAGTCCCAGTATGAGTGCGCCGATAAAATAAATATTGCCGGTCAGCCCAAGCTGAGTAGGGAATAAACTGATCGGCACGAGAGCGATAAGATAGATCAGCGATTGATGGGCTGCCGATATTCCTTCCGGCTCGATCACCGTCAGCATCGGGAATCCGGCACGGGCATAATCCTTGCGGTACATCCAGGCAATGGCCAGGAAATGCGGGATCTGCCAGAGGAATAAAATGGCAAAAAGCGTCCAGCCGCCAAGATCGATACTTCCGGTAACGGCAACCCAGCCAATGAGGATGGGAATCGCCCCGGGAAATGCCCCGATGATCGTTGAAAGGGAAGTGATCCTCTTCGACGGAGTATAGATGAATAAATATCCCGCAAGCGTACCGATGGCCAGAAGCGCTGAAAGCGCATTGACAGCAAGAAGCAGATAGAGGGTCCCGGCGATGGAAGTGATCACTCCGAATGCCAATCCGGAATTCGCCGATACACGCCCGGCCGGAAGCGGACGTTTTTCCGTCCGGTGCATTTCCGCATCGACATCGATCTCGATCACCTGATTAAGCGCTCCGCCGCCGGCAGTCACTAATCCTGTGGCGATGATCGTATGCAGGAGCAGGATGAAATCGATCTTCCCATTCGAGGCCAGCCAGAAGGCGGTAAATGTGGTGATCAGTGAGTAGAAACCGATGCCAGGTTTGGAAAGATCAAAGTAATCGCGCAAAACCGATTTGAAATCGGGACGCTGAGCCTGCGATGGTGCGAGTACTTGTTCCATGAAATATGATTGATTACACTTGAGAGAATAGGAACACGGAATTCGACGGATTAGGACGGATATTTTTGGAATATCTATATACTTCAAACAATTACTTTAACCGGCAGCCTGGTTCCGTTGTAATCCGTCAAATTCCGTCGAATTCCGTGTTCCTATTCTCTCACTTAAAATGACAGGATCACGTTTGGTAAAATGCCTCACCTTAACGGCCAGGATAAACTGCGATGCCAGCACTGCGGCTCCGCCTACAACATGCAATGAAGTCCAGTTCGGCTCTTTCGCACTTAATATCGTAACGACGCCAAGGGTGATCTGCACCACAACCAAAACGATCCCGGCAATTGCCGGCTTCCTGAATTCAGGATGCTGCGCTGAAGCCCTAAGGGCATAATATGCTGTTGTAAAGATCAGGATGGCAACGACAAAAGCCCAATTGCGATGAGCAAAATTGAGCGCCACTCCGACGGAAGTAAATTCCGGAATAAGCGAATCTCCTGCAAGAGGCCATGTCGGGATCGCCAGCCCTGCATTCAAATGCCTCATCACGGCGCCGAGTAAAAGCTGGATGAAAATTGCTGCGACGGTTAAACCCGTTAATGTTTGCAGGCGGTCAGCAGCATCGCCCGCTGTTTTCGGGACATCATCTTTCCACCATCCTGAAGTCACCATGGAAAGGGCAACGGTCAAGCAGAAGGTTGTTTGTGCAAGAGCAGCATGTGCGGTAGAGACATACCAGAGTAAAAAAGTTTTCACCGTAATACCACCGAGTATCGCCTGAACGGATACGGCAAGCAAGGTAAACCAACCGAGCGTTCGAACCCATTTGCGGCTATCTTTTCTCCAGATCCATACGGCAAGGATCAGAATGCAGAACCCCACCAATGAAGCGTATAACCGGTGTCCGTGCTCATAAAAAATATTCCCGACCATCCAGTGAAGAGGGAAGGTAAACATGTTAAAACCGTAGGTGGTCGGCCAGTCAGGAACAGAGAGGCCGGCTTCGTGGCTCTTGACCAATCCTCCGACAAAGATCAACGGGAATGTAAAGCAGGTGGTAAAAAAAGCGAAGCGATGAAGCCACGGATTCTGAGGTCGGTTTTCGGGTTTCTGGTTTCGGGGCAGCATGCTCTCTTTCATTTGGATTGTACGAAACAGTATTTGTTCGACGGGGGTTCGGCATGAAGGGAATCCTGCGAAAACGTATTCTTATTCGATTGCGTTAGTATTTCAATGTTTTCAATATGTTACTGCCGAAGATTCCCTATGAACAAGCTTATTATTTTCTTTTTCCTTGGTTCTTGCTTTTTTTATGCCACCCCTTCTTTTTCGCAGGGGCGCATACCTGTTGAAATAACGATCGATAGCTCATTCGGAAACAACGGCAGGATCGAAACGAATATCGGCGCCGTAAACTGCGAACCGATGGCCTTTACTGTCGTTTATGCCAATAAGTCAACAATCGTCTGCGGAAAGATATCCGGTGCAGTCCCGGGGGCCTATCATCTTGGAATGATTCGAGTTGATTCGACAGGCAAGCTCGATCCAGCCTTTGGGGCCGGCGGTATCGTCGACGCGGTCTGGGGCGAATCCGATTATCCCAATTCCATGCAGCTCTATTCCGATAACTCGGATATGACGATTCTGGCCGGTGCCGCAGGGTTGAATAACTCAATGCTTCCTTCCCTTTACCGAATAAAAGCGAACGGTACCCCGGATTCGACATTTGGGACAGCCGGAAGACTGGTCATGCCATTTGACGATCATTCGAAGGGAGAGGCAATGCATGTCGATATATCTTTCGAGCAGTACAAGGTCTCAGGGAAAAGCACGGCGCTGGATGCTTCCGGGAAAACCGGGTTTGCGGTCATGTCTTTGAATTGGGATGGTACGCTCGATAGTACTTTTGGGGTTAACGGCAGAATGGTTCTTCCGGCATTGGTTCATTCCGTCCAAGGTTTTTTTCTCAATGACCGCCGGTTTTTCTTTTGCGGGATCAGCGATACCGGTGCAAAAGAACTTATCATCGGACGTTTTACCGAGAACGGCGTGCCCGACTCCGCCGTCGGAGTGAACGGCCTGCTTCATACCGGAATTATTGTTTCCGGTGATACCCTGATGGCGCAGCTGGAAGGAGATCTTAAGATGCTGATCATGCTTCCGACCGCGCAGTCATCCTCAACTCATTTGACGATCAGGAGATTTTCTGCGCGTGGTGTACCTGATTCTACATACGGTATCAATGGAATTGGCAGCAATGACATTACTCCAAGATTTGAGCCCAAGGGTTTTATTATTGCCAATGATTATAGTGAGATCGTCTCGGGAATGACGCTGGATGAACCGCGCCATTCGATCTATCTCCGCATAACCGATACCACTGCCCGCCCCGATCCGGTCTTTAATCATACCGGTATTATTTCGGTTGATGTCGATGGCGGCGAAGCTCCGAATTATCTTAAATTCGTGTATCCCATCGGAAAGCTCGACCAGTTCGGCGCCGTCAAACGATTTATCGGCGTTGGCGCATCGATTCGAAATGGCATCAGCGAGTTCATGGTTGCCCGATTCATCGGCCGGCAGAAAAGCGGTGTTTCAGAATCGCTTCCCGATAACGGTATGAGATTGAGCATCTTTCCAAATCCTGCAGCTACCTCTCTTACCATTGAGTCGAACGATGAATTTATCAGGCATATCCGCATTATTGATGCTCTCGGAAGGGATACTCCTCTTCCGTCGCCAGGGAGCCGGTTTGCCACCGGGATAAGCACCTACACTCTTGATGCTTCGAAAATGGCAGAAGGAATTTATTACTGCATAGCACAAACCGGTACAAATCAGTTCGTGCAAAAATTTGTGATCCGTCATTGATCATTTGATATCACCGGTCTCTGGCTGAGACTTGCTCTTAGCAAAGAAGTTGAGTTTTCTAAGCGCTGATTTCGGAATGAAGATCGGTGCGTCATGCATCCCGCCGTATTTTTGCAGAGATTACATTTGAAAAGAGAAGAAAGATTATGGAAGCATCGCTTGAAAATATCCGTCATCAGCAGAAGGAATCATGGAATAAATTTTCGCCCGGCTGGGATAAATGGGATAACTTTACGATGGATTTCCTTCGGCCGATGGGTGATGCCATTATTGCTTCCCTTGCACTCAAGGATTCCGACAGGGTTCTCGATATTGCCACCGGTACCGGAGAGCCGGGACTGACCATTGCCGGTATAGTGGGAAAAGGTACGGTGATCGGCACGGATCTATCCGATGGAATGCTTGCTATTGCCCGCACACATGCGGAGAAAAAGGGGTTGAAGAATTTTGAAACACAGCCCGCCGATGTATGCGAACTCCCGTTTGCCGGTAATTCTTTCGATGCGATAAGCTGTCGTTTCGGATTCATGTTCTTTCCGGATATGCAGCTGGCGGCACATGAGATGGCCCGTGTCTTAAAACCTGGAGGACGAATCGCCACTTCTGTGTGGGCTGAGCCTGCAGGCAATCGGTGGGCGACAATTTTCATTGAAGCGATCAAGGAGGTCATGCAGATTCCTGCCCCACCCCCGGGAGCGCCTGGGCTTTTTCGCTGCGCGGCCCCCGGAACGATCGAAAGTCTTTTTCTCGATGCCGGTTTAAAGGATATTGCGGTAACGGAAATATCCGGCGATTATCATTTCCGGTCGGCCGATTTTTTCTGGGAATATATGAACGATGTTGTTGCACCGGTCGCTGCTGCGATGGCCCAGGCTACTGAAGAACAGAAGGAAAGGGTCCGGAATATTGTCTTTGCAAGTATTGATGCGGCAAATACTTCCGCCGCTGCGAACCTGAAATATGCTGCCAGGATCATCAGCGGAATGAAGTAATACCAGAGAGGATTTAATCTCCTCCGCCGGAAATAAAAATGATTTCGATGATGGCGAAGATCACAAAGATGAATCCCGCAAAGTAAAGCCTGTGGACGCGCGAAGGAAGAAAAATGGCAATGATGGATGCGATGAGAGCCCCGAGAGTGATTTTAAACATAGATGTTTATAGAATAAGGATAATATCCCTGCAAATTTACACTCTGGCAAGCAAAATGATTCTTGAATCGTAACCGGATGATATCAAAGGACCATCTCTAATTAAAAGGTAAGTTTTTTATTCAAATTTATACCTCGCTCCCAGTTCAATTCCAAGCGAATATATTTTCCAATCCGTAGGCTGCGCCGTAGTTAGTACGGTAGTAATCGGCATATCATACTTTAATTGCGGCACGATGGAGAAATGATTTGAAACCAGGAGGTCATACCCTAAGGAAAAAAGCAGCGCAATTCGTAATTGATTAACCCGGTGAATCGGGCCGTCATCGATCGTTTCTTTATTTGTCCCATTCGCAAAAAGGGCAGTATCCCCGCTGGGAAGAATGATTGGCTCCTCCAGTTCGTGAATATGAATAACATTGGAGCGTAACAGGCTGCCGATTTGGGGTGCCATTTGCAGAAACAGGCCTGTATGGAACGGAGCGAACCTGATGTAAGGAGCAATGAAAAGATACTTTAAATTAACACCTGCCGTAGACAGTATATAGAAATATGCCGTTGTTACCTTCGAATTATGATCATAGCTTACAACACCAGTATCTCTGAGCCTATAGGAAGAAGTCGTCGATTTAAAATCCATGCCTAATATGCCGCCGATAGAAAAAAGAGGGCTCAGGCGAATTTCTCCTGAAATCGATATTGATTGACTATTTCCATCTCCGTTTTGGAATGGCTGGCAATTACAATTAGCATTGAAACTGCCCAGTTGTTCATTCATTTGCCACATTCCTTCGCCTCCGAGGGAAACCGGGTGTGCTGTGGCTATCTGCAATTCCTGAGCATTCGATTTTTGGCAGAAGAATACCAGTAATGAAGCAACGAGGACACGTATGGTGAATGCGGAGAGCATTATATTTTGCATTGCCAGAGTGATGGTACAAATATAAGCATAACTATTATCGAATACAAGGTCAATAAATTTTCCCCCTATTAACCCCTGTAGGCCTCTACCCCAATACCCCATTCTCTGTCTGTCTTGCACTAAAAAACACGTAAGAATGTTCTACACCCCTCTAAACCAGACTTATGCCGACGAAAACGAAAAATACCATCGCCGACACGATGAAAACAGCCTCTACGAATGGAAAATCGAGCGGAAAAGAGATTCCGTACCAGCATCATACGCTGACATCGGAAGATCTTGAAAGGGAATACGCCTTTCCGGTCGCACCCGAATCCCTTGGCCAGATTCCTGATGGAGCGCTGATGACCGGTCCGAATACTGACGGTTCAAAATCATTTCGCGGCACACTTGAGCAGGCAGGTGTCCCGAAACAGAAGCTTATCGAATGGTATAAGCTCATGCATTTAGGCAGATTATGCGATGATGCCGCTGCTAATTATCTCAAAAAAGCAATGGGCTGGAGTTACCATGCCCCGTGTGCCGGGCATGAAGGAATCCAGGCTGCGCTTGGTATCTCATTCCGCCAGAAACAGGATTATTTATTTCCGTATTACCGCGATCTGATGACTGCCTCGCTGCAGGCCTTAGCGTTGAAGAGATCATCCTGAACGGTTTATCGAAAGAGACCGATCTTGCCGGAGGCGGGCGTCATATGTCGAATCATTTTGCAAAAATGTCGGTCGGCATTCAGAACGGATCGTCGCTGACCAATAATCACTCTCAGCATGTTACCGGTTGTGCAAGAGCAATAAAATATTACGGACAGGATGCCGTTGCCATTTTTTCCGGCGGTGAATCCGGATGCTCCGAAGGATTTTTCTATGAGGCATTGAATGGCGCAACCAAGGAGAAGGTACCGGCCATTTTTGTGATCCAGAATAATAAATACGGGATTTCCGTCCCGGTTTTCGATCAGACAGCTAATGGAAGGGTAGCCGATAACTTCCGCGGATTTGCAAACCTGCTTATCGCATACTGCGATGGCACCGATATTCTTGATTCCTATCGTGCGATGCAGGAAGCCTATGAATGGGCACAGTCCGGTAAAGGAGCTGCTATCGTTCATGCCGATTGTGTTCGTATGCGTTCGCATTCCAATTCCGACCGTGACAGCCTTTACCGGTCACCGGAGGAAGTTGCCAATGCAGCTAAGCGTGATCCGATCATGCAATTCCGTGAATGGCTGATGCGTGAAGGTGTCCTGAGCCAGAAGGAAGTTGACGCGATCCATGAACAGAATACGGCTGATTTTTATGCCTCTGCCGAAAAAGCCGAAGCAGCCCCGCCTGCCGATCCTGCAACCGTTACTGATTTTGCGCAGGCGCCTCTCGCTATTGCCCGTTCCGGTGCCTATACATTTGAGCCCGGTGATAGTAATATCAATTATTATCCTTATGAACAACCCAAATCGAAAGATGATGGATTGAAATTCATTGATGCCCTCAATAATACCCTCAAAGAAGAATTTCGCCTGAATCCAAATACATTTATCTGGGGTCAGGATATGGCGAATAAAGATAAAGGGGGCGTTTTTAATGTGTCCAAAGGTATGCAGCAGGAATTCGGCCCAAAGCGTGTATTCAATGCTCCTATTGCCGAGGATTTTATTGTCGGCACGGCTGATGGTTTTTGCCGCGTCGATCAGGAAAACATCTGGGTTGTTGTTGAAGGAGCGGAATTTGCCGATTACTTCTGGCCGGCGATGGAATCCTTCATTGAATTGACACATGAATACTGGCGGACAAAAGGACAGTACCTTCCGAATATTGTTATTCGCATAGCGTCCGGTGGTTATATACAGGGCGGTTTATACCACTCACAAAATCTTGAAGGTACATTTACGACAATACCGGGAGTACGGATTGTTGTGCCGAGTTTTGCTGACGATGCCCAGGGGCTGCTCCGTTCGGCGATGCGCACCCGTGGCTTAACGCTTTACCTGGAACCGAAAGCGCTCTACAATGCTCCACAGGCAAAAACACTTTCTCTCAAGGAGAATGAATTAATCCCTTTCGGAAAAGCAAAACTCCGCATGGCCGGAGAAACGCTTTCGATTATCACCTATGGTAACACGACCCATCTCTCCCTTGCAGCGGCCAGGCAATTAGCCGGTGAAGGAATACGGTGCGATGTTCTCGATCTCCGTTCGCTCTATCCGCTCGATACAGAAGCCATTATGGCAAGTGTAGCAAAGACCGGAAGAGCGCTGGTGGTGCATGAGGATAAGATCACCGGAGGATTCGGCGGAGAGATTTCCGCACTGATCACCGAGCAGGCATTCAGGTATCTTGATGCGCCTGTTATGCGTGTCGGATCGTTGTTCCAGCCGGTCGGTTTTGCAAAGCAATTAGAAGATGCTATTCTCCCAAGTGCGGAGAAAATTGCCGAGGCAGCAAGGAAATTAGCGGCGTGGTAATGATCGGAAATTTGATCGTATTATCGTGAGGTATAAGTAACCTGACCCTCTTTTCAGGATACTACAAAAAACTCATTTTTCTACCTCCGTCACCTACAACTTTTGGCATTTCAAAGGGTTTTTTTAGCGAGCAATTTAACCTCGTTAGAATAATCATGCCATTATGAGACATTTTTACATCTTTCTTCTTTGCATATTCTCTTCTGTAACTATTTGCAGGGGACAGCAATGGACCCCAATGAAGGCATTTCCTGCCGGAGGAGCAAGCGGACTTCTCTCATTTGTTATTAATGACACTGCCTACATTGGTGGTGACGGATCAAACCTTTATCGCTATGATCCCGGTAAGAATACCTGGACCAGTTTTGTAAAACTCCCTACAGGCAACCTGAGATTTTCCGGAATCAGTTTTTCCATTAATGGCAAAGGCTATATTGGTATGGGAGTCCCCGGAACCGGCGGGCTCTATAATGATCTCTGGGAACTCGACCCTTCCACAAAGAAATGGACTCGTAAAGCAGATTTTCCTTATCCGGGAAGAGACGGCATGATCGCTTTTGTCGCAGGTGGAAAGGCATATATCGGCGCCGGGACAGACAATACATTGGTATATAGTGATTTTTTTGAATTCGACCCCGTCGCAAATACCTGGACGGAAAAAGAACCTATCCCTTCGGGCCCTCTTGTATTTGCCTCGACATTCAATATCAAAGGATACGGGTATATTATCGGCGGAAGCCACAACGGTTCGACGGATTTCAATGTGACTACCTTGAAGTACGATCATGTCCATAATACCTGGATGCAATTCACTGATTTTACCGGTACGCCACGGCAATCCGGAGTTGCATTCAGTCTTGCGGGAAAAGCTTATTATGGATTAGGCGGCACGAGTTTCAGCGATACGTTCAACGATATTCTCGAATATGATCCTGCCGCCGATGAGTGGAACAATTATACCGAGATGCCGGCTGACCCGAGGGGTTTTCCCGTAGCTGTCAGCCTTTCAGGCAAAGTATATATCGGGACAGGCAGCAATTACAGTACCAGTACTCTTTTCTATAGCGACTGGTGGCGTCTTGATCCTTCGGTGAACGCTTCGGTTTCGAAGAATCAGGGAACAGGCAGGTTTTCCATTTATCCGAATCCGGCTCATTCATCCTTTTTTGTTTCTGGCGGCGATTCGCATTTTTCATCACACGTTAGGCTTTACGACCTTCTCGGAAATGAATATAGGAATCTTAAGCAAACTGCTGCCGGAAAATATGACTGCTCGGATTTGCCCAGAGGAGAATATTTCCTTAATGTAAAAGGATTGAATGAGGATCAGACCCTCAGGCTCATAAAAGAATAAAGAAAATGGAAGCCGCCGCTTCTATTTGCGGGTAAAGCTCAAGAGGACTCTCTGGCTTCGAAAATGCCCCCCGGAGACTTTATTATAACTTCTATCGGATTCAATAAGTCCGGTGGCCGGGCTAACATAATCCTGTTCAAAGATCGTATCGTCCAGTGGTTTCTGCGTTGCGGCATCCCATGCCTGCTCATGGCTTTGGTAGTGAACGCAGGTAAAGACACCGGCGCTGGTGTTCAGTTTTTCATTTGTGGAAAATACCTGATCAAAAAATCTGGAGGGGCTTCCGGGCGGGAAGGTACTGATCGAAAGGTTGAAGGTATCATTGGTCGATGCCGGATACTTGTATTTTAAAGTGGTTTTGTAGTCTGCCGGAATAACGTTTGCAATATAGTGCCGCTCCCATAACCCGTCTGTTCGAAGAGCATACCAGAGAGTATCATCCGAACCATACAGAGGATCATTGATAAGATGCCATGACTCGCCGTTGATCATCTGTTCCTTACCGACTGTCACATTTTCCGGACGGCTTATTTGAAGCGCATTCGTTGAATCGTATTCCGAGAACTGGTAATTCCACGTATTTCCTTCGGTGAGCGGAAAAAAAGGATCCTGAGCAGCCGGTTCGGTGGTTTTGCTGCATCCATAGAGAAGGATCGCGCAAAGAAAAACAAGCGGGGATAAAATTCTTGGCATAGGTTGTATTCTTTCGGAGGTTGGAACAGGAAATTTCTTGAATTTAGTTCGAATCCTTACCTTCTTAATTTCGCTGTCTCGAAGATCAAGGTGACTGTTTGCGCGGGCAGTCCCTGAATAAACTAATTTACATTGCTTCCCGGAGCCATTTTCTTGATATCGTCACGAAGCTTTGCGGCTTTCTCATAGTCCTCGCTTTTGATCGCGCTGTCGAGATCAGCTTCCATCTGTTCGAGTTTGGTAAGTTTGCGCGGAGGTTCTTTCGGGAGCTGCTGTGCCATAAGATCATCTTCTTCATCCATTTCATCCCCGCCGCCGTCATCTACCGTATCATCGTCTTCCGGAATGAATCCGGCTTCTTTCATGACCGCCTCGGAGACAAAGATCGGTGCGGCATATCGGACTGCTATGGCTATCGCATCGCTTGGGCGGGTATCGATCTCCTGATCGTCGCTGAGGGTAATGGTAGCAAAAAAAATACCGTCCTTGAGTTCGGCAATACATGCTTCGGAAACGCGGGTATTCAGGGATTCAAGAATATTCTTGATAAGGTCATGGGTAAGGGGGCGCGGAGGAGTGATCCCTTCCATTTCCAGTGCAATTGCCTGCGCCTCGAAACCTCCGATAATGATCGGAATACGGCGTGACCCCCCGGATTCTTTCAGGACAAGCGCATAGGCTCCGTTAGAAGCCGGGCTTGTCGAAATGCCTAAGATCTCTACCTGTACCTTGTCCATAAGCAGTTGTTCGTCATCGCGAAACGTTCATCATCAATGCCTGACCTTTTTCACTTCTTCTGTCAGGAGAGGGAGTATTTCAAATGCATCCCCGACGATGCCGTAATCGCTGACTCCGAAGATTGGCGCGTTGGCATCTTTATTAATAGCAACAATCGTTTTGGAGCTTGACATTCCCGCAAGATGCTGAATTGCCCCGCTCACTCCGATAGCTACGTATAAGCTCGGAGAGACGGTTTTACCCGTCTGGCCTACCTGTTCGGAATGCGGCCGCCATCCGGCATCGACGACAGCGCGTGATGCCCCGGTAGCAGCTCCAAGAGCCACTGCAAGATTTTCAAGCAGGCCCCAGTGTTCCGGGCCTTTCATTCCCCTGCCGCCGGTAACGATCACATCGGCTTCGGCGACATCCAGTTTGCCCTGGGAAAGAACAAGTTCTTTTGTCTGCTCTGCAAAATCCTTTTCAGCGAAGTGCACGCTCAGAGTTTCTACGGCAGATTCGGCAGAAAGTTCTTTTGACGCTTTCCAGAGATTCGGACGGGTGGAATAGACTTTTTTCGGCGTCGTGACCTCGATCGTCACGTTCGCCTTTCCCGCGTAGACAGGATGTGTTGCCAGAACTTTCCCGCCTTCGACGGAAAATGCAGTTACATCGGGTACATACCCCGCGGCTAAATGGATGGAGACACGGGGTGCAAGATCTTTTCCACGGCCGGTTGCAGGAATGATAACGGCATCGGCACCGGCTGCTTTTGCAACTTCCGCAACGGCCTTGCCCGTTGCACGCGAAGAATAATGAGAAAAGCGGGAATCCTCAACAACATAAATGTTCGAGACCCCCGATTTTTTTACCTGTTCTGTAAGGATGGCAGAAGCATTTGCGGTGACGACCACCGCAGAGATCGTCGTTGCACCGATCGATCTGGCTGCTTCGATCGCTTCAAATGACGGTTTGCGAATACTGCCGTTACGTTCTTCGAAATACACTAAAATATTCATCCGGAATTTCCTTTAATAATTTTTTTTCGTTCTATCGTATTAAATGACCTTTGCTTCTTCGTGCAGCAATCGGACAAGTTCGGCTGCTGCTGCCTGAGCGTTGCCATCGGACTGAATGAGTTTATTGGCGCGTTTTTTCTCAGGCTTATCCATCCTGACTACCATGCTTCGCGGAGCCGAGGGTGTGCCTGCGATCTCTTCGATCGGTTTCGATTTCGCCTTCATGATATTCGGAAGCGAGGGATAACGAGGATCATTTAATCCTTTTTGTGCAGAGATAATACAGGGAAGTGCAAGCGAGATGATCTCTTTGCCGCCCTCGACCTCTTTTTCCGCCGATACGTTCGTTCCATCGAAGGATAATCCGGTGATAACTGCTGCTGCCGGAAGATCGAGCAGTTCGGAAAGCATAGGTGCAATTTCCATTCCGTCAAAATCAATAGATTGTTTTCCCAGAAGGATCAGATCCGGAGTGAGCGGTGTGATCGCCTGTGCAAGCATTTCCGCCACATTGAACGAATCGCTTTTTTCTCCCTTAACGAGTATGCCTTTATCGGCTCCCATTGCCAGGGCCTGCCGGATGGCTTCCTTGGCAGCATCCGAACCGACGGAGAGAGCGATCACTTCACCGCCGTTTTTTTCTTTTAATTTCAGCGCCTCTTCAACGGCAAATTCATCGTACGGATTAAGAATGAATTTCACTCCCGCCGGATCGATATTTTTTCCGTCGGAGGCAAGATTTATTTTTGTCGTTGTATCAGGTACATGGGAAACGCAGACAATAATTTTCATCGTATGTATATCGCCAGATAATAATTCTATTTATGGGCGGACTTAAACACGGAGGTGCATATCAAAATTTCATAAATCAGTCCGGGAAATGCCCGGGGAATATTTATTCCCATGATTCAGATCAAAAGAGAAATCCCGCTTTTGTTTTATCCCCTCCTGCGCCGTGATACATTTTTTTTCTCAACAATATTTATCGGGATTTTCACTGCGATTCTATTTCTTGAAAGAGCGTCAAATTGGGATTTCACAGGCAACTTATTGATTTCCCGCTTATTATACGGGCTTAACAGGGGTTGTCCACATTGAGAAATCCACTAAATTGGGGTTTGGGAACTCTCTAATAAGTTACAAACAGGCATGTGGATAACTTTGTGAATCATTACCGTTCCGTAAAGCCTGCTGTGGGCAAGTTGTTTATTGTTTCTAAATTATTAACCCTCTTTCCGCTATTTTGCAGTTTTCACAAGTTTCCACGGAAAATCGTCAAAAAAAAATACAAGTTCCTGTCCTGAAAAATAGTCGGAAATATTTCGGTAAAACTTGATAAGTGGTGGATAAGAGGCTTCAGGAAGTAGATATGATTCGATTTACAGGCTGGCATTAATCCGGATCGCCGTCATCTTCATCGCTTGCCGGCAGGCCCCGCATCTGGTTCTGGATTCGTTGGGCGCGCCTTCTGATATATGGTGAAGGCTGCGAGGCGCTCCAGCGTACCGGATTAGGTAGAACGGAAGCCAGTTGAGCGGACTCCGAAGAACTCAGCGACCCTGCATGCTTATGAAAATGATATTCCGCCCCTGCTTCAACACCATAAACATTCGGCGCCAGCTCGACAATATTCGAATACATTTGAAGAATGCGCTGCTTGCTCCAGAAAAATTCGATGAGAACCGTGTAATAGGCCTCTATGCCTTTACGAATAAAACTATGCCAGGGAGGGAGGAAAAGATTTTTGGAAACCTGCTGGCTGATCGTGCTTGCTCCGCGCATCGGGCGGTTCGGATGCCGCGCATGTTCACGCTGTGCATTTTCGATTTCCTTCATATCGAATCCATGATGCTCGAAAAAACGCTGGTCTTCCCCTGCGATCACCGCCTGTACAAAATTATCGGGGATCTCATCCCACGAGAGATTCGTATGGGAGAAGCCGATGCTCTCGCCGGCAAAAAGATGATCGATGCCGCGGAAGAACATCATGGCCGTTACTGGGGGATTGATAAATCGCAATAGCAGTACCTGCACGACCGGAAGAAGCAGGAGCACCAGGGCAAGTTTCCATGCGAAAGAAAAAAATTTCTTTCCTCGGCTTCGTACTATTGGCGGCTTGCTGCTGTTCTCCTCGTTCACCATTTCATGAGTATGACAAGAAATTCTCTTTTCCTGCCGGACGAATATACAGCCGCATTAAGCGCGCTCCTTCAATTCGACCTCAGCCCTGCAAACCTCGCAACCCGCGCCGGTAAAGCGTTTATCGCCTCAAATGCGGAAATTATTTTGCGTATTAGCGAAGGACTGACCACAAAGAGGGGAGAATTCCTTGCTTCGGATTATCTGCGCTCGAAGGAAATTCGCAGGGCGTATGCGCTCTATTACATGACCACGAACCTGCTGAAGATCGTCCCCCCGCTTCGCGAACTTTCGTTCTCTTCTTTCTTCGAACGGCCTTCTTCTTTAAAAATCCTGGACCTTGGCACAGGTACCGGAGCAGCGGTATGGGGAGCGCTCGGTTACATTCAGGAAGTATACCCCGGAACACATTCCGAAGTGATGATGACCGACTCCCTGAAAGAAAATATTCAGGAGGCGGAAAATACCGGAAAGCATTTCGCATCGTCGTTCGGGATCAAACCGAGCCTCAGGTTCGACCAGTTCGATCTCCGCACACCCGAAAATATTCCGCAAGCGGTGAAGGATCTGGCCCCCTATGACCTTATCACCATGATGAACGTGCTCAATGAACTTGGTGAGTCGAAAGACACTCTGCTACTTGAAACACTTCTCTCATTGCTGGATGAACATGGAGCTATCATTATGATCGAACCTGCTACGAGATCGGAATCGCGGAGATTGTTGCGTTTCCGTGATCTGGCTGTTACGATGAATGCAACAATTTATTCCCCGTGCTTCCGTCAGGCAGATTGTCCGGCGCTTCTCAGGAAAGATGACTGGTGCCATACTGATTATGCATGGGAGCGTCCGGCATTTATAAAGGCAATCGATGATATCGTCGGCACGCTCCGCCTTTCACTGAAATCAACCTATTTCATTATCCGCAAAGATGGCCTGACATTAGAGAAAGCACTTGCTAAAAAGAACCTGCACAGGGTTGTCAGTGAAAGATTTGACGAAAAAGGCCGCATAAGGGCTATACTTTGCGGTGAAGACGGCAGATATGAACACATTGTCAACAAACGGGACATTTCCGATTCAAACCATTATTTCAAAAAGGTCGAAAGATATGATGTGATTGAAATCCACGGGCAGCAGGCCCGGGAGCACGACAGAAGGATAGAAAGTGATTCCATATTCGAACTCGTGCTCCCTGTTTTGGGAGCACGTTAGCCACAAAATCAGGAAAAAATTAAAAAAATAAAGATTTTCTTCCAAAACATTTGGATTTCAGCCTTTTTATGTTGTATATTTGTATCGAATAGCTCTGCGCCCGTGACAGTTTAATTATGGGAGCACGCTCCGTAAAGGAGCAAATTGGGAGCATTGTTGTATTGCAGTTTAGTATTTTGCCCTCTTTAATACGTACAAATGATAGCAACACTTGATCGCCTTCTTGCGCTTAGCCGCAAATTACACACAGCGAAAGTTCAAAGCGAAAGCGAACCGATCTTCGTCTCACTTGACCTCAATGAACTTCAGCTCTTGAAACGCCTTGCCGACGATTACCTGGAAGAATCCGAGACCGTTCTCTACGAAAGCGATCGTCATGCTTCTGCCTAAGGCAGGGCAAGCGTTGGTGTAATGATGGAATGGCGGGCGGGCTTAAAAGGGGTCCGCTCCGGTTACTTTGGTCGCTTCGCGGCCAAATTGCTATATTCCTTAAGAATGTTCATCTCACCCCCGCAATTACCCTCTGTAATCCATACGTTTTCTGATCATTTCCCGGGCTTCTTCTCCTGCCCATTTGCTGCATAAATAAAGACCGAGATCAAGCGATGCCGATACAGCTCCGGCTGTGATCGTATTGCCATCTTCGACAATTCTTTCATGAAGGACTTCTTTGCAGTACGGGCGTAATGCTTCATACTCATTAAAATTCGTTGTTGCACGCTTGTTCTTCAGGAATCCGGCAGCGCCTAAGATCAGACTGCCGGTGCAGACGGAAATTTTGTACGTCACGCTTTCGGCCGTTTGTATCCATTGAATAAAATCAGGATGGAATTGCAGGCTTCGGGTGCCCAGGCCACCGGGAATAATTACTGCATCATATCCTGCAAGCGATTGGCCGGTTCTGGTCGGCAGGATCTCAAGCCCGAAGTTATCAGAAACCCTGCTTGTATATGCGCAGAGATCCCACTCCAGATCAGGAAGAAATTGAAGCGATTTAAGACGGCTTAGCGGATCATAGATCCCAATAAGATCAAGCCAGGTTACTCCGTCGAAAATGATATAGGCGAGTTTCACAAAGATACCGGCAGCTTTTGTACAATAATTCTGCTTATCACTTCCAGTTCTTTTTTTTCCTCTTCACCGAATCTCGAAAGTTCGGCGCTATCAATATCCAGTACACCGAAAAGCGAACCATCTGTAAGGACAAGGGGCAGGACGATCTCGGAGCGGGAATCAGCATCACAGACAATATGCCCCGGAAATTGATCCACATCAGGCACGACGATCACTTCCTTCTTAAGAGCAGATGTTCCGCATACTCCCTTTCCCATTTCAATGGATGTACAGGCCGGCTTCCCGCCGAACGGGCCGAGATAGAGTTTTTTTCCGTCGTATAGATAAAACCCGAGCCAGTTGATACGATCGATGCCCCGGAAAAGAAGTGCTGCCGCATTCGCCAGGGTAGTAACAGGGTGATCCGAAGCATCGAGCAGCACTTCAAGATCGCGGGCAAGTGATTTCCACATGGTTGAATAAGAGTAATTGAAAATGCAAAATAATAACGGCCTTAAGAATTCCGATTACCTCAAATAAAATCCCGACCTTGGCATTATTGATAGTATAGTTTCAAGAAGGGAAGTGTTATTCTTCACTTCGTTCAGAATGACCATATTCAACCAATAAGACTACAGGCACTTGCTCATTTGAACTCTTAACCGCAGTTTTTCGTATTTTAGTACCGCACTCTGTATTTTTTGAGGATAAAGAACTCCCGCAAGGCATAAGAGAAAGGGAGTTTTGTAACTTCACCATGCCTTAGGTGTTCTTATCAGAGTTAGAGTTTGCACATTTCACGAAGGGGGTATTCTATGGATCGCAGATCTTTTCTCACCGGTTGGGCACAAGGGAGAGCCGTTGCCGCGCCCGCCAACCATTCTTCATCGTTTCACGAACGCACGCTATCGACAGGGCTTGAGCCCTGGGTTCCGAGTGCATCGCAGCCGTGGGATGCTGTCCGTGCCGGACACTTATTGCGCCGCACCATGATGCTGCCGAAATGGGCTGATATGGATACACTGCTAAAATTATCCCCATCGGCTGCCGTGGATCAGCTTTTGAATACTCCGAGCGATCCTACGCCCCCATCCATTGCGGGAAAAGTTACTCATTCTCTCCGGGGACTTGATACGGCAAAGACCAGCGAGCAAAAAGCCGAATGGGCAGGCGATGACGGAAAGCTGAAAGACTGGTATGCCAATGTGCTTTTGAATTCTCCGCTTTCCATCGTGGAGAAAATGACATTCTTCTGGAGCGGGCATTTTACGAGCCAGTTCGTTGCCGATGAATCCTTTGTCGTCGCTCCTCTTCTCTACAATCAGAATACCCTCTTTCGCAACACGGGACTTCAGAATTTCAGGGACCTGACCCTGAACGTGACCCTCGATGGTGCGATGCTTGTCTATCTTGGCGGAGCTCAAAGCAGCGTGCAGGGCAAAGGGCCGAATGAAAATTATGCACGCGAACTCATGGAGCTTTTCACGATGGGCATCGGAAATTATACCGAAGGTGATGTGAAGGAAGCGGCCAAGATTCTCACAGGATGGAAAGTCGCACAATTCAGCGACGATCCTTTCCCGAACGGATATCTGAATACGTATTTTTCACGTGTTGATCATGACCTTGAGAGTAAGAATTTTCTTGGAGTAACGTTCAGTGCTATTGCCGATGCCGATAATACGCAGGATCTTGTCAAGAAGAACGAGATCGAGAAACTGATCGATACCATTTTTACCGTCCGGAAAGCAGCTGTCGCAAAATTCATTTGCCGGAAGATTTATAAGTTCTTTGTCTATAGCAATCCTGCCGGGACCGATGAAGCGGTGATCGATGCGATGGCGCAATTATTCATTGCCAATCAATTCGATATCAAGCCCGTTGTTTCCACACTGCTCAAGAGCGCTCACTTTTTCGATAACGGAAATCTCGGCTGCCAGATCAAGACGCCGGCGGAATTTATCATCGGTATTGCACGCCAGCTTGGGTATACGTCGAACATGGCAGGAAATATGATGACGATGCTGCAGGAGCTGTTCAATCCGCCGAATGTCAGCGGGTGGCCGGGCTGGCATGACTGGATCACGACCAATACCTATCCCGTTCGTTCGACCGTCGTAACAGCTGCGATCGCCGGCATGAGCGATAAGAATGTGCTCGATTTCATCAATCAATTCCCTGATGCAGACGATGCTAATCTGCTCATCACTCATCTTGGTGCATTGATGCTGCCTCGAAAGCTTGCCCCGGCACGTCATGATGATCTCGTCTCGCGCCTTGTCGGGGGAGGAAAGGATTATGAGTGGCCAAGTATTCTCTCCACCAGCACCGTTACCGCAGCTCACTACATGCGCGACGTACTGACAACGATCTGCAATCTGCCCGATTTTCAACTCTGTTAGAACGAAAGGAATCATCAATGAAAAGACGTACATTTGTTAAATCCGCTCTGGCTTCGGCAGCAGCAACTCCTTTCCTTCTCAATGGCATGCCGACCCGTGCGGCCACACCGCTCAAATACCTGGCGCAAATGCCGCAGGCAGATCTGAACGACCGGATTCTCATTATCTGCCAGCTCTTCGGTGGTAATGACGGGCTCAATACGATCATTCCTGCTTCGGATAACGATCCGAACTCGGCGATCTATTATAATATTCGTCCGAACATCGGTATCCCGAAAGAGAAAGCAATAAATTTTCCCGGGGGATCGGATCTTTTTTTTGCACCGAATCTGGGCGGAACATTTAACGGCATTACTTATAGTGATAAAGGCGGATTGGTAGGGCTTCTTCAGCAGGGTTCGCTTGCCGTTGTACGAGGCATAGGCTATCCGAATCCGAACCTGAGCCATTTCCGCTCAAGCGATATCTGGCTTTCCGGGATCAATAATGCCGATGCGGATTACCGGCTCGATACGGGTTGGGTAGGAAGATATCTTTCCCAGAAATATCCTGATTTTCCGGCTTCATTGCCGGACGATCCTCTTGCCATTCAGTTCGGCGGCTTCTCTCTTGCTCTTCAAAGCGCAAAGGGAAGAATGGGAATTGAAGTAACCAATCCTGCTAAACAGGCCGGTGTAGGTTCTTCGGCCGATGCAGTCGATGATGAAAGCGCCGGAACATCATATTTGAATGAATATAATTTTGTTGCTGATATAGCGGCACGCTCGAATAAATATGCCCAGCGTGTTCAGGAAGCCTATGCAAAGGGCAAGGCGTTGCTCTCGGCAAAATATGCCTCCGATAGCTTTGCCGGGCAGATGGCAAATTGCGCTGCGCTCATTGCCGGTGGCTTGAACACAAAAGTGTATGTTGTCTCTCTCGGCGGATTCGATAATCATGTCTCGCAGATATTTCCGGGCGGCGAGTATAATACCGGTTCCCATCCGGCATTGCTTAACCAGTTTTCCGACGGTGTTGCACAGTTCATGTACGACATGGTCAAGCTCAATCTCGCCGATCGTGTCATCGGACTGACAGTCAGCGAATTCGGCAGGCGGCCGTATGAGAACGGCAGCTTCGGTACGGATCACGGCACTTCGAGCGTTCAATTCGTTTTCGGTACGCAGGTCAATAGCGGAGCTTTCGGATATATTCCGAAGCTTGATACTCTGAGTGAAGATCAGAATGGTGATCTTGTCTATAATATCGATTATCACCAGGTGTATCTGGAAGTACTGACGAAATGGTTTGATATGCCGCTTGCCGATGCACGTTTACTTTTCCCCGATCCGAAATCCTATTACGGAATTCCGCTCGATCCGCTGCCTGTCATACAGCAGCAGCATAGCAATGTGAACTTCAAGGGCGAAGCACCGAAGCTTGCCATTAGCGGAAATTATCCGAATCCGTTTGCTAGTCGCACTACATTAATGCTTTCTGTTCCTGAAGCAGGTTTGGTAACGCTTGATGTCTCATCTATTGATGGTAAATTTAATCACCGCATCTTCGAAAGAAAATTTGAGGCGGGGGCGCAGAACATTCCGCTCGATCTCGATCTTCCGACGGGAAATTATCTCTTTGTTGCCAGATGCGGGGGCATGAATACCTCGAAGATGGTGCAGTGCGTAAAATAAAGATGCAAATCGGAATGATCGGGAAAGACGTTCATCAGGATGGAATAATGAAAAGGAATGAGGACAGGGCGGCTTTACCGTTGAAGCTCATTATTCTTTTCCTCGGAATATTCATTCTCTATCCTTCCGGCTTTGTCCTTGCTCAGAACTGCGACAGTACACAGGAGTGCACCGGGAAAACAATTTCCTTTACGGTCACGAGCGGCAAAGGCGCGCAATATGTCGATGTGGATCCCACAAATGCTGCCGGCGCTGCAAAGATCCGCAGCATTGATACCGCCATTACGTTTGAAGCATGGCTGAAGCCGCAATTACAACCCGGGAAGCGGGCATACCTTGGCGGAATATGGGGTCCGAACAAGGATCATAACGATGCATGGGTCTGCTATCTTGCCGATACCAAAATTTATTTTGCACTCAGTTCCCCGAATACCTTTTTCGGCGATGCCGATAATACCGTTGCCATCGCCGATGTTCCGAACCTCTATAGCAGGGGCTGGGTGCATCTTGCATGTGTATGGGATGGTGTTTCACAGGAGGCCAGAATATATATCGATGGCGCCGAAGTTGCACGCAGCCGTAATGCGGTTTATCCGATGTCATTGATCCACCATCAGGAAGATAATAAATTGTTGTTGGAATTCGGAAGTTGTAACGGACTTCTCGACGATCCGAATCTTAACCGTTCCTTCCTCGGTGAAATGGATGAGATCAGATTGTGGAGCCGTGCATTGACGGCCAATGAGATACGGTGCCAGCGTAATAAATCGCTCGATGGAAATGAAAGTCATCTTGAGCTTTATTACCGCTGCAATGATTCGATCGCCCGCACGAAATTCCAGCTTGTCGATGCAACATGCAACGGGCATCTCGGCCAGTTCAGAAACAGTGCGAATCTCATTCCGAGTGACCGGGATGTTCCGGCAACATTTACCCTTACTCCGAATATCGTTAACGCAACGCTGATCTGCCAGAACGATTCGATCTTTACCTTCACCCTTCTCGATACCGAATTCTGCGGAAACTCGCTGGCCGCTTTTTGCTATTCGGGTGATGCAGCACTGTTTACTCTGAGCCAAACGGCATTCAATACGCAGCAGAATGTACCGATCACCTTCACTGTGCATTTTCATGGTGATGTTTCCGGAATCCTGACAACCTTTCTCTATATTGTAAATACGAATCGCTGCGGTGATTATATCCGCATTCCGCTCACGGTCAACCGCGAAACGGAATTGCATTACAGCGTGCAATCCATTCTTTTCGATACTCTTTTTGTGGGCTGTCTGGAGCATTCATTCACGGAAGATTCGCTCGTGATCTGTAATCAAAGTAACAGGCCGCTGAAAATTTATTCGATCAACAACAAGGATACGAATTTTTCCTATAGTCCTGCTCCCGGGAATTCCGCTTTGCCGATCACCTTACAGCCCGGCGGCTGCTGGACGATTCTTGTCCGCATGAAGGCCAGCGATACGACAAGAACAATGCGGGACACACTTCATGTGATCAGTGATGATATTTGTCCCGGCAGCGGCAAGATACCACTGGAGGGAAGATCACAGGATGTTTTTGTGCTCCTGACTCCCAGTGCGAAGGCTCAGATTCACAGCATGAAATTCGAGGCAGTATGCCCTGGACAGGTATCGTTCGATCAGGACTATCAATTCCGCAGTCTGATGAACGATAATGTCTATATTGATACGATGATCTTCACAACGCCGGAATTTTTCGGCAGAAAATTTAAATACCCGATACTGCTGAAACCCAAGACGGCCTACATTCCGGAATTTATTGATTTCCGTCCGTCTGCTCCGGGACCGTTTACCGGACAGTTGCAGGTCATCAGCCATTACCGCGGCTGCACGATCACCAAAACGATCGATTTTACGGGAACAGGTATATCGGTTGACGTTGCTTTTACGACACCGAATGTCTTGTTCGGAAATGTATCGATCGGTAAATCGAGTACGCAGATCGCCACGGCAAAAAATAATGGTACCGATCCACGAAACATGGCTTCCTACCTTAAGGTGGGTGATGTATTTACCATCACCGCCGGAAAAACGTTTGGCATTGGACCGGGAAACACCGCGAATATTTCCATTGAATTCCGCCCGCGCGAGGCGAAAAAATATTATGATACACTGTGCATATTCGACCTGCAATGCTATGGAACGTTCTGCATCCCGATCGAAGGCGATGGAGTATTTGAAAAACTGGAATTCCGCCCGGCGTTTCTCGATATCGAGAATGTTCTTGGATGTGAATGCAGGATCGATACGGTCCAGGTGCTGAATCATACCGGTTCTCCTTTTACTATTACCGGTGATCTTATCAACGATCCAAGCGGTAACGGAAAATTTACGCTGCTCAATCATATTCCAACAGGTCAATTCAATCCCGGTGCATCATTTACCTATCAGGTGAAGTACTGTCCGGCCGATATTAATCAGGATCGCGCCGACCGTTCATATCTCCAGATCAGTTTGGGCGACGGGACAAAGTATGAGATACTCATGAAGGGATCGAGCATGGTGCCTAAACTTGCCGTGACACCGTTAACGACATACGGAGCTGTAGAAGTTGGCTGGCAGAAAGATGACAGCCTGACCATCGAAAATATTTCTGCCATTCCGGTGCATATTACCTCTGTTGCCGTGCCGGCAGGATACGTTCTTCTCTCCACGAAGCCGCCTCTTCCATTCTGGCTGAGCCCGCGGGATTCGATCACGGCCTATGTGCAGTTCAAGCCGACAGCCCAGCAGACCTATATCGGGAATGTCACCGTTACCCTGGATACTCCCTGTGGTAAGCAGACCACCGGAGCAGTCTCGGGAATCGGCACTATCGTCAGGCTGAATGTTCCGGTTCAACTGATCAACTTCGGCCTCGTTAAACCCTGCGACTGCCAGGAGCGTGAAATTCCGCTGACGAATGAAAGTGATTTTATTCCGATCCGGATCGATTCCATCTGGATCGATGATGTCGGGCTTCCGAATCCGAATAGAACTGTATTCAGCTGGCGATCGAAACTCACCGGGGATACTTCAGGCTCCTATGTGATCCCTCCGAAAACCGAAGATACATTGGTGATCACATTCTGTCCCAATATTCCCGCTCTGGTGCAGAACCTGACGATGAATGCGCAGATTCATATCAAGGCCGGGACAAATGTATGGTCGCAGCAATTCAATACCTATCTTTCCGGCAGGCGGGAGATGAATTTCCAGCCGAATATATCCACCGTGGCATTTCCCGTCACCCATGTCGATACGACCGCACAGCCGATCAATGTGAGCTTTACCATTCCCGATGCATTCACGAATCCAAGCGGAGATAGTATCGTCTTTACCGATGCGACCTTCGTTCCGGATCAGCGTGTCTTTACCGTTTCGGAGTGTTCCGGCAAGCCTCTGCCGTGGGTCGTTCATCGCGGAGAGAAACTTTGCCTGAAGTTTACATTTTTTCCGAGAGCTCCGAAAAAATATACGGCAAGGCTGAATCTCTTCACGAGCTTCCCGTGTAACGGAGTCGATACCTCGATCCTCGTAACAGGGCAGGGATTTGCTCCGGCGTTCGGAGATGCAATGGCATTCGATACTTCGAAGATCAATCAGGATACCTTCCATGTCACGACTTGTGATACGATAGTGATCCCGATCATGATCACACGCGATATACCGCAGCCGGTTATTGATATGTTATTCCATCTCGGCTACGACACGACAAAAATCCGGTTCCTGGACATTCTGACAACCTATACGAATCAGGCGCTGGCTCTTGATAGCGCCGGGGTATGGGCCGATCTGAAAAATGCATCGAACGTCAAGGCCGGTACCGTATGCTATGTACGCTTCCTGCCGCGAGGGGATACCGCTAATTTTGTGATGTCACTTGATAATATTGATTTCTCCAGTGATTCGATAGTCTTCTATAATATTATCGTCGGCACGGATCATGCGCAGATCATTATCGATAATCCGGAGATCAGTATTCAGCCGTTAGTGGATTTCGATACGGTACTTGTCAAGCAATGCAAAGATCTGACATGTGTGATCCGCAATCCGGGGCTTGTGCCTATGCGGTTCGACTCTCTTTCCTCCTTGCCGGCATTCCATCGCGTGGTATCTTCGGATAAACCGTATCCGATCACCCTGCAACCGGGGGATTCTATCGTTCTGACGATCGAGTTTTGTCCGAGAGCCGATAGTCTGTTCGATACAGCGATCTATGCGATATCGAATAAGCCTTGCCCGATTGCCGATACGGGACATATCCACAGCTATGGTTTCGCACCGCCCTATCCATTGACGTTATCGTTCGATCCGAGGATCGGCATCGTTGATACCGTTGCCGGAACGATCGGCGATACAGTGACGGTACCGGTCCTGATGAATGTCGATATGCCGCTTACGCCGATCGATATCCGGTACACCCTTTTTTATGATAAATATGCCCTGCAATACCTTGGAGCGACATCGAAATATGCGACACCCGGGGTAACCTATTCGCCGGGAAGGATCGATATTGACCTCCTGAAATGCGACAGTATTATTGCCGGAGAAATAACGCAACTTAAATTCCGTCTTAACGTACCGGATTCGGTGATCTCATCATTGACGCTTCTTCCGAGGAAGTTCTCAAGCGATTCGATCATGTTCATCAAACCTGTTCCGACAGGAGATACGAGTGCCGTGAAGATTGGTGCAAAGTGTACCATCAGCTATCTGGAATTCAAAGCCGGGCAGAATTCATTCATTGACCCACGCCCGAACCCGACAACCGGAAGGGTTGAAACGGAAGTTGAATTTTTCGAAGATGTTTCACCGCGTCTTACGGTATTCGGAAGCACAGGCTCGAAGGTAATGACCGTTCTTGACGGCTCGCAGCCGATGAAGGGCGGAAGGTACAAACTGGCTTTCGATGTTTCCCGTCTCTCTGAAGGATCATATACACTTATCTTTGAAGCTGGTACATTCCGGGCGACCAAGAGGATCGTTGTTCGGAAATAGGGAACGGCATCGGCAGCCCGGTAGTCAGAAAGAATACTGCTGTGTTTGCCGCCTGCTGTACTGTCCAGGCAACCTATAACTTTATGGTGAAGCCAAAACTTTTTCTCACATTCGTTATTCTTTTTTCCATTTCTGCGCGTGCCCAAAGCCCGGAGCAGATTCCCCAGCCGGCTGCGGCAAAACCTGTGGCATTCAGGCTTGGGGCGTTCGGGGATTATGCATGGAATTCTCACAATACCACTGCTAATGTCTTTTGCTGCGATGCCGGGTGCGGGGTGTTTTCGAACGGCACAGGGAAAGGATTTACCGCCGGGCTTCTTGCCGAGATACCGGCATTCGGAAATTTCGAAGCCTATGCCAGCGCCGGGTATGCCCAGCGCGGCGGTAGTTTTGGTGAAGCCGTTACCAGCGATAAGCCGATTCTCGATCCGAATACAGGCCAGTATACGTTCCTTCATATTACGAATACCTATTCTGCATCGATCCCGGAGCTCATTGCCGGGCTTGGATTAAAATTTACTCCGTTCAGGAAAATACCGCTCTTCATACGCGGCGGACTTGCCATTAATTTTCCGTTCTCATCATCATCAAGCTATACACAGACCGAGCATATTACATCACCCGATGGAATAACCTACCCATCGAACCATACGACAACGCAGATTGATGGAAGCGGGCCGATCCTTAATTTAAAAGAAACATTCGGCGCTGCGGCAGCTGTGGGATATCCATTTCCGCTTTCGGAACGATTGACCGCCGCCCCGGAGGTTGAATATTATTTTCCGTTTACGGAAATTAAGAACGATTATCACTGGAAGATAAAAACTTTTCAGGCCGGTGTTTCTCTCCGGTATTCTTTTTTCAAAGATGTGCCGCCCGTCCCTCCCCCCCCTGGGAAAG
>JADMIO011417978.1_pt1 | contig 49169 bp, 42 predicted proteins | sample 8958161 | NCBI WGS metagenome assembly JADMIO01 (sample SAMN16585339, study PRJNA669376) | soil metagenome | isolation source: Crop rotation soil | place: USA: Cullars Rotation, Alabama | collected 2011
CGCCGCCCGCGACCGCCAGCACGACGACGGGAATGATCCAGCGCAAGGTCTTGTTCATAGCGGCATCGCCTTGATCGCACCGCCCGCGCAGGCGGCGGCGAACTCCTCGCTCAGCCGCTCGCTCTCCGCAATCGCCCGCAGCCAGGCCTTCGCCCGCGCCTCGGTGTCATCGCCGTAGTGCTTGAAGTCCTCCCGATCCGGCAGCTTGCCGCGTGGCAGCGTCTTCACCCACTCCGGGTTCGGCGCCAGCAGCACCACGTTGTCCAGGAAGGCCGTGGCGCCGTGCCGGCCCTTCAGCGCCTTGTCCAGCCAGCCCGGCACCACCTGGCGCTGGAAGTGAGGATAGAGAACCAGTCCGTCGCCGATCATCGATGCATAGTCCAGGTGCAGGTGATAGTCGGTGATGCCGCCATCCCAGTAGGCACCCTTGGGCCCGCCCGGGATGTCGTGCACCGCTTTCAGCCAGAAGGGGATCGAGCAGCTCGCGAGCACTGCAGCTAACAGGTTATGTGCAGTGAGTGCGACCTGCCGGCTGCGGTAGTCGTCCAGCGACATCGGCAGCGGGTCGCGCGGGTCGGAGAACACCACCCGCTCCAGCCAGGCGCCCATCGCGCGCCGCGCGAAGAGGTTGGCCGCGAAGGCGCCGAAGTAGCCCGCCGGCGTGCGCAGCCGCCCTTCCCGGCCCAGCACATGCCGGCCTCGTGACGTGAACACATGCAGCCGGTAGCGCGGGTGGGACAAGACCTGGCCCTCGCGTCCGCCGAACACTTCTTCGAGCTTCTGCTGGAAGCCGCGGGTGACGTCCTCGGCCGTGGGCATCTTGCCCGGCTTGCTGTCGTAGCGCTGGTGGACGTATTCCTGGGCCAGCCGCTCGAACTCGCGCTCGGCGTCGCCGAGGCAGGCCGTGGCCATGCGCCAGGCGCCGATCGAGGCGCCGACCAGGTGGACCTCATGCGAGGTCGATCCGAGCCAGGGCCCGAAGATGAATTGGTCCAGCGACTTGAGGATCAGCCCCTTCGGCCCGCCGGCCGCGCCCGGAATGACCTTCACGTCCTGCGGACGCAGCCCTCGCTCGGCCAAAAGAGCGCGGGCCCGAGGGCCCGCGTGGATGTGCAGTGCTTGCATGCACGGCAGTTTAATTACAGCTTGGTCTCCCAGTTCAGCCCGAACTGCGTCCTCGCCTTGCGATCCGTGAAGGTGTAGCCGCCGGCCGTCATCGCCAGCGTCTGCGTGTCCACCGGCGCGAAGTTGTTGGCCGAGACACGGATCGAGCTGGTCTTGCTGAGGAAGTACTGGGCGAACAGGTCCAGCGAACGCACGCGCGACAGCTCGCTGGACTGGCTCGCCGTCGTCTGCGTCAGGTAGCCCGGCGTGTAGGCGAAGCTGGCGCCGAGGTTCATCGGCACGGCCGTCGTGCGGTAGTCGAAGCCCAGGTTGGCCGACCAGGGCTGCTGCGCATCCAGCCGGTTGTTCGGGCCCGGCACCGCGGCGACGCGCGAGTGGTAGACGTTCAGCGCCGCCCGCAGGTTCAGCGGCAGCTTGGGGTCGAACAGTGAGGGCATCAGCTCGCCGGCGCGGCCCTTCAGCTCGAACTCCAGGCCCATCGCGGTCGCAGTGGAAAAATTCACCGGCCGGTTGACCCAGCGCGCCACGTCCGACCAGTACATCGCCTCGCCCGGCTGCTCCAGCGAAATGACGTTGCGAATCAGGTTCGACACCCGGCGGTAGAAGCCGCCGACGCTGACCATGCCGCCGCCCTGCAGATACTTCTCGTAGGCCAGGTCCAGGCCGGTGGCCAGCTCGGGCTTCAGGTTCGGGTTGCCGATGTTGTCCGGCGAGATGTCGGTGTTGGCCGTGGTCGGATCCGGGTACAGGCCCGACAGCGCCGGGCGCGAGAGCAGCTGGTTCAGCGTCGGCGCCTTGTAGCTGCGCGTCAGGCTGGCTCGGATCAGGTCGCGGCCCTTGGGGTCGAACTTGTAGTTCAGGTGGAGCAGCGGGGTGGTGACGCTGCTGGTGTTGCCGAACTTGGTGCCGTCCTCGGTGGCGGTCTCGGTGCGGATGCGCTCGGTGCGCAGGCCCACATAGGCCGACCACTGCGGCGAGATCTCCCACTCGTCCTGCACGAAGAAGGCGCGGCGGTTGATGTCGGCCGCAAACGGCGCGCCGTCCACGCCCGGCAGCTGCTCCTGGCCGCCGACGCGCACCGTGCGCGTCTCCTCGCGGCGCCGCCATTCCAGCTCCCAGCCGCCGGTGACGCTGTGCTGGTCGTTGACGATCTGGCTGAACTTGCCGCCCTGGGTGAAGTTGCGGTCGGTGTTGTCGCCGTCGGAGTTGCGGAACGGCGTCGAGAAGGTGTCGTTGTGGAAGCTGCCGCGAGCGTCCTGCAGGCCGGCCTTCAGCTCCAGGCGCTGGCTGTCGTTGATCTGGTTGGTGTACTGGCCGTTGGCGCGCACCATCTGCCAGGTGCCGAGGTTGCGGGTGTCGGAATCCGGCAGCGCGCCGCTGCCCGTCTCGCCCAGGTCGGCGAAGCGGGTGTTGAAGTGCCAGCGGCCCTGCTGCAGGAAGGCGTTCACATTGAGCGCCTGCTCATCGTCGATCTTCCAGTTCAGCCGTGGCGTGGCGTTCCAGCCGGCGCCCCAGAAGGCCTGCTCCTGCGCCTGCGTGACCGTCCAGTCGCTGCCGGCCTCGTTGACCGCGCGGGTCGTCGTCGATTCGTTCAGGCCGCGCCAGCCGAACACCGAGATCGGCAGCGAGTACGACAGCCCGCCCTGCCGCGAGCCGTAGGTGAACGAGCCCGCCGCGCCCGGCCGCACCGCGCTGTAGCTGGTGCCCAGGCGCAGGTCGCGCTGGGTGACCTTGGGCGCGTCCTTCAGGATGATGTTGATCGCGCCGGCCACCGCCTGCGCGCTCTGGTCGGCCGTCGGGCCCTTGGTGATCTCGATGCGCTCGACCTGCGCCGGGTCCAGCTGGCTGAGGTCGAAGCCCGGCGGCGCCGGGTCGCCGTTGATCAGGATCAGCGTGTAGCCGGAGCCGAGGCCCCGCATGCGCGGCGCGCCACCGGCCATGTTGACGCCGGGCAGGCGCTTGAGCACGTCGGCCACATTGGTGTCGCCGAACTTGTCCAGCTCCTCGCGGCCGTAGATCTGCTTGGCCACCTGGGACTTGCGGCGCAGGTCGGTGTCGGTCGTCGGACGCGAGCTGATCTCCACCCGCTCCAGCTTGGAGCCGGCGCGCGGTTGACCCTCGCCGGGCGGACCGTCCTGAGCGAAGACGGGTGCGGCGGCAGCGGCCACGAGCAGGGCACAGGCAGCGGCGATCGGATGACGCTTCAACAAGAAATACTCCAGCAACACAGATTCACAGGAAGGCGCAAAGGGCGGCACGATACCCGTTCCGCAAGACGCTGCCGGAGGTCATGCGATGGATTGCGGCTTCGCCGGGGCGATCTGCGGCTGCGGCGGCGCGGCTCGCCGCCGTTGATCCCCTACTGGCAGGCCGCTGCCTGCATCCGATGGCGGCTCAGCACCTCCTGCAGCCAGCCGCTGCGGCACAGCTGGCCCAGGATCGCGTCGAAGCGGGAGGCTTCCGCCGCGGAGACGCGATGGCGCGACAGGCCGAAGCTGTAGTTGAAGCGCGTGGCCACGCCGGCCGCATGCAGGCCGCCGATGGCCTGCTCGGCGATCAGCGTCTCGGCCACCATCTCGTTGACGAAGGCCAGGCCCTGCGGCCCGTAGCGGCCGGCCTGCAGCTTGCGCAGCACGGTCGGGTTGTCCACCTCCACGCTGATCTCGGCGTCGGTGCCCTCGGCCAGCGCCTGCAGCGTGCGGGAGCTGGCCGAGGGGCCGTACACGCCGATCGTGCGGCCGCGCAGGTCCTCGGGCCGCTGGAAGGAGAAGCCGCTGGTGGTGGGCGCGAAGAAGGTGTAGCGCGCCTCCATCACCGGCGCCGAGACATGGAAGGCCGCGCGGCGTTCCGGCACGTCGACGACGGTGAACACGCCGTCGATCTGCCCGCGCTCCGCCGCGCTCAGGGCGCGCCGCCAGGGCAGTACGTCGACCGCGCAGCGGATCTGCATCCGCCGGCACACCTCGCCCAGCACCTCCACCATCGGCCCGGCCGCCTGGCCGCCCTGCTCGTAGGTGTAGGGCGCGAAGGGCTCGGTGGCGAACTGCCAGCGCCGCGGTTCGGCGCTGGCCGTGCCAGCCAGGGTGATCGCAAGCAGCAGGGCCATGCGGGGTCGGATGGACATCACATGATCATGCCCCAGCTAACGACCAACTTCAGCGCAATGCGAGCGATGCACCCCGCCAGGCCGGGTCCGCCCAGCGCTGGAAGGCCCCCAGCGCCATCGGCTCGCCGGACTGGCGCTGCGGGGCCAGCGTCGCCAGGTCCAGCTGGGCGAAGCGGCGCGGCGCGTAACGCCCCTCGGCGCGCGACTCGCTGGCGACCAGCAGGCCACCGTTGATCCAGCCGGCAAACTCCACATAGCCCAGGCCCGGCGCGGCCAGCGCGGGCGGCAGCACGTCGATCTGCCACTGCCCGCCCTGGCGGCGCAGCACCCACAGCTCGCGCCAGCCATCCAGTGGCTGGGCGGCGAGCGCGATGGCCGTGCCTTCGCGGTTGAGGCTGGCCGAGGCGAGCATCACCGCAGCGAGGCTGCATTTGCGGACCGTCGTGCCGGCGAGGGTCAGGCATTGCTCCCCCGCGTTCTCGCCCGGCTCCAGCTTCAGCATGAGGCTGCCGCCGATGCGACGCTCGCTCAGCGCCGGCAGCGCCAGCCAGCGCATCGCGTTGACGCGCATCGCGGCGTCGTTCCATTCGGGCAGATCGTCCTCCGGCAGCTCCACCGGCTGCACCCGGCCGAACTCGGCCAGCGCCTGGCCGGCCAGCACCGCATCACGGCGGGCAAAGGCGCGGCTGGCCGCCACGGTCGCGCGGCGCAGCAGCAGGCGGTTGCGCTCGTAGCCGGCCAGGCCGTCCAGCGGGGCGTGTTCCAGCACCTCGGCGCGCCAGTCGTCGCTGGCCAGGCGCTGGCTGGTCGTCAGCGTCACGCTGCGGCAGTCGGCGCGGGTCAGCGCCAGCGCGGCGCGGGCCTTGGCCGAAGCATCGGCCGGCAGGCTCAGCACGCGGCGGAAGGCATCGCCGTCGTAGCACAGGCGCACGCTGCCATCCGCCTGCTCGTAGCTGTCGAAGCGCAGGCCGTAGCGGGTGGCCACGTCGAGCAGGGCGGCGCGCTTCGGGCCGTTGTTGGCGGCGATGCGCTCGCCCAGGAGGCCCAGCGCGTCCAGCACCTCGGCGCCCTGCGGCTCGGCCAGCTGGGCCGGCGTGGCGGCCTGGATGTAGGCGGCGGCCAGGGCCACGCCCAGGCCCTCGGCGCCGTCCTGCGGCAGCGTCAGGCGCAGCTGGGCGAGCAGGGCCGCGGGCTCGGCGGCGACGGACAGCGCCTGCGAGCGGCGCAGGTAGCCGCCGCGCTCGCGCCGGTAGTCCCAGACCTGCAGCCAGTCCAGGCGCTCGCCGCGCACTTCCAGCGCCTCGCCGCGCGCCAGCTGAGCCTGCTGCGGGCTCGAATCGCGGGCGGCGGCCCGCAGCGCGGCACCGTCCTGCAGCACCAGCACGGTGGCGTTGGCGCCAGCGCAGGCCGTCTGCACCGCGGCCGCCGCCAGCGACAGGCCGATCACCAGGGCGACCGTCTTGCTCATTGCTGCGTCTCCTCAGCCTTGACGGCGGTGTTCGAGCCCAGCAGGCCCGAGCCGATGAAGCCACCGCTGACCGAGGGCGGCGCGATGATCACCTGCACCTTGTCCGAGAGCTTGTCGGCCAGCGTCTTCTGCACCAGCAGCGGATGCTGGGTGAGGATCGCGCCTTCGCGGGCCATGCGCTCGGCATCGGCCCGGCCCAGCGTGGCCAGGCGGTAAGCCTCGGCATCGGCCAGCTTCTGGCGGGCCAGCGACTCGCCCTCGGCCTCGATCTGCCGCGCCTTGGCATTGCCCTCGGCCAGCTTGACCCGCTCGGCATTGGCGGCCGAGGCTTCCAGCGAGCGCTGCTCGATCTGCTTCTGCTTGAGCGGCAGGATGTGCTTCATCGCTTCCTCCTGCGCGCGGGCGGCGATGATCTGCTCGCGCTCGGCGGCCTCGGCGGCGATCTGGCGGCGCGACTTGTCGGCCTCGGCCTCCAGTTCCGTCTGCTTGACCTGCTTCTCCTTCAACTGCAGCGTGAACTGCATCTTTTCGGCGGCCAGGCCCTCGGCCAGCAGGCCGTCCATGCCGCGCCGGTAGTCGGCCGGCAGGTCCACATGGCCCACCTGCAGGCTGCGCAGCTCGATGCCCTGGCGAGCCAGGCGGGTCGAGAGGCTTTGCGCCACCGCCTGCTGGATCTCGGCCCGCTTGCTGGAGAAGATCTCGCGCACCGTGTGCTGCGAGACCACCGGATAGATGCTGGCCTGCAGCGCCGGGGCGATCAGGTCGCGCTCGATGTCGTCGGGCAGGCTCTCGGCCAGCTGGGGCAGCTTCGTCGGGTCGATGCGCCAGGCCAGCGTCAGGTCCAGGCCCAGCGACAGGCCTTCCAGCGACTGCAGCGCGCCGCTGCCGTCGGCCCGGGCCAGGCTGGTGGCGTGATAGACCCGCTCCTGCGCCGGCAGGCTGCGCACCGCGTGGACGCCCGGCAGGTTCAACACCCGGCCTTCGTGCAGCACCACCGCACGGCCGGTGAACTGGTTGGTGCGCACCGCCACCTCGCCGCGCGGCACGGTGTACAGCGGCGGATGGGTGGCGATGCCGTAGACCGCCGCGGCAGCCAGCGCCAGCACCGCCAGGCGCGGCAGGTGGGGCACGCTGCGGCCAGGCAGGCGACGGATCGGCTCGGGGATCTTGTCGATGAAGCTCATGGTCTCTCCTGTGAAGGTGAGGCCATGATTCCGTCCCTGCCCGCGAGCGCGCCACGCCGGCGGCGGGTGTCAAGCTTCCGGGGCGCGGAAGAAATCTTCCGTGGGGCCTGCCCAATAATCGCCGCCATGCCCGAGATCGCCACCCGCATCGCCATCGTCGAGGACGACCGGCCCACCAGCGACCAGCTCGCCGCCTGGATCCGCGCCGCCCGCCCGGAACTGCAGATCGACCAATGGTTCGACCGCGACACCGCCGAGGCCGCCCTCGCCCGCGAGGACTACGCGCTGGTGCTGCTGGACATCGAGCTGGGCCACGAGCGCCATGCCGGCGTGGCCCTGATCAACGCGATCAACAAGCGCCGCGCGGGCACGCCGGTGCTGGTGGTCTCCGCGATGCCGGCCGCGATCTACCGCTCGATCATGAAGGCGCTGGACGCCTGGGACTATCTGCAGAAGACCACCTTCGAGCAGGCCGAGTTCATCGAGACCTTCCTGGACATGCTGCGCGCCGCCCGCGCCCGGCAGGTCGCGCCGGCGCAGGCCGCCGCGAGCGAGCTGCAGCTCGACCCGCTATGGCAGCGCCAGCCGCTGTGGCGCGGCCAGCGCATCAACCTGCCGCTGACCGCCCAGCGCATCCTGGCCACGCTCTACCAGCGCCGCGGCGAGGTGGTGGCCTACGAGGATCTCTTCGAGGTGGTCAAGAGCGGGCGCAGCAAGGACAACGTGCGCAAGCATGTGGCGGCGATCCGTGAGGCGCTGCGCGATGCGGACGCCTCCTTCGATGCCATCGAGAACGTGCCGATGCGCGGCTTCCGCTGGACACGATGACCAGGGCCACGCCACGGCTGGGCCTGGCCGCCTGGCGCAACCGCATCGTCGTCCACGGCGTCTTCCTGGCCCTGGCGCTGGCCACGCTGACGCTGGCCGTCACGCTGCTGCGCGAGGAGAAGGAGCGCGCCTACCAGCGCTATGCCCAGACCTTCTCGCAGACGCTGGCCACCCTCACCGCGCGGCTGCGCCACCCGACGGGCCAGCTCGCGCTGCTGAACCCGGAGGCCGGCGAGGGCCCTCTGCTGCTGCCCTTCTCCGCCATCGATTTCGACGACCCGAGCAAGACCCGCAGCGCCGTGGAGATGTCCGGCTGCGCGCGCCAGTACGCCGGCGGCGCCAGCCTGTGCCAGGCGGTGGGCGCCAACGCCTACGCGGGCGCCTTCGTCTATGCCATCGGCAGCCTGGCCGCGCCGACGCTGCTGGCCCGCGAGCGCGGGCAGCTGGAGCTGGCCGGCGTGCACCGGCTGCGCGTCAGCCTCGCCTATCGCGGCCGCACGCAGCGCTGGACCGCGCCCTTCGAGGCGATGGAACCAGGCGGCTGGGTGCAGCGCGGCCGGCTGACCGGTTTCGAGGGCATCGCCGGCGACACGCTGCAGCAGCACACCCGCCCGGACCGCGACTTCCGCGGCTGGATCTGGCGCGAAGGGTCATGTCTTGCCTTGGCAGGCGATCCCGACTGCCCGCGCCGCAGCTTCTTCTCGCTGCGCCTGCCGGTGGCCGAGCTGGCCGAGGAGCTGTCGGACCGCAAGCTCGCCGCCTGGCCGCCGGCCGACCTCGCCCAGCTGCGCCTGCGCCTGGAGCTGCTGGGCCCCGATGGCGCGCCGCTGTTCGACAGCGCCGCCGCCAGCCAGCCGCCGCTCACGCTGGCCGCGCTGGAGGACGAGCTGCAGCCCGGCGAGCAGCTGACGATCACCCGTGCCGGCAAGCCCCTGGCCGAGCTGCACGGCAAGGCCCAGCCGGACGAGCTGCCCTCCCCCTGGCTCACCCGGCTGATCCGCCGCCTGCCGCTGATGCAGCCGGCCGCCGCCACGCCGCCGCGCGCCGTCGATGCGGTGGACACTCCGCTGGGCCGCTACGAGCTCAGCCTCACCGGCGACCTGCGCAGCGTGGACCGCGCCTTGAGCGCCGGCGCGGCGCGGGTCTCGGGGCTGGTCGGCGGCATGCTGCTGGCGATCGCGCTGGCCTGGCTGGTGATCGCCCTCTCGCTGATGCGCCGCATCGCGCGGCTGACCCGCCGCGCCGCCGCCGTCTCCTACAACCTGCAGCCCACCCGGATCGACGAGCACCTGGACCAGCTGGAGGTGAAGGACTTGCGCGGCAGCGACGAGCTGGGCATCCTCGCCGGCACGCTGGCCGACCTGCTGGCCCGCGCCAAGCTGGCGCTGCGCCGCGAGCAATTGCGCGCCGAGCACGAGCGCGACATGTGGCATGCGGTGGGCCACGAGATCATGTCGCCGCTGCAGGCGCTGCTGGCGCTGCATGAAGAATCCTCCGATGAAAGCCGGCGTTATCTGCTGCGCATGCAGCAGGCGGTGCGGGTGCTCTACGGCACGGCCAGCCCCAGCGAGGCGCTGGCCGCCGCGCCGCTGAGCCCCGACCGGCTGGACCTGGCCGCCTTCGCCGCGCAACTGGCCGACAACGCCGCCCACGCCGGCATCGCCGACGTGCGCCTCGCCCCCTGGGACGGCGGCCCGCTGTGGGTGCATGCGGACGAGTACGCGCTGGAAGACGTGCTGACCCACCTGCTCAACAACGCGCAGCGCCACCGCGAGCCGGGCACGCCGATCGTGCTGGCCCTGCAGCGGCTGGACGGCCATGCGCTGCTGGCGGTGCACAACCGCGGGCCGGGCATCGCCGGCGAGCGGCTGGAGCGGGTCTTCGAGTACGGGGAGAGCGATGCGCCATCCGACGGCGCCCGGCGCGGCCAGGGCCTGTTCGTCGCCCGCAGCTACCTGGCGAAGATGGACGGCCGCATCGAGGCGCGCAACGAGGGCGGCGGGGTCAGCTTCGTGATCACGCTGCCATTGCAGAGCTAGGGCCTGTACGCCACCACGCCGCCTAGCCGTAGGAATCGTCTGCTTTTGGCGGCACGGGCCCTTCGGGGTACGGACCTTGCCAGCGACAGGGCGTGGCACCGCTGCATGCGGTCCGTTCCCTGTGGAGGCCGAACATCATGGCGATCTGGCATTTCGAACTGGCTTTGCTCCCGGCGGATTCGAAACCGCCCCGGCTGACCAATCACGGATGGGTCGGGCAGCCGCTGGACCGCGAGAGCGTGGCCCTGCTGCGACCCTTCATCAGCGGCCTGCTCGGGCGCAACGCCGCCCACACCAGCTGCACTGACCCGAAGAACCCCGCTGTGGGCAGCGTGCTGAGCTACGGCTCGCAGGACGGCAACCGCATCGACCTGGTGGACCGCGGCGAGGAAGGCATCGAGGCCTGGGCCACCATCGATGCCCGCTCCGATGCCGACGCCTTCTGCGCCTTCCTGTGCCAGCTGGCGAGCTTCTGGGACTGCGAGTTCCTCTCGCTGGAACTGCAGACCCGCTAGCCGGCGGATCGCCGGGCCCTGCTGGCGGCACTGATGAGCTCGCGGTCCTGGCTCTATGCGCTGGATCCGGCGAGCCTGGACAGGGCAGCCTAGTTCAGAGCGCCAGGTTCCCGCTCTTCAGCCGCCGCAGCACGAAGCTCGACTTGCTGTGCCGGATGCCCGGGATCTTGTAGAGCTGCTCGCGCAGCAGCCGCTCGTAGTCCCGCGTGCCCTTGACCGCGATGCGCAGCACATAGTCGTAGTCGCCCGACACCAGATAGGCCTCCAGCACCTCCGGGATCGCCTCCAGCCGCCGGCCGAAGGCCTCCAGCGCATCGTCGGTGTGGGAGTCCAGCGTGAGCTGGACGATCAGCTGGTCCGGCACCCCCGCCAGCTCGGCATTGACCTTGATCGTGTAGCCCTCGATCACGCCCGCCTCCTCCATCCGCTTGATGCGCGTCCAGCAGGGCGAACTGCTCAGGCCCACCTCGGCGCTGAGCTCCTGCAGGCTGGCGCGGGCATTGCGCTGCAGGGCCCGAAGCAGGGCCAGATCGTAGCGATCCAGCGCAATTTCCTTTGACATAGGAATCTTTCAGAAGGATTTTCTGAATCAAGCATAAACGGACGCAAACAAAGGAACAATTGCCGCGGCACCGCGCCCACACTGGCGCTCATGCAAGCCCTCCTCCTCGAACCCTCCAGGCAAGACCTGGCCCCCACGCCCGCGCCGAGAACCGGCGCCCAGGTCATGCTGGACACGCTGATCGAGCTCGGCGTGGACACCGTCTTCGGCTATCCCGGCGGCGCGGTGCTGCCGATCTACGACGCGCTGCACGGCGAGCCGCGCATCCGCCACATCCTCGTGCGCCACGAACAGGCAGCGGTCCACGCGGCCCAGGGCTATGCACGCACGACCGGCCGGGTCGGCGTGGTGATCGTCACCTCGGGGCCAGGTGTTGCCAACACCACCAGCGGCCTGCTCGATGCGCTGTCCGATTCGATCCCGGTGCTGTGCGTCGCCGGGCAGGTGGCCCTGCCCTCGATCGGCACCGATGCCTTCCAGGAATGCGATGCGCTGGGCATCTCGCGGCCGGTGACCAAGTGGAACGCGCAGGTCCGCGATGCCGGCGAGGTGCGCGCGCTGGCGCGGCGCGCCTTCGAGACCGCCGCCGGCGGCCGGCCGGGGCCGGTGCTGCTGGACTTCCCGAAGGACCTGCAACAGCGCTGCGCGCCGCAGCGGGACCTGCCCTCGCGCAAGCCCGCGGCACGCCGGCATGCCGTCGACGCGGCGCGCATCGCGCAGGCGGCGCGGATGATCGCCGCCGCCGAGCGCCCGCTGTTCTATGGCGGCGGCGGCCTGATCAACGCCGGCGAGGCCGCCTGCGCGGACTTCGCCGCCTGCGTGCGCCTGGCCGAGTCGCCCTGCACCGTCACGCTGATGGGCCTCGGCGCCTTCCCGGCCTCGGCGCCGCAATGGCTGGGCATGCCGGGCATGCACGGGACGCTGGAGGCCAACCTGGCGATGCACGAGGCGGACCTGATCGTCTGCGTCGGCGCCCGCTTCGACGACCGCGTCACCGGCCGGCTCGATGCCTTCGCGCCGCACGCCCGCGTGATCCATTTCGACATCGACCCGGCCTCGATCAACAAGGTCGTCAAGGCCGACCTGCCCTTCGTCGGCGACGCCGCCGAGCTGATGGCCGCGCTGCATGCGGCGCTCGCAACGACCAAGGCGCCGCAGCGAGCCGACTGGTGGACTCGCATCGGGGACTGGCGCGCGCGCCGCTGCCTGGCCTTCGAGGACAGCGCCGGCACCATCGCCCCGCAGGCGCTGCTGGTGCAGCTGCAGCGCGCGCTGGCCGGCCGCGACGCCATCGTCTCCACCGACGTCGGCCAGCACCAGATGTGGGCCGCCCAGCACCTGGGCTTCGAGGCGCCGCGCCGCTGGCTCACCTCGGGCGGCGCCGGCACCATGGGCTACGGCCTGCCGGCCGCCATCGGCGCGCAGATCGCCCATCCCGGGCGCACCGTCGTCTGCGTCAGCGGCGATGCCTCGGTGCTGATGAACATCCAGGAGCTGGCCACCGCGGTCCAGCACCGCACGCCGGTCAAGCTGGTCCTGTGCAACAACGCCCACATGGGCATGGTGCGCCAGTGGCAGGAGCTGATCCACGGCGAGCGCTACAGCCACAGCTACAACGCCTGCATGCCGGACTTCGTGGCGGTGGCCCGGGGCTTCGGCTGGGAAGCGGAGCGGGTGGACGAGCGGGCGCAGCTCGACGCGGCGCTAAGGCGCTGCCTCGACGCACCCGGCCCCTTCTTCCTCGACGTGCGGGTGCGCAGCGAGGAGAACTGCTTCCCGATGATCCCGGCGGGCTGCGGGCATCATGAGGTGAGGATGGGCTGAGCCGCGCCCTGATCAGTCCTCGAAGGCCTGTGCCGCCGTGCCGACCAGGTCCACGCCGCTGATCGGCGCGCCCGGGTGGATGGCCAGCGCGAAGCGCGGGCGGATCCGCAGGCTCACGTCGCCGAAGCCGAACTCCTCGACCAGTGCGAGTTTCAGCCGCTCGCGGATCGCACCGGCGTGCGCGGCCACCTCGCCATCCAGGTAGACGCCGAAGCGGTCGCCGAACTGCGCCACCACGTCGGTGGAGCGCACACGGCTGCGCAGGCGCGCGCCCAGGGCGGCCAGCAGCTCCTCATCGGCCACGCCGTCGTCCAGCACTTCCACGGCCAGCAGCAGCACCGCCGGGCGCTTGCCGGCGCTGCGGCAGTTGACGAGCCTGCGGTGGATCTGCGCGCCGAAGGCCTCGACGCTCTGCAGCTGCAGCAGGGACTGGAGGTCGGTCGACCGACGCTGTTTCGGAAGGTCTCGGGGCCTGGTCTCGACGGGCTGATCTTCCAGGCGATGGTTAAGATACATAGCGGATATCCGGCAACGATCGTTGTATGTCGGGGTGAGGACGTACCGCTGGTTGCCTCGACGGGCCTCCCTGCTCAACCGTGTCCGCGGACGTCCTCATCAGCAAGAACGGACTGCGTGCGCAGATCCCGACATCGATTCAATAAAAAATTTCGTTGAGTCCGTCTTGATCGATCCCCCCTCGCCCGCTCCCTCGGAGGTCACCCAGCTACTGCGCGCCGCCCACGGCGGCGACCGGCAGGCGGCCGACCGGGTGATGAGCCTGCTCTACGCGGACCTGCGGCGCATCTCCAGCGCCCGCCTGTCCCGCTCCGGCGAGCTGAGCCTGAACGCGACGGACCTCGTCCACGAGTCCTGGCTGCGCCTGGTGGACAGCCAGGGCCAGGACTTCCCGGACCGCCGGCACTTCCTGGCCTACGCCTCGCGCGTGATGCGCTCGGTGGTGGTCGACCACGTGCGGGCCCGCCAAGCCGACCGGCGCGGCGGCGACCTGCAGTTCGTCACGCTCAACACCGCCGTCGCCGAGCTCGCGCCGCAGCATGACGACGAGATCCTGCGGGTCCACGAGGCGCTGCAGGCGCTGGCTGTGCACGACGAGCGCCTGGCCCAGGTGGTGGAGATGCGCTACTTCGGCGGGCTGACCGAGGCGGAGATCGCGCAGGCGCTGGACATCACCGAGCGCACCGTGCAGCGCGACTGGAGCAAGGCCCGACTCTTTCTTTCGATGGCGATGAAATGAACCGCTATGTGACCCAATCGCGCTGGCCGGTGCTGAGCCCCTACCTGGACGAACTGCTCGATCTGCTCCCGCCGGCCCGAGCCGAGCGGCTGGCGCAACTGCGCGAGCAGGACGCGGCGCTGGCCGACGACCTGCAGGAGCTGCTGGCGCGGCAGGACCAGATGGAAGCCGCGGCCTTCCTGGACCGGCCGGCGCTGGCGGGCACGCCGCTGGAGGCCGGCCAGGTCGTCGGCGCCTACACGCTGGTGCGCGAGCTCGGCCAGGGCGGCATGGGCACGGTCTGGCTGGCGCGGCGCACCGACGGGCGCTTCGATGCCGAAGTCGCCATCAAGTTCCTGCTCGCCAGCCTCCCCGGCCTCCAGACAGGCCGCTTCTCGCGCGAGGGCCAGATCCTCGCCCGCCTGGCCCATCCGCACATCGCGCGCATGCTCGACGCCGGCCTGTCGGCCGACTCGCAGCCCTACCTGGTGCTGGAGTACGTGGACGGCGCGCCCATCACCAGCTACTGCGATGCCAAGGGCCTGGATGCGCGCCAGCGGGTCACCCTCTTCCTCGACGTGCTGGCCGCGGTGGCCCACGCCCATGCCCGGCTGATCCTGCACCGCGACCTGAAGCCCAGCAATATCCTGGTCACGGACGCCGGCGAGGTGAAGCTGCTGGACTTCGGCATCGCCAAGCTGCTGGACGACGCCACCGGCAGCGGCGAGGCCACCGAGCTGACCCGCCAGGCGGGCCATGCCTACACGCTCAACTACGCCGCGCCGGAGCAGGTGCAGCGCCAGGAAGTCACCACCGCCACCGATGTGTATGCGCTGGGCGTGCTGCTGTACCAGCTGCTGGGCGGCAAGCACCCGACCGAGCTGGACACGCAGTCCCATGTCGACCGGCTGCGCGCCATCGTCGAGCAGGAGCCGCGCCGCCTGTCCGACGCCGCACCGGCGCTGCGCGGCGACCTCGACACCATCCTGGCCAAGGCGCTCAAGAAGGCGCCCGCGGAACGCTACGCCAACGCCGAGCAGCTGGCCGACGACCTGCGCCACTGGCTGGCCTTCGAGCCGATCAGCGCGCGGCGGGACAGCGCGCTGTACGTGCTGGGCCGCTTCGCACGGCGGCACCGGCTGGCGGTCGGCCTCGGCAGCCTGGGCCTGGCGGCCCTGGTCGCGCTGACCGGCCTGTCGATGGCGGAGGCCTGGCGGGCCGATCGCGCCGAGCTGCAGGCGCTGGCCCGGCGCCAGCAGGCCGACGACCTGCTGAGCTACATGCTGGGCGACTTCGCCGACAAGCTGCGCCCGGTGGGCCGGCTGGAGCTGCTGGACAGCGTGGGCAGCAAGTCGCTGGACTACCTGGCGCGCTACGAGGAAGACGGCTCGAAGGACGCCGGCGCCCGGCTGCAGCGCGCGAAGGCGCTGACCGTGATCGGCGAGGTCCGGGTCTCCAAGCGGGAGCTCGATGCCGCCGTCGCGCCGCTGGAGGCCGCCGTGAAGATCCTGGCCACCGACCCGGCCGCCGACGCCAAGCTGACGCCCGCCTGGCGCAAGGCACAGGGCGCCGCCGAGTTCTGGCTGGGCCACGTGGCCTACACGCAGCGCCGCTTCGACGCCGCCCGCACCTCGATGGCCGCCTATCTCCAGCGCTGCGAGCAGTGGCTCGCAAGCGATCCGAAGGACCAGGAGGCCGTGGCCGAACTCTCCTACGCCAACAACAGCCTGGGCTCGGTCCTGCTGAGCACCGGCGAGCTGGCCGAGGCGGAGAAGCGCTTCCGTGCATCGATGGATCTCAAGCAGCGGGCCCTCGCAGGGCAGCCGCGCGATAACACGCTGCGGGCCGAACTCGCCGACACCATGAGCTGGCTCGGCACCGTGCTGGCGCAGCGCGGCCAGTACGCCCAGGTGCGCGACGTGCTGGGAGACGCCCGCACGTTGATCGGCCAGGTGCGCGCGGACGCGCCGAAGGACGCCCTCTGGGAATACCGCGAAGCGCTGGTCCACCTCTACCTCGGCGAGGCGCTGCGTCATCTGGGCGATCGCAAGGAGGCCCAGGCCGAGCTGCGTCGCGCCGCCGAGCTGGCGCGCGAGCTGCTGCAGCAGGAGCCCGCCAACTCGCAATGGAACGGCACCCTGATGGCGACGGAGCTCACGCAGGCCGAGCTGGACCCGCCGCCGATGCCTCGCCTGCGCGAGCTGCTCGCACGCGTGGACACGCTGGACACCGCGGAGCGGGCGGGCAGCCCGAGCGCCTCGCTGCGCTGGCTGCCCTACCGCAGCCGGCTGGCGCAGCTGATGCTGCCGCACATGAGCCCCGCCGAGGCGCTGGCCGTCCTGCAGCCTCTGCGCGCACGCCTGGCCGACGCGCTGGAACGCCGCTCGGAAGACCTGACCCTGCGCACGGCGCTGGCTCGCACGCAGCTCAACACCGCGCATCTGTTGAAAGTTACCGGCAAAGCCGAAGAGGCTCGGGCGCAGTGCCGCACCGTGGACCATATGCTCGGACAGATGCCACAGCTGCTGCACGTGCATGCGGAAGTGACACAAGCCTGGGAGGAGGCGCAGGGCTGCATGAAGTCCCTGTGAGGCCGCGCCAGCGTTGCCAACGACGAAGAATCAACACCCTTTCAACGATGACCGCCAACACCTACTACGTCCAAGCCAAGACCGACGAACTGGGCATCTTCGCCAGCTGCCGGTATTTCAGCGACTACGCCGCCACGCAGCCGGTCGAGGCCCCGCTGTGGGTCCCGCCCGATGCCGGCTCCTGCCTGATCGCCCAGGCCCAGGGCTCGGAGCTGGTGCTGATCGGCTCGGTGTTCAAGACACTGGGCCAGGCACCGTCGCTCAACATCAGCAACTACTGCCCCGCCAGCGACGACGGCTTCGTCACGGTCACCATGCCCACCACCTCGTCCGTCACCAAGGGCGTGGTGCTGCTGTTCTCCGACCCGGTGACGGTGACGACGATGTATCCCAGCAAGGACCCGCAGATCACCAACACGCCGCTGCCGCTCTGAAGCGGCCCGGCGACAGGGCCTCGGCCCTCACGCCCACCGCCACCAGCTCTGCCGGCAATTCCCGGCCCAGCGCCAGTGCGGCGGCGGCCAGCCCCATCGCCGGCGAGGTCTGGATGCCGTAGCCGCCCTGGCCGGCACACCAGAAGAAGCCCGGCACGCCCGGCTCGAAGCCCAGCACCGGCGTGCGGTCCGGGCTGAACACCCGCAGCCCGGCCCATTGGTGGCGCACGCGGCGCACCGGGCGGCCGGTGATCGTCTCGAAGCGGTCGACGGCGATGGCCACGTCCAGTTCCTCGGGCTGGGCGTCGCAGGGCGGGCTGGGCGTCTCGTCGGCCGGCGAGATCAGCAGCAGGCCCGCATCGGGCTTGAAGTAGCGGCTCTCGTCGATGGCGATCACCGCCGGCCAGGCGGTGGCGTCCAGGCCCTCGGGCACGTCCACCAGCACCGCCGTGCGGCGCAGGGGCTGCAGGCCCAGCGGCGCGATGCCGGCCAGCGCGGCCACGGCGTCGGCCCAGGCGCCGGCGGCGTTGACGACCAGCGGCGCGCGCCATTCGCGGCCGTCGGCCGCGCGAGCCAGCCACAGGCCGTCAGCATCACGCTCCAGCGCCACCAGCCGCGCATCGCAATGCAGCTCGGCGCCGCCGGCCTTCGCCTGGCGCAGGAAGCCCTGGTGCAGCAGGTCCACGTCGATGTCGGCCGAGCTCTCGTCCAGCAGCGCGCCGGCCACCTGCGCAGGATCCAGGATGGGCACGCGGGCCAGCACCTCGGCGGCAGTGAGCGGCCGGGTCTGGCGGCGCACGTCCTCATCCTCGGCGAAGGCCTCGGCCACCGACTGCTGGCCCGTGCCGATCAGGAACAGGGTGTCGCGCGGCCTGAGCGCCTCGGGATGCTGCGCGCGGAAGGCCGGCAGGCTGGCGCGGCTCAGCGCCCGCACCGTCGCATTGCCGTAGATCGCCGAGTACAGCGCCGCCGAGCGGCCGGTCGAGTGGTAGCCGGGTTGGGACTCGGCCTCCAGGAGGGTCACGCTCGCGCCCGCCGCCGCCAGCGCCGCGGCGGCCGAGGCGCCGGCGATGCCGGCGCCGATCACGAGGCAGTCAGTCGACTGCGGGTTTTTCTCTGAATTTTCCATATTGGAAAAAATGTACCATCTGGACATTCAAGACAAATATCCGATGGAACCCTGATGAAAGAGACCTTGTTCGGCCAGCCGCGCGGCCTCACCGTGCTGTTCCTGACCGAGATGTGGGAGAAGTTCTCCTTCTTCGGGATGCGGGCGCTGCAGGTCTACTACATGACCAAGCAGCTGCACTTCTCGCAGGCGGACGCCTCGCTGATCTACGGCCTCTACGCCGGCGGCGTCTACCTGACGCCGATCTTCGGCGGCATGGTGTCGGACCGCTGGCTGGGCCGGCGCCGCGCCATCCTGATCGGCGGCGCGCTGATGGCGGCAGGGCATTTCGCGATGGCCTTCGAGCCGCTGTTCTTCACCGCGCTCACGCTGATCGCGCTGGGCAACGGCCTGTTCCTGCCCAACCTGCCGAGCCAGGTCGGCGACCTCTACGCCCATGACGACCCGCGCCGCGGCGGCGCCTACAACGTCTACTACGTGGGCGTGAACCTGGGCGCGCTGCTGGCGCCGCTGGTCTGCGGCACGCTGGGCGAGCTCTACGGCTGGCATGTGGGCTTCGGCGCGGCCGGCGTGGGCATGTGCCTGGGCCTGGCGATCTACGCGCTGAACGGGCGCTGGCTGCCGCCGGATGCGCCGCGGGCCGAGAGCCTCGCAGCCTCGGCGCAGCGCGACCACGGCGCCAGCGTGCTGCCGCTGCTGGGCGTGGCGCTGGCCGTGATCGTGTTCCGCAGCGCCTACGAGCAGAGCGGCAACACGCTGGCCATCTGGGCCGACACGCAGGCGGACCGCCAGTTGCTGGGCCTGACCATCCCCGTCACCTGGATGCAGTCGCTGAACCCGCTGTTCGTCTTCCTGTTCACGCCGCTGGTGGTGGCGGGCTGGCGCCGCGCGGCGGCGCGCGGGCGCGAGCCCTCGGCCATCGTCAAGATGGCGCTGGGCGCCAGCGGCGTGGCGCTGTCCTACGCGATGCTGGCCGCGGTGGCGCAGCAGGCCGGCGCGACGCCGGTCCACGCCGGCTGGCTGCTGTCGTTCTTCGCGCTGTACACGCTGGGCGAGCTCTACATCCTGCCGGTGGGCCTGGGCCTGTTCGCACGCCTGGCGCCGCCGGGGATGGGCGCCACCGTCATCGCGGCCTGGTTCCTGGCCTCCTTCGGCGGCAACCTGCTGTCGGGCGTGGTCGGGCGGGTCTACGAGGCGATGGGGGCGCCCGCCTTCTTCGCGCTGCTGGCGGGCATCGCCACCGCCGCCGCCCTCGCGCTGCTGGCGCTGCGGCCGGCGGTCGGGCGGATCGACCGCTAACGCGTCATCTCAGCGGCGTGCCGGCCTGGCCTTCGCCGCCGGCGCGCGCTTGGGCTTGGCCGCCACGGCCGGTTCCTCGGCCATGCGCTGCGAGGCCTCGCGGAACTGCTGCGAGAACACCTCGCCCTGCCCGTGCCGCGGCGCGCAGGAGGCCACCAGCCGGCAGGGGCCGTCGGCGGCCTTCAGGTAGGCATGGCCCATCTCGCTGTCGAAGTAGATCGAGTCGCCCGCCTTCAGCACCACCGGCGCGTAGAGGTCCGAATGGAAGGCCACCTCGCCTTCCAGCACGTAGGCGAACTCCTCGCCGGGATGGCGGATCAGGTCGCCGAACTCGGCCTTGAACTCCTCGACCGTGCGCGCCTGCACCTCGACCACGATCGGCGTGAAGCGCTTGTTCAGCAGCTCCGAGGCCAGGTAGACCTGCTGGTAGCTCTGCGTCAGCACCGGCTGTCCTTCGCCGGCGCGGTGCACCACGCGGCGCCCGCCGCCGCCCGGCGTGGGCCGCGCGCCGGGCGCGTCGCTGAGCAGCTCGGCCATGTCCACGCCCAGGCCGCGGCTCAGCAGCATCAGCTTGTCGTAGGACAGCGAGACATTGCCCTTCTCCAGCTTGGACAGCGTGGACACCGCCAGCCCGGTGCGCGCACCCAGCTCGCTGAGCGTGAGACCCATGCGCTTGCGCACGCTGCGGATGTGGTCGCCTGGGTTGACGGAGCTGTCGTTGGCCATGGTGATCAGGAAAGTTCGGGGCGAATGATAGGTCAGTCGACACGACTGTCCGACTCATCTAAGGTTTACACCGATGGGAAATAATTTTCCGAATTGGAAACTATGTCCATTGTTTTCCAAAAACATCTGGAGAGATGCCCATGCGCCGGCCCACCTGCCCCTCTCGTGCTGTACCCCTGCCTCGTCGTCACAAGCTCGCGGCACTGCTCGTTCCCGCCCTCGCTGCGCTCGCGGCATCCGGTGCGCGGGCCGAGGATGCCGCCGCCAAGGCGGACTCCAAGCTCGAGACGGTCACCGTCACGGCCACCCTGCGCCGCGAGCCGGTGCGCGAGGTGCCGCTGCGGGTGGAGACGCTCAGCGCCGAGACGATGGAGCGCGCCGGCGCCGCCAGCCTCTCCGACTACATCGGCGGCCTGCCCGGCGTGGACGTCAAGACCGATGGCGGCCCCGGCCGCGGCGCGGTGTCGATGCGCGGCGTCAACGTCGGCGAGGGGCAGATCGCCACCGTCGGCATGTATGTGGACAACGTGGCCTTCGGCTCCAGCAGCGCCTTCGTGCACGGCGGCGTGCAGGCGCTGGACCTGTCGCTGCTGGACCTGAACCACATCGAGGTGCTGCGCGGCCCGCAGGGCACGCTCTACGGCGCCGGCGCGATGGGCGGCCTGATCAAGTACGTGACCAACGAGCCGGACACCTCCACCTTCTCCGGCCGCGTGGGCCTGGGCCTCAAGACGGTCAAGGACGGCGGCACCGGCCACACCGAGACCGCGGTGCTGAACGTGCCGCTGTCCACCGACGTTGCCGGCCTGCGCATCGCCGCCTTCAACGACCACGACGGCGGCTTCATCCGCGCCACCGGCCGCGCCGCCGGCGACAACACCAATGCCGGCACCACCAGCGGCGCGCGGCTTTCGCTGCTGCTGGAGCCCACCTCGAAGATGAAGGTGCGCCTGGCAGCCACCACCCAGGACATCAAGCGCGACGGCACCGACACGGTCGACTACGACGCCGCCACCGGCCAGACCCTCTACGGCGACCTCGCCCGCAGCCTCTTCACCGCCGAGCCCTACACGGTCAAGACCCGGCTGGTGTCGGCCGACGTGGAATACGACTTCGGCTGGGCGCGGCTCAATGCGATCGCGTCCTCGCAGCGGCTGGACATGCTGACCGCCCAGGATGCCACCGCGCTGCTCGGCGGCAGCGCCTCGGCCTTCGACTTCGCGCGGCTGGACAACACGATCAAGCTGCGCAAGAAGACCCAGGAGCTGCGCCTGACCTCCTCGCGCGGCAGCATCGAATGGATCGTCGGCCTCTACCACGACGAGGAGACCGGCGGCGTGGGCCAGAACCTGTTCGGCCAGCTGGCCGGCAACGGCGGCGACATGGCGCTGCAGTCCAACAGCCAGCCCTCCAGCTACTACGAGAACGCGCTCTATGGCGACCTGACCTGGAACATCGACCGCGCGTGGTCGCTGACCGGCGGCGCGCGCGTGGCGCGCAACCGGCAGCATTACTCGGTCATCGGCGCCGGCCCGCTGGACTCGGACAACCGCTCCGAGGACGAGTCCAAGACCTACCTCGCCACGCTGCGCTACGCGATGGACAAGACCAGCAGCGTCTACTTCCGCGCCGCCAGCGGCTATCGCCCGGGCGGCCCGAACCCGCCGGCGCTGGACACGAACTACCAGGTGATCCCCGGCACGCCGAGCAGCTTCAACCACGACACGCTGTGGAGCTATGAGGCCGGCTACAAGGCCGACCTGCTGGACCGCCGCCTGAACCTTGAGGCCGCCCTCTACCAGATCAACTGGAACGATGTGCAGATGCCGGTGGCCATCGGCGTCAGCACCCTGGTCGGCAACGGCGGCACCGCCCGCGTGCGCGGCCTGGAACTGGCCGCGCGCTACCAGGCCGACTCGCACTGGGAGGCCAACGGCAGCCTGGCCGTGACCGACGCCAAGCTGACCGAGGACGCGCCCTCGCTGGGCCCCTCGGGCTCACGCCTGCCCAATGTCGCCAGGTTCTCGATGACCGCCGGCGTCCGCTACGACTACGCGCTGATGGGCCACGAATCCTTCGCCGGGCTGAACGTCCGCCACGTCGGCCAGCGCAATGCAGGCTTCGACGCCACCGGCAGCACCGTACCCAATTTCAGCCTGCCGGCCTACACGATGCTCGACGCCAACTGGGGCCTGGACCTGGGCCGCTGGCAGATCAGCGCCTATGTGCGCAACCTGACCGACAAGCGCGCCATGCTCGGCGCCGACACCGCGCTGACCGTCTACGGCCTGCCGCTGCACGCCACCATCGCCCAGCCGCGCACGATCGGCGGCACGGTCAGCTTCAATTTCTGAGGACGAGGAAGATGAAAGACAAGAAGAGGACGTCGTTGCTCCTGGCGCTGGCCTTCGCGGTCGGCGCGCTTTTCCAACCCGCGCAGGCCGCTCCCACCCCAGCGCATGACCTGACCCCCGTCGACGCCGAAGCCTGGCTCGACGGCCTGATGCCCAGCGCCCTGCACACCGCCCGCGTGCCCGGCGCCGTCGTCGTGCTGGTCAAGGACGGCAAGCCGCTGCTGCAGAAGGGCTACGGCTATGCGGACTTCGACAAGCGCGTGCCGGTGGACGCCGAGCACACGCTGTTCCGCCCGGGCTCGGTCTCCAAGCTGTTCACCTGGACCGCCGTGATGCAGCTGGTCGAGCAGGGCAAGCTGGACCTGGACGCCGACGTCAACAAGTACCTGGACTTCCAGATCCCGGCCTACAAGGGCAAGACCGCCGTCACGCTGCGCCACGCGATGACGCACACCACCGGCTTCGAGGAAACGGCCCGCGACCTGCTCGTCTACGACCAGCCCGGCCCGGACATCGGCAAGGTGTTGAAGACCTACATCCCGCCCTACCTGTACGAGCCCGGCACCCATCCCGGCTACTCGAACTACGCCACCTCGCTGGCCGGCTACATCGTCCAGCGCGTCAGCGGCCTGCCCTTCGACGACTACATCGAGCAGAAGGTGCTGCTGCCGATCGGCATGACCCAGTCGACCTTCCGCCAGCCGCTGCCGGAGAAATTCAAGGCACAGATGTCCAAGGGCTATATGAGCCAGGACGACAAGCCCAAGGGCTTCGAGGTGATCTCGATGCCGCCGGCCGGCAGCCTCTCGGCGCCGGGCTCGGACATGGGCCGATTCATGATGGCCATCCTCGGCAAGGGCAAGCTCGGCGACGCGCAGATCCTCAAGCCCGAGACGGTCGAGCTGATGCACACCAAGCTGACCAAGCCCATGCCCGACCTGCTCGGCATCGGCCTGGGCTTCTACCAGCAGGACGTCAACGGCCACCGCGTCGTCGGCCACGGCGGCGACACCGTGCTGTTCCATACCGACCTGCTGCTGTTCCCGGACGACAACATCGGCCTCTACGTGTCCGTGAACTCGCCCGGCAAGGACGGCCTGGGCAAGTGGCTGCGCGACCGCGTGTTCGAGTCCTTCGCCGACCGCTACCTGCCCGACCAGCGGCCCGAATCGAAGCGCGAAGTCGACGAAGCCACCGCCAAGCAGCATGCCGCCACGCTGGCCGGCGCCTACCGCTCGACCCGCCGCGAGGACTCGACCTTCCTCTCGCTGCTGGCCCTGGTGAGCCCGCTGCGCGTGCAGGCGCTGGAAGACGGCCGCGTCGCGATGGACCTGGCCGGCTCGCGCAGCGTCTTCCACGAGACCAAGCCCTGGTTCTGGGAAGAGGACAACGGCAAGCGCCGGCTGCAGGCGGTGCTGGACGAGAACGGCAAGGTCAAGCAGTTCGGCCTGGAGCCCTATGTGTTCGCCTTCATCTTCGAGCCGGTGCCCGCGCTGGCCGGCACGACGGCCCTGGTGCTGTTCTGCGGCGCACTGCTGACGGTGCTGCTGACCGTCCTGCTGTGGCCCGTGGCCGCGATCCTGCGGCGCCGTCACGGCGTGGCGGAGAAGCCCGCCAGCGCGGTCGGCTGGGTGCGCATCGCCAGCGTCGCAAGCCTGGCGGCCTGCGTGCTGTGGGGCTTCGTCGTCGCCGGGCTGGAAGAGCTGAAGGACACCAGCACGATGCTGCCGATCACGCAGCTGGTGACCACGCTGGCCTTCATCGGCGGGCTGGTGGCGGCGGCGCTGGTGCTGCGGCAGAAGACGGTATCCAAGGCGCTGGGCGGGGTCTGGCTGGCCAGTTTCCTGGTGCTGGTGGTGCTGGGCTTCGCGCATCATCTGATCTCGTTCAACCAGTGGTACTGATGTCATGAAGCTGTTCGTCGCCGGCATGGTCCATGAGACCAACAGCTTCTCTCCGTTGCCCACCAGCGAGGCCTCCTTCGCCGAGCTGGAGCTGACCCGCCGCGGCGATGCGGACGCGCTGCCCCGCATCGAGGCGATGGCCGAACTGGGCGGCGTGCTGGCCGCCTCGCGCCGCCATGGCGACACCTGGACGCCGGGCCTGTTCGCGCAGGCCCAGCCCTCCGGCCCGCTGGCCCGCGGCGAGTACGAGCGGCTGCGCGACGAGCTGCTGGCCGACCTGCGCGCCGCGCTGATCGAAGGTGTCGACGCCGTCGTGCTGGTGCTGCACGGCGCGATGCTGGCCGAGGGCTACCCGGACTGCGAGGGCGACCTGCTGGGCCGCATCCGCGCGATCGTCGGCCCGGCGATGCCCGTCGGCGCGCTGCTGGACCTGCACTGCAACCTCAGCGCGGCGATGGTGGACTCCGGCGCCCTGCTGATCTCGGTCAAGGAGTATCCGCACATCGACTACGCGGCGCGCGGCGAGGAGCTGCATGCGCTGCTGAGCCGCCTGCTCGACGGCAGCCTGGCGAAGCCGCGGGCGCAATGGCTGCGCGTGCCGATGCTGGGCATCTTCGGCACGACCGAAGGACCGATGCGCGGCTTCGTGCAGCGGCTGCAGGCGGTCGAGTCGCTGCCGGGGCTACTGTCCGTCTCGGCGCTGCACGGCTTCCCCTGGTCGGACACCGAACACACCGGCGGCGCGCTGCTGGTCTACAGCGAGGACACCCCCGCCGTCGCCGCGATGGCCCAGCAACTGCTGCAGGAGCTCGGCCAGAGCTTCTACGCGCTGCGCGAGAGCGCCAGCGCCCGCCGCATGCCGCTCTCGCAAGCACTGGACGAGGCGGAGCGCGCGCTCTCCGACAAGGGCCCGGTCATCGTCGGCGACGGCTCCGACAACCCCGGCGGCGGTGCCGCCTGCGACAGCACCTTCATCCTGCGCGCGCTGCTCGACCGCGGCCTGACCGAGCGCGTGGCGCTGGGCATGTTCTGGGATCCGCAGGCGGTGGCCATCGCCACCGCGGCGGGCCCCGGCGCGCGGCTGCTGCTGCGCATCGGCGGCAAGGTGGGCCCGATGTCCGGCGAGCCGGTGGACCTCGAGGTGGAGGTGCTTGCCTGCCGTCCCGATGCCCGCCAGCGCGGGCTCACGCCGGGCGGCTTCGACGCGCTCGGCGCGGCGGTGGCCGTGCGCTCGAAGGAAGGCCTGACCCTGGTCCTCAACAGCATCCGCCAGCAGGTCTTCTCGCCCGACTGCTTCACCGAGCTGGGCGTGGACCCGGCGGCGCAACGCCTGGTGGTCGTCAAGTCGACCCAGCACTTCCGCGCCGGCTTCGACCCGATCGCCGCGGCGACGATCTATGCCGATGCGCCGGGCACGCTGCAGGCCGACCTGAGCCTGCTGCCCTATCGGCGCCTGCAGCGGCCGATGTGGCCGCTGGATCGCTGACCCGGGAAACTCCGCTGATGGGCCCTCCGGCCGGCTGGGAAGATCACCGGCAGAACAACAGGAGACAAGCCCCGTGAAGACGATAGCCTTCTTGCTCAGCGCGCTGCTGCTCGCCGGCGCCGCGGCGGCCCAGACGCCCAACCCCAACTACGACGAGGCGCTCGCCAAGCGCCTGGGCGCCGACGAGTACGGCATGCGCTCCTACGTGCTGGTGATCCTGAAGACCGGGCCGAACAAGCTGCCCGCCGGCCCCGAACGCGACGAGATGTACAAGGGCCATTTCGCGAACATCAAGCGCCTGGCCGACGAGGGCAAGCTCGCCGTGGCCGGCCCGCTGGACGGGGCGGACGGCTGGCGCGGCGTGTTCATCTTCGCGGTCAAGGACATCGAGGAGGCAAAGGCGCTGGCGGCCACCGATCCGGTGCTGATCAAGGGCGAGATGGTGGCCGAGTACCACCGCTTCTACAGCAGCGCGGGGCTGATGGAGATCAGCGCGCTGCATGCCAGGCTGGGCAAGAAATCGTTCTGACTACGGAGCCCTGCAGGCCGGCGCCTGCATCCGGTAGGGCGTCAGCAAGGCCTGCAGCCGGCCGCTGCGGCACAGCTGGTCCAGCGCGCGGTTGAAGCGCTCCACATCCGCCGCCGGCATGCTGCGGCGCAGCCCGAAGGCCAGGTTGGGCCGCACCGCCACGCCGGCCAGGCGCAGGCCCTTCAGCGACTCGGCGGCGATCAGGTCGTCGGCCACCCGCTCGTTCACCAGCGCCAGGCCGCCGGTGCCGTAGCGGCCCGCCTGCAGCTTGCGCAGCACGGTCGCGTTGTCCAGTTCCACCTGCGGGCGCGCATTGGTGCCCAGGGCCAGCCGCGTCAGCAGGCGCGAGCTGGCGGAGGGGCCATAGACGCCCACATTGCGCCCGATCAGGTCCGAGGGCGTGCGGTAGGCCACCGTGTCGACGCTGCGGGCGAAGAAGCTGTAGCGGGTCTCCACCACCGGCGAGGAGACGTGGAAATCCTCGCGCGGTTCGCCGTAGTCCACCAGCGCGAACACGCCGTCCACCTGGGCCGAGCTGCCACTGGCCAGCGCGCGCCGCCAGGGCAGCAGCTCGATCTCGCACTGGATGCCGAGCCGGCCGCACAGCTCGCGCAGCACGTCCACCATCGGGCCGCCGGCGGCCCCGTCCTTCTCGGCGATATAGGGCGCGAACTGCTCGGTGACGAAGTGCCAGCGCGCCGTTCCGGCGCCGGCCGCGGGAGCAAGCGCGAGGGCGGCAGCTGCAAGGAAGAACAAGGAGAACTTCCGCATCCGCCCTCCTCGCGCCCTAGCGCTTGAGCTTGGCGAAGGCCGCCGCCATCGCATTGCCCACCGGCTGCTGCGGCGCGCCGCCCCGCTGCGGAGCCGGCCGCTCGCCGCGCGCCGCGGGGCGGAAGGCGTTGTCACCACCGCCGCTGCCCTTGCGCGGCGCTGATGCCGCATCGAGCTTCATCGTCAGCGAGATGCGCTTGCGCGCCAGGTCCACTTCCAGCACGCGGACCTTGACGATGTCGCCGGTCTTCACCACCTCGCGCGCGTCGGTGACGAACTTGTTCGACAGCTGGCTCACATGGACCAGCCCGTCCTGGTGCACGCCCAGGTCCACGAAGGCGCCGAACTGCGCCACGTTGCTGACCGTGCCTTCCAGCACCATGCCTTCGACGAGATCCTTGATGTCGTCCACGCCGTCGTTGAAGCGGGCCACCTTGAAGTCCGGGCGCGGGTCGCGGCCGGGCTTCTCCAGCTCGGCCAGGATGTCCTTGACGGTGATGGCGCCGAACTTCTCGTCGGCGAAGGCCTCGGGCTTCAGCGTGCGGATGACGTCGCTCTTGCCCATGATCTCGGCGATCGGGCGTTTCAGCGTGTCGAGCATGCGCTTCACCACCGGATAGGTCTCCGGGTGCACGCCGGACAGGTCCAGCGGATCGTCGCCGTCGCGGATGCGCAGGAAACCGGCGGCCTGCTCGAAGGTCTTGGGCCCGAGGCCGGTCACATCAAGTAATTGCTTACGTGAGCGGAAGGAGCCGTTGGCGTCGCGCCAGCGCACGATGGACGCGGCCACCGTGCCGGACAGGCCCGACACCCGCGCCAGCAGCGGCGCGCTGGCGGTGTTCAGGTCCACGCCGACCGAGTTCACGCAGTCCTCGACGATCGCGTTCAGCGTCTTCGCCAGCTCGCTCTGGTTGACGTCGTGCTGGTACTGGCCCACGCCGATGCTCTTCGGGTCGATCTTGACCAGCTCGGCCAGCGGGTCCTGCAGCCGGCGGGCGATGGAGACCGCGCCGCGCAGGCTGACGTCCAGGTCCGGCAGTTCCTTGGAGGCGAACTCGGAGGCGGAGTAGACGGACGCGCCGGCTTCGGACACGACCACCTTCTCGATCTTCACGTCCGGCGCGATCTGCTGGACGCGCTTGATCAGGTCGCCGGCCAGTTTGTCGGTCTCGCGGCTGGCGGTGCCGTTGCCGATGGCGATCAGGTTGACGCCGTGCGTCGCCACCAGGCGGCCCAGCGTGTGCAGCGAGCCTTCCCAGTCACGGCGAGGCTCGTGCGGGTAGACGGTGTGGGTGTCCAGCACGCGGCCGGTGTCGCTGACCACGGCCACCTTGACGCCGGTGCGGATGCCCGGGTCCAGGCCCATCACGACGCGCTTGCCGGCCGGCGCGGCCAGTAGCAGGTCGCGCAGGTTCTCGGCGAAGACCTTGATGGCCACGGCTTCCGCATCGTCGCGCAGGCGCGCGAACAGGTCGCGCTCCAGGCTCATGCTCAGCTTGACCTTCCAGGTCCAGGCCACGGTCTTGCGGATCAGCGCGTCGCCGGGGCGGTTGGCATGGCTCCAGCCCAGGTGCAGCGCGATGCGGCCTTCGGCCAGGCCGGGCTTGCCGGCGACGGTCTCCTCGTCGAGCGCCAGCTTGGCGTCCAGGAACTCCAGCGCGCGGCCGCGGAACACCGCCAGCGCCCGGTGCGAGGGCACGGTGCGGATCGGCTCGTCGTAGTCGAAGTAGTCGCGGAACTTGGCGATGTCGGGGTTGTTCTCGTCCTTGCCGTCCATCAGCTTGGACTTGAACAGCCCTTCCGCCCACAGCCACTCGCGCAGCTTGCCGATCAGGATCGCATCCTCGGCCCAGCGCTCGGAGAGGATGTCGCGCACGCCGTCAAGCACCGCGAAGGCATCGGCGAAGCCGGCGTCCGCGTTGATGAACATAACGGCCTCGTTCATCGGATCCAGCGCGGGGTCGGCGAACAGCTTGTCGGCCAGCGGCTCCAGCCCCGCCTCGCGGGCGATCATGCCCTTGGTGCGGCGCTTCTGCTTGTAGGGCAGGTAGAGGTCTTCCAGCTCCTGCTTGGTCGGCGCGGCCTCGATGGCGGCGCGCAGCTCGGGCGTCAGCTTGCCCTGCTCCTCGATGCTCTTGAGCACCGCGGCGCGGCGGTCTTCGAGCTCGCGCAGGTAGGACAGCCGCGCTTCCAGCTCGCGCAGCTGCGTGTCGTCGAGGCCGTCGGTGGCCTCCTTGCGGTAGCGGGCGATGAAGGGCACCGTGGCGCCCCCATCGAGCAGCTCGACGGCTGCGTTGACCTGGGCCGGCCGAACCTTCAGCTCGGCGGCAATTTGAAGCAGGATCTTGTCCAAGACGTCTGGAACTCGCGTTAGCAAAACTCGGGCGGGAGTGTAGCGGGGGCGACCGCGATGTCCCGGCGAGGCATGCCGCCGGGCCGCCAGGGCTCGGGAGGGCCAGGTCTTGCGGGCCGCTTCAGCCCGGCTTGTTCTTCAGCTTGCCCTTCGGGATCACGCTGGTCATCGGCGCGACCGGGCGGTCGGAGAAGGAGGTGGACTCCTTGACGGGGCCGCTGTCCTTCTTGGGCTTCTTGCTGGACTTGTCGTTGCGTTGGACGCCTTTGGGCATGTTCGTCGTTCCCTCTCAAATGGTGCGGTGCCACCGCACTCTACTACTTCATCGTCAGAGCCCGGCCGCCTCGATCTCGCCGCCCGCATGCGCCAGCCACAGCTTCAGGCGCTGGCGCTCCAGCAGGCCCAGCTTCAGGCCGCCGGCGTCGGCGCCGGCGCGGGCCGCCCAGAAGCTGCTGTTGGTGGCGTCGATCTTGCGGATCAGCGCATCCTGCAGATGCTTGACCTTGACGATGCGCGCGCCCAGCGCCATGGCGCGCTCGAGCTGACCGGAGTTCTCCAGCTGGGAAAAGTCGTCGCCACGCAGCTGGTTGAGCACCAGCACGTAGTGCAGCCGGTCGCCGAAGCGGTCCAGCAGCTTCCTCAGCAGGTCCACGGAATCGCGGCCGGAGTCCATCACATGCCAGTAGCGGATCAGCACGCCGGTCTCCGCGGCCACGTCCAGCACGCCGGACTCCTCCATCCAGCGGGCCAGCGCGTCGTGAGTCTGCGCGGCCAGGTCCACCAGCACGCGATGGCCGGGCTGCTCCACCGCCGTCTCCAGCACCGCGTCGAGCGCCTCGTAGCGGTCCACCAGCACCGGGCTGGCGTAGTCCGCATAGAAGCGCATCAGCGAGCCGTGCGAGCGGTCGGTGTCGAAGCCGGTGAAGGGCATGCGCCGGTCGATCAGCTGCTGGGCGATCAGCCGCGCGACGAGCGACTTGCCGACACCGCCCTTCTCGCCGCCGATCAGGTGGATGGTGGAGGTGCCGGGGACTTCATCGTCGAGGGTGGGAATCATCGTGGGCCGCCTTGGAGGGAATGCCGCATCGTACGCAGGGATCATGCCTGCGGAGCATGTCAAGGCGTGACGAGCTGCAAACCCAGCGCCACCAGCAGGCCCAGCGCCACGCCGCCCAGGCCCGGCAGCGCCCGGCGGGGCGCGTCACGCAGGCAGCGTCCCATGCACCAGAGCGCCGCCACGAGCAGGGCGCCGGCCGCCCACTGGATGCCGGCGCTCAGCACCTCGGCCCGCAGCAGCCAGCTGCCGGTCGCCGCCGCGCAGGCGACGAACACGGCGCCGGCCCAGGCGCGCGCGGCCGGCGGCAGCGGCGGGTCGAAGCGCGGCTGCACCAGCCGCTGCGCCGCCTCCTGCTGAGGCTCCCCTCCGTCCACGCCGGGCGGCAGCCAGCCGGGCGACCTGAGCAGCACGCGCAGCCGGTCGCGCCAGCGCGGCGTGGCCGCCATGCGCCGCGCGATCTCCACATAGAACTGCGCCACGGCCCACAGCGGATTCCAGTTCGCCAACGGCTTGACCGTGCCGTAGACGCAGGGCTCGGACTCCTCGGCGAAGGTGCCGAAGAGGCGGTCCCAGATCACCAGCACCGCCCCGTAGTTGCGGTCCAGGTAGCCCGGATTGACGGCATGGTGGACGCGGTGGTTGGACGGGGTCGAGAACACGCGGTCCAGCCAGCCCAGGCGGCCGATGTGCTCGGTGTGAATCCAGAACTGGTACAGCAGCACCACCAGGCCGGCGGTGATGAACTGTTCCGTCGAGAAGCCCAGCACCGCCAGCGGCAGGAAGAAGGGAAAGCCCATCACCGGATAGAAGCTCTCCTGGCGCAGCGCGGTGCTGAGGTTGAAATGCTCGCTCTGGTGATGCACCGCATGCGCGGCCCAGAACAAGGCGTTCTCGTGGCTGAGGCGGTGCAGCCAGTAGTCGCAGAAGTCGTAGCAGACCACCGCCAGCACCCAGCCCGGCGGCGAGGCCCAGCGCGCCGCCGGCAGCAGGTGCAGCCTCGGCTGCACCCAGGCGTAGATGCCGGTCTGCAGCAGCGGCGTCAGCGCCGCCACGGCCTGGCTCAGCAGGCCCTGGCCGAGGCTGTTGAGCGTGTCGGCCCAGCCATAGCCGTCGCGGCCTCGCCACCGGCCCCAGGCCCATTCGAAGGCCATCGCCAGGACGAACACCGGCAGCGCGTAGAGCAAAAAGTCTTCGTGCATGGCGGGTTCAGAAGCGCCGCCACAGGCTCAGCGTGAACGAGGGCTGCCAGCGTGACTGCGTCAGCGGCGAACGCGCGGCGTCGCCGAGCAGGTGGGCGCCCAGCCATTGGCCGCTGACGGACCACTGCGCCGAGAACCTGTGCTCCGCGCTGATCGCCACGCTCCAGTCCTGCCAGCCGCGCGAGGGCTGCCATGCCGGATAGACGCCGAAGCTGCCGCGCAGCTGGGCGGCGTTGGCATAGCTGGCGGCCAGGCCGATGCCGATCAGGTCCTCGCCGATCGGCACGCCGCTGGTGGCACCCAGCTCCAGCTGCGCGCCCTCGCCATGCTGCCCGCCGCCCCAGCTGGCGCCCGACTGCAGCAGCAGGAAGGGCAGCGCCTGCACATTGGCGAAGAGCTCGCCCAGCACGCGCGTGCCGATGCGCTCGGCGCCCGGCGGCGTGTCGCGCTGCGAGCGGCCCCATTGCGGCCACAGGCGCGCGCCCCACTGCCAGGTCTTGACCCCGGCCTCGTCCATGAACTGCGGAGCCAGGTTCCAGCCGATGCTCTCGTCGGTGGAGGCGAAGAAGCCGTTCGGCGCGGCGTAGTCGAAGGCGGGCCACAGCGCGCGCTGCTGCCGCGTCGAACCCGGCGCGGCCGGCCAGCCGCGCGCGCTGACGCCGGCCGACAGGGTCGGCACCGTCGGCGGCGCATCGATCAGCAGCAGCGTGCCCGCGGCGTGGGCCGGCGCGCCGCTCCATGCGCCGCAGGCCAGGCCCAATGCGAGGGGCCAGCGGGTACTGCACAGAATCATGTCAGGCGTTTGAAGGGAAGAGGGTCGAAGAATCATCAAGCGCCCGGCGGCCGCAGCGGCCGCATAACGCGTAAAGCCCACTGACGCAGATCAGCAAAGCGCCCTTCATAGTCGTGACTACCTGACTGCATACCGACCACCCCTTCATGCACCCCGCGTATCGGCGTTGCCAGTTCTTTCCAAGGACAAAGCGGCCTAGACTCCGCCGCCTCGGAGGGGCTCGGGCACGAGCCACCCTGTCCTTTCACGTCTCCCATGTCCACCGATCCCGCGAAACTGCCCGTGCACCGGCTCATCCTGCTCCATGGCCTGGCCAGCACGCCCAAGGAGTTCAGCCTGCTGCATCACCCGCTGCGCCGCCTCGGGATCCGGCTCGAATGCCCCACCGTGCGCGGCTACAGCCACGGCATGCTGGCGCCGACGGCGCGCTGGACCGACTGGGTCGATGCCGCGACCGAAGCGGTCGGCGAGCTGCTCGCGGACGGCGAGCCGGCGATCCTCGGCGGCCTGTGCTCGGGCGCGATGCTGGCGCTGGCGGTGGCCGACCGGCTGCCGCGCGCGCCGCTGCGCGGCCTGGCCCTGCTCTCCCCGCTGCTGGCCTACGACGGCTGGGGCCTGCCCTGGTGGTACCGGCTGCGCCACATCGCCTACGGCCTGGGCATCTCGCGCTGCTTCGCCATGTCCGAGCGCGAGCCCTTCGGCCTCAAGAACGAGCGCATGCGCCAGTGGGTCCGTGCGCAGATGGACGGCGAGCAGGCCACGCTGATCGGCCCTGCCAGCGTGCCGCTGAACGTCGTGCGCGAGAGCGAGCAGCTGTCCCGCCTCGGACGCCGCCTGCTGGACGAGCAGCGCCGCCCCTTGCTGGCGCTGCATGCGCGCGAGGACGAGATCTGCCGCTTCGACACCGTGCGCAAGGCCTTCGAGGGCCAGCGCAGCGGCGTCGCCCGCCTCGAGGTGCTAGAGAACAGCTACCACATGGTCAGCGCCGACAACGACCGCCAGCAGGTGGCCGAGCTGATCGCCGGCTTCGCCGCGCGCCTGCGGCCCGGCGGTGACGCCCGCCTCCCTGTCCACTCCCCCACCAGCCCGCGCATCGCGGACGCCTACGCCAGGATTTCATGACCATGAACAGCATCGAGCGCCTCCAGGATCTCATCCACGACAAGTTCGACGTGGACAAGAGCAAGATGGACGCCGACGCGCCCTTCGCCGACTACAACATCGACTCGCTGACGCTGGCCGAGCTGATCTTCACGATCGAGGACGAGTTCCACGTCACCGTGCCCGACTCGGCCGCCACCTCGATCACCACGCTGCGCGGCCTCGCGCAGATGCTGGACACGCTGACGGCCACGCCGCAGGCCGCGTGATCGTGAGCTCGCGCGTGGGCATCGTCGGGCTCGGCCTGTCGAGCCCGCTGGGCGCCGACCTCGACGAGGGCTGGGCCCGCCTGATGAAGGGCGAATCCGCGATCGGCCGCATGGCCTTCGACGGCCTGCCCGAGATCGCCGCCGCGCAGGTGCACGAAGACCTCGCCGGCGTGCTGCCCAAGCTGCAGCAGGTGGGCACCGAGCGGGTCAGCCAGATGGCGCTCGCCGCCGCCCGCCGCGCGATCGGGGACGCCGGCATCGGCCCCTGGCCCGATGCCGAGCGCGTGGGCCTGTACCTGGGCACCGGCATGGGCGGCGCGGCCACGCTGGACACGGCCTACGGCCTGCTGCATGGCGGCAAGCGCCTGCCGCCCCTCACCGTGCCGACCGGCATGGTCAATGCGGCCGCCGCGCTGCTGGCCCTGCACTGCGAGATCCGCGGCCCCGTCCTCACCTACGCCGTGGCCTGCGCATCGAGCGCCGTGGCCCTGGCCGAGGCCGCCCATGCGCTGCGCCGCGGCGAGATCGACGTGGCCATCGCGGGCGGCGCCGAATCGGTGCTGGCGCGCGGCACGGTGGCCGCCTGGCAGGCGCTGCGCACGCTCGCGCCGCCGCAGGAGGGCGATGCGGCCCGCAGCTGCCGCCCCTTCTCGCCCGACCGCGCGGGCCTGGTGCTGGGCGAAGGCTCGGCCTTCTTCGTGCTGCAGCGCGAGGACGATGCGCTGCGCGAAGGCCGGCGCATCCGCGCCTGGCTGGCCGGCAGCGCGATCAGCTGCGATGCCGCCCACCTCACCAATCCGGACCAGCGCGGCCAGATGGCGGCGCTGCGCCGCGCGCTGGCCGCCGCGGGCCTGCAGCCGGCCGACGTCGGCTACTGCAATGCGCACGGCACGGCCACGGTGGTCGGCGACCCGGTCGAGTGCGCCGCGCTGCGCGAGGTGTGGGGCGAGGCCGCGCCGGCCCTGCGCGTCAGCTCCACGAAGGCCGCGCACGGCCACATGCTGGGCGCCGCCGGCGCGGTCGAGGCGCTGTGGACGGTGCTGGCGCTGCAGCGCGGCGAGATCCCGCCGACCGCCGGCACGCAGGCGCTGGATCCGGCCTGCACCGGCCTCGGTCATGTGCTCGGCCAGGGCGAACAGGCCCCGGACTTGCGCCATGCGCTGAGCAACTCCTTCGCCTTCGGCGGCACCAACGTCAGCCTGGTGTTCTCCCAGGCCGAGTCGTAGTCACATATTGCGTTCCTTCAACGCCTCGAGCTGCTTCTTGGTCATCACGCCGCGGTTGACGAGGTTGTCGCGCGCCTTGTCAAGATCCGGCACCTTGATGCCGTCGGTGGTGAGCTTCATGCTCGTGAACTCCTTCTTGGTGGAGCCGATGCGCATGCCGTAGGTGAGGAACTGGCCGTCGAAATCGAGGAAGAACTCGGCCGGCTTCTTGTTCTTCTCCATCAGCGCGGTGTATTCCTTGATCTCCTTGTCGCTGAGGTTCAGCGAGCTCGACATCATCGGCACGCCGATCTTGTTGGTGATCTCGGTGCGCGCGGTCTTGTCCATGAAGTCGATACGGTCCGCGACCTTGGCGGTCTGCAAAACAACCAGTGGCATGGTGAAGCACTCCTCAACGTGGGTGGCCGCAAGGCCTCAAGCGGGGAGCCGATCCTAGGAGCGCAGGGTGGCCCGCGTCCATCCGTTCATGCGCTGATGCTCGGCGTTATGTCGAAGTTACGTCCGCCGCGTTGACGACGCCGCCTTACCGGCTTCGCAGGCCGCCTTCTCGCGCGCGCTGGCGCTGGCCAGGCAGCGCGCCGCGCCGTCGTTGACGATGCCGGGCACCGTGCCGGCGGGCAAGGACGCCGGCGGCGCGGCCGGCAGCGAGGCCGCGCGCGGCTTCAGCGGCACGGTGATCTGCGGGACCACGCGCTGCTCGGGCGCCAGCACCCCGGGCTCCTGCGCCTTCTCCGCGGCGCGCACGGCCGGGCTGCGCACCGAGGTCGCCCGCGAGCCCGCCGCCGCGGAGGCCGGTGCGGACGAGGGCAGCGGCGGCTGCAAGGCCGTCTGCGCCGCGCCTGCGCCGCCGATGCCCGCTGCCAGCAGCGCGCCCAGGACGGAGCGGAAAGCTGATCTCATGAGGCACCTCGCGCGTCGATGTGATGGCTTCAGTGTGAGCCTGCGCCGGCCGGCGGCGTGTAGGAGGCCGAGCCGTCCTGGCGTGGCCGCCACGCCTGCAGAATCGGGGCATCCGGACTCTGCAGGAAGCTCCCATGCGCACGATCGAATTGCCGGGCGGCCCGCTGCCGCCACTGTCCATGCCGGTCCTCGGCCTCGGCACCTGGCGCTTCGGCGAATCCCGCGGCAGCCGCGCGGCCGAGGTCGCCGCCGTGCGCCGGGCGCTGGAGCTCGGCTACCGGCTGATCGATACCGCCGAGATGTATGGCGAAGGCGCGGCCGAGGAGATCGTCGGCGTCGCGGTGAGCGAAGCGCTGCGCGCCGGGGACGTCCGCCGCGAGGAACTCACCATCGTCAGCAAGGTCTATCCGCACAACGCGAGCCGCGCCGGCACGCGCGCCGCCTGCGAGCGCAGCCGCAAGCGCCTCGGCCTGGACTGCATCGACGTCTACCTGCTGCACTGGCGCGGCCAGCATCCGCTCGCGCACACTGTCGAGGCGATGCAGGCGCTGGCCGCGGCCGGCAGCATCCGGCGCTGGGGCGTCAGCAACTTCGACGTGGACGACATGGAGGAACTGCAGGCGCTCGATGCCGACTGCGCGCTGAACCAGGTCTGGTACTCGCTCGGCGAACGCAACCCGGAGTACGCGCTGCTGCCCTGGCTGCGCGAGCGCGGCATGCCGCTGATGGCCTACAGCCCGATCGACCAGGGCCGCATGGCCAAGGACAAGGTGCTGGCGGAGATCGGCCGTGCGCGCGGTGCAACCGCCGCGCAGGTGGCGCTGGCCGGCCTGCTGGCCGAGCCGGGCGTGGTCGTGATCCCGAAGGCGACCAGCGCCGCCCATCTGCAGGAGAACCTGGCGGCCGCCATGCTCAGCCTGAGCGCCGACGAGATGCGGGCGATCGAGCAGCGCTTTCCACGCCCCAGCGGCAAGGCGCCGCTGGCGATGAACTAGGCCGGAAAGGCTCGCTGCAGCAGGGCATCGACGTCGACGCCCCGTGTGTCGATGCCGCCGGCCACGCGGCCCCAGCGCGCATCGAGCCGCGTGGCGATGAAGGCCTGCGAGACCGCGGCCGGCGCGTCGCGATGCAGCAGCACGGCCATCGCGGCCAGCACCAGGCGCTCGGCCAGGCGCCGGCCCAGCGCTTCCAGCTCGGCGGGCGGCGTCGCCGTCACCAGCTCGCGCAGCGCCTGCACCTCGGCCGCGAGACGCGGCTCGCCGGCGGCATCGCGCGCCAGCTCGTCGAGGACCGCGAAGAAACCCTCGGGCTCGCGCCCGATCGCGCGCATCACGTCCAGGCACATCACATTGCCCGAGCCTTCCCAGATCGAGTTGACCGGCGCCTCGCGGAACAGCCGGGCCATGATGCCGTCGTCGATATAGCCGTTGCCGCCCAGCACCTCCATCGCCTCGCCGGTCAGCTCCACCGCGCGCTTGCAGACCCAGAACTTGGCGGCCGGGGTCATGATGCGCATCCAGGCGCGCTGCGTGGGCTCATGCTGGTTCTCGTAGCCCTCGCACAGGCGCATCATCAGCGCGACGTTGCCCTCGTTCTCCAGCGCCAGGTCGACCAGCACCGCGCGCATCAGCGGCTGCTCGACCAGCAGGCGGCCGAAGGCCCTGCGGCCGCGGGCATAGGACAGCGCCTGCACCAGCGCCTGCCGCAGGATGCCGGCGCTGCCGACCACGCAGTTCAGCCGCGTGTAGGTGGCCATCTCGATGATGGTCGGGATGCCGCGGCCGGGCTCGCCCAGCAGCACGCCGCAGGCGTCATGGAACTCGACCTCGGAGCTGCTGTTGCTGCGGTTGCCGAGCTTGTTCTTCAGTCGCTGGATGTGGACGGCGTTCTTGGTGCCGTCGGGCTTCCAGCGCGGCACGAAGAAGCAGCCGGGGCTGCCGTCCTCGGTCTTGGCCACCACCAGGTGGGCATCGCACATCGGCGCGGAGAAGAACCACTTGTGGCCGCGCAGGCGGTACTCGTTGCCGCGGCCCGCCGCGCCCACCGGCGTGGCCGTCGTCGTGTTGGCGCGCACGTCCGAGCCGCCCTGCTTCTCGGTCATGCCCATGCCGATCAGGATCGAGCGCTTCTGGGCGATCGGCAGGTCGCGCTCGTCGTAGTCGGTGGAGACGAGCTTGTCCTTCAGCTGCGCCCAGAGCTGCGGCTCCTTCTGCAGCACGGGAATGGCCGCCTGCGTCATCGTGGCCGGGCACAGCACGCCGGCCTCCACCTGGCCCTGCAGGTAGAAGCCCGCGGCCCAGGCGGCCCAGCGGCCGGGCCTGTCGCTGTCGAAGGGCAGCGAGACCAGGCCCTGGCGCCGGTACATCGCCGCGAGCGTGTGCCAGCTCGGGTGAAAATCGATGAAGTCGATGCGGCGCCCGCGCTTGTCGAACAGCTGCAGTTCGGGCGTGTGCTCGTTGGCCTGCTCGCCGAGACCGAAGCTGCGGCCCAGTTCCTCGCTGTAGCGCGAGAGGCCGGGCACGAAACCCTCGGCGCCGGCCCGCTGCAGCGCATCGAGCAGCGGCGGGTCGGTGTCCAGCAAGTTGTAGTCGCGCCGTTCGTCGACCTGGTTGGCGATCTCGTGGGTCTGCCAGGCTTCCATTGCATTCGTCTCCATCGCTGATCGATCGTCCAAGTCTAGGAAAAATGAGCCGCCACAGTGTTCGGGTTTCGCCAGCCGCCGGCAGCACGCGGCGCAAGCCCAGCCAGTCCCGGGCCCGGGTCAGCGCGGAGGCGCTGCAGCAGGCCTTTGTTCGGGTTCTGCTGGAGCACCAGGGCAGCCTGGCGAAGGTGACCGTGCGCGAGGTGGCCGCGGTGGCCGGCGTCGGCGTGGGCACCTTCTACGAGTACGCGGCGAACATGCGCGGCCTGGCGGCGCTGACGATCCACCTGCGGGTGAAGGCGCTGGCGGCGCGGCTGCAGGCCTGCATCGAGGCGCGGCGCGGCGAACCGCTGGCCACCCGCATCGAGGCGATGGTGGACCTGCAACTGGCGCAGATCGCAGCCGACCGCGAAGCCTGGGCCGCGCTGTTCCGCCTGGAGCGCGAGGTGACCAGCCCCGAGGTCTATGCGCGGCAGTACGAGCAATGGGTCGTGCTGTGGCAGCAGGCGCTCGGCGACGAGGTGCCGGCGGCGCGCGCGCCCGCCGTCGCCCGGCTGCTCCACAGCCTCAGTTACGGCGCCGTCACGCAGGCCCTGCTGACGCTGGGCCCGGCCTTCGATGCCCAGGGCTCGCTGCGCGAGGAACTGCTGCTGGCGATGCAGGCGTATCTGGCCCGCGCGAGTACCCGAACGTAACTTTGCAAAGCCGTCGAGTTTGAGGGTTATCCCCAATGACTCGGGGCCGCCCGACTGCTGCAATAGCGCCACTTTTTGGAAACGGTTCCAATCCAGATTTCCAGCGACAACAACAGCAGTTCAAGGACGAGACAAAGCATGTCGACCCTGCGCCTCCAGCCGCCGGCCGCCCTGGCCACTCCCGACTTCCTCTGGGGCGTCGCCACCGCCTCCTTCCAGATCGAGGGCGCCTGGGCCACCGACGGCCGCCTGCCCTGCATCTGGGGCACCTTCTGCAACACGCCCGGCAAGATCCTCAACAACGACACCGGCGAGTTCGCCTGCGACCACTACCACCGCTGGGCCGAGGACGTGGACCTGATGGCCCACCTGGGCGTGGACGCCTACCGCCTCTCCACCGCCTGGGGCCGCGTGATGGACGAGAAGGGCAACCCCAACCACAAGGGCCTGGACTTCTACAAGCGCCTGCTGGACCGCCTGCAGGAAAAAGGCATCCAGCCCTGGGTGACGCTCTACCACTGGGACCTGCCGCAGCACCTGGAAGACCGCGGCGGCTGGCTCAACCGCGACACCGCCTACCGCTTCGCCGAATACGCGGACCTGATGAGCCGCGAGCTGAAGGGCCGCGTCGCCGGCTGGATGACGCTCAACGAGCCCTGGTGCTCCGCCTTCCTCGGCTACGGCAACGGCCACCATGCGCCGGGCAAGGCCAATATCGCCTACGTGCGCCCCGCCATGCACCACCTGCTGCTGGGCCACGGCCTGGCGCTGCCGGCGCTGAAGGCCAATGATCCGAACGCCAAGCGCGGCATCGTCGCCAACGTCGGCCGCGGCACCTCCGACAGCCAGGCCCCGGAGGACCAGGACGCCGCGATGCTCTACGAAGTCCAGCACAACAACTGGGTGCTGGACCCGCTGCTCAAGGGCACCTACCCGAAGGCGCTGGAGCGCCTGTGGCCCGAGAGCCGCCCGCTGGTGCTGGAAGGCGACATGGAGACGATCTCCCAGCCGCTGGACTTCCTGGGCATCAACTACTACTTCCGGATGAACCTGCACAGCGACGGCGCCCACGGCTTCAAGGACGTACCTTTGGTGGGAGTCGAGCGCACGCAGATGGGCTGGGAGGTCCATCCGCAAGGGCTCGAGCACCTGCTGGTCAGCTTCAAGGCCCAGTACGGCGACAAGCTGCCGCCGGTCTACATCACCGAGAACGGCATGGCCTCGGACGATGCCGTCGGCCCCGATGGCCAGGTGCATGACGAGCAGCGCATCAGCTTCCTGAACCGGCACCTGCAGGCCGTGGCCAGCGCGAAGGCGCAGGGCGTCGACGTCAAGGGTTACTTCTGCTGGTCGCTGATGGACAACTTCGAGTGGGCCTTCGGCTACGAACGCCGCTTCGGCCTGGTTCACGTCGATTACGAAACACAGAAGCGCACGCCAAAAGACAGCGCTCTCCAGCTCAGGGAATTTCTGGCCGCAAGAGCCTGATCGATCCATCTCGTTTTTCTTTCTTTCCCCAACGAAGTCCAAGACCCCAAAGAGGAGACATTGATGAACCGTCAAATCAAAGTGATCGCCACCGCCGCCGCCCTGCTGCTGGCCGGAGCCGCACAAGCGCAGAAGGCCGAGGTCATCCACTGGTGGACCTCCGGCGGCGAGTCCGCCGCCGTGAAGGAACTGGCGGCCGCCTACACCAAGGCCGGCGGCACCTGGGTCGACAACGCCGTGGCCGGCGCCGACAACGCCCGCGCCGCGATCAACTCGCGCGTGGCCGGCGGCAACCCGCCCACCGCTGCCCAGTTCAACACCTCGCAGCAGTACCACGACCTGATCAACGAAGGCCTGCTGAACGACGTGGACGCGGTCGCGGCCAAGGAAGGCTGGGACAAGATCCTGCCCAAGCCGGTGATCGACTCGATCAAGATCAAGGGCCACTACTACGCGGTGCCGGTCAACATCCACAACCCGACCTGGTTCTGGTACTCCAAGGCCGCGCTGGAGAAGGCCGGCGTCAAGGGCGAGCCCAAGACCATCGACGAGTTCTTCGCCGCGCTGGACAAGCTCAAGGCCGCCGGCCTGACGCCGCTGGCCCTGGGTGGCCAAGCCTGGCAGGAATGGATCACCTTCTACGGCATCCTGCTGCACGTCGGCGGCACCGACACCTACCTGAAGTTCTTCAAGGACCACGATCCCGCCGTCGTCAACACGCCCAACTTCAAGAAGGCGATGACCACGCTGCGCAAGCTGCATGACTACGTGGACGCCGGCTCGCCGGGCCGCAACTGGAACGACGCCACCGCCATGGTCATCACCGGCAAGGCCGGCTTCCAGATCATGGGCGACTGGGCCAAGGGCGAGTTCGCCAACGCCAAGCAGACGGCCGGCAAGGAATACGGCTGCTTCGCCGGCTTCGGCGCCAACGCTCCCTACATGGTGGCCGGCGACGTGTTCGTGTTCCCGAAGACCAGCGACAAGACCGCCATCTCCGCGCAGCAGAAGCTGGCCGCCGTGTTCACCGCGCCTGACACGCAGGTCGCCTTCAATGCGAAGAAGGGCTCGATCCCGATCCGCACCGACGTCGACACCAGCAAGATGGACATCTGCTCGCAGGCCGGCGTGGCCGCGATGAAGACCGCCTCGCGCCAGGTCGCCAACCCCGACGCGCTGATGCCGCCGGACATGGTCGGCGCCGTGACCGACATCGTCAGCAAGTTCTGGAACAGCAACCAGTCCGTGGACGACGTGTCCAAGGCACTGGCTGGCGCGCTGAAGCAGAAGTAATCTGCGCTGCCGCCGGGTCCGTGGCCGATGAACAAGGCCGCGGGCCCGCCCCCTGTTGTTGAAGGAGGCCCGTCAATGGCCAGTACCGCTCTGCCCGGGCCCCAGCCGCGCGTCGCCCCCCCGACGAAGCGCGCGCCGCGCCGCCCGTGGCGTTCCCTCGGCGCCCAGATCGCCCTGCTCCCGATGGCCCTCACCGTGCTGGGCGTCTACATCGGCACGCTGATCTGGTCGGCCCGCATTTCCGTGAGCAGTTCCAAGGTCTTCCCGCGCGACGACTTCGTCGGGCTGACCCAGTACCAGCGCCTGTTCGAGACCGAGCGCTGGATGATCTCGGTGAACCACCTGCTGATCTTCGGCGTGCTCTTCATCGGGGCCTGCCTGATCCTCGGCTTCCTGCTCGCCGTCTTCCTCGACCAGCGCATCCGCGGCGAGGACGTGCTGCGCACGATCTTCCTGTACCCGTACGCGATGTCCTTCGTCGCCACCGGCCTGGTCTGGCAGTGGATGCTCAATCCACAGCTGGGCATCCAGGCCACGGTGCGCGCCTTCGGCTTCCCGGACTTCACCTTCGACTGGATCGTCAACCAGCAGTTCGTGCTGTACACGATCGTCATCGCCGCCGTCTGGCAGGCCTCGGGCCTGGTGATGGCGGTGCTGCTGGCCGGCCTGCGCGGCGTGGACGAGTCGCTGTGGCATGCCGCCCGCATCGACGGCGTGCCCCGCTGGCGCTACTACCTGTCCATCGTGATGCCGCAGCTGGCACCTGCCTTCGGCACCTCCTTCGTGCTGCTGGCGGTGGGCGTGGTGAAGGTCTTCGACGTGGTCGTGGCGATGACCCAGGGCGGCCCGGGCGATGCGTCCGAGGTGCCGGCCAAGTTCATCTACGACTACCTGTTCAACCGTGCCAATATCGGACTGGCCTCGGCCGCCTCGACCGTGATGCTGCTGACCGTGCTGGCGCTGCTGCTGCCCTGGTGGTATGCCCGCGCGGTGCAGGCGAGAAGAGAGGCGAAGCGATGAGTACCGTCATGCAAGCTCCTGCTTCCCTCCGATCGAAATCCACCGCAGCGGCGAAGAAGAAGCGCAGCGCCTTCACGCCCGCCCGCATCGGCCTCTACGCGCTGCTGATCACCTCGGCGATCTTCTTCCTGATCCCGCTGTACGTGATGGTCACGACCTCGCTGAAACCGATGGAGGAGATCCGCCTGGGCAATCTGTTCGCGCTGCCCGGCAAGCCCAGCTTCGACGCCTGGATCGAGGCCTGGTCCAGCGCCTGCACGGGCCTGGAGTGCCAGGGCATCCAGGTGGGCTTCTGGAACTCGGTCAAGATCGTCGTGCCCAGCACGATCATCTCGATCTTCTTCGGCGCGCTGAACGGCTACGCCCTCTCCTTCTGGCGCGTGCGCTGGGCCGGCTGGCTGTTCGGCGTGCTGATGTTCGGCGCCTTCGTGCCCTACCAGGTGATGCTCTATCCGCTGGTGCGCGTGTCGGCGATGCTGGGCATCTTCGGCTCGCTGACCGGCATCGTGCTGATCCACACGGTCTTCGGCATGCCGGTGATGACCCTGCTGTTCCGCAACTACTACGCCGGCGTGCCGGTGGAGCTGTTCAAGGCGGCGCGCATCGACGGCGGCGGCTTCTGGCGCATCTTCTTCCAGCTGATGCTGCCGATGTCCCTGCCCATCATCGCGGTGGCCGTGATCATGCAGCTCACCAACATCTGGAACGACTTCCTGCTGGGCCTGGTCTTCGCCGGCCGCGAGAACCTGCCGATGACGGTGCAGCTCAACAACGTCATCAACACCACCACCGGCGAGCGGCTCTACAACGTCAACATGGCCGCCACCATCCTCACCTCGCTGGTGCCGCTGACCATCTACCTGCTGTCGGGCCGCTGGTTCGTGCGCGGCATCTCCGCAGGCGCAGTGAAAGGCTGATTGAAATGTCCAACGTCACCATCGAAAACCTCGGCATCCGCCTGACCGGCCTCGACATCCTGAAGGACCTCAACCTCGAGGTCAGCGCCGGCGAATTCCTCGTGCTGCTGGGCCCCTCGGGCTGCGGCAAGAGCACGCTGCTGCACAGCATCGCCGGCCTGATCGACGTGCACGAAGGCTCCATGGCCATCGGCGGCCAGGACGTCACCTGGGCCGACCCCAAGGACCGCGGCATCGGCATGGTGTTCCAGAGCTATGCGCTGTACCCGACGATGAGCGTGGAGAAGAACCTCAGCTTCGGCCCGCGCATCGCCGGCGTCTCCAAGGCCGAGATCGCCAAGCGCGTCGACCGCGCGGCCAAGATGCTGCACTTGACCGAGCTGCTGAACCGCAAGCCCTCGCAGCTGTCCGGCGGCCAGCGCCAGCGCGTCGCCATCGGCCGGGCTCTCGTGCGCGAGGCCTCGGTCTTCCTGTTCGACGAGCCGCTGTCCAACCTCGACGCCAAGCTGCGCGGCGAGCTGCGCCGCGAGCTGAAGCAGCTGCACAAGGACCTCGGCGCCACGATGATCTACGTCACCCACGACCAGGTGGAGGCGATGACGCTGGCCAGCCGCATCGCGGTGATGAAGCAGGGCAAGATCCAGCAGATCGACACGCCGGCGAACGTGTACGGCAAGCCGGCGAACATGTTCGTCGCCGGCTTCCTCGGCGCGCCGAGCATGAACTTCGTCGAGGGCACGCTGGAGGTGGCGGAAGGCACGGTGCTCTTCGTGGCGCCGACGCTGCGGGTGGACGTGTCCGACTACCCCTTCGCCAAGGTCCCGACCGGCGGCCAGAAGGCCGTGCTGGGCGTGCGGCCCGAGCACATGACGCTGACCGAGCCCGGCAGCGAGCGCGCCTGCGGCTCGGCCCTGGTCTCGCTGGTGGAGCCGATGGGCGCCAGCCAGGTGGTCTGGCTCGATGCCCAGGGCGTTTCGCTGGCCGTGGATGCCGACGCGCAATTCACCGCCCCGGCACTTGACCAGAAGGTCGGCTTCACGATCACGCCCTCGCAGCTGTCCCTCTTCGACGCGCAGTCCCAGGAACGCCTCTAACGCGATGGCCACCATCAAGGACGTCGCCCGCCTGGCGGGCGTCGGGGTCGGCACCGCCTCGCGGGCGATCTCAGGCAACGGTTCGGTCTCGGCCGATGCGCTGGCCCGCGTCAACGAGGCGGTGGCGGCGCTGAACTTCAAGCCCTCGACCACGGCGCGCGCGCTGTCCACGCGCTCGGCCGGCATGATCGGCATCTACGTGCCCGACTTCGCCGGCGACTTCTACGGCCCGATCCTGCACTGCGTGGACCGCGAGCTGCGCGGCGCCAGCCGCCACATGGTGGCCGCCAACGGCTGCGGCCCGGCCGACATCTCGATCGACGACATGGAGGCGCACCGCCAGCAGGCGCTGGACGGCATCGAGTTCCTGATCGAGCGCCAGGTCGACGGCCTGCTGGTGATGGGCGACGCGCTGACCGACGCCGACTGCGACGGCCTGTGGGCCCGCATGCCGCGCCTGGTGCTGCTGAACCAGACCAGCCCGTCCAACCTGCTGCACTGCTTCAGCAGCGACCACGAGCTGGCCGGCCGCCTGGCCGCCCGCGCGCTGCTCTCCAAGGGCCACCGCGAGATCGCCTGCATCTCCGGCCTGCAGTATGCGCACGACAACGCCTCGCGGATGGCCGGCTTCCACGCCGAGCTGGCGCTGCACGGCGTCAAGATCCCCAAGAGCCGCCAGATGATCGGCGATTTCAGCTTCGACGGCGGCCACGCGGCGGCCAAGAAGCTGCTGAAGAAGGGCATCAACTTCAGCGCCGTGTTCTGCGCCAACGACATGATGGCGATGGCGCTGATCTCCTGCTTCGGCCATGCCGGCGTGCGCGTGCCGGAGGAGGTCTCGGTGATGGGCTTCGACGACAGCGCGCTGGCCCGCTACACGCACCCGCGGCTGACCACGATCCGCATCCCGATCCAGCGCACCGCCATCAGCGGCTGCCGCTTCCTGCTGAACCAGTGCTACGGCCTGGCGCTGCCGGTCGAGCGGGACTTCCCGCCGGAGGTGGTGTGGCGGGAGTCGGTAGTGGACGGGCCGCACACAGCTCAGAGCGACTGAAAGCATTCCGGGCCGAGCGCCGGGCCGCCCCAAGCCGGCCCATCTGGCGCTGCTTGCGGCTCGATGCCGCGAGCAGTGCCGTCCCCGCGGGGGACCGCCCAGGCTCGCCCGCGTCCAGCGAGGCGAGACTGGGCGAGGGGCTCCATTTCAAAGCCTGAAGACGGCCACCGTCTGCGCCAGGCTCGCCGCCTGGTGCTTCAGGCTCTCCGCCGCCGCCGCGCTCTGCTCCACCAGCGCCGCGTTCTGCTGCGTGACCTGATCCAGCTGGTTCACCGCATCGCCGATCTGGCCGATGCCGCTGCTCTGCTCGATGCTGGCCGCGCTGATCTCGCTGATCAGGTCGTTGACCCGCTTGACCTGCGAGACGATCTCGTTCATCGACTGCCCGGCTTCGTTGACCAGGCGGGAGCCGGCGTCCACCTTCTCCACGCTGCTGCCGATCAGCATCTTGATCTCCTTGGCGGCCTGGGCCGAGCGCTGGGCCAGGCCGCGCACCTCGGAGGCCACCACCGCGAAGCCGCGGCCCTGCTCGCCGGCCCGCGCCGCCTCGACCGCCGCGTTCAACGCCAGGATGTTGGTCTGGAAGGCGATGCCGTCGATCACGCCGATGATGTCGACCACCTTGCGGCTGCTCGCGCTGATCTCGCCCATCGTGGCCACCACCTGCTCCACCACGCGCCCGCCCTGCATCGCCGCCGACGAGGCGCTGCCGGCCAGCTGCGCGGCCTGTCGGGCGGTGTCGGCGTTCTGGTTGACGGTGGCCGTCAGCTGCTCCATCGAGGCCGCCGTCTCCTCGAGATTGCTGGCCTGCTCCTCGGTACGCTGGCTCAGGTCCGCATTGCCGGTGGCGATCTCGGCGGAACCATGGGCGATCGAATCGGAGCTGTGGCGCACCTGGGTGACGATCTCGACCAGGCTGCCGTTCATCTTCTTCAGCGCGCCCAGCAGCTGGCCGGTCTCGTCCTGGCTGTCGATGGACACCTTGGAGGTCAGGTCGCCCGAGGCCACCGTCTCCGCGACGGTGACCGCGCGGGCGATCGGGCCGGTGATCGAGCGGGTGATCACCAGCGCCAGCACCGCGCCGATGGCGATCGCCGCGACCAGCAGGCTCACCACCGCCCAGCGCGTCTGCTCGAAGGCCGCCTGAGAATCCTTGTAGGCCGCATCCCCGCCCTGGGTCTGGAACTCGACGTCCTTGGCCAGCGTGTCCATCACGATGTTGAACGGTGGCAGGCCCTTGTCGTACTGCGCCTTGCCGGTGGCATCGAAGTTGGCGTCCTCATGCTTCAGGGCCACCAGCGCGCTGACGTTGGCAAAGTAGTCCGCCTGCGCCGCCTCGATCGCGCTCTGGTACTTGCGCTCCTCGTCGGTGGCGACGGTCGCCACATAACGCTTCCAGGCTTCCTGGGCCTTGGCCTTCAGGTCTTCCACCCGCTTGATCTGCGGCGTGTACTTGTCAGGCTCGCTGGACATCACGAAGCGCGCCTCGGCGCGCCGCATCGAGGACATCACGCCCTGGTATTCACCCAGGGCGCGCATGGCCGGCAGCCAGTTGGTGGCCATGTCGGTGGTGGAGTCGTTGACCTTGCCGATCCGGTTCACGGAAAAGACCCCAAGCAGCAGGGCCAGCACAAGGACGACGGCAAAACCCAGCAGCAGCCGGGGGCCGATCTTCAATCGGGTCAGGGCGTTCACGGCATTTGTCTCCTCGCGGTCCGGTCTCGATGGATCCGGATCTCCCTGCGAGGAGCCTACTGCATGACGTAAAGATTTGATACCGGGAGAAATGGCCTGACCCCGGGGCCTTGACGTGCGATCAGGTCCAGGGTTCCAGGGCCATCTGCCGGCGTCCCAGCGGGCTCAGCTCATCGGCGGTGGCGCGGCCGGCGAAGCCCAGCTCGTAGTCCTCCGGCGCGAAGTCCGGGCTGCTGCGCCCCTCCAGGAAAGCCGCCGCCTGGCGTTGCGCAAAGGCCTCATTCTTGTCGCACCAGGGCGCGGCGCCGATGTAGATGACGTTGCTGGGGCCGGTGCCGCCATGCCGGTCCTCGACCGCATGGATCACGTCGCTGTGCCAGAAGATCGCATCGCCCGGCTCCATCACCGGGATCGACACCAGGCCTGCCAGCAGCGGCGCATGCCATTGCGGCGAGGCGCCCAAAGCGCGGCCCGGCTGGGCGCCGCAGAGGTCGCCCTCGGGCACGTCGGGCTGCAGCGCGCGCAGCAGCATCCAGGGCGTGCTGGCGGCCACCGGCACCACGCGCAGCGTGCCGTCGCCGGGGCCCTGGCGGCTCAGCGCGGTCCAGCCCTGGAAGGTGCGGAAGGCCGAGCAGACCGCCGGCGAGGGGATCTCGCGCGTGGCGATCCGGTGCTCGGCGTCGAAGGGGTCGAACTTCAGCGGGTCGCCCTGGAAGACCTCGCGGTACAGCGGCCGGAACGTCGGCTCGCACCAGCGCTCCACCGAGCCACCGTCCGAATGCGGAGACAGGCCGAGGCTGGCATCGCCGGGCTCGCGGCGGCGGATGCGGTCCGCGTAGTTGAACTGCCGGTCGGGGTCGAAGAAGCGCCGGCCGCCCTTCTCCCAGGTCCACAGCCGGTTCAGCCAGGCGCGGGTCTTTGCCTGGTTCTCGTGCTGCCGGGCCTCCATCTGCGGCTTCGACCAGTACAGGCTGTAGATCTGCGGCCGGCTGGAGGCGAGCGCGCTGAAATACTTGTCCAGGCCTGCCTTGTCCTTCATGCGGTCCAGGTAGCCGACGGCGTCGATGTAACGCCCTACTTCAGCGTTCCAGGCCTCGGCCTGCGCGCGCTCGAAGACGCCGCGCACGACGACGCAGCCGCGCCGCCTGATGCGGGCCTGCTGCTGCGGCGTCACCGTGCCGGCGGCCACCTCGGCGAAGGCCAGCTCGGGCATCCACCCGAAGTGCATTGTCATGCTGGATGAGCATGACCGTCCCATCGGCGACC
>JADMIO011478661.1_pt1 | contig 49154 bp, 51 predicted proteins | sample 8958161 | NCBI WGS metagenome assembly JADMIO01 (sample SAMN16585339, study PRJNA669376) | soil metagenome | isolation source: Crop rotation soil | place: USA: Cullars Rotation, Alabama | collected 2011
CGCGACAACTTGTCCACGTGGAATTCTAAGCTTAGGATCCCAATGTGCTGGAAAGCCCGTAAAATTCGCCGTGCGGCATGGGCCGGCTGGTGGCAAAGCACAGACGGCCCTACCCTGCTGGCCGCCTTCCGCAAACGCACCTTAAGCGCCAAGGATCTGGAAAAGGTTCTTACGCTCATTGACAAACTGGGCGACAAGGTCTTCTCCGTGCGCGAGCGAGCCGCGGCCGACCTGGCGGCCATGGGCCATATGGTCAAGCCGTTGCTGGAAGAAGCGGTCAAAAGTCCCGACCTGGAACGGGCCCGCCGCGCCGAGTTGTGCCTCAAGCAAATTGCCCAGAGCGAAGACAAACACAAGCTGCCACCCGCCGCGGCCCGTCTGTTGGCGGTCCGCAAACCTGCGGCTGCGACGGAAACGCTGCTCGCATTTCTACCCTTCACCGACGATGAGCCGATGAAGGCGGAGATCGGCAAATCGCTGAAAACCATCGCTCACGCGGCTGGCAAGCCGGAGCCTTTATTGCTCAAGACTTTGGCAGACGCGCTGCCACAGCGCCGCGCCATCGCGGCCGAGGCAATCGTCGGCTTCAGCGAACATTGGCCGGAAGTCCGCAAGCTGCTCAAGGACAACGATCCGTCGGTGCGGCTGCGTGTGGCCCTGGCGCTGGTTTATGCCCATGATAAGGAAGCGGTGCCTGCGCTCATCGACCTGGCAGCCGAGTTGGATGCAGATCAGGGCTGGAAAGCGCAAGAACTGCTGCTGCGCCTCTCCGGCGACAAGGGACCATCACCGGTCACAGGTACTGATTCGGTTGCACGCAAAAAATTCCGCGACGACTGGCTGGCCTGGTGGAAAGCCGAAGCGGGCAATGTCGATCTGGCCAAGCTGGAGGCCCTGCCGGCAGTGCTCGGCTTCACCTTGATCACGGAGTTTTCGCAAAACGGCAATGGCGGCCGCGTCCTTGAAATCGATCGCAAGGGCAAAGCACGCTGGCAGATTGACAACGTAAATCTGCCGGTCGATGCCAGGCTTCTTTCCGGCATAAGCGTGCTCGTTGCCGAGATCGGCAACAATCGCATCACCGAACGCGATTTCAAAGGGGCAGTGCTCTGGGAAGTAAACAATCTCCCATTCGGGCAAATTGCGAATGTACAACGCCTACCCAACGGCAACACTTTCGTAACTTTTCACGGCGGCCCGCTGGTGGAATTGGACAAGGCAGGAAAAAGCATTCTCACCATTCAAGTTCAGGGCGGCGGCCGGGCCGCCCTGAAACTACCAAACGGCCACATCGTTTGCCTGACGGGCCAGAATACCTGTATCCGCCTGGACGCCACCGGCAAGGAGATTGGACGCTTTCCCCTCCAATCCAGCCATAACAATGCCTACGGTGCGATCGATGTGACCGCCAAAGGCAACGTGATCGTGCCTCACGACGACAACGTCATCCGCGAATACGATGCTGCCGGCAAAGTAGTGTGGAGCGCCAAGGCGCCTGCCGGCAACATCAACAGCGCCACCAGGCTGGCCAACGGGCACACTCTGATTGCGTGCCTCAACGTCGGCGTTTTCGAGCTCGACAACGCCGGCCGCGTGGTGTGGGAATATCGCTCCCCTCCAGGCTTTCAACCGTTCCGCGCCCGGCAACGGTAGACAATCAGCCTCAAGCGCGAAGTATAATGGAGCATTGGCGTCAAGGATTTGCACTATTGGGGGACACGGTCATGCGACTCTTGGTTGCTCTCGTCCTGGTGGCTGGCCTGACGACGTTGTTTGTAGGCGGCGGAATCTACGCAAGGAGTCCGCAGCAAATGCCCGGCGGAGCTTTTGCGGGTGACAAACAGGCTACCAAACCGGCAGACCCCGCAGCCGGCGTCGTCGCTGAAAGCAGCAACGAAGACACTCTGCGTGCCGCCGGACTTACAGCCGATGACAAAGTGCTATTGGATCTGTTCCGCAACCGGGCTAACACCAAACCCGATAACGATGCTCTGCTCTCACTCGCTCGCAAACTCGGCGATCCCGCCGAGGAAGTGCGAACCAAGGCTGCCGGCCAGCTCGTTTCTTGGGGACCGGCTGCCATCCCCGTGCTTCGGCACGTTCTCAACGACCTGGATAGCCCGCTGGCCGCGGAGCAAGCTCAGCGCTGCCTGGATTGGCTCGAAGGCAGCCGCCGAACCGAGGTGCCGATTGCGGCCGCACGCGTGCTGGTCACTCGTAAGACGGCTGGCGCCGCCGAAGTGCTGCTGGCCTATTTGCCTTATGCTGACGATCAAACCGTGGTTGAGGGCATCAAGACGGCGCTGATTGGCCTGGCTCCCAAAAAAGGCAAGGCGGACCCCGCGTTTCTCAAGGCGTTGAAGGATCCGGTGCCGCTGCGCAGAGCTGTGGCCGTGGAGGTTCTTTGCGCCGGCGGTCAGCCCGAAGTGCTGCCTGAAGTTCGCAAGCTATTGACAGACCCTAAACCGCAAGTCCGCTTGCGTGCCGGTCTGGCGCTGGTGGAACGGCAAGATGAGCAATCGATCGGAGTACTTATTGACCTTCTTGCGGAGTTGCCGCCGACGCACCGCCGCCTGGCGGAGGATGCCCTGCAACAATTGGCCGGGGATTGGGCGCCAAATCCTAACCTGACAGGTGACGACGAGGTCTCACGCAAGATTCGCCGCGACGCCTGGGCCGCCTGGTGGAGCAACACCGACGGTCCGTCGCTGTTGGCCGCGTTCCGCAAGCGCACGCTCACTCCCGAAGATCTTACGAAAGTGATGTCGCTTATCGAAAACTTGGGCGACAAATCGTTCACTGCTCGCGAGCGTGCCTCTGCCGATTTGGTAGCCATGGGCGCCAAGATTCGTCCCCTGCTTCACCAGGCCACGCAAAGCCCGGACCTGGAGCGTGCCCAGCGTGCCACGGCTTGCCTCAAGCAAATTGCCCTGGCCGATGAAAAGAACAAACTGCCCGCGGCAGCCGCCCGGTTGCTGGCGCTCCGCAAACCCGACGGGGCCGTTGGCGCACTGCTGGCCTATTTGCCGTTCAATGAAGACGAATACCTGCGCGTTGAAATCGGCAAGGCCATCAAGTCCTTGATCATCTCCGCTGGCAAGGCCGACCCCGTGTTAGTCAAGACGCTCAGCGACCCGATGGCCATCCGCCGCAGCGCCGCGGCCGAGGCCCTGGCGGCCACCGGTTTTGTGGAGCATTTTCCCGAAGTTCGCAAATTGCTCAAGGACCCCGACATGTCGGTCCGCCTCCGTGTGGCAGTGGCGCTTACTTACGCTCAGGACAAGCAATCGGTCCCCGCGCTGATCGACCTGGCCACCGAATTGCCCAAGGGGCAAGCCTGGGAAGCCGAGGAAGTGCTGTTTCGCCTGGCAGGCCCCAAAGCGCCGCAGCCGCCGACCGCCGACGACAAGGAATCACGCGCCAAGTATCGCCAGCAGTGGCTGGCCTGGTGGAAGGACAACGGCCCCACGCTCGACCTGGCCCAACTGGAGGCCGTCCCCGCCCTGCTGGGCTACACGCTCATTGCCGAGATCGGCGACAACGGCAACAGCCGCGTCATCGAGGTCGATCGCGCCGGCAAGATTCGCTGGAAACTGGAGAACATCGCGTTCCCGGTTGACGTCTGGCATCTGCAGGGCAATCGCCTGATCATCGCCGAATGCAATGGCAATCGCGTCACCGAGCGCGACCAGGCCGGCAAGATTCTCTGGCAAGTCAACAACCTTCAGAGCAATTCGGTCAATGTGCAGCGGCTGGCCAACGGCAACACCTTCATCGCGGTTTACACTGGGCCCCTGATGGAGGTGGACCGTGCCGGCAAGACGGTGATGAGCTTCAACGTCCCCGGCGGCGTCCAGGCCGCTTGCAAAACAGCTAACGGCCAAATCGTCTGCCTCACGCAAAACGGCCAGTGCGTCCGCCTGGACGCCGCCGGCAAGGAACTGAAACGCTTCCCACTGCAACGCACCAATAACTGGACCAGCGGCGTCGAAGTCACGCCCAAGGGCACGATCCTGGTGGCCCAGAGCGACAACATGATTACCGAGTATGACCTCGAAGGCAAAGTGGTCTGGCAAGCCAAGGCCGCCAACAACACCAGTGCTACCCGGCTGGTCAACGGGCACACGTTAGTGGCGAGCTACAACAACCAGACCGTGACCGAATTGGATGGCAACGGCCGCGTGGTATGGGAGTATCGGGCGCCGGCAGGGTATCATCCGTTTAGGGCGCGGCAACGATAACGTGGACGAGCGGCGGGGCTTGTCCCGAGACACATCGCGATGGAACAGAACGCCCCGTGGAGCAAAGCTCCTCTGTGATTCGAGACGCGACGTCACCGCCGTCGCTAGGCGGAAGCCGCGTGAGGCCGGGTTGAACGCCCATTTCATCAAACCAGTACTTGCAAGCTCTCCAGGAATTGCTCCGCGATCCTGGCCTTTTTGCAGACAGCAGCGTCTGACAACCGCCGACAGTCGCCCACATTTCTTTTGGGTCGTCCACTTTCGCCACGCATTTGGGTCACGGTTCATTCTGTGCTTAATCATTCACAGATTCGCGCAACAGCATTCTCATAGGCAGGAACCACAAGTTTCATTCAAACACGTGAAAACTTCACGCAAATCACGTTCTCTCACGAACAAACAACGTGCCGGGGTTGATTGGAGAACCTGGCGAACGCGGCTGGTGGCGAGCAAAATTGATTGGCACATTCTTTGCGTTACGGCTTGAGCGTTTACGAGCCCCATTGGAAGGGTATTTCCTTGGAGTATTTGAGGGAGTATGATCATGCACCCACTCAAGGCCTCTGCTCAATTTGCGGCTGCCGTTGCCTTCAGTAATGGCAAGCCGAATACGCTTGAAACACGCAAGGCGACACGGCGATTCGCCAAAAATAACTGGGTTGCATTTCTCCCCTATGCAAACGAAGGCTGGGGCCGCCTTTTGCTTCGCATTGCAAAAAAGCCCACACACCAAAAGTCAGGCACACCTGTCAGACAATCTGCGTGATCAAGTGGCGGGAGGCGTCACCTCGCTTGAGACATAGAACAAACCAAGTATCATTGCTGGCTTGATCCGACGCGACGCGCCAGGTGGCTCTCAGCCCGTTGGCTCTCAGGCGGGATTTCTCAATCGCCACCACCACCTTAGCGACCGCGGCAAACCCGTCGGTCCCGGAACCGGTCAAGGCGTAATATAGCCCGGCGGCGGGACCACTACTTCGAAGTCGGAGCCCTTGATCTTTCGCAGTTCATCGTGGAACACGGGAAGGCGTTGATCCGCGGAGACGGAGAGGCCCCAGTCCATGCCGTTGTCCGCCATCAGCATGCCATAGCGTTTGAGGGCCTCCAGGATCACGCGAGCTTCGGGCGAGAACTTGGAAGTGTCAAAGTCCTTGCGCAGGCGGAAACGCTCGCCCATGCGCGGCAGGTTCTCGTCGGTCAAGCTGCTGGCGAAGTGCGTCGCCGGGTAGACATAGGCGCGGCGCGAGCGCACGACCGTGAAACGCAGCGCGTGATCGATTTTGCCGCGTTTGATCTCGTCGTAGCGGACAATGGCAGGCAGGATCGGCAAGCCGGCGGCGTCCGAGGAAGTCCACCCTTCGGGCCGGAGCTTGTTCGAAGAGAGGTCGAAGATGGCCGCTGCGTCGGCGTGCCAACCCTTGTCCGTCTTGGTGAGCTTATAGAACTCGAAAAGCTTGCGGGCTACTGGGTCGAAAACGATGCCGTGGCGGTCTTCCTCGAGGGAGGGTTTACCGCGCTGCACATCATCCAGCGTCAGCTTCTTCAGCTTGGGATCTTGTTGGAAGGATGCGGGCCAGCCTTCAATCGGCGTGTTGTCCGCGACCGGATAGGGACCGGGGTCCGATTCGTCCGGATACTGAATCAGCTTCACGTCCACCTTCTTCTGGCCCGGCGGCACGATGATGAACGCCATGTCCTGGTTGTAGCGCAGGGGCTTGTCGGCGCCGATCGAAGCGACAATCTTCTTGGAATTTGGATGCACGGGCCAGTCATCTACCAGCGTGTTCCACGGATTGTCAGGTGGAAAGATTTCCGCGGCGGACATGATGGCGTCTGCCTCGGGCGTGTTGTAAGGTACCGGCTGGTCGAACTTCGGCATCTTGGCCGCTTTAATCCGTTCCAGGCGGGCGGGGTCGGTCTTGATCGTGTACGAGGCGCCGCCGCCGGCTTTGCCTTCCAGGAAGATGTCGCCAACGTGCAGGGTGACCGGTGTTGCGCTCGCGACATACCAGCGACGCACCTCGGCAAGCTTGGCGGGCGAGCCGTTGTTGTTCTTGAGATCTTTGACGGCGATGCGGATTTCGTTCTTGCCCGGTTTGAGAACGAACGGCGCCACGACGCGGGTGGGGAAGTCCTTGGTGCCGGAGTGGAAGAGGTTGAACTCGACTTCGAGCTCCTTGGCGCCTTTGTTGACGATATCCAGACATAGCGTGTCGAAGGGGGTCCAGTCTTCGACCTTCGCTTTGCTTTGGCCAAAGCTGTCAATCAACTCGATCTGGACCGCCGTGCCGCCTAGCTCCGTGGACTCGACCTTGCTCATCTTGGTGCTGTCGTCTCCCACCTCGGAGGGACGCTCTCCAGTAGTGCCTCGCAGCAGGTAGGTCTTCGCCGCCTTTTCGCCCCCAGGGGCGGGTTTCTGGTCCGGAGCCTTTGCGCCTTCCGCAGCTTCGAGCCAGATATCGCCGACATGGAGGGTGACAGGGGTCGCGCTGGCGACATACCAGCGCTTTACTTCTGCAAGGTTGGGCGCCGAGCCGTTGGTGTTCTTGAGATCCTTGACGGCAATGCGCACCTCATTCTTGCCCGGCTTCAGGACAAAGGGGGCGACGACTCGTGTCGCGAAATCCTTTGTGCCGGAGTGAAACAGATCGAACTCAACCTCCAGGTCCTTTGTCCCTTGGTTGACAATGTCCAGACACAGCGCCGTGAAGCCGGTCCAGTCTGCGACGCGCGCTTTGCTCTGGCCGAAAGTGTCGAGCAACTGGATCTCGATCGCGGCACTACCGAGTTCCTTGGACTCGATCTTGCTCATCTTGGTCTTGTCGTCTCCCACCTCGGTGGGCAGCTCTCCAGTCGTGCCTCGCAGCAGATAGGTCTTCGCCACCTTATCGCCCGCAGGGGCGGGTTTCTTCTCCTCCGGGGTCGTCTCTTTGATGACGCCGCCGGCTTTGCCTGACTTGCTGGCATGGGCGGTGTTGCCGTAGGCGCCCAGATTGGCCCGGCCGCCATTGGGGGCCGGCTCGAGCTTGAAAGGCGATGCGGGGTCGGCGGCATCGATAGCGGGGCTGTGCTCCTTGTCGACTGCCCAGCCGCCCTTCTTGCCGTTAGCCGCCGGGTCCCAGCGACCGGCAGTCGAACGCAGATGATAGTCGCGGCCCGCGGCATTGGCGAACAGCGGATCCTTGGAGAGATTGCCGGTCCCTTTAATCGCCTTCTGGCCAAGCGTGAAGCTGACGGTCGCCGAACTAATCTGATCCACAAAGACATCGTTGCCGCCGTTGTTCCACAGGATGCTGTTCTTGACGGTGAGCTTGGATTTGCCCGTCACACTAATAGCAAAGCTCTTCGCGTCCGATTTGGTCGAATGGTCGGCAATGGTGACGTGGCTGATGTCAAGGGTGGAGCCTATCTTGTCGTCGGCCCCATCGACGTAGACCGGCGCTACCACCGGGCCATCCATGGCTGGGTTATCCGCATTGGCGTAGACGAGATCGTGATCCATGGAGGCATCGGCGCCTTCATCGACGAAGACGGCACTGCCGAGGGTAGGGGCGTAGTTGCCCGTGAAGACATTGTGGGAGAGCTTGTAATTGCCGCCCTTGTTGACAACGATGATGCCGCCGCCCCAGCCATAGCCCAGTTCCCGCCCAATTTCGTTGCCCTCGACCCAGTTGTGAGAGACTTCGGCATTGGGTGAGAACAGGATGATCCCACCGCCGTGGTCGCCACCAGCGATATTGTTCTGCACGGTGTTGCCGCGAATGACTAATTTCGGCCCGTCTGCGGCGATGCCGGCTCCACGTCCCGAGGCGTTGTTGCGGATGACGTTGTTCAGAATCGAGATGTTCGCGGCGACAGTGTAGATGCCGCCGCCGCGCGCGTCTTCGTCTTGTTTGACGGTGGGACAAGTTTGGTTTTTTTCAATTACATTGTTCGAGATCGTCGGCGAACCCCCGTAGACATAGATCCCACCGCCCAGAAACAAGGGCGCCGCCAGCGCGCTGCGTCCGCCGCCGGAGATAAGGAAGCCGTCTACGATGCTCGCACCCGACTCCTGCATCGACACCACCGAGTCTTTGCCGTCGCCTTTGAGGTGCGAGGGATTGGCAGCAGGATCGCGCGCTGTGAAGTTGCCCGCGGTCCCCTTGGCGTAGCTTTCCTTGGTGCCACCTACATACCCGCCATAGAGGCGGACAACCTTCTCCTGTAGGCGGATATTTTGCGGATAAGTTCCTCCTGCCACCGCGATGACGGCGTTGGCCTTGGCGGCGTCGATGGCCTGCTGCACGGTCTTGAACGGATGAAGTGCACTGCCGTCCTGGGCGCCGGCGTTGTCGTCGTCCACGTAAAGATCGGCTTTGATGACGGTCTTGGGACCGTCCTGCGCCGGGGCCGAGGCAGATGCCTTTTGACCGGGCGTGGGTGGCGCCAGCAGATGTCCCGCCCAAAGAGTCAGCAGCATTCCGGCGAAAACCAGCAGACTTTTAAGGCCTCGTTGATTAAACGACCGACAAGCTGGGAGAGTGTTTGCCATATCCAGAACTCCTGATTTAGTGCTCTGTCAAAGTTACAAATACGGGTCCGAGCCGGAAGCGTAAGCGACGGTCTGACCGGGCATGGACCGTCGCTTACGCTTCCGGCTCAGCAGATAAGGATGCGTTGGCTCATGCAGTCCAGGAGCGGACTGCAGCGCAGTGGAAGTGGTTCGAGTTAGCAAAATCCAAGGGACGACACATGAAGCCGTCCATGTGTCGTCCCTTTTCGTTCGCTAATTGGTGATGGTGATCGCCACCTTGGCATTTGCAGCGCCGTCGTTGAAGCTCAGGGCCTTGACGGAGAATTTCCCTGCCGGGAATGAGAATTCCTGGCCGGCTGTAATTTGCACTGAAGCTGGGTCGGTCCTATCGGTTCGAGATAGCAAATAACAGAGGCCATTGCTGCGCACTTCGTGGATTAGTACAGTGTCGATCGGAATGCCCAGGTCCCAGCCCTTCTTTTGGCGGAACTCGACGGTGTAGGAAGTCGTGGAGCCGGCAACCGGCGGTATGGAGGCCATCAGAGAACCTTCCGCTTCGCGCTTGTGCAGCGACGCCAGGGTGACGTTCGTAGTGCCAGCTTTGCGAGCGATATTCGAGATGCGATAACTGGGCAAGCCGCCCACCTTTTTCAGGTTGTAGGCGTTCATTGCCGGCCCGCCGCCACCGAATTTAGAAGGCGTCGTCCAACAATTCAACGCACTCATGATGTCCCATTGGTCGCCGTAAACCGTATCGGGACGGGCGCTATAGGAATGCTCGAGGTCGTAGCCGTGGAGAATTTCATGCATGTTGAAGGCTGGATTCCAATCTGCGCCGGGATAGCCCAAAACAACTTTATGGCGGCCCGTTGCGCCGGCATGGGCATTGCCGTTGAAGACCGCGATGACGCCATGAAATTTTGAGACGTCGATTTTGTTGGCCTTTGCGGCTTCAACAGCCCAGTCGTGCTGGATGCTCCGGCCGGGGTCGGGCGCCTTGAGCGCCGCCATTTCCTTCGCGCTGTGCTTTATCGTGTACCAGCCAAATACCTTGGTGCCCGTCATATCGAGCGCGCCATGGCTCACCTGCCGAATATAGTCGAACTCGCGGCCCATGCCCTTGCCAACTTCCGAAAATGCTTCCTGATAATAGCGTGGCGGATGTGGTTCCGTCTTGGGTGAGTCGGAGTATTTGCACAGAACGACGGCCCAGGGCTTGGGCTTCCGATTCTCAAAAATGTCGATCCGGATGGTGTTGCGCAAATACTCGGCGAGGTGCGAATTGTACGATGCCGAGATTACGCTAAGGAAACCAGTGCCGGGTTTCGTTTCCAAGTAAAAGGCAACGGCTGACGCATCTGACTTGTAGCCGGAAATGGTAAACGATTTGGAATCCACGGTTGGCTTGAACCCGAATCGCTCCATGGAAAGCGAACCTGTCAGGTCGAAATCGGCGTGGGACATGTTTCGAGAGTCGAAGCCCAGATGTATCGCCGGCGCGGAGGAACGCCTTTTCGCGTCCTTGGTGACAATCTTGGCGGGGACCTTGGCGTTGTAGGGGCCGTCGCAAACGTGCGTGCGGATATTATTACGCAGCCGTTCCACCTCTTTGCTGTCCTTGCCGGCGACGAAGACGTAGATCTCGACACCGTCACGAATTGGGCAATTCCATACCGCACAGGCGGCGTTCTCGGTCACACCGAAGACAGCACCTGCCTTGTCGGTCTCCACGGAAATGAAATTCTCCTTGATTCCCATGGCTTCGACTGCCTTGGTGGAGCACTCCTTGGCGCTTATTTTTCGCCACGTGCTGCCATAGTGCGTGGCCAGAGGCTGGCCGAGGACAGCGGCCTCTTCCGCGTCGCGAACAACGATGTTGCTGACGGCCGGGTTGGCGAAAGCAGGGGCCAACAAAGATATGGACAAAGCAATGGTTAGGGTGGCAAGGCTACTGACTCGCATAAGTAAGCTCCTTGGAAGTGCACCGTCTTGGTGATCATGCTTGGGAGTCCTGAAATGAACACACGGCTGATAATACGAGGTGCGGAAACAAAATCCAGTTTTGGACCTGTTGGTCGAACCGGAAACGGGGCCACTCACCCGGGCAACTTTCCGAGTCTGCAAGCGTTCGTGCGTGAGAGACTGTCCAGCATTCGCTTGGCGCCGCGGGGCGCCGGAACCGCCTCATCACTGATGGCCCGTTCGCGGAAACTACCGAGCAGCTCGGCGGCTAATACCTGATCGATGCACCCCAATCTCGACGAAGCCATCGCCATTGCAGCGCGGATCAGTGCTTGACACGTAGTCTTGCCATTGTTGGTCCATCTCGTGGACGATGGTCGCGACACAGCCGGCGTCTCTGATGGTATCATTATCCCCGACAGGGGTCGAACCTGTAACCTTCGGCTTCGGAGACATGTCAACGACTTGGCGGAAAAGCCTGGAAAACATGTAGTAATTCACATCTTATTCGACTTTTCCACATTTGCAATGGCTTGCAAACATATAGTAACAATTGCAGGAATTGTCGGTAAATACCGGCCTGGTGCCGGTAATTACCAGGTGTAATTGGATAACCCCACAAACCCCCTCCATGGTGGCATACCCCGTCGTTCTTGCTGGCAAATCTCACCCACAATACGCCACTTTACACTATTGTTGGAGCACTTTTTCATGAGCAACAGTGCCAACCATCACCGGCTTTCCCGAGAAGACGCTTGGTCCCTGGTCGGCGACGTTGCAGCCAAGGCACAAAGCGTTGTTCAAGCATTTGAGAAAAGACGAACATTGAAACCGGCCTCGGAAGAACTGTTTTGTCGCGGAGTAGCCGTGGATCCTGACTCTTTTGACTGCGACATTCTCCGTGCCCTTGACAGCATTGAAGAACTGATCAACCCCAGTCGGCACCTTTTCGGTTCAAAGCAACGGGATATGCGATTTCAAAACATCATTGACCCATGCTCGGGTCGAACAAAGACGTGCAGCGAGATTGGAACGCTGTTTCTATTGCATGACCGGATCCTTGAAGTCCTGGGCGTCGAAAAAGAGATCAGTACTCGAAGGGTTCCTGCAGAGAGCAGTTGGCCGTACGAGTCATTTCTTTGGTACCATGATTTGAATTTCGAACTAGGATCCCCTGATTCAAGACTGCTCCGTAAGCTTTCTGCAGCCGCGAATGAGTTTTTAGGTGACGATATTATTAGCAGCAGTGCAATTCGACCAAGATGGGACAAAGAAACTCGAAAGCTCTGGTTCGGAGATCAGGTTTCAAAGGAATATCGCCAAGCGGCAAAGAATCAGGAGTCAATTTTGGGCGCCTTTGAAGACGAAAACTGGCCGGCTCACATCGATGACCCGATTACCGGCGATGCTGATCTAAAAACCGACAAAGCACAACGTCTAGGCGATGCCGTGCGCGGGCTGAATAACAATAACACATTCCTCCATTTCGAAAGAGACGGCACTGGCCAAGGCGTGAATTGGAAACCCAAGTAATGCCTCCATACTGCCTCCGTGGAGCACCTGGCATATCGCCCTAATAATGCTCGCAGTGGTTTGCTCGCCCTTAAACACCCATGCGAGGCATTGCAATGATCGATCCGCTTTCCGAAGAAATACGTCCATTGGCTGAGTGGGCGCGGAGGCTTCCACCCCTGCGTCGCGGGCGCCCTGTCCATGTGAGCACCTTGTGGCGGTGGGCGATGCGTGGGCTCCGCGGAATTCGCCTCGAAACCGTACTTGTGGGTGGCGCGCGCGTAACTTCGGCGGACGCGCTGCGCCGATTCTTTGCCAACACCGGAACTTCGCCAATGGGGCCGCCAAGCAACACGACCACTTTGAGGAATAGCGCGCGATCTCGCGAAAATGCCTCCGCACGGGCAGAGAAGCAGCTAGAAGCCGATGGCATTTAAGGAAGTTGACTGAAACTCAAATCCAAGAAAGGAGCAATCCGACAAAAAACACCACAAATGCGAGTTGCCGTTGAGCCGTCTCGCATGCCGTCAGAAAACGGCCCTATTCACACCCAGTTTTTCAACCTAAGGAGTTGCATGAAACTCACGAAAACAAAAAGAACATCAAACCGCGCCTTCGCTAATTTGGTAAGCGATAAAGCCGATTTGGACAATTGCGGACCGACGGCTGATGAGATCTTCACTGATAATATTGTCTCCGGCGTGCGCTCTTCCCAATCCACCAAGGACGTTGGGATGGAATTGGCCCAAGTCAATCCAGATCCTTCGGAGCACTCCCAGCCGTGCTCATTTCCACGCTTGACGCCGGAAGACCCGTCGAAGCTATTTTTGGCCGTGGCGGCAAAAGCAAAAGAGGTCGTTGATGCGTTTAAGAAAAAGGAATTGTACCAAGCCGAAGCTATATTATGCTTGGAGCAGAATCTGCCCGTGGATCCTTGCTCTTTCGACTTTGCAATTCTGCACGCGCTCGATTGCATTGAGAACCTAATCAATCCCAATCGTGATGCGTTCGATTCTCCGCAGCGAAGGAATCATCGACACAAAATCCTGGATTGCATTGGCGGTCCTTCAATTCAAATTGCTGCGGCTTCATGTTTGCTTCGACTTCATGACAGCATCCTCCAAGAGCTTGGTGTCGAGCAAGAGATTAGCACCGCTAAGGTTTTGGCCAAAAGCTCCTTTCCTTACGAGTTCTTTCTTTGGGCGTTCGATCCTCTCGAGCTTGAATTCCACGCCCCAGAACTGCTTAGCAATCTTTTGACAGTCGCGGATGATGTAATACTGCAGCATGTTCCACTACCGAGCCCCTTAACCAACCTGAATGGAAGACGCAAAGTGAAGCGTGGCGTCCCCAAATCCGCGACCAAAGTTTAAGAACCCAGCAAATGCGAGCCGCGCCGTTATGCGGTCTCGCACACTGGAAGTTTTTGTTTGAGCCTGTCGTGGACAAACAGGGCCCGTGCGTGGCGCAAGCTAAAACGCCATGCACGGGCCGTTTTTTCAAATCGTAGCTGCTCATCACTTTTGGCCGTACAGCGTCCTGATCACGGCTTAGGCTCCCCACTCGAAAAACTGCGATCCGTCACCTACGTCATGTCAGAGTCCACATATTTCGTCATCGTTGGTCAGCGCGTGAATCACCAACGATCAGGAACGGAGGGACCAATGGCGCCGGTCACTGAATTCATGATTGGAACCATGCCGTCGGTTTTGAAGCTTGAGTGGTACACGGCCTCATTGACGGCTTAGACAATGTTACAAAAACGCCTAGCATAGCCTTCGAATCGATCCTATGCAGGGATCGATTTTAGATTGCAATGGTGCATGGAAGGGGCCAGCGGCACGGTGAACGTGCGGCCGGCCCCTTTTTTTGCGCCGGTGGGATGCGTGCACGGAGGCTGCTGCCATGTCCCGGAGTTCATACCCATCCGCTCGCTCGCTGGTCTGTGGTCGCGGCCTCGAGCCCAGTCGAGTCCACCACGAAGTGCTGGCCCAGGTCTATCAGCAGGTCCTGGGCGAGGCCGATCGCGGCGGCAATGCTTGGTCGCCTGCTCGATCCCGCCGCCGCGCAGGGAAAACCACTCATCCTATTTCGCCCGTTTCTTGTGGAGGACGTTGTGCATGACTACTTCTTATGTACGTGTCGTCTAGCGACCATCAGGTCGACGCAGGGACCATTGCCAGCCAAGTCGCGGCCTTGCGGCAACGCATTGCCGCCGAAGGCGGCCAACTCGATCCGGAAATGGAGTTCCTCGATGACGGCATCAGCGGTGCCGTCCTGATCCGTCTCGCCTTGGAGCGGCTGCACGATCAGGCCGCGCAGGCAGCCGTGGATCGGCTCTATGTGCTGGCCCCCAACCGCCTGGCCCGGAATCATGCCCATCAATGCTTGCTCCTGGAGGAGCTGGGCCGCGTCGGCGTCAAGGTCTGCTTCCTCAATCACGCCCTCGGCAAAAGTCCGGAAGACGACCCACTCCTGAGTGCAAGGCGTTATCGCCGAGTATGAGCGCGCCAAGATTAGCGAGCGGAGCCGCCGCGGCAAGCTGCATGCCGCCCGCAGCGGCCAGGTCAGTGTTCTCGGGGGCGCTCCCTATGGCTAACGCTATGTCGGCAAACCGCAGGGCGGCGGCGTGGCCCGTTATGACATCCTCCCCGAACAGGTCCGCGTCGTGCAGCAGATCTTGCGTGGGTCGCTCGGGATCGCCTGTCGCTCGGCGAAATTCGCCGACGGCTCCACGAGCAGGGGATGCCCTCGCCGACCGGTCAGCCGTACTGGCCCAGGGGGCCTTGGCCATTCTGCTGAAAAATCCGGCCTCCCAGGGCCAGGCTGGCTTTGGCAAGCTCCGCCACCGGTCACGTCTGCCGCAGTTGCGACCGCGCCGCGGCCAACCCTTGCAGCAGGTCATTGCCAAGGTCAAACGCAGCATGGGCCGCTTGATCGATTTGTACAGCGAGGGCCTCTTGGACAAGAGCGAAGTGGAGCCCCGCTTGCGTGCCGCTCAAGAACGTTTGCAAACACTGGAAGCGGAAGAACAAAGCCTGGCACACCAAGCCAGCCAGCAGGCGGAACTATTTCCCCTCGGTGGCAGGGGTCTCACGAGAGCCGGCTGGCTTTGTCCTGCAAAATTGGCGGCCGCCATCAAATTGATACGCCTTGAGGACAACCTAGCAACCTCAACTTGGCTTCTAACGTAGACGACTTTTGACGAAAAGCGCGACGCATCCAGATCTGACCGAACAGATCAATACATTTGATTCAAAAAAGAGCCCCGGCAAGCCGCAATTGTGGCTTGCCGGGGCATCGACACCATAAATTTGGTGCACGTAGGACGTTGCGAGGCGGAGCCCGCATCAAGGTCAGGATGTTCAGGATGGTAAGTGTGCCCGCAGGCATTGACTATGCCACCTGTTCCATGAGCGTTCCCATAGGGTTCGTAGATGGGATGTTGAGATCGATTCGCGAAAGCCAAGTTCGCGATTGATCTCGCGGATCCTGTCCAAGATGGATGGGACATCGCTGCTCGGGAGGGTAGGGCCCCATTGACTGATGATCCCTTCATTGATGGTTTTGGCCATGATGATGGGATTATCGGCCTTGTGGGCTTCAACGAGGTTTCCTCTAAAGGTATCGAAGATCGCGTCGTTCAATTGGAATGAAACCTGCCCATTGAGGGAGGTTTTGAAGCCTAGGATCTCCAGGTCTTCCTCTGTTTCAAGATTGCGAGTTTCGCAGTTGTTCTTGAGGCGCAATCCCGCTTGTTCGATGCGGTTTTTGACACAGTTGAGGATCTCGTTTCCCTCCCGCATGGTCTGGGCGGTATAGACGAGGTCGTCCGCATACCGGCACCAGGCCAGATAGTTCGAGCTTAGAAGCGGTACGTCGTGCTCGAAGTTCATGAAAACATTCAAGGCTGTTGGTGATATTGCACAACCTTGGTCGATTCCAGTTCTCCTTTCTGGGTTTGCGCCACGGAGGATCACTTCAATGAGGTTCATGAAGGGCTTGTCAGTGATGACTTCGTTGAAGTGGTCGAACAGCGTGGCGCGGGGAATCGAGTCGAACGCCTTGTGAATGTCCGCTTTGATAAGCACCGGGCGGTGCTCAATTTCCACAAGTCGTTTCAATTCGATGAGAAGTGACCAAACGCCACGGTTTGGTCGGAATCCGTGGGACTGGGTGACGAAAAGTGGTTCCACAATACTGTCGAGTTCGAGCTGGACAGCTTTGGCGATTACGCGGTCAGCGATGTTTGCAATACGCAATTCGCGCCATCCGCCAGACTTTTTCGGGATGGGACAGGTTCTCGCCGGCCCTGGACGATACTGGCCAGCGCGAATGCATTCGGAAAAAGCCCGGCACATTTCCGCTGCTTCGGAATTGCCAAAATCTTCATAGCGAAGCTTGTCGGGCCCAGGTGCCTGGCCACCTTCGCGCTTGATTTGCTGAAATGCGCAGAGGAGGTTTTCAACATCCGTTATTTTCTCAAAGAGTGGGACACTGGGGTTGCCTTGCTGCTTGGTCATTCGCAAAAGCCGTTCCCGGCAACGTTTTTGAAAAGCTCGCAACGGATCGGTCCGGCCACGACGTACATTCATTGCGTTTGACAGGCTCATTGGAAGCCCCCCTTTCCAAAGCGTTTGCAAATGGCCCGCCACGTCGCCGCAACTCGATCTTCACCAAACTTTAGCCAGCCGCGCTCTGCATAGGTCTTTTGCCGGCGACGACTCCACTTACTCAACTGCGGATGATGCCGATCCTCGAAATCTACGAGCAAGAGGCGTTGCCGAACTTTTTGAGGCGCCTCAAAAAATGACAGGTCGAGTTCCGGCACGCCGGGCCCGCCATCGGCCCGGATGAGACAATCGAATTCACTCAGTTGAATGTCTTCGAGCGCCGCAAATGTCGCAATGGCAGGGCACGTGGCGCCAAAGGCAAACGGGTCCCGAATATTGCTGGATTCGATGCCGTTCATATCAGGATCCGGCCCGCATAACACCGGCCAGCCCTTCAAGGATTTTCGCAACGCGAATGCATGTTCCAGATTTTCGACAAGCACCAGAGCACAAAGATCCGAGCGATTTTCCAATGCAAGGGCAATATCCGGAAAGTCTGCATTCAATTTGGCGCGATCACTACTAACGGCCTTTGCGAGGTTGGCCAATATGCGGTTGCGCACTGGATGTTGCCAAATGCCGGTGCGTTTTAGCTTGACGACGTTGCCACCAAACGCGGGAAGCGGCATTGGGTGGAATCTTCGAGTGTGAATTTGAACTTCGCGCTCGCCATGGCCGTGCGCTGGCAGCACGAGTTCGTTGACGGAGTAATGCTGAACGAGTTGCGCTCTCTCCCACGGCGAGGGCTTTTTGGACACATCCAGCAAACCGACAGTGCGGCACAGGCCTCGCTGAAATAGTTTTTCGGAGAAGTCATTGCGCGCGGCCAGCGTCGCGGGATTGACAAAAACAAAATCCGCTTGCTCCCACGGGACCATCCCAAGGCCCGGTAGTGAAATCGCCACGCGCCGATTGCCACGGCCTTCGTAAAGATAACGACTAGACGACAAACCGGCGTCGATGTTGAGTCGATGGAGTTGGTTGTTCAAAGCCAGCATGGCCTCTTCGTTGTCGACAACTATCACAAAAAAATGGTCAGCCCACGCGCAAATCGCCTGGCAAATCAGCCAGGCAATCTCCACACGACCAGGATCAAATCGCAGCAAAAATTGGTCATGTAGCTGCAAAGCTGCAATAAATCCCGGATCGGGAATGCGCTGTGCGCAAGGACTGCATGATGGTGGAGGCAACGGTCTGCATGATCGTCCGTTGACGGACACCTCAAATCCCTGCGCCCGATGCGCATGGGCAACCAATGGGCACAGAGCGGCTGAGCACCAAGCAATCCGTTGGCCGTCGACATTCCGGACCGCGAATAGCGCTTCGTTGTTGGGATCAACTGTAAGTCCGCCACCATCACGTGGCCTCACGCCCAGGCGAGTCGTGCGGAAATGCCCCAAAATGCATTCGGCCGGCTCAATTTTGAGACGTTGATGAATTTTCGTTAATCTGACTAGCGGTTTTGGTTTCATGTCGTGGAACAAAAAGATCATTGAAAAACTTGACACCCACAATTTTAGAGTTAGGATAGCAACACGACAAGATAAAATTATAGTGACGAGGAGAACATGCAAGCCGACTTCACCTGGCACGTGCCTCAGTACGGTTTTGAGTGGATATGCAATGAAGAAGAAGAGGACTACTTGCTTGCCCCATGCCCAGTCACAATCGAGCCAAAAAAGAAAGGTCGGCCCAGATTGCCGACATTTACTTATTCGCCCCTTTTAGAATACACGGGGTTATTCGGAACCTTTGCAAACTTGCCGCTCTCAACTGACGGCATACTTCAATTTGCCAACAAATACGGCAGCTTGGATGAAATGTCGCCTTTACTCATCCGTGACCGCCAGGAGCCGACTGTTGGCATAGCGATTGGTCGCGGAGGCCGTTTCAAGCATTGGTGCCGTGAGATCGTTGCGATGCAAAAGGCAATAGATCTCTGGAACGGCGTCAAAGGTCAGAATCGCGAAGAACTCCAGCGACACATCGCGTGGAGCAGGGATGCGCAAGACGGACCGATGGTTCATTATCATAGTCACCCGGAATGTGATACCGCTGAACTAGCGATAATGGAAGCAGAAAGGGAGGAGGCCTTTGAGATCCTAATTGCGTCTAACAGTGTCAACAAAGATTGGCTGGAGAAAATGACGCCGCAGAACACCATACTTGCGGCACGGCTTGCGCTTAAGCAGCTAATTGAGGAGAAGTTGGAGCAAGGCCTATCCTCGAAAATGATCATCAAGCCGGATGGGCAAGACTTGGCGTGGAGTTTTGTTCCAGCGAACCTGAAAACTGCGATGTGGCTACAGTTTGCGCGAGCTGTAACCGAAAAGCTCCAATATCATTGCTGCCCTGTTTGCAAAATGTGCTTTGAACTCTCCCCACCGATTGTTCGCAACACGCGACTTTTTTGCTCAGATGCTTGCAAATCGCGCGGCTACCGCCAAAAACAGGACAGAGCTCGGCAACTGTTCGCACAAAAAAAGACATTCCCTGAAATTGCCAGGGAGTTGGACTCCGATGTGTCTAAGGTACGACGTTGGATTACGGGACAAAGGTGACGTATCTGGTTAGGACATCATTTTCACTGTCGTTGCTCTGCACCCAACAGTCACTGGTGTCACGCTCATCGTTGAAGATCAGGCTGTTATCGGCTTCTGGCTGGATTCGAGGTTCCTTGTGGCGTTTCCGTTCGGAACGATCGGGTGAACCCATTTTTTGAGGCGCCTCAAGTTTTCAAATCAGAACAACTCCGGAATGATCAGCTCCGAGTGCAGTCGTGTCGGTGGATCAGCGCGTCGATTTGTCAACCTAGCGTATGCAAGGCGCTTCCCTGGGAAGCGATCCGCTGGTGTGATTGGACGCCTAATTAGTTCATGAACTATCCCTTGCTCGCTGCAGGTGACACACGCCCTCGCTACAGTAAGCCGCCTTTTTGCGTGGCGGCCTGTAGCGAAAGCGGTAACACAGTCGTGTTGGTTTCAATCGTCTTAACATATGATGAATGGCGCTGATCGAAATCATGGCTTCGCTGGTGCGGGGCATACGCCCGTAATCCTTGCTCAAGCGTCGATAGCGACCAAACCAAGCCAAGGTTCGTTCGGCCACCCAGCGCTTGGGCAGTGTCGTTCAGCCTTGTGCGTCCGGCGGCCGATTGACGATCTGAAGATCGTAAGCCCTTCGATGCAGCGACAGCCAATCGTACAAAGCATAGTTGTGATACATACTGTCCGCCCAGACCACGCGCAGTTGGGGATAGTGACGGCCGGGCATCAGCGTGAATACCTCCTGAACGGCCTGGGCGTCGTCCACGCTGGCGGCGGTGACCACCACGGTCAGCAGCAAACCCAAGCTATCCTCGGCGATGTGGCGTTTGCGGCCCTGCACTTTTTTGCCGGCATCGTAGCCCAGCTCGGTACCGCCTTGGGCGGTTTTGACGGACTGGCTATCGATGTAGGCGGTATGCGGTTCAGGATTGCGGCCGCTGGCCTGGCGAACCTGCCAGCGTAAGGCATCTTGCAACAGCTGCCAGGTGCCATCCGCGGTCCAGGCCCGAAAGTAGTTGTACGCCGTTTTCCAGGGCGGAAAGTCATGGGGCAAGGCACGCCAGGAACAGCCCTCGTGAGCCAAGTAAATCAAAGCATTAAGGAGTTCGCGCATGTCGATCGTGCGTGGATGGCCCCCGGGCTTGGCATCGGGAATCTGGGGCTCCAACACGGCCCATTGCGCGTCGGTAAGGTCACTGGGATAAGATTTGCGTTTCATATAAAATGCTACGCAAATTCATCCTTTTGGAACAGTCACTCAGAGTTCAGACCTGGCCAGTTGCCAATCGGTTGATCTGGCGATGTTTGTTTTTTATGCCCACAATGATTGTCAACACTGTGGAGGTCAATGCCATGACCGCTATTAGACAAGCTCCAGAAAGTAACGAGGTACGCATGTCAACAAACGTTGAAGCCGTGAATGCTGAATTGAAAGCAATTGCGGAGAGTGCTCAAATGGCAATATTGCAAACGTTCCGGCTCGGTCAGCAGGCCTTGACCATTCTCGATCAATGCGACGACAAACAAGGTGCTTTGACGCTCATCGCCACGGCAGCATCCGTTGAAGTTTCAGTTATTCGTACGGCAATGCTCTTCGCCCAATGGCAACAAGAGGAAGACTCCGTCATTGAACTGTTAGATCGCCGCGGTCGCTACGGCTATCGAATTACCTGGGCGCACATTGTCGAACTGCTCAAAACACGTGACCTCGCATGTCGCGAGGGAATAGTGGAGCGTGCATTCGCAAACGCGTTGACTCCCAAGGCGATTGCCAAGGCAATCCGGCCGCCTCTAAATAGGAAAGGCCATAACGATGTGCGTCCTAGAACAATTACCGGAATGCTGTGCTGCGTTGAAGGTTTGGCAGGTCGCCTTGCACGCAAGTTGAAATACGACCTGGACGACATCGTCATCCAGCCGTTGCAGGATTGCCCTCGCGATATTGCCGACAAGGACAAGATCGTCAAAGGTCTGCAGCAGACACTCAGGGAGCTTGAACCCGTGGTTGACCTGGCCAAGCGGCGTACTGACGACCTTACAGCCTTGGTCGATTGGTTTGGGGGAAAATAATTGACGGCTGTCACGTGTGCAACACGGAGTGCGATGGAGTTCGTAACGCTCCTCACTGTGGCAAACAAACCTCCATTGATCTCAGGTCGATGTGGAAGCGCCGCTATCTTTGATGAAAGCACCTTCATGCTGCCCCATTATCTTTTCCAGTTGCTCCTTCACAGCCTTGGCCCACTGCTGAGAGCTATTTTTGGCGGCGCCTCAAGTTTTGACATTCAAGATGCCGGCGTTGGCCGAGCCTAGCGCGTTCTCCACCACGGCGTGATTTGGTCTGTTTCAAGGCGAGCGAGGTCGGTATCAAAGTCCAGTCGGCCTGAGCCAGGGCTGCGCGAAAACGCCAACCCTGATAGGTACACCGACCAGGCCGGAATCAATTACCTCAGTGGCACCTTTTTACTCGCGAGGATGCAGACCTCACGGGTAGTTGCGTTTTCAGGTCCAATTTACTACGATCGTTCTGTCAGACAGTGATCAAGAATCTTTGTCGCGCAAGCTCATGGAGGAGCGCAATGATTGCGACCGTCACAACTCCTGATTTATCACAGTCGGTCGACGCGCTGTCCGACGTGGTGCCGAAAAGACGGCGCCACTGCAAACCCGCTCTGAAAAAGTCCCCAAAAAACTCGACGTCTTACCGCAAACCCCCGCGGCTCACAGCGCCGCGGGTTGTGAATGAGCAGCCCTTTGGTTGTCCTCCTTTACCTGCGGTATGCAGATTCCGAGAAACATCGCCATTTCGACCCCCAAATTGGCGCTGGGCCATGGCAACCTACTTGCTCGACCATGGCGACAACACCTCGTCAATGTTCCACTCGGATCAATGGATTGCACCACTGTTCCGATTTGCCGAAAGCCTGCGTGCCTGTCGCGGTCAAAGCGTTGAATATGATGGGGTCGCCGCAGAACCATTGCTTATGGACGCGTTCAAAATCTACAGTGGCCCAAGGACGTTGGAGCGCACACTATTGGAAGCTTGGATTTTGACCGGCCTCCCTTCCTCCGAAATTGCCGCCAAAACGTCGATCCCTGTGGAAGTCATCGACCAATATGAGGTAGTTTTCTTTCATGTCCGTGACCGGCTCGATTCCAGGTACGTCGAGCAAACCGTCCTCAAGCTACACCCAACTCCCGAGCCGACGCTGGACAACATTCTCAAGGGCTTTGCGCGCCGCGGCGGGCCGTTTGTTTTGGAGTTGTTGGTCAAACATCTCGTGATGCCCAATAGCTCGGCCACCCAGGTGAGCGACATCTTTCACTTCATCAAGGACCATGGTGAATCGGAGGAGAGTCTTCTGGTCAGGCTCAGCGTCGGGATGTGGCTCATGGAAATTACTCCCGACAATGCGGCGAAGGCCCTACGGTTGCTCACTCGTATGCGCCGTCAGCGCAAATCATCGTCGTCAACTCCAATCGAGGAGAATTTGCGAGTGTTCGCGGCCGGCCTTCACAAGACGTTGGGGAGCATGCCTGTCGAGAAGTAAGAAACTCGTAGTTGGTTCGTTGATCTTGCCCAACCTGGCATGCAAGGAGACTGCCGTGAAAAATGGCGATATTCAAAATCATCCGCGGAGCAAACCTCCCTCGGCCTATGAGCTTCGGGAGCAAATGGTTGAAGCAGGAGACGTCCAAAGCCTGCTTGATGGCATCAAAGAGGCCTCTCCGAGTGAAATTGATTTGGGAGTGGTATTCAGGCAACTCCAAAGAGCGATCAACAATGCGCTGCAACGAGATCCAGCCGCCGCCATCAACAACTTTTTCCAGCAGATGATAGCATTTTCGGCGCTGATTCGATTTCGCGTGCAATACCTTTGTGACAAGGAATTGGCCAGTTCGGACGCGGTCAATGTGAATCGAAGCGTGGGCTTGTCACATGAGTTTCAGAGTCACCTCTGGCCCATGGCGAAGGACATGGACACGCACCTGTCTGAAATGATGCAAGCCTACGCCTCATCCATGCGCCAGATGGAATTGACGCAGCGCAAGCAAGCGAAGCACGAAGCTACGGCAACCCCGGCCAAGAAAAGCCGTCGATCTACACCGCGATCAGCTCCGAAAGCCAGGCCGCATATGACCGCCAGGCTGGGTGCCGGACCAATGTGAGATGTGTCCCATGATTACGTCGCTCACACCTAATGCCCAGGCCGAGCGCGAGAGCCAGTGGATTGAGTTGCGCACTCGTCTGGATTCAATAGCTTCACTCTTGCGAACCCAGGGAGTGCTCGACCGCAAACACCAAAAGGGACGCTGGGTATGGCGCGTCCGCTACACCGACAAAGTGAATGCTCGGCGGCGGACGATCTACATCGGCACTGATCCAGAGCTTGCCCGCCGTGTGCAAGAACTCTTGAACCACTACCGTGAGCAGCAGCGCTGGGCCGAACAGACGGAGGTCTTGGTCAAGCTGGCACTGTATGGCGGCGTTCGTTTCGGCCGCGGCTGCTTGACACCCAGCAGACGGCGCCGGGCAGCCCATACTGCGAAAGCCAATGGCCAAGCAAGCCTTGGTAAGCAGCGCCGTTGACCAAAGGGGGACAGGAAAAGCCCGTAGGGACGAAGTTTTGTTACTACCTCTAGTCGCGCTTTCGGACACTGTGGGTGCCTGGATACAGGCCCTGACAACCATCGATCCGTGATATCATGAGCCCGTTTCCGTTTATAGAGGGGTCCCTCCATGATCGCGAAAACCATGAACGGCAAAAGCAAAGACTGTGACCAAATGGATCACGAGCAACGTGAGTTGTTGGTGCAGGCCGGAGATGTCCAGGAATTGTTCGAGATGATCAGCTCCGAATCGCCTTCCTTCGTCGATTTGAGGACGGCGTTCGGCCAGATCCGGCGTGCACTTGAGCAAGCAAGTCGTGGCAACCCCTGCACTTTTACCAACGACTCGTTTCGAAGCATGACAACCTTCGTGAGGTTCGTGCTATTGCGCCTTGAGTTGCTATGCCGGCGGGAACTTCAAATCAACGATCCTACTGGCTCAAACCAAAATGGTCGCATTTCAGAGGAGTTTCAGACCAACTTGCTGCCGCTGGTTGAGCGCATGCAAAGTCATTTGGCCACCCTTTTACAACTGTGGGCGTCAACAACAAAACTTTGGCAAATGGCTGCTCGCTGCAAAAGCAAAGCCAGTGCCAAGGCCAAACCGGAGTATATTCATCCAGGCGACACTCTGGCCCGACAAGCTGCCGCTCGAAGGGAGTCGATGTCCATGGATTTTGACTCTTGAGCGCCGCCAATGGATTCCGATCACCATTCCGATGCTCTCGACTTACGCTGGGCGAAGGTGCGCACTCAGCTAGAGGCTGTCGCCCATCTCCTGGAAACCCTAGGCTATGTGGAATGCCAGACCCAGGCAGGTAAGCCTTTCTGGTGCGTCCGCTTTGTTGAATTGCGCAATGGCGCCCGCAAGCGGCGGACCATCTATGTTGGCAAATCGGCAACAAGTGTGTGGGACAACAAAATCATGCTATGGGATGCATCCAACGCAAGGAACTTGCCACATTGGAAGAGCACCACGACGGAGTTAACCAAATCTGTTTCAGCCCCGACGGCACACGGCTAAATTAGCATCGGGAAGTCGGGATACGACGGTAAGACTTTGGGACGTTGCCACTGGCAAGGAGCTGGCCTTAGTGTAGGGCCACAAGGCCGCAGTTGCACAATAGCGATTCAGTGCCAACGGTGACCACTTGACAACGGTCGATATTGAACAGGTAGTAAACCATTGGGACTTGACCACGGCGGGTTTTACACGTTTGCTTCAGCCCCAACGGCATGCAGCTAGCTTCAGGAGCTAGTCCGGGTAACCGGGTGGAGGTTCAAGTCCTCTCTTCGGCAGTATATGGGATAAGGACTTGCGTCGATTCGATGCAAGTCCTTTTTCTTTGTCCCTATGAATTTGGGGACAAATTGGGGACGGGGTCGAGGATGCATTGCACCTGCGTTGATGGTCAGCAGCGGATGCTCGCTGTTACCATCCATGTCGGAGGCAAGCAGCATGGCATCCCTCGAACTGCGTTCCCAGCGTTACCGTAGCCTACCGCGAGCGCTCAAGTGTCGCTTCAGGTAGGATTTAATCGCTTGCCCTGCTTGCACCGGGTAAACTGTTAGCGACGGCGGTCGGGGCCCCCTGAAGCGTCACGCCGTCGGACCAGGAATTGCCTCCATGTCCCAAACAATTACATTTTCGGTCGACACGCACGTGTTCCGCGAGTTGGGCGAACTTCTCGTTGGGAGAGACTCGACCGCTCTCTTGGAACTTATCAAGAATGCCTACGATGCCCGGAACTTCTGAGTGCGCTTCGTCTTCGCTTCGTACTGTGCCTCTGGTCGGTTAGCAGTCGCCGATATGTGGACAAGGCGCTATCGTTTGGCCTGCGTGATTGGTTCGCGGAAAGTTACTCATGGGATGAGATGCCGGCGCGGTGGAAGGATGTCCGGCAGATCAAAGCAGATTTTCTCGTGGATGATAGCCCCCTCAGCATCGAGAAGCAGGGCGAGCGGTCGGTTTGGAGTCGGCGTACATAGTTGTTCCGCAGTACGGAAGCCCGGAGGATTCAGCCGATCCCTTGGGCCGGGTGCGATTGGTCGAGGCCGCAGTGAGTGGGAGCAGCGGCTAACCGCATCACGGCCTTTTTTAGAATATAACGTCTCATCAGCGGGTGCCGCGGGTGGCGGCCATAGCCGTGGGGCGACAGGATCTCTTGCAGCTGTCGAGCGCCTTCAGGATTGGTCCGGTCTGTCAGGCCGACCAATACCCGCCTGCCAGCGATGAGCACATCGCCACCGTCGAGCGTGGCCGGATTGAGAATGCGGGCGATAGTGCGATGCTGCGCCAGCACGGGCTCGATGAATGCCTCCTCACCCCGGCGCGCTGCCGCCCCTGGCCGGGTGATAACAGCGACCTCCGCGGCTACCACGGCCACGTCCTCGACGAAATACGCGTCGGGGAACGCCGGCAGAGGTTCAAGAACTGTCACCTGCAGGCCAGCACGCTCAAGTGCTTCCGCGTACTTCGCGTGCTGGGCAAGTGCCAAAGAGTGGTCTGGGACGCTACATCCCGCAGTTGTCAAACCGTGCGCCAGATTCGATCCCGGAGTTCGGAGGATGCCGTCGGTAAATGTCATCGCACCACGCGCTTGGAAAGCAAGAACGCTAATGCCGCTCGATTGTAGTCGCTGATGTCTTCGCTCTTCGGAACATGAGCAAAGGATCATGTCAGGACCAATAGAGGACGATTTTCTTGTCGGGCGGCAGCGCTAGTAAGAACGCGAGTGCCGCCCGGTTGTAGGCGCTGATCTCTTCAATTTCGGGGAAATCCTTCAGGCGGTCGGACGTCGTGTAGGTCAAGGGCTGTCCGTATCGATCCGCGTCGTCGTAGCGAATGCCGGCGTCTTCGTAATGGCCCACCTTCATGCCCGCCGGGAGTTGTTCAACCCGGCACGGGACGGCTTGACGCGAGAATTGCGCCAGAAAGGCAGGCTGCCTATCGGCACGAATGCTTGCAGTGGCGAGCATCTCGTCTCGCTCGCGGAAGCTGCTGACCAGAAATTTGAGGTCTATGCCCATATTCACGCGTCGCCTTCACCGGTATCGGCGATACCGAAGAGAGGTCCGAAGTTATATCGCCATTGTAATGCGAGACTCATGCCTATTTTGCCATCAAGGGGGCCTGATAGGAAGCGGCTCCATTCGTCGGGATTCGGAGCGCGAGCACTGTCTTTTCGTGTTTGGACAACCCAATTCTCGATGGCGTCGAGAACGCCGATGTACATGGGCCGGACGCCCGTCGCGTTCAGCAATGCCTGAATATCTTCGTCCGGAATCGGTATCTTGTCCTCCCTGAGGCGTTGTTTGTTGGTCTTCTCGAATTCCTTTTTGGCTGTGTTCGCGATTGCATGAATGGCGTTGTCGTCGCGCATCACGTCCACCATCCTGAGAAGCCGCTTGGCCCTCCAATCGGATTGGTTGATATATGCCAGAAAACGAAGGAATCTCTGTGCTCGGCCCTCGTCATCCTGGACGAGCCACTCTCTGTGTGTTCTCGCCATGCGACACAGGTTCTGATCCGCTATCTGCGTCTTGGTGAGGTACGCGGAACGGATGAGCTGGAGCTTAAGAGGGTGGGCCTTCTTGGCCTCTTGATAATTGGTAAGGAACACGAGAACGTCGTGGTCACTGCCGATGATCCGTTCGTATGCGGAAAAGAACGGCTCGCTCGTGCAGAAGTTCTCGGACGGTGATTTGACGCCGAGGTCGAGGTCGGGCAGATCTACTCCACGAGCAGGGTTGATCTTCAGAGGCGGGGCATTCATGCCCTTGAAGATATGCGTTTCGAGAACGGCGACGAGAAGCATTTCGACGACGCTGCCGATGGTCTTGCCATCCACATTTGGGAGTACGCCGTCCTTGCGCAAGCCCTCGTACCAGTGCGGAAGCTGCTGGCCACGACCGATGCGGGCGAGAACCTTTTCCAAGGCGGCGACGTTTTTTCCGAGAAGAGCTGCGTTGACGATGTCTATCGCTTCACCCAGCTTCGCTCGAAACACTTCGCGAAGTTGTTCTTTCGTGGGCATGAACGAACAGGTCCTTTTCGTAAGCGAGGTCTTCTGACCGGATGCCGTCGATGCCGATTCGTTCCATGGCCCATTTGGCCATCGGAGGCGGGACCGCATTGCCGAAGAGCGGATATTGGTCGTATACGGACGCCACGGAACAGTGATCGTCGGGAAAACCCTGTATGCGAGCGTATTCAATGTTCGTGAGGCGGCGATATCTATCTCGGATCATGTAGCGCTCGTAATGACGGCTCGTGGTCGAAGTGAGCGTCGGCGCCACACCGTTGATGCCGAAGATGGTATATCCCATCCTGGCTCCGCCAGCCTGGTTGCTGAGGATCTCGACTCCCTGGATGAGTTTATTGACCGGTGTGTTGTCTCCGATCCATTTGAGAGTCGTTTCCGTGAAATCGAATTCCGGCGGGACGGATTCCTGAAGAATGTCCTTCAGCAGGATCGGGGGGTAAGCGGCCGAAAATGATTCGAGGTCTACGCTGATGAATCGACCCGATCGTGCCATCCCCCAGGTGGGGAAGCTGGCTCCGTGGCGTTCGATTTCCTGCCATTCTTCATCGTTCCAGAACGTCTGCGTGACATGAACGGCGATGTCCTGAGCATTTGCCAGTCGAATGGCTATCTCCCCATCGAATAGGCCAGATGATCGATGAACTCCCAGGATGAAGACGCGCTGCCTGTTCTGTGGAAGGCCGAAATCCATGGCATTGAGCAGGCGCCATTCGATGTGATAGTTAAGCTCAGCGAGTGACGAAAGAATCGTCGCGAAGTGCTTCCCCTGTTCCATCGATAGAAGGCGTTTGACATTCTCCAGAATGAAATACTTCGGCTGCTTTTCAGCGAGAACGTCCACGATTTCACGGAACAAGGTTCCTCGCGGGTCCCTGATCCCCTTTTTCTTGCCGGCATTGCTGAAGGGCTGGCAGGGAAATCCCCCGGTGAGAAGATCATGGTCAGGGATCGATTTCTTGAGTTCGCGGATGTCGCCTTCGTTATGAATGGCCTTGCCGAATCGATCGCGATAGACTTCTGCGGCCGCTGGATCAATGTCGTTCGCCCAGATCGTGCGAATTCCGCAAGCATCGGCCGCGATCCTGAATCCTCCGATGCCCGCAAATAGTTCGACGGTCGTCACGCCAGGCGAGCGAGAAGAAGGCATTCGAGATTCTCTTTTGCTGTTTCGCATTCCCATATCACGATCACCTTCCATCCTTCGGAAGTCAATAGCTTCTTCTTCCTGCGATCCCGATGCACATTTGCTTCGAACTTAGACTTCCAGAATTCCACATTACTCGTGGGCGTCGTCGCTTTGTGGCATTTTCCGTGACGATGCCAGAAACAGCCGTGGACGAAAATGACCGTCCGATGCCTGGGGAGGACGATGTCCGGCGTCCCTGGCAGGCCGCGCCGATGTAGTCGAAAACGATAACCCAGCTGATGCAAGGCGCGTCGGACGACGACCTCGGGGCGAGTGTTGGCCCTGCGAACTAGGCCCATAATTTCGGAACGTCGCTGTTTCGTGACCGTGTCCATGAGGCTATCCAATCGCCTGTACAGCCGTCTATTTTGCCATCGGGCCGGTCTTTTTTCAAGCACGCAGGGCCCGGAGTGACGGATCGAGCGACGCTGTCAGTGGTTTTGTGGATTTAGGGGCAATGCCCTGAAGTTAAGGGGCAAAGTGATTGGACGTTAATCATGGGGCGACTGTCGTTTCACGACTTACGTCGAAGACACCAGCCCTGTTTGTGGCTTCGGACCTTAACTTCAGGGCGTTTATTTTAGGGGTGGTTTTGGGAGTCGACTTCTTGAGGCGCCTCAAGAAGTTGGCCAACCGGCAACACAACGGCGAGCTATACCGGCAGTTGGGTGGCAAAGAATGGACTCCAACGCTTGGCGTTCTCCTCGATCTGATCGGCAAGGACGGTTGGGAAATGGTTTCCTTCACCAGCCGGCCCGGAGTACGACTTGAGTATTCAAGCGCGCTACGGATGGCCCCGGCGAACCGTTCCTCGCCCCGGTCGCAACCCAACAAGCTTCGCCGGAGAATAAGGCCAAGCTGGAACAGGAAGCCAAGGAAGCGGTCATGGTGCTGGAGGACTACCGCAAGAACATGCGCCAGATGATGGACAAGGCCGCTGCCGCCGCCAAAGATGCCAAGGCCGCCGAGCAAGAGGCGCTGGAGTCAAAGAAGAAGGCCGAGAAGGGCACGGCCAAGCGGGAGAAGCGGCGCCGCTAAGCCGACAACGGCCGTGAGCTGCCCTGGCAAGCAATGGGCGAGAACGCGGCCGAGCAGTCCGCCACCAAGGATCTGGCGGAGGCGCTGTAGGGCACGTGTCCAAGAGTTCTCAGCCCGAGGACGTGCTGTACGCCATGCTGACCCTGCACCGCAAGGATTCGTTCAAAGCGGCATTGCAAGCGTTTGGCGTGACGTGGGAGCGCAAGACCAAGGGCGTCGAGAAAATCCCCGCATAGGCGACAGGTCAAGGCCCACGGCAATAGCGCCGTGGACCAGGAGGGGGACCGATCATGAGCAAGCGTATCCGACTGACAGAGGCCACCGTGCGGGTCATTGCCCGTGTTGGCGCGAGATTACCTCGCATTGCTCAGGGAAGTCATCCCCTGGTAATATCACTGCACTCAAGGGAATGGATTTCACACCGGCGAAAGGAGCTGCCAATGGCACGCCAGATTTTGACAGGCTGCACAATCGGATTGCTGCAATTGGCTCTGTGCTGCACTCTTATGACATTTCCGAGCCGAGCTACTGCGGCCTTGGAGACAAATTCCCAGGACCACGGCACGCCGCAAGCCAGCGATCCCGAACCGCAATATTTCGGCAAGCCGACGGTCTACTGGATCGACAAGCTTTCGGTGGACGATGTGAAAGTGCGGCGCAAAGCCATCGAGGCGTTGACCACCATCGGTCCAGATGCCAAAAATGCGGTGCCTGCACTGATCAAGGCACTCGACGACGATGATGCCGAAGTTCGCATTGGCGCAATTGGGGCCATTGGTGCGATTGGCCCAGCCGCCAAGCAAGCCGTTGCCGATCTGGCTCGGTTCATGAGTGACCGTAGCCCTGTATTTTGCATGCAAGCGATCAAGACCATTGTCAAAATCGGCGTCGTCAACGAAACGTCCGTGTCCGCCTTACTCAAAGCGATGAAAGATGGTGCCGACGACGAGGCCCGGTATGCAGCATTGGACGGGTTGAAATCCCTTGGCAACGACGCAATCGATATGGCTGCACCGAGGTTGTTGTCACTTATCAAGGACAAAACGCGAAAAATGCCACATCAACGACAGGGCACCACTTATTGGCAACTGGAGATACTGGGAATACTGCCGTCGGACAAAGCCGAGACGCAGAAGCTGTTAGTGAGTTGCCTGGAAGAGGCTAATCCTGATGTCTACGAACCGGCGGCGGATGTGCTGGCGAAAATGGGGCCCAAGGCAAAGTTCGCCATTCCTGCCTTGCGCAAACTGGCCAAGAGCTTTCCCGAAACAAGAACGGATAAAACGTCAAAGTTCATGTGGCCGGAAGCCAGCGCTGCACGGGCCCTAGTCGCGATCGGTCCCGACGCTCAACCAACGATACTTGAATTATTGGGTGACAAGGAATTCGGTAGCACGTTTGCTCGCGGCATGTACGATACGTGGCGTTATCTTGATAAAGCCGTACCGATTCTGGCGGAGACCTTGCAGTCTGGAACTCCCACGCAGCGCGCCAACGCAGCGCTGGCGTTCGTGTTCATGACAGAAAACAGGTATGACGCGGAAAGCGCCAAAGTTGCTTTGCCCGTGTTGCAAATGGCCTTGAAGGATAACGACGCTACGGTTCGCCAAAATGCGCAAAAGGCTCTGAAGAACTATGAAACAAACCATGGTGGTCCATACGGTTCCCCTCGTTGATTGAGGAAACCTTCATGCAATAGCGCTGTCCTAGCAAGATCGAACAGCCCCGGTCGTTTTGGCCGGGGTTTTTTAATGCGCCGAAACTTCCGTGGAAGTTTTTTTCCGCCACATCTATGTCCGCCGTCAGCGGACTTGAAGTCGAAAGCCTCCTTGAGTCGAATTAGCCCGGCAAAACGCGCGCTATTCGGCGCGCGCAGAAGCTGCGCGCATGCCGAGGTTTGGCTGTGTAATCGCGATGATGTGCAAAGGTGCAATCTCAACATCAAGCCAAAGTTGGATTTGCATTGGACGAGTGGGAATGGGCTGTTAATATCAAGCGGAAAGGTAGTGAAACAGTGGTTCGCCGGCAATTGGCTCCACTGGGCTGTTCTGGTACAAGCACTCGTTAAGCATGGAGGTAGCGGAATGAACGGACATTTCTTTCGGTGCGTATGGGTGATTCCTCTTGTGGGAATTTTTCTCCCGTCGCAGCTCCTGGCCGTGGAAATCAAACTGTTTTCCGTCAAGGAGGTTGCGGCAAAATGGCTGGAGGAAAGCAATGGCGTCGATGCTTCCGCGGACCTCGACGCAGTAATCCTGGAACTTTGGACCTCCGACAAGAAGATGGCCGCAGTGGCGCGTTTTGAGAACGCAATTCTCAAGGGTCAGCCGCTCGATCCGGACAAGAACGCTCTGCACATTGCTCTGAACTTTCTAACGGCAAGCACTGAGAAATGCTCGGTAGTCGTTCCTCAAAAAAAGGACAAGCCGGGACCATGGGTCTTTGTGGGAACCAATGGCACGGTGCACAGCATTGGCGGGCACACAACAGGCCTCGATTTTTCGACGACGCCAAGATTGAAATCCCTGGGCAAGGTCCAATGCGACCTGAAGTTCTTTGCAGACGCAGACCAGTTTGAAGAAACGAAAGACAAGCTGTCCACTGCACGGCTCACGCTGCGAGCGGTCCTGACCGTGAAACGTAGCGGCTCATCGACCGACTATCGTCGCGAGCTTGGAGAGTATCGAATCACTGCTGGTGAGAATACCACGCTAAGCGCGCTGCCAAAGTGGGCGCCAAAGTAAGTGAACGGACGGCGGCGAACAAGGCGTGGATCGGGCCGGCATTGCGGCATTACCCGTTTTGAAGTCTCTATTGCCGGCCCCCGGCATTTGAGCAAAACGTTCTGTGGCTTGGCGAAGAAGAAAAGAAAAAGGCGTCGTGAGACTTTTCTGGCCTTACGTCACCGGCCGTTTCTGTCGGATGTCGGCTATGCTTGGCGATGAAGAGAAGCGCTGGATCGTGTCGGCGGGTAAACTGCACGTAAGAAACCTTCTTTCCAATGAGGAAGCCATTTGTCGCCTTCGTGATGTCGCAGTTGCCACAAACCTATCGGAAGTGATGCCCCTACTTCCGAAAAACCTTGCGAGAGCGCTCCGCGATAACATCGGTCGCTTTCCAACTTTGAAGGCAGTAGGCTATTGGTGGTCAAGCGAAAAGGGGCGATTCTCTCAAAGCGACCGATTTCCGAATCCGGCTATGCTGACGAATGCACACCGGACCGCAACCGAACGGAATAGTCTTCTGGCCTATCTCCGATTAGGCCGGACGTACGCCCAATGGCGAGGGCTGTCATATTGCCGGCTCAAATGCGGGGCCGATTATGCGGACATGGGAAGCCGATGCCTCACGGATGGCATTTGGATTTGGCCAGAGGGATTGAGCCACTATGTTGAATGCCATGAAATCGCTCTGCCGAGCGAATTCATAAGAACCATGAAACGAAGAGGATGGCGTTTGCCAAGTCGGAAATCTTGGCCAAAACGGGAATTGCACGGCGCCCCAGATTTCTCGTTTTGGATCGCATGGAGCGAAAAGCAGGTGGGTCGCCACAGAACAAACCGCCGCAGCAGGTGAACGGAATCGTTGGGCTTGAAGAGGGTATCGTCGTGGCGTTTCTCGTTTGTTACTCATGGTCCCCGCCTGATGGCCACGCGCGACATCGCGCGATCTACCTTGATCAGCAGTTCTACGAGTTGGTCTGGCAGAACTGCCGATCTGAAAGCGAGCCGTACACGATTCTGCGAGAGATCGCGTTGCTGCGGTACCCTTCCGGCCCGAGCGTTGCAGCAAATCACTGAAGTCAGCACTTGAGCGGGCTTTAAAAGATAACTATTAGAATGAGACATTGCGACTTTGAGGCACGTTCGGCAGCGGAGAGCACAAATGGGAGATCGGGGCCTAATTTGCGGGGACTTCCGGTTTCACCGTGCAGCAACGATGTTTGCTACGACGTTGTCTTGGATTGGCTACGGATGTAGCGAGGACCTAATTTTCTATCGGCATAACGCGTCGATTCAAGAGCCTCGCTCAATACTGGACGGATGGCCAATTGACGAGTTTTGCAGCAGGCAAATTGAAGCTTATTTTGCGAATGGAATGGCCGAAAGTTTCAATATAGAGGTGCTCGCCGACGAGTTTTTGACAAAGGTTCTTCAACCATTAACTAAGCATGCCGCCCACGCCTCAGGCGTCGGTTCCCTTGGGCAAGAATTGGTCTTGTGCAGATTTACCTTGAAAGCCCTCAATTGGCTGGAAGAATGTTTTGGAACCGCCACCTCTTTGCTTCTGGGCTCGCTTGCCCAGAATATGCGCCTGGCCATCGAGAAGACTATGGTCAGAATTACTGACGAAGCGTACGATGCTAAGCGAAATTCGTGGATTGATCCTGAGATTCTTGCATCCGAGGCTATCAAGAAATTCGCGCTGTGGTCCGAAGCAGCCCCGCCGTTGCTGAGCTTGGTCGTTATGCCTCCAAACGTCATCACAACCTGCTGCGCGTTCTGCCATGAAACGGGACCGCGCGACACATTCGCCTGGATGGCGCACCTTGATTTCTGCATGGACTGCATGCGTACATTCGTTTCGGAAGGTTGGGCCGTACTGAAGGAAGGACGCCAGTATATTTGTACTCCAGACGGCGTGCGCCGCTTCCCCGGTTTGAAAATTATCAGCCATTGTCCGCGAGACGGTATGCCGATCTATCGGCGCTGGATTGAAGGCGGAATCGCCACTGAAGAAGCGTGTCCTTACTGCGAGGGACGTGAAGCCCAGATGAGCGAGAACCGCGGGCTAGACGCATAACCAGTCGCTGCAGACCGACCGCGGCCCATTTTGTTTTTCCGAGACATTTCAGCTCAGTTGGGGCCGCGGCAGCTGAGCTTGTGCGTTCGGCGGCTTGAGGTTCTCATGGTTCAAAGCGATGCGTGGCGACCTGATTTTGAACAAGCAATGGGTGAGACCTTCGCTGAGTCCGTCAGTCCGCCCGTTCCATTCGAGGATGCATCCGCGCATGAATGTTGCGAGGTCGTGTGGAAAGCCGTAGACCCCAATGTTACGCCGAGACAGTTGGCCGCGCTTACTGACGGGCAAATCGCGGCGCTGAGTCAACAGTTTGGCGAGTATTTTCAGTCGGGATCGCCGGCCCCCGAAAGACTCAAAGAAGCAATTGCTCGCACTTTGGCGCGGTGGCCGGTCGGTTCACTTGGCGACTAGCCGCCGCATTGCTGGTTCTCATTAACATTCAGTCTCTCCTGCGCGGCCCCGGCAGGTGAGGTTGAGCGTGCCGGCGGTTAGCCTCTCTACGTGAGGAGCATCAGTGACGCCCATGTCTCAGGAACTGATGCAGGCCGTTTGGGCTGGCAACCTTGACATGGCGCGATCGCTCGTCGAGTCAGGCGCCGACGTCAACGGAAGCGACGAATACGGCTCAGGCCCTCTTCTGAATTTCGATCCGGGTATCACCACATACCTTTTGTCCAAGGGCGCCGATCCCAATGCGCAAACCAACGAGAACGGTGCTTCCGTCCTGGCCGGCCTCTGCTACGTCAACCAGACGGAATGCGTGCGCCTTTTGTTGGCTCATGGTGCAGATCCAAATCGCGGGCGTGATGAGTCGATGGAAACCCCATTGCACCATGCCATCGCGGGCGGGGCTGACATCGAGTTGATCCGGCTGTTGATAGCTGCTGGAGCCAATACAAACGCAAAGACCAAGCCGGGCATTTGCAGCTTCAATTTTTACGGCAGTACGCCGACGCGTGGCGAAACTCCACTTCATCGGGCGGCCGCGTTCGCGGCCATTGAGGTCGTGCAGTTACTGCTGCAGGCAGGAGCTGACCGAGCGATAGAAGACGTCAACGGCGAGTCGCCGCACGTCTGGGCGGGCTGGCATCGGCGAGACCAAGATCTGGTCGAGTTGTTGCGGCCGCTGTGATGTCGCCCCCGAACCGCTTCATGCCCCCTAAGGTTGACTTACGTTCCTTCCACGTGACGATTTTCGGATATGAGACTGATTAGGCCCGGTCACTTGGCCGGGGTTTTTTGTTGCGCCGAAACTTCCGCGAAAGCGAGCCGTCATCGCGGAAAAACGACCCACACGAATTCCAGATTCATTACAATACTTTTCGATCCATTACCAAGTGTCCACTGGCGCCCAGGAGGTGTGTTATGAAAAGAACTCCCAAAAACCTGCGCACCCTGCTTGCGGCCGCCCTCGGCCTGTCGGCGTTTGTGGGTCTCGCCCTGAGTGCTCCTGCCGACAACGGCGGGGCCAAGCCCTACAAGATTATTACCACCACGCAGATTCCCGCCGCCGGGGGGATTGACTACGTCACGGCGGACAGCGCCAACCGCAAGGTTTATGTCGCCTGTGGCATGCGGTAAGTGTATTCGACCTCGATACCTACAAGCTCGTGGGCACCCTGGCCAAGGCGTCAGGGCGTGGCGTCGCGATCGACCCGGAAAACCATACCGGTCTGGTCTCCGGCAATCCCGCGACTTTTTTCGACACCAAGACACTCAAAGCGATCAAAACCATTCCGGCGCCGGGTGCGGACGGGTATATCTTCGACGCGCCGACCCACCACTTTTTTATTCACAGCCACAAAGCGCCCAATCTCCTCGTGGTCGATTCCAAGGACGGTTCAATCGTCGACAAGGTGCAGGCCATTGGCCCGAAAGGGGCCAATGCCACCGTCGAGCAGGGTGCCACGGACGGCAAGGGAAAACTCTATTTTTGCGTGGCCAACGAGCAGCATATCGCTGTGGTCGACGCCAAAACCCTCAAGGTGACCGGCCATTTCGACCTCGGTGCAAAGGGCAAACAGCCGGCGGGCCTGGCCATCGATACCAAGAACCAGATTCTGTTCGCGATGTGTCGCGGCGGCAAGGGCGGCACACCCAATTGTGTCATCCTCAGTGCGGTCGATGGCAAAATCATCACCACCCTACCGCTGGCCGGCAGCAGCGACGGTGCAGTCTTCAATCCTCGCACCATGGAGGCCTTCAGTTCGCACGGCAACGGCACGCTGAGTGTTATCAAGGAAAACAGCCCCACGGAGTTTGTGGTGCTGGAAACAGTGAAAACCAAAGCCGGCGGCAAAACCTGCACCCTGGATACCAAGACCGATCGTGTGATCGTGATCACGCGCGAAGCTGCTCCCAGCGGCGGTGGGCAGCTCCTGGACGTCATGTTTATTGGTCGATAGGTTGTGGTATCGAATGCCGGGCATGCGCCCCTAGCGACTGAATGGGTGTCATTGTCGAGGGCCAAGGAAGAAAAGCAACACGCGGGTGGTGAGACTCATTCTCCCGCCTCCCTGAGCGCGGCGGCCTGCTCGCCGAAGAGGTAGCCGCGATTGCGCAGCGTGTGAATCAGCCTGGGCCCATGCGATTCCAACTTACGGCAAAGCTCCATGACGTGGACTTCCAGCGTATTGGAAAAGCCGTCAAGGCGTTCGTCCCAGACTTGCTCGTAAATGCGCGTCCGCGACAGCACTTCGCCGGGATGGCGCAGGAAAAACAGCAGCAGCGCTTGCTCCTTGGCTTTCAGATCCAGATGATGCCCATCGCGATCGGCGCGCTGGCTGGCGAGATCGAGGCTCACGCCATGGCTGCTGACAAGCGTGATGCCCCCCTCGCGGCGGCGCGCCAGGGCACGGACGCGGGCCAACAATTCTTCAAAGGCGAACGGTTTGCAAAGATAATCGTCGGCGCCGGCGTTGAGGCATTTGACGCGGTCACTGACGGCGTCGCGCGCGGTAAGGAAGAGAACCGGAGTGAATCGATCTGTTTGCCGAAGACGGCTCAAAAGCGCCAGGCCGTCCTGGCCCGGCAGCCACCAATCGAGCAAGACCACGTCCCACGACCAGCTGTGGAGGGCATGCCACCCGGATTCGCCGTCGGCGCTGTGCACGACGGTGAATCCTTCTTCGCGCAGGCCGCGAGCCACGAAATCGGCGATCGGCGCCTCGTCCTCTACCACCAGGATGCGAATACCCATGGCTTTCACCTCAGCAAGCCCTGTCTAGCGACCCACGCTCAGTCGAACAGGGCTTCCGAGGCATTGTAACCCTTTTTTTTGGCTTATTTCGATTTCGCTTTATCAAGAACGCCGTGTATGACGAGTTTTCGCTTGCCGTCGCTGATCTGGCCGATGCCGCGGGCATAATAGTTGTTCATCTTGTCTGGCTCCATGATCCAAACCCTTGCCGTCCCAAAGCTGTCGGGCCAGCGTCTCCCAGGGGGCGGTTGCAAGAATAGTCAAGATTTGAGGGCCAGGAAGTCAAGATGACCTGCACGGGTATAGCGAAGGAGGCCCACTTCGAGTGATACCTGGACTTCTCCCTCGATGCTCATTGCTGGCAGGAGCGGGTGAGGCCGCGCTAGCTTTTGTTAACAGCGCGGGACTGAAACGTTAACAAAAAGAAGCGCCAACCCTTACTTCCTAAGCCGCATATCTCGGATTTCATCTAAAGAATAGCATTCAAAGAGGCTCCTTTCGGTGATTCTAAAACAAGGTGATTCTGCCAGCGAGTTTGCAGCATTCTCTGGTGAAATGGCCCGGTTCTTGCTGCTAATCCGACTCCCACAACATCTTGAACGGGTTATTAGAAAGGAAAACGTATGAAGATTCTTGGTAAACTCCTAAGCAGCATCGTAAGCAAAGCTTTTGTTGCACTAGTGCTAGTCATCATGACATCTGCTTTTACTCAGCCGGTCTATGCTCAGGGGAAAGCGGAGAACACAAAAAAGGTGGCGGCGACGCTCCTGAAATCGATCCCAATGCTATTGCCGGGGCATTGACGCTGCTGAGTGGCGGACTGCTGCTAATGACTGATCGCCTCCGCACCGCCGTCGTAAATCGATCGCATCAGGTACCGCCGCGGACGGGAATTCACCTCTGGAAATCCGCAACACCGTTCGCGTCTCTTCCTCCGTGATTTCTGATTCGCATTGACCGGGTCTCCTGTGATTCTTCAAGACTGAGCAGCCCCGGTCGCATGACCGGGGTTTTTTGTTGCGCCGAAACTTCCGCTGAAATTTTGCCGAGTTTATGGGATTGGCCAATTGGCGGCAATCTAAAACCAGGCCACAATGTCGGCGACCATTTGGATAGAATGTGTGGCACATGCGCTATTGGCTGGGATACGGGTGAGGACCGCTCAAATGAACAAATCCTTGTGCTGTATGCTAGTGGCGGCGGCGGTGGGTTTATGCGCTGGCCGTGTTGCAGACCCAAATGACCAAGCGCCCAAAAGCCAGGGGCCAGCGAAAGGCAAGGACAATTCCCGACAACTGCCGCTGGAATTGAGTCTTTCCACCGGGCACGCCCGGTGGGAAGACTCCATCTATTGCGTATCCCTCAGTCGTGACGGCAAACTGCTTGCCGCAGGCGCACTCGACGGTACCGCGATTCTTTGGGATTCAGCCAACGGCCGACAACTCCGGACCTTCCGGGGACACACCGGCGTGGTCTATGCCGTAGCTCTTAGCGGCGACGGCAAGCTGCTCTTTACTGGCTCTCGCGACAAGACTGTAATTATGTGGGATTGCGCCACGAGCAAGAAATTGCGGACATTTCAGGGATTCGGCGCCGCAGTTGCGAGCGTGGCCCTGAGCGAAGACGGTAAGCTGCTCGCCGCGGCATCCTATGATACCACGGCATCCATTTGGGAAACCGACACAGGCAAAAAACTGCAAACCCTCCAGGGACACACGCTAGAAGTCATCAGTGTGGCCTTGAGTAGCGACGGCAGACTGCTCGTCACCGGGTCGGATGACAATTCCGCAATTCTATGGGATACGGCCACGGCCAAGAAATTGCAAACACTCAAGGGTCACGACGCGTCCATCATCGCCGTGGCCTTGAGCAGCGATGGTAAACTGGTCGTCACCGGGTCGGATGACACAACCGCGGCCCTTTGGGATGCGGCCAACGGCAAAAAAATCCAGACCCTCCGTGGGCATTCCGACGGCCTTCGCAGCGTGGCTTTCAGCAGCGATGACAGGCAAATCTTAACCGGTTCCAACGACAAGACTGCCATTTTGTGGGATGCAGCCACGGGCAAAAAACGCCGGACCGTTGCTGGGCACCGTGCGGCTGTACTCGGTGTTGCGCTGAGCCACGATGGCAGGCAGCTCGTAACCGGTTCTCATGATCGCACCGCAATTCTGTGGGAAACCAGCTCGGGCCAGAAACGCCAGGTCTTCCAGGGGCACATCGGCGAGACCAATTGCCTGTGCTTGAGTGGCGATGGCAAGCTGTTGGTCACAGGTTCATCTGACGAGACAGCGGTTTTGTGGGACACGGCCGCGGGTAAAAAACTCCACACCTTGCAGGGGCATAGTGCCGCAGTCACGAGCGTGGCCCTGAGCAGAGACGGCAACCATGTCGTCACAGGTTCGAAGGACAAGACCGCGAACTTGTGGGATTCGCGGACAGGCAAGAAGCTTCAGACGTTCAAGGAACATGCCCTGGGAATCACCAGCGTGGCCATAAGCGGTGACGCGACGCGGGTCGTCACCGCTTCCGCCGAAGGGTCCGCAAACTTGTGGGACGCGAGCGCGGGCAAGAAACTCCAGACCTTTCACGGGCACAAAAGCTGGGTTAGCGGCATGGCCTTGAGTGGGGATGACAAGGTGCTTGCCACCATCTCACCCGACGGGTCCACAATTTTGTGGGAGACGGCCACTGGCAAGAAGCTCAACGCTTTCCAGGAGCCCGAAAGTTTGTTGCCTTCCGTTGCACTGAGCCGGGACGGCAAGCTGCTTGCCACAATCACAGCTTCCTCTAGCGCGATCCTGTGGGAAGCTGCCACAGGCAAGAAACTTCTGACTTTCCAGGGGCACGCCGCGGGCCTCAAGGCGTTGGCCCTCAGCGCCGATGGCAAGCTGCTCGTTACCGGCTCCCGCGACTCGACTGCCATGCTTTGGGAAACGGCCACTGGCAAGAAAATCCAGACATTCAAGGGACACACGGACGAAGTGCGGAATGTGGCTTTGAGCGACAACGGCAAGCACGTATGGACTGCGTCCGCTGACGGCACCACCCGCCTCTGGGACCCCGCCACCGGCAAGGAGCGTTGCCGCCTCTACAGCCTCGACGCCGGCAAGGACTGGCTTGTCTTCACGCCCGACGGCCGTTTCGACGGTTCGCCCGGGGCCTGGAAGTTCGTAGCATACCGCGAACCGGGGACGCTGAACCTGCATTACGACGACGCGACATTGCGCCGCTATCACCGGCCGGGGTTGTTGGCGGAGATGTGGAAGTGAGATGGCCGCCTGCCGACATCCACGGCTGTCGGTAGTCGTTCATTGAGAAAGTTCCGTTCGTCAGCTGGCGTATCTGGATCCCGGAAGCTCATACCCTCAACGGTGCGAGCCTCGCTTACAACGGAGCTGCGTCAGCCGGTAGCCAACGGAGAGATGCACATCCCAATTCATGAGGCTTCTGATGAGACAAATAATCTTGGCAATCGCAGCGGTATTTTCTTTCTCTGTTGCCGCGGTAAACGAGGCACAGCTCGCCTATGAACCCAAAATGCGAGTGGCGGACAAAGGGGAGAGCTATCAAGTTATAATCACGCACTCCATGAAAATGACGACGACCAAGGTCATCGAGGACTCTGGTAAAGTCCCGGCCGAACAGAAGAAAGTGGCCAACAGCAAATCGTATGTCTACAAGACCACCGTCCTGGCCAAGGCAGCCGATGCGCTGCACCCTGCGGCGTCCAAAAGGGAATACGAGAAAGCGGAGGTTACCGACAACGGCAATACCCGACCCTCCACCTTGCAAGGCAAGACGGTGATTCTCCAGAAGAAAGGCGACAAGTTCGAACACCGCTTCGAGGGCGGCGTTGAACTCACCACCGACCAGCTTCAAGATCTGGACAACCAACCCGCAATCAGTGTGCATGCGCAGGCGTTCATGCCCGAGAAACCCGTCGTTTGGCCCGACGGGAAGTGGGCCCTTGAGCCGGCATTGCTGGTGAAGATGGCCCCCGGGGAACTAGCGGCAATCCTCGACGTGGCCAAGGGCGAGGCGGTGGCCCGTTTGAAAACGGGTAATTACAAGGGTAACCCGCCGGAAAGAATATTTTACGGGACCATTGAGGTCCGGATCGAGATCCCCTTGAAGGTAGGCGCCGATCTGAATGGCGTCAAAGTAAAGAGTGGAAAGGTGGTGTTCACCACGACGATCGACGGCCGCGTCGACGGCAAATCCGTTGATCGGACACAAAAAGGCATGCTGGAATTGGACATGCAGGGCTCTCAGGAAGCCAACGGCATGACGTTCGCCGTCCGGGTGGAAATGTCTCGGACAACGGAGGAAACGTACACGGGAATTGATAACAAGTAGATCGATCTCCAAGGCGTTGACCGTTTGGACCTCGCCAAATTGTCCCTGTCGCCAAAATGATGGGTCCGCTTTCTAATACGGGCTATCCAGCTTCTGTCGGAGCAACCCCGTTCGCATCTCTCTGCGCATTGCTGCTTCACCTGGCAGTAACCTAACCGGTCCGCTCTGCCCGCCATGGATGGAAAAGTCTGAATTTGTCGCTTTCATCACCTTTCTGAGAAAATGCTGATCGGCGCGAAGCGCCGGCCCGGCGACCTGCCGAGATTCTCTTCCTCTCCACCACTACCATTGACGGCCGAGATTTCCAGGCCGTGGAGTTGCACCATGCTCAATCCGCGCACACTGACCCACTCTCAACTCGCAGCCATCGTGGCTGACGTGCAGAAGATTCTCTGGCAAGAATCCCGTCTCATTCCCGATTTCCCAAGGGAGACGGGCGAATACTGGAACCCCGCCAAAGAAGAGGATGGCGACATGCTGGAGCAGATCGCTGACGCACTGGAAGCATTTGACCTGAAATCACCGGATTGCATGCCGGTGGACATGACTGTTTACGACGAACCCAGGCTGGTGGACGGCAACGAACTGCTCTGGGCAGCCCGCATCCTCAACAGCTTCGCCATCGCCACTCGCAATACCATGCCCGACGCACGCGCAAACCGGGAGTTGGCCGAGCAGATCGTGGACAGCTACCGGGGCTTGCCCGACATCGATCCCCGCGACCAGCGCTGGACCATCAAACGCTAAAACCTTCACGCCACAGCCATGGCATCATCCCATTGTTAGGAGACCCGTTATGTCCGCACTTGCCATCTTCAAGGCTGAACAGGCTGCCCCGCTGTCGGTGGAGGCCTTGCTGGGCGCTGCCACCAAGAAATCAGCCAAAAGCAACAGCCACCGTTGGCCACTTTCCAAAGGTCTATGCTGACTTGAAAGGTCTGGGTGCCGAGGGCGTGGTTCTCAAACACCGCCGGGCATTTTACGCCAAGCAATTTTGCCCCGGCGTCAAAAGTCACGATTGGTTCAAACGGCGATTTGCGTGGGATTAGGCGAAGTTTTGGCCAACCGCCTAATCTCACTGCAATCGCCTTCGTTCGGCCCATCGGCAAAATGGCTGTTTCTAAATCAGCCCTTGCGCAGCGAGTTGATTCAACAACTGACGCAAGGGATCTCCGGCAAGAAATAGGTCTGCCATGTCTCCGCCATCGAACAATCCCCCCAGCAAGGTATTGCCGGTCAACAATACTGAGGTCGATTGGTGAGTGGAAACCCCTGTATCCAATGCGCCGACGACGGAATTGCCGCCAATCGCATCAGCGGCCGCCAAGAGATTTTGGTAAGCTGTCAGCAAGTTGGTGTCCTGCGTGCGGAATTGCAGCACCAGGTCCGGAATGCCATCGCCATTTACATCCTGAAAGGCACTGTGAATGGCATGGGCACCGGCAAAGAGGACAGAATTGACATCCACTTGAGAGACGCTAAAGGATGCCGAGCCGAGAATTGCCACGGGGATGACCCCCTGGTTGACGAGGTTAATGGGATTGGAAGCACTATCTGGCTTGATGTCGATTTGCACCTGTTGAATGGGCGTGAAGGTCACTGTCAAGATTACGTCATTGCCGGTGTCATCGGGGCCGCCGATACCCTGGTAGCTGATGCGGAACTGGGTGCCGTCCACAAGGGTGATGGGGCTCCCCTCATTGAGGCCAGCGAACTTGCCAGTGATTGCATTGCCACCTGTGTTTTTCAGAATAGTCAGCCTGTCGCCTAGATGAGAAACGAAACTGTTGCTGGGGCTGAGTGTGAGGACGGGGGAAAACAATCTCACCGATTGTGCTTTGATGTCTGCGAAGCGGGCGCCGTTCGGCCCGCTATCGAGTTGCAGGTTGAGCGTCCCTTCAACCAGCAGGCCATAAGCCTCGACAGTTGCGGTGGGAGTGAGGACAAGATTCCCACCGAAGTAAAGGTTGGTGTCCACCTGCCCCGTGAAGTGGCCGCTGCTCGTGCCGCCGCCCAAAAGCAGCAGGTATCCGCTTTGCACGTCCACCGTGCCGCTGTTATCGAAGTCCAGATAATTGAACTCACTGCCCACGCGGGAGGGGGTTGCAATGAAGTCGGCGTAATTCCGAAACGCCTCCCCGGTGCCTGAGCCTTCAAAGTTACATATGCCCCGGAGGCGATCCATTTCTGCGAGCTTCGTCTTCGACCTACGCATATTCTTCCCACTTTCCTGAGGCCGAGATTTGCGGCGTTGCCACCCTTTTGGGAAAATGCTTTTCTGACGCGGCACAACCCGCCGCCTCGGCATCGCACCGGTTCTCACTTTCCATCCCCACTATTTTCGTTTTGAGGAGACTGCGCTGTGCGCGCTGAAGCGGATCGCCGCCAAGGCCGACCATCCCCGCTTTGCCGCCACGCAGGGCATTCGTATTGTCCTGGCCTGCGGCATGTACCGAGCCGAAGCCACCGACGGCCGCCGGGCCGTTGCAATGGAATGAAATGCTCGAAGAGATTCGGGATGGCCTGCGGCTGACTTTCAAAGAGCTGGTGGATGCCCTGGTGGATAAGCTCACGCCTCGGCCCGATGGCACGCGCAAAAAGCTTGTCGGCGTGGAGCGCCTGCTGGAGTTTCTGGACACGTTCAGCAAGAAGGACGTTGCCGACGACGAGCAACTACGCACATTGGTCGAAGACGTTCGGGGGCTTCTGGCTGGCCAGGACATCACGCGGCTCCGCAAGGATCAGGGTTTGCGCGAATTGGTCCAGGAGCAAATGCAGAGCGTGAAGGACCATCTGGCATGCGCTCGATACCGGGAGGCAGCTTAACATCGCGAAGGTCCACGGAACGAAGTTGCGGCAGTTAGCACAACAGCGCCGCAGGCACCAGTTCGTTGAATTGACAACCGATCAGCCAATTGCCATTCGCAAAGACAAAAAAACCCCGACGTACGAGTTCGTCGGGGCGAGCGCTGGGCGTGCTTGAGCGCCCGTCTCTGCTATCCAAGATAAAAAGCAAATCTTGTGCCGACGTTTCACCGTGGCAAGCTGCCATCGAAGAAGTGAAAAAGCCCCGGCGAATCGTGACCGGAGCATTGCCCGTCAGCCCAGCTCCATTGGACCATTGCTGAGCTGGTGGGGTTGGACAAGTGTAGCTCACTTGTTTGCCCTTAAACGACGCAGCGAATCGAGCAGTAGGCGGCCAATAGAATAACCACCGAAAGGCCAACCATGAACCTCTATCTGATTTCCCAGAACGCCAACTGCGGCTATGAACACTTCGATTGCGCAGTTGTCGCAGCGGCCAGCGAGCAAGAAGCCAAACTGATTCACCCAGACGGGCGCGGCAAGCTTGGGGATGCAAATCTATACACGGGCGATTGGGTTGACGATCCCCGCGACGTGACGGCGGAGCTTATTGGCGTTGCCGCCGAAGGGGTCCGTGCCGGCGTCATTTGCGCGAGCTTCAACCAAGGTTAACGCGGCTTGGAAAAGCCCAGTGCGCAGTCAGTTACTAACCCATTCGTGTCCGGCTTCGCACGTGTAGAGGAAAAGTTCCCTCTCAAGCGATTTGATGTCTACCGGTGATTCGTTGCAGACAGGGCATTTTGCGTCGAAGTGCCTGCTGGGGCACTGCGGATTGGGGCAACCGAAGGGAGAAACGGGAGTATTGCAGATGGGGCACTCCATTTCACCACTCCTGAAATGGCTTGCTTTCATGATCGTAGTAATTGCCCTCTTAGTTCCGGATAGGCTCAAAGTTAAGCAAATCTTGTGCCTACCTCTCACCGTGGCCACCACCAAGGACACGACAGCCGCCATCGGAGAAATGAAAAAAGCCCCGACGAGCGCCGCGACCGGGGCATTGCCAGTTAGTGCAGCTCCATTGCGACCTGTGCCGAGCCAGCGGAGCGGGAAAGTATAGCTTGCGAACCCCGGCAAGCAAGTGCAGCCAATCGGGCGTTTTGACGGGAGTTATCGTGGGTTTTTAATTGACAGCCAGTTGTCGCTGGCTTCCAATGGATTTCAAAGCAAAGGACAATGGGGGTAAGCCTGCAATTACCCGAAGCCCTTATGGCCCACGGCGATTCGAGTCTGCCGTGGGCTTGCTTTTTTGTTGGCAGCGTAGGCCGGCGTTTTGACTGGTAGGTGTTACAGACCTATGCTTCATGCGTTGCGGGCTGGCGTGGCCAGCCGTTGCCGTGGTTGATGCGTTGCAGCGTATTACCCGGACACAGCCATGAATGAGCAATTGCTTCTGTTGTCCAATCTCTTAATTGCCGTCAAGCTAAACCTGCCAGAAGCACGCGAGGCGATGCCACTACTCAGGACTATCTGCCGTAATGCGGCCGATACGGCCTCAAATGAACAAATTGTTTGCATGGCTCAGCTGCTGTATGACTTCGGCACGGGATTGCGTAAGCCGGCGGTATAGCGTTGATGTAGGGTCGCGGCGCGGCGACTTCTGACGGCGGGTGCATTGGCGCTTTGCTAATCCTCCGTCTTGCCGACCACACCACCTTCCAACCGCTTTCCCTGAATATAATGTGCCCCCATGTCAATCGCGACCCAAGATATTAGTCCTCCCGACGCACTTCCCCGCCCGCTTCGCTGGCTGCTCGGCCTCAGCAGCGCCGTCGTGCTGATCACCTTTTTCGCCGTGGCGTTTTATCATCGTGCGGACAGTTTTTTGGTCAACCATGTTTCCGGTGTCTGGATTGGCCTGGCCTACCATGCCAGTCAGGGCGTGATCTATCCCGAGGTTTACGACGGTCAGCTTTACGGCGGCAGCCGCTATATGCCGCTGTATTTCCTCGCCCACGCCGGATTGGCCAGTGTGACGGAGGAGTATCTCCTGAGCGGCAAAGTGCTGTCCTTTCTCGGCGCGCTGGCCTGCGGAATCGTGCTCTACCAGCTCTTGTGGACCCAGAGGTGCCCCCAAACCATCGCGCTGGCGCTGGTCAGCCTGGTGGCGGCGAGCGTTTCCGGGACGTTTGGCAGTCTGACCATTCGCGGCGACCTGTGGCCGGTGACCTGGCAACTGGCAGCGCTGGCACTGGTCCACCGGCAGGTTCGCGGCGCCTACGTTTTTGCCGGAATCCTGTGCACATTGGGCGTCCTGACCAAGATCACCGCCCTGTGGGCGCCCGCGGCCATTCTGTGGTACACCTTGCTGCGAGACCGCAAGGCATGCATGGTCTTCGGCCTCACCTGGCTGGCATCGCTCGGCCTGGCGCTGGGCATTCTTCACGTGCTGACGGCTGGCCGCATGCTGGCAAGCTTCGGAGCGTTCACCGAACCGATGCTGATAACGCAGTTACTCAAATCACCGTTTCGCCTTATTTATTACATCGCCTGGACTTCGACGGAGCTGGTCGTGCTCACGCCGCTGGTCATCATGGAACTGTACGCCGCGCGAGGCGCCGGTCGCTGGAGCGTATTTCACACCGCTTTGCTTTTTTGCCTGCCTGTCATGCTGGTGGTGTTCGCCGATCGCGGCACGGGCTTCAATCATGTCATCGATCTGGTGGTCCTGGCCGCGGTGATCGTCGGCATGCTGTGGTCATCCGGGAAAACCGCTGTGTCGCAGGCTGTTTTGACCATGGGGGCCATCACGGTGCTGTGGGGAGTGGGAGCCGCCTGGACGCGCAGTTTGGCCAACCCGACGCGGGATATGGCACGAGCCATAGTCACCTCGGGCGACGATTCGCCATATCCCGCGTTGCCGCTTGCAAGCGTTCTCACAGAACCGGGCCCGATGCTTTGCGAGGACGCACGTGTGGCCATCGCTCACGGCCAGGCACCGGTGGTGCTGGATCCCTACGCCTTGCCTTTCCTTGAAAGAAACCACCCCGATTGGCTGGCCGCGCTACTCAAGAGAATCGAACGGCACGAGTTCCAGTACATCGTCCTACAATATCGGCTCGATTTGGACCCGCGCGTCAACGATGGCTGGTATGACATCATCTTTGGCCCCACCGTGTCTTCCGCCATTCGAGACCACTACCGATTTCACGCGGAAAAGGATGGATTCGTGGTGTTGGTGGCACGGACGGGAAAATAAAGGAACTCATTTATTTCGCGAAGCTGACAAATTAGATGCGTCGCCTTTTTTCTCTTGGCCGAGCTGCTCGGCAAGCGCGACAATGATGCCCTCAGGCCCGCGGATATAGGCTAGCCGGTAAGTGTCCTCGTACTGCATTTCGCCAATAAGTTCAGCCTCGCGAGCGCGCATGTGCGCAACGACAGTATTGATGTCATCGACGGCAAACATGATGCGACGGGCCGACGGGTTTTTGCAGCTCCTGGCAGATCGACTTTTGAGGCAAGACTAGTTCACTTAGCGAGCGTGATTACCAAGGCACCATTTCTGCACTCCACGGCGAACATTACTTCTTCTCTTCCTTTTACCCTAGCTTGGGTGCGGTTTTCCGACGACGCGGGGCACTCTATACCACCCTATTTGGCCCCTTTCCAGCACAGTGGGATCCGAAGCTTGGAATTCACGTGACTTGAAGTCGCGGC
>JADMIO010833477.1_pt1 | contig 49151 bp, 40 predicted proteins | sample 8958161 | NCBI WGS metagenome assembly JADMIO01 (sample SAMN16585339, study PRJNA669376) | soil metagenome | isolation source: Crop rotation soil | place: USA: Cullars Rotation, Alabama | collected 2011
CGCGGGAGCGCCGGGAACGAGACGCAAGGCCCCGCTCGGACGGCGTACCATCGGCGCCTCGAACCGCATCTGCTCCGCCGTCGGCTGCGCCGGCGCCGTTTCAACCGGGCCGCGCTCGGGCGCGTTCTGATGCCGCAGCCGCTCCTTCACCGATTGCGTGATCAGATCGTGAACGGCGCCGCCGAGGCGGAAGCGGACTTCCGACTTGGCTGGATGGACGTTGACGTCGACTTCCTCCGGCGACACGTCGATAAACACCACGGCGGCGGGGTATCGATTGTGCATCAGCAGCGTACTGTAGCCCGCCACCAACGCGTGGCTGACCAGACGATCGCGCACGTAGCGTCGATTGACGTAAGTGAAGATCTGGCGATTCGACGGCACGCTGACGTGCGATGAGCTCAACCAGCCGTGAATCGAGCCGGCCGGGGTTCGACCGTGAAACGACAGCATAGCTTGCGCGCGTTCGCGCCCGAGCACCTGCGCCACGCGCTCGGCCGGATCGTCGACCGCGGCATAGTCGATGAGCTTGCGCTGCCCGTGCCGCAGCGAGAAGGCGACCTTCGGAAACGCCAGCGATGTGCGCGTGACGAGCTCGCTGACGTGGCCGACCTCGGTCGCCGGCGATTTGAGGAATTTCCGGCGCGCCGGTGTATTCCCCAGCAGGTCGACAATCTCGATGCGTGTGCCCGGCGGTGCGCCGATTTCCTGAACTTCGGCGATCCTGCCGGCGCGCACCAGGACACGCGTGCCGCTGAGCGCCCCGGCGGGGCGCGTGATCAACGTCGTCGTCGACACCGCGGCAATGCTGGCGAGCGCTTCGCCGCGAAATCCCATGGTCGTGATGCGAAACAGATCTTCCGCGGTCGTCACCTTGCTCGTCGCATGACGCGCGAAGGCGACGGTTGCGTCGGTCGGCGACATGCCCTCGCCGTCGTCGACGACGGCGATCAGGCCGATGCCAGCATCTTCGAGCTCGACCTCGATGCGGCGCGAGCCGGCATCGAGCGAGTTTTCGATCAGTTCTTTGACAACGGAGGCCGGTCGCTCGACGACCTCGCCGGCGGCGATCTGCGCCGCGACATCGGGCGGGAGAACGCGGATGCGACCCGCGGGCTGCGACTCGGCGGGCATCAGACCACGTAGTCGCTGCGTTTGCTCTTTGTCCACGCCTCCACCTCGGCGCGCTTCTCCTCGAAGCCCTTGCGACCCATCTGACCGTAGGTGAGCCGCTTGCCCTCTTCGACGCCGGGCTGATTGAACGGGTTGATGCGGTAGAGGCCGCCGGCGAAGGCGACCGCAACCTCGAAGAAGAAGAATAGCTGGCCGAGCGTGAAGGCGTCGACTTGCGGCGCCAGGATGGTGACGACCGGTTTTTTCTTCTTCACCAGTGCCAGCTCGGTGGCGCGCTGCTCGAGGTTGATCAAAGTGCCGAGCCCGGTGCCGCCGAGGTAGCTCAGCGTCTCGAGGTCGGCGTAGCCGCTCGGGATCGCCATCTCGCGGCCGTGATCGTCGACACGGATCATGACCACGACCTTGTCGGCGGGCCCCTCAGCGAACAGTTGCACCAGCGAGTGTTGATCGGTTGCGCCCAGAGCCGCGACCGGGGTCTGCCCTACATTGACCGCGGCTCCGTCGATGCTCTGATCCTTGCCGAGGCTTTCGGCCCAAAGCTGGGCGAACCACGCCGCCAGGTATTGCAACCGATCGCTGTAGGGCATCAGCACGACGACGTTCTGGTCGTGCCGCGTATCGGCTAGATAGAGGCAGGCGCCGAACAGGTGGGCCGGGTTGCGCCGGATGTCGCTCTGGTGGCAGCGCTGGTCCATCCACGCCGCACCGTTGAGCAGGTCGTCGATGCGCACACCGGCGAAGGCCGCCGGCAGCAATCCGACCGCGGTGAGCACCGAGAAGCGTCCGCCGACGCCCGCCGGAATCGGCAGCGAGCGAAAGCCCTCGTCGTGCACCACCTGGCGCAGGGCCCCCGACTCGGCGTCGGTGGTGATGACGACGTGCTTGGTGTAGTCGACGGCGCCGAACGTTCGCAGCAGGAGATCGCGGATGATCAGGAACTGCGACATGGTCTCGGCGGTTTCACCCGACTTGCTGATCACATTGAACGTCGTGCGCGTCAGATCGACTTCGTCGACCAGCTTGCCGAAAGTCCAAGGATCGACGTTGTCGGCGACGATGACGCGCCTGTCGGTATCGAGAGCGCCGATGATGGTCTTGGTGCCGAGCGCCGATCCGCCGATGCCGAGAACGACGAGGGTATCGCTCTCCTGGCGCAGCTCCGCGGCCAGTTCCTTCACTTCGGCGACGGCATCTTTCTGGGTCGGAAGGTCGTAGAAGCCGATCTCGCCGGCGGCTCGTTGCGCTTCCAGGTTGCGAGTGACTTCCTTGATGCGCGGTTCGAGGGCGTCGATTTCGGCGGGGGCAACCCCGGTGGCGCCTATGGCGTCGCTCATCATGCCGTTGAAGTCGACACGGATGCTCATGGCTTCGCGCGTCGCCTTGCGGCGGTAGTCGGGCATGCGGCGTTCCTACACCGGGTCGGGGGGCCTTACAATGCCGAGGCTTGCGGCTTGGGGGCTTGGGGGCTCGAGCCCTCCAGCCCCTTGATCGAAACAACAACCTGCTGACATAAGCCCAACCGTCATGGAGAGCCGCTCGAAGATCCGCACGCCGCCCAGACTGACGACCGAGCTGCGGCGCCTGCAGCGTGCGGGCAAACGGGTCGTCTTCACCAACGGCTGCTTCGACCTGATCCATCCCGGCCACGTTCGGTACTTGCGCGCCGCCAAGCGTCTCGGCGACGTGCTGGTCGTCGCCCTCAACACCGACGCCTCGGTGCGGCGACTCAAAGGACCGCAACGGCCGCTGATGAAACTGAAGGATCGGAGCGAAATTGTTGCCGCACTCGAAATGGTCGACTACGTCACCGCCTTCGGCTCCGATACGCCGTACGATCTGATCCGCCGCTTGCAGCCGGATGTGCTGGTGAAGGGCGGTGACTGGACACCGGACCGCATCGTCGGCGCCGATCTCGTGCGGGCGCGGGGCGGCCGCGTACGCTCATTGCGCTTCGTCCCGGGCTACTCGACGACGCGGCTGGCAGCCCGGATCGGCCGCGCTGCCAAAGCCTGAGCCGACCGCTCACACCCGCGTTTCGTCCGAAAGCGAATTCATATTCGCTGGATACGCAATTCCCGGTATCTTCGATGCGGTCAATTGAAGAAGACTGGCGGGAATATGAGGAGAGCATCCGATGACTGAGGCGGCCCGACCGCCAAGCCTGCCCGACTTCCTGCGCTCCAAAGTCGCCAGCCGGTTTCGTGACATGGTGAGCAAAGCCGACCAGAAGGTGGCTCAGGCGCAGCGCGAGGCGGAAGATCTGAGGGCGGCCGAGGGCTCGATCGGCTGGGAGATCAGCGACGGCTCGCGCGCCAAGTGGTTCATCAATATCGCCGACGGCCAAATGACGATAACGGAAACTGCCGCCGGCGACCCGTTCATGACCATCGTCCTTTCCGAAGCCGATTGGGCGCTATTCGTCGGCCGGGCGAACGCCGGGGCGATGCTTACCCGCGACGATCGACCGTTCGGCAAAGCTCGCATCGAGCGGGTACGCATGATCAAGGGCTCGATTCGCGTCATCCTCACAGAGTTGCCCGAAGGCGGCGAGTTCAGGGCCGATGTACACTTCGGCAGACAGCGTTCAGCCGAACCCAAGACGACGATCCAGATTCCCGCCGACGTCGCCGCCGAGCTCAGCCGCGGCACGCTCAACCCCCAGGCTGCCTTCATGCAAGGGCAATTGAAGCTGCTCGGCGACATGGCCTTCGCGATGGAGCTGGGCATGGCCCTGGCCTTATGAAGGGCAATTCTGCGCTCGTGCAGCGCAGTTTTGAGTTCGGGTTTTGAGTTTTGGGTGGGGCCTGAGGCCTCTATTTCATTGGGTCAGCATGCTTTGACATTGCTGGGGGCATCGGGTAGCTAGTTTCGCATCAAAGCGGAGGCGAAAGCGGCCTCCGCTTCTATTTTTTGTCGAAGAGGTTAGCCATGGCACGGACATGTGAGATTTGCGGCAAGCACCGCTCGGTGGGCAACAACGTCAGTCACGCGCACAACAAGACCAAGCGGACCTGGCAGCCCAACCTCCAGCCCGTCCGCGCCATCGTCAACGGCGGCGTCCGCCGCCTGCTCGTCTGCACCAACTGCATCAGCTCCGGCAGGGTGCAAAAGGCCGGGCCCAGGAAGGCCGCCTGAGGCGGCCCAGTTTTGAGTTTTTAGTTTTGAGAGTGGTGGGCGCCTTCGGCGCCGGTCCTTCTCGGCCACTGCGCCTTCCCTCAACCGATCGCTACAGCATCGATTTCGATGCGCGCGCCGCGCGGCAGCTCGCTGACGCCGACCGTGGCGCGGGCCGGGTACGGCTCGCTGAAATATGCACCGTAGATCTCGTTGACGCGGGTGAAGTCACCCAGGTCGACGAGGTAGATCGTCGTGCGCACGACGGCGTCCGTCGTGACCCCGGCGGCCGCAAGCACCGCGGCCAGATTGAGCAGTACCTGCCGCGTCTCGGCTTCGACGCCGCCCGGTACCAGTTGCCCGATGGCCGGATCGAGTCCGATCTGCCCTGAGCAGAAAATCAGATTGCCGTGCCGCACGGCCTGCGAATACGGCCCGATGGCCTGTGGTGCATCGTCAGTAGCGATCCGCTTCTTGGTCATCTCGTCCCTCGTCTCTCGTGGCTCGTGGCTCAATCCCGACGAGAGACGTGGGACGAGCAACGAGCGATCCAATCCATCAGTCGCGCGAGCGCGCCACCCGCATGATGCCGCGCACCTTCGAGAGCGAGCGGATGACGCGGTTGAGCTCGTCGACGTCGCTGACGACGATCTCGAAGGTGTTGGTGGCGCGGCCGTCGACGGCGCCGCGCACCTGGGCGCGGCTGATGCCCACGCCGGTCGAGCTGATGGCCTTGCTCATCGCCGCCAGGATGCCGGTCTCGTCGACGCAGACGACGTCGATGCTCACCGCCCGCGGCGCCGCGCTGCCCTTCTCCCAGACGACCTCGACGCGTCGCTGCGGATCGCTGTCGAGCACCCGCGGGCAGTCCACCGCGTGCACCGTGACACCGCGGCCGCGGGTGATGAATCCGAGAATGCGCTCGCCGGGCAGCGGCTCACAGCACTTGCCGAAGCGCACCATCACGTCATCGACGCCGCCGACGCGGACGCCGGCCTCGTTCTGGCGCGACATCATGCGCATGAGCCGCTTCAGGGTTCCGTCTTCGCGCGGCTTCTGCAGCTGTTCCGGCGGTAGCAGTTTGCTGAGCACCTGGTGCGAGGTGATTCTGCCGTAGCCGATAGCGGCGAGAAGCATCTCTTCGTCCTTTTGCGACAGCTCACCCAGCAGCGGCCCCAGCTTGTTCTGCTTGCGCAGCGCCGCGAGGCTGAGGCCGTAACGCTCGAGATCGCGATCGAGAATCTCGCGACCGACGGCCAGGCTGCGGCTGCGTTGCTGATAGCGGATCCAGTTGCGGATGCGCTGCTTGGCGCGGCTGGTCTTGACGAACGTCAGCCAGTCCTTGCTCGGCGTCTGATTGGCGGTGGTGATGATCTCGACCGTATCCTCGTTGCGCAGCTGATAGCGCAGCGGCACCAACCTGTTGTTGACGCGCGCGCCGCTGCAGTGCTGGCCGACCTCCGAGTGAATGCGGTAGGCGAAGTCGACGACGGTGGAGCCCTCGGGGAACGTCAGCACCTCGCCCTTGGGCGTGAAGACGAAGACTTCGTCGGCGAACAGATCGTCGCGGACGGAGTGCATGAACTCCTGCGGATCGTCGGCGCTCTGCTGCGATTCGAGCAGGTGGCGCAGCCAGGTGAAGCGCTGCGCGTCTTCCGGAGTGACGCGACCGTGTCCCTTGTACTTCCAATGTGCCGCGATCCCCTCCTCGGCGACGCGGTGCATGGCGTGCGTGCGTATCTGCACTTCCATGCGCTGGCCGTACGGCCCGACGACCGTCGAGTGCAGCGACTGGTACATGTTGGCCTTGGGCAGCGCGATGTAGTCCTTGAAGCGCGAGGTGATCGGTTTCCATTCCGCGTGGACCACGCCGAGGGCGGCGTAGCATTCGGGCATGGTGTCGACGACGATGCGGAAAGCGACCAGGTCGTGGATCTGTTCGTAGAGCAGCTGCTGCGTCTGCATCTTCTGATAGATCGAGTAGAAGTGTTTCGGCCGGCCGTTGATCTCGGCTTCGATGCCGTTTTCCTCGAGGCGTTTGGCGAGGATGGCGATGACTTCCTGGATGAAGCGCTCGCGTTCGCCCTTGCGCTTCGCGACGTAGCGCTTGAGCTGGTAGTACACCTCGGGGTGCAGGTAGCGCAGCGAGTTGTCCTCGAGCTCGCTCTTCATCCAGTTGATGCCCAGCCGGTGCGCCAACGGTGCGTAGATATCGAGGGTCTCCTGCGCGATCGCCTGCTGGCGGTCGGGCGGCAGCGCCTCGAGCGTGCGCATGTTGTGGGTGCGGTCGGCGAGCTTCACCAGGATGACGCGGATGTCGCGCGCCATGGCGATGATCATCTTGCGGAAGTTCTCCGCCTGCTTCTCCTCGCGGCTGCGGAAGTTGATCTGCCCGATCTTGGTGACACCATCGACCAGGGCGGCGATCTCCTGACCGAAGAGAGTCTCGATCTCGGACAGCGTCGTCAGCGTGTCTTCGACGGTGTCGTGCAACAGCCCGGTGGCGATGCTTGGCACGTCGAGCTTGAGGTCGGTGATGACTCCGGCGACGGCGACGGGGTGGACGAAGTACGGCTCGCCCGATTTGCGTTTCTGACCTTTGTGAACGTTGGCGGAGAACTCGTAGGCGCGGCGCACCAGATCGACGTCGGCGGTGCTATCGTAGCGTTGCAGGCGCTCGATCAGGGAGGTGAGGTTCATTCTTGCACGACGATCTGTCCGAAGCGCTTTTCGACCGCAGCCAGAATCTGGCGCGCGATCGATTCCGGCGTCTGATCGTCGGTGGTCAGCTCCAGATCGTAGATCGAGGTGTCGTCCAGATCGTAGCCGTAGATCAGCTTGTAGCGCTTGGCGTCGGAGTCGTGGCGGGCGGTGTTTTCCTTCAAGATGCGCTCGGCGTCGGCGCCCTCGCGCTGCGCCACGCGTTCGGCGCGGACGCGGTCGCTGGCGGTCAGCCAGACCTTGAGTGCATCGACCTTCTCTTCATTGGCGATGAAGCCGGCGAGGCGGCCTTCGAGAACGACGCCGCCGGCGCGGGCGTATTTAGCAAGCTCGCCGTCGAGCTGCCTATCAATCGAGTGGTCTTTCTCCGCCAGCTCGTTCAGCTGAGCCAACGTCATTCCAAGCCTGGCTGCCTGATCACGATAGACGTCGCCGGCGTAGATGTGAGGGATGCCGAGATGTTTGCTCAGCAGTCGCCCGACGGTCGTCTTGCCGCTGCCGGGGACGCCTGAGATCGTGATCAACATGGCCTTTCGACTATAGCGGAAAGAGTTCCAAGTTCCAGAATCCAGATTCCGAGCAGTCCCCTTGGGACCCGGAATCGGGGAAGCTATTCGACGTTCTGCGCCTGCTCGCGCAGCTTCTCGATTTCGCCGCGCGCCTCGAGTGTGCGCTGGGTCACATCGAGATCGGCGCTCTTCGAGGCGATCGTATTGAACTCGCGATGGACCTCCTGGAGCAGGAAGTCGAGGCGTTTGCCGGCGGGCTCGTCGCCGCGCAGCAGTTTTTCGAGCTGGTCGAGGTGGCTGGCGAGGCGCACCAGCTCTTCGGTCACGTCGCTGCGTTCAGCGAGGAAGGCGACCTCCTGATAGAGGCGTTCCTCCTTGAGCTCACGGCCTTCGAGCAGGGCGGTGACGCGCTGCCGCAGCTTGGTGGCGGCGCGTGCCTTCAGCGCCGCCGCCTCCTTGTACGTTTGCTTCTGAAGACGCTTCAGATGACTGACGCGCCCGAGCATGTCCTTGGTCAGCGCCTTGCCCTCGCGATCGCGGTCGCGGTTGAAGGCCTGCAGCGCCCGCTCGAGGGTCTGGCGGACGATGGCGATCTCTTCGCCCGGGTCGCCGCGACGCTCGACGATCCGCACGAGCTCGGAGCGTCCCTGCAGCAGCGAGATATCGATGGTACCAGGGAGCTTGAGAGCTTTTTGCAGCTCACGCCATCCCTGGACGTAGGCGCGCGCCAGATCGACGTTGGGTTCGACGGCGAGCTGCGCGCTATTGTTGCCGCCGCCGCCAACGGCGACATCGACCTTGCCGCGCGAGACGTTGTCCTGGACGACGGCGCGCAGCTCGTTCTCCCAGGTGAGATACTCGCGCGGCATGTTGAAGCGCACTTCGAGGAAGCGCTGGTTGACCGAGCGCACGTCGACGGTGAGCGTGCGCCCGCCGTGCTTCCACTCGGCGTGGCCGTATCCGGTCATGCTGCGCATAGGGTGGTCTTATCGCGCATTCACGCCGGGAGGTACAACCCGCCGCAACTCCGCCGCCGTGACCGTCGCCGTTCCCACCTTCGTCACCACGATACCCGCGGCGGCGTTCGCCAGCATCGCCGACACCTCGAACGATGCTCCGGCCGCGAGCGCCAGAGCGCACGTCGCCGCAACCGTGTCGCCGGCACCGGTGACGTCGTAGACCTGCCGGGCCGAGGCGGGAAAGTGATGCAGCCCCTGCGGCTGTACCAAGGTCATGCCCTGCTCGCCGCGCGTCACCAAAATCGCTTCCGCGTTCCAGCGCTCGAGCAGACGTTCGCCGGCGCGCCGCAACGAACGGTCGTCGCCGATCTCGATGCCCGACGCCTCCGCGGCTTCGGCGACGTTCGGCGTCGCCAGTGTAATGCCACGATAGTGCGCGTAGTTGAGCCGCTTGGGATCGACGATGACGCGCAGGCCGTGCTCCTCTCGCAACACGGCGAGCGCGGCGAGAAGCTCCGGAGTCACTGCACCCTTGCCGTAGTCCGAGACGACGACGGCGTCGAAGTCTCTGCCGCGCCGGCGGACATAGGCGAGCAGGCGACGAGCCGCGGCAGCGTTCGGCGGATGCTCGTGGTCGATCCGGACCACTTGCTGGTTGTGCGCCACGATGCGCGTTTTGCGGGTCGTCGCGACCGCGCTCGTCGCGAGAACGCCGCGGCGTCCGATGCCGATCGCGGCCAGCTCGGCGATCAGCCGTTTGCCGCCCTGATCGCGGCCGACCAGACCGCAGATGTCGGCCTTGCCGCCGAGGGACCGAATGTTGTGAGCGACATTGGCCGCACCGCCGAGGTGGACGGTTTCCTTGTTCACCTGGACCACGGGCACCGGCGCTTCGGGCGAAATGCGGGCGACCCGGCCCCACACGAATTGATCGAGCATGAGGTCGCCTATGACGAGAATGTGCGATCGTGCGAAGCGGCGGACGATGGCGTCGAGGCGGGAAGTGGGCACGGGGAGGACCTACCGCCCTAAGCCCCTTCTCTGCAAGAGACCGTCGACAAATGCGAATGGAAAAGAAGACCGAAAACTCGAAAACGGAAACCTGGTTAATTCAGGAGTCTTCGCCCATTTTTCATATTCGGTTTTCTATTTTCCATTTCCGGTCTTCTGTTTCCCCCTGCTAGCGCGATAGGTCCCTGAGCTTGGCATATTTCATCCGCACGTAGCGTGCGTGCAGATACGCCAGCAGCAGGCCACGCCAGCCGTCGAGGAAGCCGCGCTTGAGGACGTAGAACTTGGCGAACTCTGCGGCCGGCGTCAGTACCAACTGATCGAGGCGGGCGCGGTTGCCGGCGGCGTGCATGCCCGCGGCGATGTCCGTCGTGTAGCGGTCGATCGTCTTCAGATGATCGCCCACCGTCCGATACGGTTCGTGCAACAGGTCGTTCGTCAGGCGTTTGACCGGGCCGTCGACCTCGACGCGCTCGTGCACGCCGTGCGGGTGCGGGCTGATCCACCGCCCGCGCCGACGATCGAATAACCGCAGCTGCGCGTCCGGATACCAGGTGCCGTGCCGGATCCATGCGCCGAGGTAAAGCGTACAACGCGGCATCTCAAAACCGGCGGCGCCCGCGAAGTCGCCGTCGCGCCAGGCGCGGATCTCCGCCGCCAAAGGCGGCGAAACCCGCTCGTCGGCGTCGACACACAGAACCCAGTCGTTGCTCGCGCTGCGGACGGCGATCTCCTTCTGCGCGGCGTAGCCCGGCCAGTCGCGCTCGATCACGCGCGCGCCGGCGGCGGCGGCGATGTCGCGCGTCGCATCGGTCGAGTGCGAGTCGACGACGACGATCTCGTCGCACCACGAGAGCGACGCCAAACATTCAGCGAGGCGCTCCTGCTCGTTGAACGCGATGATACAGGCGGTGAGCGGTGCGGGCATCGCGAGAATCTATCCGCCGAGCGAAGAAGGAGCGGCTTTCTCGTTCTTCGAAATGACGCTGGTGTAGAGGCGTTCGTACGCGGCAACCATCTGCTCCGGCAGAAAACCTTCGGCGACGCGTTGCGGGCCGGCCGCAGCCAGACGCGAGCGCAGATCGGGGTCGCGTATCAGGCGCGCCAAAGCCGACGCCAACGCCGCGGCGTCGCCGGGAGCCACGAGCAGGCCGGTTCGTTCGTGCACGACCGCGTGCGCCAGGCCGCCGACGTTGCTGGCGACCACCGCGCGCCCAGCCGCCATCGCTTCAAGCGCCGCCACACCCATGCCTTCGCGACGCGACGGCAGCACCGCAACATCGGCGGCACCGAGAAGATCGGCGACGTCGTCGCGCCGTCCGAGGAACGAGAGCTGCGAGGCCACCCCGTTCCGCCGCGCCTGCTCCTCGAGTGCCGCGCGTTCGCTGCCTTCACCGACGATCCAGACGAGGACGCGCACCCTGGCCGCGCCAAGGCCGCCCACCGCATCGAGAAGGATATCGAGACCCTTGCGACGCACCAGCGCCGCAACGGCGATCACGACGCAGTGTTCGGCGCCGGCGCCGAGACGGGCGCGAACCTCGTCGCGGCTGTGTCGCGGCCGCAGATCTTCGGGATCGACGGCATCGACGATGACTTCAACGCGTCCGGATGGAACGCCGGCCTCCAGCAACAAGTCACGCACCGCTGGCGAAACCGCGGCAGTGCGCTGCAGCAGGGCGCGGTACAGAAAACGTGTCCTTATGCCCGGCCGCACCCGCCGATCCATTCGGCGCGAGCTCACCGCCGGGATACCGAGAGAGCGTGCCGCCAGGCCGCCGAGCCAATTGGCGCGACTGGTGTGGAAGTGGACCACGTCCGGGCCGATCGCCAATAACTCCCGGCGCAAGCGCAGCGCCGCAGGGAGATCGGTCTGATTGCGCATCCGCACCGTACGATACTCGAACCGCCGCCGCTCCGCTTCGCGGGCGCAACCGCTCCCAGGCCGACAGATCAACACGGCGTGGTGGCCGCGCGATCGCAGTCCTTCGAGCAACAGGAAGAGCTGCACCTGACCGCCGGAGAAACCGGTCTCGGTATCGACGTGGGCTATCCGCAGGGCGGGCATGCGGCGGTCCTAGCACAGAGCAGGGCTTGGGGCTTGCGGCGCCCCAAGCCCTCCTAGTGGGAAGCGACCCGTGCCATAGTCGCCGGCAATGAAGGTCGCCCTCGTCCATCTGCGCCACAGCCAGACCGGCGGCACCGAGCGCCATTTGAATCAGATCGCCGCTCATCTCGCCGAGCGCGGCGACGAGGTCACCATCGTCTGCCGGAGTCACGAGGAGGCGCCGCACCCGGGTGTTCGCTTCGACGTTCTGCGCAGCCCGGCGCCGGGAGCCACCTGGCGCATGTGGCAGTTCGCCGGCGACGTCGAGCGGCATGTGATGGCGTCTTCGTACGACGTCGTGTACGCGCTCGGGAGGACATGGACACACGACGCCATCCGACTCGGCGGTGGCTGTCATCGCACCTACCTCGAGCTCGCGCACGCGGCGACGCAGGCGCCCTGGGAACGCTGGACTGGGCGTGGTTGGCTGAAGCAGCGCGTCGCACTGGCGCTCGAGGCCCGCGGCCTCGCGCCCGGTGCCTACCAGCGGGTCGTCGTCAACTCGGAGATGGTGAAGCGCGATGTCATCGCGCGCCACGGCGTGCCGGACGCCATGATCGACGTCATCTACAACGGCGTCGACCTCGAGCGCTTTCACCCCGAACGCTACCGCGCCGCGGCGGTAGCTCTGCGGCAGTCGTGCGGCTTCGCCCCTGACGACTTTGTCATTCTTTTTCTCGGCAGCGGTTACGGGCGCAAAGGGTTGGGGCAGCTTCTGCAAGCGTTCGCGACCATGTGTCGGCGCGTCGAGCGCGCCCGACTCATGGTCGTCGGCTACGACTCGGCGCAGGCGTTCTACGAAGCACAAGCGGTACAACTCGGCATCACCGCGAAGACGCGCTTCCGCGGCGGCCGGCGCGACGCGGAAGTCTGCTACGCCGCCGCCGATCTTTATGTCCTTCCGAGCCTGTACGATCCGTTCGCCAACTCGACATTGGAGGCGCTGGCTGCGGGAGTGCCGGTGATCACGACAAGGGCCAACGGTGGACACGAGATTCTGACGCACCGGGAGGACGGCTCGGTGGTTTCGCACGATGGTCTCGTGGAGGAGTTGAGGTTCTGGAGTGACCAGAGCAAGCCGATCGCCGCGTGCCGGGCGGTGGCCGAACGGTTCCCGCAGGAACGCACGGCGCGGGAAACGGCGGCGATGCTGGAAGGTCTCTGGTCCCCCCCTTTGAAAAAGGGGGGTTAGGGGGGATTTTCCGCAACCAGCGATGATCCGCACCATAGGATGCAACGGAGTTGCGAGGCTGCGTCTTCGAGCTCGAGTCGGGTTTGCGCTCGCGGGCAAATCCCCCCTGGCCCCCCTTTTTCAAAGAGGGGGACTGAAGGCTTGCAACAGGGACGTACAGGCCATACTCCTTTCGTCTTCACATCAAAGGGACCTGCATCGGAGACCAAATGCTCAACACACCGAACAGCGAGGGGCCGACGCTGCTGCGTTGGGAGACTCTCACCAAGAAGAAATTCGATCAGCTCGATAAGAGCCGCTGCATCGTCCTGGTCACCTGCTCGCCGCTCGAAGTGCACGGGCCGCATCTCCCCTTCGGCGCCGACATCCTCGAGGGGCAGGGGCTGGCGCAGCGCAGCCTCCAGTATCTTCCCGAGCCGCATCGCAGCCGCATCTTCCTGCAGCTGCCGCCGATCTACGCCGCGACCGACACCGTGCCCCAATCCGGCTCGCTGTTCTTCCGGCCGTCGACGACGATGGCGGTGCTCACGGACCTCGGCCGCTCGCTGGCGGCACAGGGCTTCAAAGACATCGTCGTCTCCAACTTCCACGGCAGCCCGCGTCACTTCGTCTCGATCGAAAGAGCTTGCGATGTAGTGACGCGCGAGCGCAACGTCCGCATGGTCTGTCTGTTCTCGGTTCTGGTCGCGCGGCTAACCAAAGGAACTTCGGAGCTCTACGACGTCCTCGGTAAGCTTCCCGGCGTGGATCCCGAGGATCTGAAGGGCGACACGCACGGCGGGCTGGTGGAGACTTCGCAGCTGTTGGCACTGCATCCGGAGTGGGTGGAACGCGACTACCACACGCTGCCGCGGCGCACCGTCGATATCTGGCTCAAGGAGCAAGGCGAAGAAGGCGAGAAGCTCGACTACTCCCCGACAGCCGGCGTCGTCGAGAAGCTGAAGGCGGTCGTGAAGCTACTCCGAAACTTCCAAGGCGCCATCCGTTACTTCCGCACCGAAAGTTATTCAGGCGCGCCCGGCAGCGCCTCGCCCGAGCTCGGCGAGCGCATCATGGAGGTGCTCGGCACGCACGCCGCGCAAGCGATGGTCGAGATCCTCGAAGGCAAGCTGCCGCCCGATCAGTGGCACTCGCCGGTGTGGCCGCAGCGCTTCCTGTTCACCAACCGGTTCATGGTGTGGTTCGCCAACCGCATTCTCGGCGTCGAGAAGGGCGTGGCGTAGGTCAGTGATCGGTGATCGGTGGCCACCGATCACCGATTGCCGATCACCGTTCATACGCAGACTGCCCTTCACATGGCCGACCGCCTCGTTGAGCCACTGCGCTTCCCGCCCGACTTTCTCTGGGGCACCGCCACCGCGGGCCACCAGATCGAGGGCGGCAACGTTCACAGCGATTGGTGGGCCTGGGAACAGGAAGGGCTCATCAAGGATGGGACACGCAGCGGCCGCGCCTGCGATTACTGGAATCGCTATGCCGAAGATCACGCGCTCATGCAGGAGCACGGACACAACGTCTTCCGCCTCGGCGTCGAGTGGGCGCGCATCGAGCCGGCGCCCGGCGAGATCGATCGCGACGCCGTAGCCCGCTACCGCGCCATCCTCGAGGACCTGCACGCGCGAAGAATCGCCGTTTGCCTGACGCTCAATCATTGGGTCCTGCCCCAATGGTTTGCCGCGGCCGGAGGTTGGCTGGCGGCGGATGCACTGCGGCGCTGGGAATCGTTCGTGCGCCTGATCGCACGCGAGCTCGGCGATCTGGTCGATCTGTGGGTCACGCTCAACGAGCCGATGGTGCCGGTGCTCGCCGGATATCTCTCCGGCTACTTTCCGCCGAACCGGCGGTCGCCGCTGCAGACGGCAGGCGTCTTCCGCCGCCTGCTGGAAGCACACGCCGCCGCCTATCATGTGGTGCACGAGCTGGTGCCGCGCGCACCCGCCGGCGGCCCGACCATGGTGGGTTTCGCCGGCGCCTACCAACTCGTCGAACCGTTTCACGAAGGCGGCCTGTGGCGCGCCCTCGAGCGCCCGCTGGCGGCGATCATCGCGCGCGTCAGCTTCGATGCCTGGGATCGGAGTATTCTCAGCGGACGGGTTGCGGCACCGTTCGGCTTCGGACAGCGCATCGACGGCCTGCGCGACAGCGTCGATTGGATCGGCGTGAACTACTACACGCGTATCAGCGCCCTGTTGGGTCCCGGATCGCTGTCGAACGTGCAGTCGGGGGGCTTCAACGCACCGCCGGGGATCGAGCTGAATCAGATGGGTTGGCAGAACTATCCGCCGGGCTTCCATGCGGTGCTGATGGCGGCGAAGCGCAACTTCGGCCGGCCGATCTACATCACCGAAAACGGCTGCGCCGATCCCGGCGACGAGATGCGCCGCCGCTACCTCGTCACCCATTGGGCGCAGATGCACCGGGCGATGCGCGACGGCTGCGACGTGCGCGGCTACATGTTGTGGTCGTTCATCGACAATTTCGAGTGGCGCGAGGGCTACGCGAAGCAGCTCGGAATCATTGCGATGGACCACACCGATCCCGACCTGAGGCGCGTCCCGCGCGACAGCGCCTTCCTGCTGCGCGACGTCATCGCCGCCGGCGCGCTGACGCCGGAGATCGTCGACAAATACGCGCCGACGGCGTTCGCCGGCGGCAAGCCATGACCGACTCCAAACCGCTGGTCCTGCGAATGCTGAATCGCGCCGGCACCGCCATGCGCAGCGTCGGACTGCCGTTGTTTCGCCTCGATGAGCAGACCCTGTTCGCCAAGGCGACCGACGCGGCCGGCCTTTCCGATTTCGGCGACGACTACTTCCGCGAACCGCTCGCCGTGCTGCTGCGCGCATTCGAGACCGAGGCCGATCTCACGCCACTCGGTCGCATGATCGCACAACGCGACATCGTGCGTCTGTTGACCAACCGCCTGCACATGGTCGATGCGCATGAGCGCCATTCGGAAATCAGCTGCGGCGACGTCTCGCGGCCGCTGTTCATCGTCGGCCTGCCGCGCACCGGCACCACCATCCTGCATGAGCTGATGGCGCAAGACCGCGGCAAACGCGTGCCCATGACCTGGGAAGTCAACGACGTCTGGCCGCCTCCCGAGACGTCGACCTACGACAGCGATCCGCGCATCGCCGCGATCGATAAACACTTCGAGGGCGTCGACCAGATCATCCCCGGCTTCAAGCAGATGCACCCGATGGGGGCCCAGTTGCCGCAGGAGTGCGTGGCGCTGACCGCCCACGACTTCGCGTCGATGATCTTCACGACTACCCACAACATCCCGAGCTATCAGCGCTGGCTCGACCGCGCCGACATGCGGCCGGTCTACCGCTCGCATCGGCGGCAGCTCCAGTACCTGCAATGGCGCTGCCCGGCCGAGCGTTGGGTCCTGAAGTCGCCGGGTCACCTGTGGGCGCTCGACGCGCTGCTCGACGTCTACCCCGACGCCTGCATCGTGCAGACGCACCGCGATCCGCTGAAGGTCGTCGCTTCGCTCACCAGCCTGGTCACGGTGCTGCGCGGCATGGCCAGCGATCACGTCGACGCACACGCCGTCGGCGCCGAGTGGGCCGCGCTGTTGGCCGCCGGCCTCGAGAAGGCCATGTCGGTTCGCGAGCGCGCACAGTTCCCTCCAGAGCGCATCTTCGACATGAATTTCCGCGAGTTCCTGCGCGACGAGATCGCCATGGTGCGGCGTATCTACGAACACTTCGGCATGACATTGAGCCCCGAGGCGGAAGATCGCATGCGCCGCTTCCTCAAGGCCAATCCGAGAGACAAGCACGGAGCGCATCAGTACAGGCTGGCCGATGCGGGGCTGAACGAAGCCGATGAACGCCGGCGCTTCGAGAAGTATCAGCGTCGCTTCGCCATCGCGTCCGAGTGATTCTTTTTCACCACAGAGACACGGAGACACGGAGAAGAGGTTCTTTACGATATGCAGAGCTCACGATCTCCGTTCTTCTCTGTGCCTCCGTGCCTCTGTGGTGAGAGTCTTTTCTGATGCGGCGCTTCGATCTGATCATCTTCGACTTCGACGGCACCCTCGCCGACAGTCAGTCGCTCCTGGTCGGACTGGTGAACCAGGTCCTGGCGGCACAAGGCCTGCCCGTGGCTCCCGAGCAGGCGGTTGCCGAATGCATCGGCTTACCGCTGGCGGTCGTCTTCCGCCGCAATCTGCAGGAGGCCGGCGACGACGACATCGCAACGTTGTGCCGAGTCTATCGCGCGCATGCCGACACGCAGGAGTTCGTGCGCCGGTTCCGTCTGTTCCCCGGCGTGCGCGCAACTCTGGATCGGCTGCGGGCAAGCGGGACGCAGTTGGCGATCGGAACGAGCAAGGGACAGGCGACGACTCACGACATCCTCAAGCATTGCGGTATCGACGATGTGATCGACGCGGTCGTCGGCGGCGATGCGGTCACGCGCGGCAAGCCGCATCCGGAAACCGTCGACCAGCTCGTGACGCAGCTCGGCGCATCGCGCGACCGTACGTTGATGGTCGGCGACACGACCTTCGACATCGAGATGGGACACGCCGCCGGCGTCGCGACCTGCGCCGTAACCTACGGCATGCAGCCGGAAGCTTCGCTGCGGGCTCTGAAGCCGCACTTCGTCATCGACCGGATCGAAGAGCTCGAACAAATCGCCCTGGGCGACTCACGGATCTGAGGGCTCCTTGTAGACGCAGGCTTTACGCCTGCGATAAGTGGCCTCTCTTGAGGCCAACTGGATCCAGCACCACCGCCAGCGCAGGCGTAAAGCCTGCGCCTACAAGCCACCACGGAGTCCGGAAACAACCGGCTCAGGAATCGCAAGAAGACTGCGACGAAGTCGATGCGCCGCCGCGAGCCGCCTCGCCATCGCAGCTCGTCTTCGGATTCTCGATCACATAGGTGATCAGCTCGATGTCGCCTTCGTAATCGCGGCCGAGATAGGTCATTCCCGCTTTCTCCATGACGCGAACCGACGCGACGTTGGGCGGATCGGTGCGGGCATAGATGCGTTCGTCACCTAGATTCTCGAAAGCGAAGCGCACCAGAGCGCCGACGGCCTCGGCAGCGTAGGCGCGGCCCCAGAGAGGAGGATCAATGCCGTACATCAATTCCTTCTTGTCGGGCGGTGAGCCGAACGGTCGAAAGCCGGCGAACCCGGAGACGTCTGTGGCGCCGGCAAGTTGGATGACCCACATGCCGAAACCCTTGGTGCGGAAGGACTCGATGCTATCTTCGACTTCGCTGGCGGCGCGCTCGCGCGGGATGATCCTGTTGTCCCACAGGTGTCGGCGCACATCGGGTTCCGTCCACATGCGATGCAGGACGTCGACGTCCTCCGGCGCGAACGGGCGCAGCCACAAGCGGGCTGTCTCGAGGATCAGCGGCGAAGCCATCGGCGCCAGCCTATGCGGAGTCGCTGCCCGGCGGCAAGCGGAGCGGTTCGACGACTGTTGGACGTCGGTCAGGCGGGCTCGGGTCGAGTGTCACTGCTGCGGCAGCGTCTGCTTGCGGCGCTCGTCGAGGTAGCCCCGGATCAGCTTCGTATCACCGGCGGTGATAGCCTTGTCGAACGCCGGCATGCCGTTCTCGACCAGGCTGCCTTTGAGAACGATATCGTCGAAGGCGTCGAGCGTCTGCGCCTTGAGCAGGCGCAGATCGGGCAGACCCGCACCGCCCGCAATCCCGCCGGCGCCGTGACAGACGGCGCAGTACTTGTGGTAGAGGCGCTCGCCGTCTTTGGTCGGGCCCTTTCCAGTGATCATCTTCACAACGGCATCGGCTGAAGGCGGCTCTGACGGCCCGAGATTGAAGGCGAGCAGACGACCGCCGGGCGTCGCGTTGGCGGAGCGCGCCGCCTCCCCTCCTGCCAGTCCGAAGGCGCCGCCCCAACCGGCAACGACAGCGACGTACTGCTGCCCGCCGACCTTGTAGGTGACCGGCGCCGCGATGATACCGGTGCCGCCGTGTCCCTCCCACAACTGCGCGCCGTCGTTGGCGCGATAAGCGACGAAGCGGCCGTCGGCAGTGCCTTGGAACACCAAGTTGCCGCCGGTGCTGAGCGTGCCGCCGTTCCACGGCAGTGCGTAGCCGTGGTGCCAGGCCTCCTTCTGCTTCACGGGATCCCAGGCGAGCAGATGCCCGGCGACGGTCTCGGGAGTGAGCAGCGAGTAGACGTTGAAGTCGGTGCCGGTGTTCCAGGCGCCGGGGTTGAACTTGTAGTTGTCCTCGCGGCGGTAGGCACCGAGGATCTCTTGCGCCGGAATGTACACCAGGCCGGTCTTCGGATTGAACGACATCGGTTGCCAGTTGTGGCCGCCGAAGGCGGTCGGCTTTACGAGAGCGAGTCCATCCTTGAAGTCCTGCCCCGGCACCTCGACTGGCCGACCAGTCTTCATCGAAACTTCCTTGGCCCAGGTGACCTCGACGTAATTCTCAGCCGACAGCAGCTTTCCGGTTTCGCGATCGAGAACGTAGAAGAAGCCGTTTTTGGGCGCCTGCATGATCACCTTGTGCGGCTGGCCGTCGATCTTCAGGTCGGCGAGGATCATGTGCTGCGTCGCGGTGAAGTCCCACGTGTCACCGGGAGTCGTCTGGTAGTACCAGACCAGCTGGCCGGTATCGGGCTTGAGCGCCAGAATGGAGGAGACGAACAGATTGTCGCCGCCGTCGGGGCTGCGGACGTGGCGCACCCACGGCGAGCCGTTGCCGGTGCCGACGTAGAGCAGATCGAGCTCGGGGTCGAACGCCATCGAGTCCCACACCGTGCCGCCGCCGCCGAACTTCCAATAGTCCTTGCCGGTCCAGGTGGCCGAAGCCTTCTCGAGCGCATCCGATTCGAACGGCAGGCTGGGATCGCCGGGGACGGTGTAGGTGCGCCAGAAGAGATTGCCGGTGCCCGGGTCGTACGCGGAGACGAAGCCGCGCACGCCGAACTCGCCGCCGCCGTTGCCGATGATGATCTTGCCCTTCACGATGCGCGGCGCGCCGGTGATGCTGTACGGCTTCGACTGATCGACGGTGACCTTCTCCCACAGCGGCTTGCCGGTGGCGGCGTCGAGAGCGACGAGCCGGCCGTCGAAGGTGCCGACGAAGACGCGCCCTTTGTAAACCGCAACGCCGCGATTGACGACGTCGCAGCAGGCTTTCGCGGCATACGATTTCGGCACCTCGGGATCGTACTTCCAGATTTGCTTTCCGGTGCGCGCATCGACGGCGAAGACGACGCTCCATGAGCCGGTGAAATAGATGACGCCGTCGACGACGATCGGGGTGGCCTCGTGTCCGCGAGTGAGGCCGGTCTCGAAGGACCAGGCGAGGTGCAGGCGCTTGACGTTGCGATCGTTGATCTGGTCGAGCGGACTGTAGCGTTGCTCGTCGTACGTGCGGCCGTGGCTGAGCCAATTGGCGGTGTCGGAGTCGGCCTTGAGCAAGCGCGCGTCGTCGATCGCCGTGGTCGGGTTGGCAGCGGAAGCGGCGGCAGGCAGCAGGGCCAGGATGAGGAATAGGACGGATCGGACCGATCCGACGGACAGGCGGGCCATCAGCTCTCCTCCGCGAACCTTCGTTGTAGCCAATCGATCAACCGTGCGTTCACTTCGCGCGGGTATTCCTGCTGCGCCCAGTGACCGGCTTTCGGAATCATGTGCATCTCGAGATCGGCGCAGATCGCCGGCATGCCGCCGGCCATGTCCGGACGCAGGGCCGCGTCCCACTCGGCGGTCAACATCAGGGCGGGCACGGAGATCGGCGTGAGACCGATCTCGGGATGTTCGCGGACGTTGCGGTCGATGTTGCGATACCAGTTGATGCCGCCGCGGAAGCCGGTGCGCTCGAAGACCGAGACGTAGTGATTGAGCTCCTCTTCGTTGACGACCAGCTCACCGATCGGTTCCATCTGATCGATACGGCGGAACGGGTTCATGTCGAGCTTGCCGTCGACGAAGGCGCGTGACAGCAACTGTTCCACCGGCACGCCGCCGCGCATCATGCGTTCGAATAGCAGCCGCACCCGGCTGTCCAGATACTCCTCGGCGACACCCGGCTTCTGAAACCAGCAGACATAGAAGCGATCGTCGTCGCCGTCCACCAGCGCCCGCATCATCGAAGTCGGCGGCATCGGCGCGTAAGGCGTGCACAAGCCGACGACGCCGGCGGTGCGCTGGGGATGAAGCAAAGGCATCGCCCAGACGATGATGCCGCCCCAATCGTGACCGACGAAAACGGCCTTGTCGATTTCGAGTACGTCCAGCAGACCAACCAGATCGCCGGTGAGCTCCTCGATGCCGTACGCTTCGATGGCTTCCGGTTTCGACGAGCCGCCGTAACCGCGCTGATCCGGAGCGATGGCGCGGAAGCCGGCATCGGCGACGGCGGGAAGCTGATGACGCCACGAATATCCGAGCTCTGGGAAGCCGTGCGAGAAGACGACGGCGGGGCCGGAGCCGAGCTCGTGGACGGAGAGGGTGATGTCGGAGGATGGAAGCTTGACGTTCTTCGGCGCGGGGAAACGAGACATGGCGGATTGGTGTAGCACAAGCGTAGCCGGCGCTTGAAACCTCACTGCCTCAAGGCCTCAGGGCCTCAAGGCCCCGCTACTTCGCATCCATCCCGACGGGCTTCCCATCAACGATCTGATCCAAATACTCCGACAGCCCGTACCCGACCTTGCCGTCGCACTTGTACTCGGTCATGCCCTCGGTGATGCGTGTCACCATCTGGCTGCCGTCGTCGCGCTTGCGGCGATTGCGCAGCGGGATGAGCGACAGGACGCGGCCTTCGACCTCGTACTCGCGCTCGTCGGTTTTCGCCCATGCTTTGAGGTGGGTCTGGTAGCCGTTCTCGTCCCACGTGCTTTCGACGCGGGCGTCGCGGATCAGAACGTATTCGCCGTTGCGCAACACCATGCCGCTGCGGCGTGCCTGTCCGTCCTCGCTGGCGATGATCGAGATCATCATGGCGAAGTCGCGGCCGAAGTTCATCGGCAGCCAGCGATACCAATAGATCGACTGCCAGTAGCGCGGGCCCCACGATTTGTCGCGCAAGCCGTAACCGGAAACGTTCCAGCTCTCGTCGCCGACGCGGATCGTACCCGAAGCCTGCATGTGTTGTTCGTAGTGCGCCCGGGCGAAGGACTTCTCCGGATCGAGCTCGACGTCGGAGCCGTCTTCCTTCACGGTCTTGCCGCCGAACATCGGCGCGACGCCTTCGTAGGCGAGGTCGATCGTGCAGTCGACCAGCGGGTTGCTGGTGAAGGCCTGCTTCGGATCGGCCATTTCGAACGGGTTCTTCAACAAGCACACTTTGCCGTCGTAGGTGACGCGCAGGCGCTTGAACGGTTCAACCACTTCGATACGCAGGCCGCCGGCGTTCATCTCGCGGTTGTTGTCGATGCGCGGGCGGCCGTACATGAAGCCGATGCGGCCGTCGGGGAGGTACAGGCAGTTCGACATCTCGGCGTAGCCCTCGTTGACGCGATTGCCGAGGCGAAACCAGCCGCCGACCTTCTGCCGCGGATCGAAGACGTTGAAGTACATGCTCTCATTGTAGTTCTGCGCGGCCTCGGGCTCGTGGCAGTACTCGTCTTGCGGATCGAGGACGATCTTGATGCCGGCGGGAACGATGCTCATGAGGGGCCTCCTTTGACTCGGACGGATCGGTCGATCCGTCGGATGCTTCAAACCAGCTTGCCTTCGCCGCCCCAGTATTTCGCGCGGAGCTTGCGTTTGGCCATCTTGCCGGTTTCGGTGCGCGGCAGCTCATCGGTGAAATCAACCGTGCGCGGACACTTGTAGTGAGCGATGTTGGCGCGGCAGTAGGCGATCAGCTCGGCTTCCAGCGCCGCGCCCGGCTGCGTGTCCGCCGTTGCCACGACGACCGCCTTGACCTCTTCGCCCATGTCCTCGTTCGGAACGCCGATGACCGCGACGTCGTGCACCTTGGGGTGCATGACCAGCAGGTTCTCGGCTTCCTGTGGGTAGATGTTGACGCCGGCCGAGATGATCATGTTCGACAGGCGATCGGTGAGGAAAAGGAAACCGTCGGCGTCGAGGTAGCCGATGTCGCCGATGGTGAACAGGTCGCCGCGATAGCTGCCCGCGGTCTTGGCGTCGTCCTTGTAGTACTTGAAGCGCGCCACTTGATCGGGCGGCGCCTGGAAGTAGACCGCGCCTTCGCGGTTCGGCTCGGTGATCTCGTTGTCCTCTTCATCGAGGATGTAGATCTTGCCGCCGGCCCAGTGCCTGCCGACCGAGCCTTTGTGCGTCAGCCAATCCTTCGACCAGATCAGCGTTCCGCCGCCCTCGGTGCCGCCGTAATACTCGACGATCTTCTCGCCCCACCACTCGATCATCTGTTCCTTCAGCGGAATCGGACACGGAGCGGCGGCGTGAACGGCGAGCCGCAGGCTGGAGATGTCGTAGCGGTTGCGCACTTCGTCGGGAAGTTGCAGCAGGCGGCGGAAGTGCGTCGGCACCCACTGTGAGGTCGTCGCCTTCTGATCCTGAATGAGCTGCAGCGCGTCCTCCGGCTCGAACTTGCGCATGATGATCGCCGTGCCGCCGATGCGATGATGCGTCGACGACCACACCAGCGGCGCGGCGTGGTACAGCGGCGCCGGCGACAGGTAACGGTCGGCCGCGTTGCATCCGAAGAGCGACAGCAGGCCGACGACGAGAATATTCGCCTGCGGATCGCCGGCTGGCTTGCCGGAGATCGGGCGGCGCACACCTTTCGGCCGTCCGGTCGTACCGGACGAGTACAGCATGATCGAACCTTCGAGCTCGTTGTCGAGCTGCGGATCGACGGGGATGTCGGCCAGGCGATCTTCGAGACGCTCGAAGCCGGGGATCGATCCTCCCGTGCTCACCTTGAGTTGCAGGCGCGGGTTGGCGGCGGCGACGCGCTGGGCCAGCTCGGCGAAGCGTGTGTGGGCGATCAGCGCTTTCGCGTCGCAGTTGTCGACGATGTATTCGATCTCGTCGTACTGCAGGTGCCAATTGACCGGAGTGAAGTAGAGTCCGTTGCGGTGACAGGCCCAGAAGATGTCGTAGAACTCGTCGTCGTTGCCGATGTAGGTCGCGACACAGTCGCCGGGTTCGAGGCCGGCGCGGCGCAACAGATGAGCGATGCGCCGCGATCGCTGCTCGAGCTCGGCATAGGTCTCGACGTGCTCGCCGTTGCCGTAGATGACCGCCAGGCGGTCGGGGTCCTGCGCGGCGTATGTTGCCGGGGTGAGCAGGGACATGGTGCCTCCGTAGGTGCGGAGGTTAGAACAACTGGTGAGCGGCTGTCACGCTCGTGGGCGATCTCGCGATTCCGACCTCCCCCTTTGCAAAAGGGGATCGGAGAAACCGCTTGGCCGCCTACGACACCTTCTCCAACACGTGAATGGCACAGGCGCTGCCGAGGCCGATCACATGCGTCAGGCCCAGACGTGCATTCGGGACCTGGCGCTTGTCGGCTTCGCCGCGCAGGTGCGTTGTGACTTCATAAATGTTGGCGATGCCGGTGGCGCCGAGGGGGTGACCCTTCGAGAGCAGGCCGCCCGAGACGTTGACGGGGATCTTGCCGCCGAGCGAGGTCGCGCCCTCGTCGATCATTTTGCCGGCGTCGCCGTCCTTGCAGAGCCCGAGATTTTCGTAGTGCAGGATCTCGGCGGTGGCGAAGCAGTCGTGCAACTCGACCAGGTTGATGTCCTGCGGGCCCACACCGGCCATCTCGTATGCCTTCTTCGCGGCCATACGGGTGCAGGTGTTGACGTCGGGCATGACCAGGTCGCGTTCCTGCCACGGGTCGCTGGTGAGCACCGAGGCGCGCACTTTGACGGCGCGCTTCATGCCGAGCTTCTTCGCCATCTTCTCCGAAGCGAGGACGGCGGCGGCCGAGCCGTCGACGTTCACCGAGCACATCAGCTTGGTGTTGGGATACGAGATCATCTCGGCCTTCATCACGACGTCGAGCGGCGTCTCGAGCTGGTACATGGCCTTGGGGTTGAGGGTCGAGTGGTGATGGTTCTTCACCGACACCTTGGCGAACTGTTCGAAGGTGGTGCCGTACTTGGCGGAGTGCTCCATCCCGGCTTCGGCGAACACGGCGGGCATTGTGCCCGAGCCGAGCAAGCCTTCCTTCGGAATGCCGCCGCGACCGCCCGGGCCGCCCAGCAGGCCTTTGCCCATCTGCTCGACGCCGACGGCGAGCACCAGATCGTAGACGCCGGCTTTGATCGCCATCCATCCTTCGCGGAAGGCGGTGGCGCCGGTGGCGCACGCGTTGGCGCAATTGACCACCGGGATCCCGGTCTGACCGATCTCGTGGAGAATGCGCTGGCCGACCATGGCGTCCGCCTGCATCAAGTTGCCGCAGTAGAGCGCTTCCATGTCTTGGATCGTCAGGCCGGCATCATCGAGCGCCATCAGCGCCGCCTTGGCGCCGAGCTGGGGCACGGTCTGCTCCGGGAATCTGCCGAACTTGATCATGTCGGTTCCGAGAATGTAGACGTCGCTCATGGGGCTCCTCCTTGGATGAAGGCTGTTAACCGCTTAACCGCCTAACCGCTTATTTCTTGGGTTGAAAGAAATAACTAATGTACGAATTACCTTCCCGATCCTTGCGACCGAGCGCGTCCTTGTAGACGACTTCGACGGGCATACCGAACTGGATCTTCTTCGGGTCGGGTTCGATGTTGATGAGATTCCCCTTCACCGTGCCGCCGCCGTCGAGGTCGACGATCGCCGAGACGTAGGGCACCTCGATCCCGGGGAATGACCGGCAGACGATGCAATAGGAGTAGAGCTTGCCGGTGTTCGACAGCTTCACGGCCTGAATCTCGCCGCGCGCCGAGCACTTCGAACAGGAGCTGCGTTCACCGATGAAGACGGCGCCGCACTTCTTGCATTTGTGTCCTTCGATATATGGGTCGCCGTCGTCGGGAAGCTTCAGGAACGAAACGGCGGGAAGCGGCTTGCTGGCCGCGGCAGCTGCTTCAGGCATGTCGATGGGTCCTCCGTTGATTACTGCGTAATCCGAAATTGGCACATGGCCGCTGCAAAGGAAACCGGGCAGCAGCGCCGGCTTCCGGTCTTGGCCGGAGCGCCGGCTTCCAGCCGGCATGGGAGCGCCGGCGTCTCGCCGGCATGGTGCCTTGCGTCGAAGCGGAGGCGCCGTACGTTACCGGCCGCACAAATGCTTCAGGCTGCCGGCTGGAAGCCGGCGCTCCCATCATGCCGGCGGCACGCCGGCGCTCCGGCAGAGTGGAGCATGAGGCTACCCCTTCGCGCTTGATCGGTGCTAGGGAATTGAGGGTCCACTGCAGGAGGCGCACCATGCCCACCGAGCACTTCGATCTTCTCATCCGCGGCGGGACGCTAGTCGACGGCACCGGCTCGGCCGCGCGTCGCGGCAGCGTCGGCGTCCGCCACGGAAAGATCGCAGCCGCCGGCGACATCGACGGCACCGCCGATTCGATCATCGACGCCACGGACTGCATCGTCGCCCCCGGCTTCATCGACATCCACACCCACTACGATGCTCAGGTCTTCTGGGATCGCATGCTGAGCTGCTCGCCGTGGCACGGCGTCACCACGGTCGTGATGGGCAACTGCGGCTTCGGCGTCGCGCCGACGCGGCCGGCTCACCGCGATCTCATTCTGCGCACGCTGGAGAACGTCGAGGGCATGTCGCTCGAGGCGCTGCGTGCCGGACTCGGAAACGATTGGCCGTTCGTCAGCTTCCCGGAGTTCCTCGACGCGATCGAGAAGCGCGGTACGATGATCAACTGCGGTGCTCTGGTCGGGCATACCCCGGTGCGCACGTACGTCATGGGCGAGGAAGCCGTGCAGCGAACGGCGACGGCGGACGAGATCGAGCAGATGCAGAGGCTGGTCGAGGAATCGCTCGACGCCGGCGCGATCGGCTTCGCGACCTCGAAAGCGCCGACGCACGTCGGTTACGCCGGCAACCCGGTTCCGAGTCGCGTCGCCGCCTTCGATGAAATCAAAGCCCTCGCCAGCTGCCTGCGAGGCTCCTCACACGCTGTCTTGCAGGCAACCATCGGCAGAGAGCTGCTCTGGGATCAGCTCACCGAGCTGTGTCGCGAGAGCGGCCGCCCGGTGACGTGGACCGCCCTCCTCGGCGGCATGTTCGGCCCTGAAGGGCACAAGGGCATCCTCGAGCATCACGCCAAGCTGCAGGCGGAAGGCCTACCCGTCATCCCCCAAGTCTCCTGCCGGCCGCTGATGGTCGAGTTCAATTTCGCCAAACCGTTCCCGCTCGAGAGCATGACTCTAATGAAGCAGGTCACCGCCGCCGACTTCGAAGGCAGGAAACGCATCTACGCCGACGCCGATTTCCGCAAAGGCCTGCGCGACAAGCTCGACGACAGTATCTTCGGCCGCAACTTCTGCTCCATGACGATCACCGAATTCGCTCCCGACGCCTCGCTGTGCGAGCGCTCGCTGAGCGAAGTCGCCGAGGAACGCGGTACGCACCCGGTCGACACCGCGCTCGACCTGTCGCTGCAGAGCGATCTGCAAGCGCGTTTCCGCCTGGCGGCGGCGAACGTCGACGAGGCCATCGTCGGCGAGCTGCTGCAGCATCCGGCGAGCATCCTCGGGCTGTCCGACGCCGGCGCTCACGCCAGTCAGCTATGCGATGCCGGCGCGCCGACGACGCTGCTCGGCAAGTGGGTGCGCGAGAAGAGCGTGCTCAGTCTCGAAGAAGGCGTGCGTCAACTCACCTCTCAGCCCGCCGACGTCTTCGGCATCACCGATCGCGGCCGGCTCCAGGTCGGCCTCGCCGCCGACGTCACCGTTTTCGATGCGAAGACGGTCGGCTGCGAGCCCGTGCGGCGCGTCCGCGACTTCCCCGCCGGCGCCGATCGGCTGGTCGCCGACGCCACCGGGATTCGTGTTGTGATCGTGAACGGCGTTGTTGTCCGACGGGACGGCATGGACTGTGTGGACAGCATGGACGACTTGCCGGGGCGGGTACTTCGAGGAGGCAAGGCGTCATGACGTATCCAATCATCTCGGCCGACTCGCACATCACCGAAACGCCGACGACCTACACCGACCATATCGACCCGAAATACCGCGACACGGCGCCGCGCGTGCACCACGTCGAAGGCCGCGGCGACATCTTCCTCATCGAGGGTATGAGCATCCCCGTTCCGCTCGGTATCGTCGCCGCCGCCGGTAAGCCGCCCGAGGAAATCCGTTTGATGGATACACGCTTCGAGGATCTACATCGCAGCGGCTGGGACCCGCACGCGCGCTTGGCGGATCAGGAACGCGACGGCGTCGATGCAGAGATTCTGTACCCCACCGTCGGCATGGCAATCTGCAATCACGTGGACTTCGACTACAAGAAAGCTTGCTTCGACGCCTACAATCGCTGGATCGCCGAGTACTGCGAGCCGTATCCGCAGCGCCTGCTCGGTGCCGGTCAGACGGCGATGCGGTCGCCGGAGGAAGGCATCGACGACCTGCGCAAGATCAAAGCAATGGGGCTGCGCGGCGTGATGATGCCGGGAGACCCCGCGGTCGAAGATTATGACTCGCCCGTCTACAGCGAATTCTGGGAAGCGGCGATCGACCTGCAGATGCCGCTGTCGTTCCACATCCTGACAACGCGCGGCGCAAAGCTGCGCGGGCCGAAGATGAACGGCTTCCTGCAGGTCATACGCGGTTGCCAGGACATCATCGGCACGATGATTCTCGGTGGTGTCTTCGAGCGTCATCCGAAGCTGAAGATCGTCTGCGTCGAGGCCGACGCCGGCTGGGTGCCGCACTACATGTACCGGATGGATCACGCCTACAAGCGCCATCGCAACTGGCTGCCGGCGGGAATGGAGCTGTCGAAGCTGCCGTCGGAGTACTTTCGCGAGAACGTCTACACGACGTTCCAGGACGACTGGGTCGCCTTCAAGACGGCGAACCTGGTCAACTGGCACCGCCTGATGTGGGCCAACGACTTTCCGCACAGCGACTCGACGTGGCCGTGGTCGCAGGAGATGCTGGCTGAGCACACAGGCGATCTGACCGAGGAACAGAAGCGCGCGATTCTTTGCGAGAACGTCGCCGAGCTCTACGGCATCAACGTCGCGGCGTTGGCAAAAAACTGAAGACTATACGACCTATAGGACCTACGATGACCACCACCCGCGAAGTCACCACGTTCTGCCGCGTCTGCGAGCCGATGTGCGGCATGGTCGCAACCGTCGAGAACGGCGAGATCACGCGCATGCGGCCCGACCGCGATCATCCGATCACCAAGGGCTTCATCTGCGTCAAAGGGCCGGCCGGCCTCGACATCCATAACGACCCCGATCGCCTCGACGTCCCACTGGCGCGCCGCGCCGACGGAACCTTCGCGGCGAGCACCTGGGATCAGACCACGTCCGAGATCGCAGCCAAGCTGCGCTCCATCATCGATCGTTACGGAGCCGGCGCCGTCGCCGCGTACATCGGCAACCCGTCGGCGTTCAATACACTCGTCGCACCGGCGACCGCGTCGTTCTTCGGACAGCTCGGCACACGCAAGATCTTCAGCTCCGGCACGCAGGACTGCGCCAACAAGTTCGCCGGCAGCGAGGCGGTGTTCGGGTCGAACACGATGCATCCGGTGCCCGACATCGATAACACCGACTACCTGCTCATCCTCGGCGAGAACCCGCGCGTCAGCCACATGAGCTTCATGGCAATCGCCAATCCGATCGATGTGCTCAAGGACGCCAAGAAGCGCGGCGCGACGATCCGCTTCATCAATCCGCGCGTCATCGAGTCGGCGGGCGACGACGTCGGCGATGTGGTGTTGATCAAGCCCGACACCGACCTCTACCTGCTGGCCGCGATGATCTGCGAGATCGATCGGACCTTCGGCTTCGACGACGACGTCATCGCCGCGCACGGCAAGAACATCGAGGACCTGCGACATTTCGTGCGCCGCTACCCGCCCGAGCGCGTCGCCCAGATCACCGGCATCGATGCGAACACTATCCGCGACCTGGCGTGCGAGTTCGCCGCCGCGCCGCGCGCGTCCATTCATATGTCGACCGGGGTCAACATGGGACGCCAGGGGACGCTGGCCTACTGGCTCGTCCACATGTTGAGCTTCGTCACCGGCAACCTCGACCGCTGCGGCGGCAACGTCCTTTCCGTCGGGTTCTATCCCAGCGCCAAGGCCGGGCGGCGGAACTTCGAGCACGGCTTCTTCGATAGCGGCCACGGCAAGCTGCGCGCCGGCGCGCTGCCGGGCAATCTGATGGCCGACTTCATCGAGGATGCGCAGGAACCGATTCGCGCGATGTTCGTCGTCGCCGGCAATCCCCTGCTCACCGTCGGCGGCGAGGAACGTATGCGCCGGGCGATGGAACAACTCGAGCTGCTCGTCTGCGTCGACATCTATCGCAATGCCACCGGCGAGCTGGCGCACTACCTGTTGCCGGCAACCGACATGTACGAGCGCGCCGACATCAACATCACCAGCCTCGGCCTGCAGCACCGTCCGTATGTCCAATACACCGAGGCGATCGTCGAACCGAAAGCCGAGCGGCGCGAGGAATGGTGGATCTTCGGACGGCTCGCCCAGGCGATGGGCTTGAAGTCGCCGCTCGACCACGACGATCCGGAGGCGAGCGTCTGGAGTCGCATCGATCACATGCTCGCCAGCCGCGGCCACTCGCTCGAAGAGCTCAAGGCCAAGCCGCACGGCGTCGATTACGGACCGCATCAGCCCGGCGACTTCTACGAGAAGCACCTGCAGACCGACGACCGCAAGGTCGATTGCTGCCCGGCCGCCTTCGGCGAAGCGCTGCAGCGCGCCGAGGACATTTTCGTCGAGCTCGCCTCACGACCCACCGACCAGCTCAGCCTGATCACCAAGCGCGATCCGTTCATGCACAACAGCTGGTACGCCAACGTCGAGCGCATGAAGCTCGGCGAGCACAACCGCAACTACCTGTTCATCCATCCGGACGACGCCGCCGAACGCGGTATCGCCGACGGCGCCCGCGTGCGCGTGTCGAATGAGCACGGCGAGGTCGAGATCGAGACGCGCCTGTCCGACGACCTCATGCGCGGCGTCGTCGCCATGACTCACGGCTGGGGCAACTCGCGCACGTCGGGTATGCGAACGGCGCAACGAACGCCGGGGGTCAATGCGAATCAGCTGCTTCCGGTCGGTCAGGGAAGCTTCGAGCCGCTATCGAGCCAGGCGCACATGACGGGCGTCCCAGTGCGCGTCGACGCCATCTAGACCCAACCGTTGCCGCCATCCCGTTCGTCCTGAGGCGGATGCTCCTCAGGCCGAACGGAATTGCATGCGTTGAAGCGCAGTAGAGCTTGTCGGTTTCCGCCTTCCGATGTATTGCGACGCGCATGACACCTGAACAAACCGTCAAGGATTTCTGCGCCGCCATCGTCCGCCGCGACGTGAAGGAGATCTGTTCCTTCTTCACGGCTGATGCCGTCTACCACAACATTCCGTTGGAGCCGGTCGTCGGCCACGCCGCCATCGAAGGCGTCTTGCAGCAGTTCATCGGCCCGGCCACGGACGCCGAGTTCGAGATGCTCGCCCTCGCCACGGTCGGCAACAAAGTCCTCACCGAGCGCGTCGATCGCTTCACCATGATGGGCAAGCAGATCGCGATTCCGGTGATGGGCACCTTCGAGGTCAACGCCGACGGCAAGATCACGGCGTGGCGCGATTACTTCGATATGGCGCAGTTCATGAAGCAGATGGGGTGAAAACAGTTTTAGTTTTGAGTGTTTAGTTTTTAGTTGCGGTTGAGGCCCTCATTTAGATGAGCTTTTCGATCAAAGACCAGACCGCCATCGTCGGCATCGGCCAGACCACGTTCGCCAAGGGCATCGAGGACAGCGAGCTGTCGCTTGCCTGTCAGGCGATCAAGGCCGCGATCGACGACGCCGGGCTGAAGCCGGCCGACGTCGACGGGCTGGTGATGTACTCGATGGAGAACGGCCGCGAGGTCGAGGTGGCGCGCAACGTCGGCCTCGGCGACATCACCTACTTCGGCGAGATCGGCTACGGCGGCGGCGCCGGCTGCGGCACCGTCGGTCATGCAGCCATGGCCGTCGCCACCGGTCAGTGCAAGGTCGCGGTCGCGTGGCGGGCACGCAAACGCTCGGCGAAGGCGAGCCGCCCGTGGGCGCAGGTCGGTCAGCGCCTCGGCGGACAGTATCAGTGGACCCGGCCCTTCGGCCTGCTGCGGCCGGTCGACGAGATCGCCATGCTGACGCGGCGCTACATGCACGAGTACGGCGCAACGCGCGAGCACCTCGCCAACGTCGCCATCGCCTTCCGCAAGCACGCCAACCGCAATCCAGCGGCGACGATGAAGGACAAGCCGCTGACGCGTGAGCAGTACATGAACGCTCGCTGGATCTCGGAGCCGCTGTGTCTGTTCGACAACTGCCTTGAGACCGACGGCGCCCTGGCGGTGGTCATCGTCGCCGCCGAACGCGCCAGGGACCTGCGCCAACCACCGGCGTACATCCATGCGTTCGCGCAAAGCATCCCGCGGCAACATCAAGTGATGACCAACTACTTCTGCGAGGACCCGCTTCTAGGCCCTTCCTGGCCCTGTGCACAGCTGCTGTGGGCCAACAGTGACTTCGGACCTGCCGACGTGCCGGTCGCGCAGCTCTACGACGCTTTCAGCCCTTTGATCCCCCTGTCGCTCGAAGGTTACGGCTTTTGCGACCGCGGCGAGGGCGGCGACTACACCAACGACGGCGCTCTCGAATGGCCCAACGGCCGCCTGCCGACCAACACTTCCGGCGGCGGCATGTCGGAGGCCTACGTGCACGGCTTCAATCTCATCCTTGAGGGGGCTCGCCAGATGCGCGGCACCTCGGTGTGTCAGGTGGATGGCGCGCAGTCCTGCCTGGTGACCAGCGGTGAGGGTGTGCCGACCAGCGCACTCTTGTTGAGAAGATAGAGCACATGGAATCTGCATTTCTTCTTCCTGATCCAGAAGACGCCGACGGCCAGCCTTTCTGGGAAGGTACCGCTTGTGGTGAGTTGCGCGTGCAGCACTGCGGCGCATGCAATCGACCGCGCATTCCGCCGCGGCCGATGTGTCCGTGGTGCAACGCGTTGCAGACTGATTGGCGCAAGGTGTCCGGCAACGGAACGATCTGGTCGTTCATCGTGCCGCATCCGCCGCTGTTGCCGGCTTACGCCGAGGTCGCGCCTTACAACGTTGTCGTCGTCGCCCTCGACGAGGACCCGTCACTGCGTTTCATCGGAAACCTGGTGTCGTCGGTGGGAAGTCCGATCAACAGCATCGATCCCGCGACGATTCGTATCGGCCAGAAGGTGCGCGTCGTCTTCGAGCCTCTCGACGACGTCTTTCTACCGCGCTGGGTGGTGCGCTGATTCGCGAAATTCCCGACGTCGAGAACGTGGATCCCTCTCCCCCTGGGCCCCCTGGGAGAGGCGAAGGTGAGGGGGTGAATGACGGCGAAGCCAACCTTATTGCGCGCTGCGGCGCGCCGACGCGAAGCTCAATAAGGTGACTTCGTCCTGATTTCTGATTGCCTCACCTGACCTCTCCCTGTGGGAGAGGCACCTGAAGCTACTTCGCAATTACGCGGCGCTGCCGTAGGCCGGCGAGGTCGGAATCGCTCAGCCCCAGGTCCTTCTTCAGAACTTCGTCGGTGTGTTGGCCGAGAGTCGGCCAGCGCGTCACCGGACCTTCGCTGGCGTCGGACATCTTGATCGGATTGCCGACGACCAGCAGCGGCTGATCGGAATCGGGGCGCGGCACCTCGATCAGCATGTTGTGACTGCGGACGTGCGGATCGGCGATGATGTCTTCGGCGGAGTTGCACGGCCCAGCCGCGATGCCGGTATCACAGAGCTCGGTCGCCGCCTGCAGCTTGGTGCGGTTCGCGGCCCACGCCTCGATCGCCGGACGCACGACGCTTTCGAGATGGTCCACCCAACCTTGCCGCGTCGCGAAACGCGCGTCCTCCAGCCATTCGGGATGACCGATGGCCTTGGCAAGAATCTTCAGCTGGTGATCTCGCACCGCCTGAACGACGAAGTAACCGTCCTTGGCCTTGAAGCCGTCGAAGATACCGACGGCGCGGCGGCCCTTGAGCACGCCCATCGACCACATGAAAGGGATGATGTCGGCCATCGCGATCATGGCGTCGTACATCGCCACGTCGACGTGCTGTCCCTTGCCGGTGCGATCGCGGTGCCGGAGAGCGGCGAGCAGGCCGATCGCCGCGAACAGTGAGCTGCCGATGTCGCCGAGCGCGCCCGCCGGTCCGACGGTCGGCGGCTCGTCGCCCTCGCGCTTGGCCTCGTAGAAACCGCCCATGGCTTCGGCGATCGGCGCATACGCCGGCCATGCCGAGTACGGCGAGTCGATCAGGTTGCCGAAACCGGAGACCGATACATAGACGAGACCGGGGTGGATCGGCGCTAGATCTTTGTAGCCGAGCCCGAGGCGGTCCATCGTTCCGGGTTTGAAGTTCTCGCCGACAACGTCGTAGTGCGGCACGAGTCGCTTGATCAGCGCGACGCCTTCGGGGTGCTTCAAGTCGACGCAGATACTCTTTTTGCTGAGGGCGTTGCGCAGGTACGTGGCGCCCACTTGATTACCGTCGGTATCGGCTACCGCCGGCAACGCGCCGCGGCCGGAGTCGCCGGTCACGGGATGCTCGACCTTGACCACTTCGGCGCCCATCTGCGCCAGAAGTTGCGTCGCGAACGGCAATGCCTGCATCTGCTCGACGGCGAGGATACGGAGGCCGACCAACGGTTTTACGCCGTCCCCCGCCACCGCCTCGACTATCTCTCCAATACGCATACGCCCCGGTCCTCCAAGGAAGGGTTAGGAGCAGTGACTCTAGCCCTATCGGTGAAACGACGCGAATCCCAGCAATTCGGCTCAACGCGGCTTGGGAAATGCGGCATCCCGCAGGGCAACGCGCACGGTGATACCCATGCTGAATACCCGCCGACGAGGAAGTCGCGAGATGCGAAATTCTCGTGGAGTTAATTCCTGCGTCGTGCAGAATTTTCCTTAGCCCAGGTTGATCGCTCGTAAGACGATATCTGGGCATTCGCCGGGGAGGGCGGACTGAAGTGCAAGACGACCTGGAGCACCTTGCGCATGCTCGCTGGCGGCGGCAGTTGGTCGCCGTGCTGTTTTCCATTGCCTGCCAGTGGTCGGCGGCAGCTTACGGGCAAGCGCCTCGGACAACGTCCGGCGGCGAGCGGCTTTGCCGCAGCCACCTCTACGCCGGCGTGCACAAGATAGCCCACGATACGATCGGGCAGATGATCGCTTGCCACAAGCAGCGTTTGAGGGGAAATCTGCCGGTCGAAACCGATTGCAACTCGATCGATAACATTCCCAAGCCGAAGGTCCTGAGGCGCGACGAGGAGAGCTTGCGTTCGCGAGCCCGCAAGCGCTGCGACACGGCCGCGGACGTGGGCCCACCTGCGACTCTCGGCTTCCTGACGTGCCCCTCGCCCTGTGAAGCTGAGGTGCCTGCCATCACATCGTATGTCGACGTGGCCAACTGTGTCGCATGCGTCGTGCACGCCGAGAGCGCTCGTTTGATGAGTCGGGCCTACGGTGCGCCGCCGGTTCCGGCCGGTGACGCGCAGCGCTGCCAGCACAGCATCGGCCGCGCCCTGCGCCCCTATCTCGGCATACGCATGCGCATCCAACGAAGCTGTCAGAGTAACCAGGACGCCGGCAAGATCCCCATGGACGTCGACTGCGACTCGTTCGACCCGAACGGCGTCGTCGCGCGCGCCGCGAACCGGATCGCCGTCCGTCTCGAGGAGTGCAGCGACGAGCAACTGCGCTCGCTCTCCGCATGCTCCAGAAGCGTCGTCGGAGCCATGGGTTGTATCAAGGACGACCTCAACGACCGATCCGGAATCCTTTTCGCTGCAGTCTATCGTCCAGGCGACCTGATACCTACGGTGACCGCCACGCCGACGCGCACGCCGACCTTCACTCCCACTCCGACGGCAACTCTGTCGCCAACACCGACGAGCACGCCGGCGTCGACGAGTACCGCCACCCCAACCGATACGGCAACTCCGACGAGTACCGCCACCCCAACCGATACGGCAACTCCGACGGGTACCGCGACTCCGACGAGTACGGCGACGTCAACGAGCACGGCGAGCGCAACGAACACCGCAACCCCAACCAGCACTCCGACCCCAACGAGCACGCCCACCCGCACCCCTACGACGACGCCCACAAGCTCGCCGTCGCCGACGTCGACTGCCACCGCGACGGCAACGCCGCGGCGCTATCTCGATGCAATCTTTGGCAACGTGAATCGGCGCAACCGCACGTGCTTCGGCGATGGCGACGGCACATTCGTTTGCAGTGACGTCAACTCCGATCGCCTGCTCGTCACCTCCGTCGCCCTCGGACATATCGATGGCGACTCGACTCTCGATGCCATCTTCACCGTCAACGGCGGCCCCAACCGCCTCTGCTTCAACGACGGAATGGGCAACTTCAACTGTTCCGACCTCAGCCTCCCTACAACTAACTGCCAAAATGTCGCCCTCGCCCACCTGGACGCCGACGGCGACCTCGATGCCGTATTCGCCAACTCGAACACGCCTAGCCAAGCCTGCCACGGCGATGGCCTCGGAGGTTTCACCTGCAGCAACATTCAAGCGGCCTACAACAGTAGCGGTGTCGCCATCGGTCGCGTCAACGGCGACGCCAACCTGGACGTCGTCTTCGCCAACGTCGGGCAGCGTAATCGCTCGTGCTTGAGCAATGGATTGGGCGCGTTTACGTGCTCAGACGTCAGCGTCGATAACGATGCCAGCTTCGGAGTTGCGCTTGCCGACGTCAATCACGATGGCGCGACCGACGCGATCTTCGCCAACAGCAGTCGACCCAACCAAATCTGCTTGGGAACCGGTTCGGGAACGTTCATCTGCGCGGCGATCGAGGCGAGCAGCTTCCTCACGCGCGGCGTCGCCGCCGCCGATTTCAACAGCGACAGCCACCTCGATCTGGTCTTCGCCGCAGTCTCCTCCCCACCTCGGCTGTGCTTGGGGAACGGCGCAGGACAGTTCACCTGCCAGGCGATCGGCACGACTTCGGTTCTGGCGCAGGGCGTCGCAGTCGGCTTCGTCGACGGCGATACGTTCCCGGACGCGGTGTTTGCAAGCGACGGGAGAAATCGAATTTGTCTCGGCAACGGCGCGGGCGGGTTCACCTGCGCTGATATCGAGAACCGCAGCGACCAAAGCCGGGCGGTGGCGCTCGGGCTGATCGACGACGCCCCCTGAAGCAACCTCTAGGCTGCTGAAACGAGCTCGGCGAAGTTGTCGCGCATGATGCGCTTCACGTCTTCGTCGTTGAGGCCTTCGAGCTCGTCGACGAACTCGAGCGGCTCCCTGAGGCCTTCGGGATGCGGGTAGTCCGATCCGTTGAGGACGTGCCCAGCGCCGATCAGGCGCGCCAGGCCGACGACGTCGTCCTCGTAAAATGGCGCGACCCAGATGTTGTCACGGAACGTATCGCTGGGCTTCGACGGCGGCGTGCCGAAGCGCCACATGTCCTTGCTGTAGAGGCGGGCGATGTGATCGAGCTTGGTGAGCAGCGGCGCCACCCAGCTCGAGCCGTACTCGACGCTGAGGACCTTCAACCGCGGGAAGCGGCCGAAGAGATTGTCGGCGATCAGCGCGGTGAGCGTGTCGATGATCGGCCGATCGGTGAACGAGATCGCCCACTCCATGAACGAGTGCCGGTGCGATGGCGGATGCGGCCGCAAACCCCACGGCGTGTTGTACATCTCGCTGAACGGCGTTCGGCCGATGTGATAGACGACGTTGACGCCGGCCTCCTCGCAACGCGCCCAGAACGGATCGAAGTACGGGTCGGCGGGCGCTCGTCCCGCAATCGGCCCGGCGGTGAGGACGACGAAGCGCGCGCCGCGAGTTAGCAGGCGTTCGAGCTCGGTGATCGCTTCGTTCAAATCGAACAGTGAGATCAACGGCGCGCCGTAGACGCGGCCGTCGCCGCCGTAGCCCCAATCTTCCTCGAGCCAGCGGTTGAAGGCGCGGACGCTCGGATAGAGCACCTCGGAATGCTCGCGCAGCTGCGTCTCGACGCCGACGCCGGCGGTGGGCAGCATCAAGCAGGCTTCGACGCGCTGTGCATCCATCCGTGCGAGGCGAGCGCTGCGCGAGACGAACTCGGGAATCTCAAGTCCGTTGATCGGTTGCAGGCTCGGGCTGCCGCCGTCCTCGGTGTCGCCACGCAGGAAAGCCTTCATGATGCCCGGCGCGCCGATGCTGTCGGCGGCGCCGACGCTGAAGAAGTGACAGCGCTCATCGCCGACATACATGCGCCCGGGGCCGTTCTGCTGTCGGTCGATCCACACCGTGCGCTGCTTGAACGGCGCCTCGATGTGCCGCGTGAAGCAATCGTCGGGCTCGTAGTAGTGGTTGTCGGCGTCGTGAATTCTATAGGGAATCTGTTTCAACGTGATTCACCTCCGGTCGCGCCTCGGCCAGCTGCTGAACGTGGAGGCAAGCGCGGACGAGCGTCGGGACGAATTTTTCGGCGGCCGCGACGCAGGCGACGTGGTTGCCCTCGACCTCGAAGACTACGGCGTCCTTGATGGACGCCGCAAGCTTGCGCTGGCGGCTCGGTGGCACGACGTCGTCGCGCGTGGTGATGACCACGGCAGTCGGCACGTCGATCTCGTGAATCCAGGCGTGCGACGAGAAGCTGGCGACGGCGCCGGCGGCCTGCAGCAGAGCGGCGGGGTCGTGCCCAACCACCTCATCGGCGACGCGGGCGCGCGCATCGGGGTGTTCGATCTGCGACAACAGGCGATCGAGCATCTGCCGGTGGACGACGGCCGGCACGATACGCGCCACGCCGGAGACGGCACTGAGAACGCCGCGCGCCGCGGCGCCGAGCTGCGGCGGCGTGAAATGCCGCGCTGTCGCGCACAGGACCAGGCCCGACACCAGGTGCGGATGTCTTCGCCACAGCAACTTGGCGATCGGCCCGCCCATCGAGTAGCCGGCGGCAATGAACCGGTCGACGCCCAGCATCGCCGCCGCCGCAGCGACGTCGTCGGCGCAATCCTCGAGACGGAACCGCCGCGTGCGAATGCCGCGACCGTGACCGCGGTGATCGACGCACAACACTCGAAAGTGTTCCGCCAGGGCGTGATAGCTGGGGCCCCAGTTCAACTGACCGGTCGCTCCCAGGCCGTGCAGCAAGACTACGACCGGCGCACCGGGCGGCCCTTGCATATCACGCACCAGAATCTTGCCGCGGCCGTCGAGGTTGATGAAGTGATTGGCAGTGGTGCTCATCGTGCGGCTCTCAGCAATGTCCCCAAGCGCATTCCGGTGCGCCGCCTTCGCTCGACAAGCCGAGCGCCGCATTGAGGCCGACCGTCGGCGCAGCGATGTTGCATGTGGCGCCGCCGTGCACCAGACCGACCACCTCGAGCGACTTGTTGACCAACGGAGCGCCCGAGTCGCCTTTGCGCGCCCGCAAGTTGGTGAAGATGGCTTCCTCGACATCGGGCATTGACGGGCAGCGGCCGATCTTGACGACGGCGAAAACCTGATTCGACCCGCGGCGGTCGGCGCGGCCGCCGAAGTACAGCGCTTCGCCGGCCCGCGGCAGCTGCTCGGCGAGCGTCAGCGGCTGCACCCTCACATAGCGATTCAGACGGATCAGGGCGACGTCTCTCTGCCGATCGACGCGAACGATTGATGCCGTCGTCTGCGTGCCGTCGTAGAGCTTCACTTCCAGGGAACGTTCGTTGCCGATGCAATGCGCCGCGGTAATGGCGCTGTGGCGATCGCCGACGATCACGCCGGCGCAACGTTCAGGAAGAATGACGATGGTGGCCTGGTCGACGCTTTGTTGAACCGAGCCGGAAACCGCAGCGTCGGCGAGGGCGGGCCCGCATAGGGCCGACACGAATGTCGCAGTGATCGCGATTTGACGCAGCGGCGGAACCATCCTCGCGCAGGAAGGTAGCACCCGCGCGGGGGGGCAACAATCGGGCTAACAGACGTCAGGAATTCTCGGCCCCGGCCTGCTCGATCTTCGCCCACGTGTCGCGCAGTGGAACGGTGCGATTGAACACCAGACTGCCGGGCTTCGAGCTCTTCAAGTCGACGCAGAAATAGCCCTGACGTTCGAACTGGAAGTTGTCGCCGGGCTTGGCGTTAGCGAGGCTGGGCTCGAGCACCGCCGTGGACAGGATTTCGAGCGACTTCGGGTTGATGTCGTCCTTGTAATCGCGCCCTTCGCCTGAGCCCGGGGCCTCGGCGGAGAACAGGCGGTCGTAGAGTCGCACTTCGGCGTTGACGGCGTGCGCCGCGGAGACCCAATGAATGGTGCTCTTCACCTTGCGGCCGTCGGGCGCGTTGCCGCCGCGCGTCGCCGGGTCGTAGGTGCAGCGCAGCTCGACGACTTCGCCGGCGTCGTCCTTCACCACACCCGTGCAGGTCACGTAGTAGGCGTAGCGCAGACGCACTTCGCGACCGGGCGCGAGGCGGAAAAACTTCTTCGGCGGGTCTTCGCGGAAGTCGTCGCGCTCGATGTAGAGCACGCGCGAGAACGGCACCTTGCGCGTACCGGCCGAGGCGTCTTCGGGGTTGTTGACGGCGTCCATCTCCTCGACGAGGTCCTCGGGATAGTTCTCGATGACCACTCGCAGCGGCTTCAACACTCCCATCACGCGCGCCGCGGTGCGATTGAGCTCGTCGCGAACACAGTGCTCGAGCATGGCGAAGTCGACGACGCTGTCCTTCTTCGTCACACCGACGCGGCGGGCCAGCTCGCGCAGGGCTCCGGGCGGGTAGCCGCGCCGCCGCAGGCCGCGGATCGTCGGCATGCGCGGATCGTCCCAACCGTCGACGTGCTTGTCGCGCACCAGCTCGAGCAGGCGGCGCTTGCTGAGAACCGTGTAGGTGAGGTTGAGACGGGCGAACTCGATCTGCTGCGGATGACAAGATGTGCGCAGCTCGTCGAGGTACCAATCGTAGAGCGGCCGATGATCCTCGAACTCCAGCGTGCAGATCGAGTGAGTGATGCGTTCGATGGCGTCGGAGATGCAGTGGGCGAAGTCGTACATCGGATAGATGCACCACGCGTCGCCGGTGCGGTGGTGGTGCGCCTTACGGATGCGATAAACCGTAGGGTCGCGCATGTTGATGTTCGGCGACGCCATGTCGATCTTGGCGCGCAGCACGTGAGCGCCGTCCTCGAACTCGCCGGCGCGCATGCGCCGAAAGAGGTCGAGGTTCTCCTCGACCGATCGATCGCGATACGGGCTGTTCTTGCCGGGCTCGGTAAGAGTGCCGCGGTATTCGCGGATCTCGTCGGCGCTCAGGCTGCAGACGTAAGCCTTGCCCTCGCGGATGAGCTGCTCGGCGTAGTCGTAGAGCTGCTGGAAGTAGTCGGAGGCGTAGAAGATACGATCTTCCCAATCGAAGCCGAGCCAGCGGATGTCATCTTTGATGGCATCGACGTACTCAACGTCTTCTTTCGTCGGGTTGGTATCGTCGAAGCGCAGGTTGCAGAGACCGCCGTTCTCGGCGGCGACGCCGAAGTTGAGACAGATCGACTTGGCATGACCGATGTGCAGATAGCCGTTGGGCTCGGGCGGGAAACGCGTGTGCACGCGACCGTCGTTCTTGCCGGCCTTGAGGTCGGCGGCGACGATCTGGCGGATGAAGTCGTTGAGTGCGCCCGGCTCGGCGGCGGCTTTCGATTCGGTTTCCATGAAGCATTTATCGATACCAGCTTTGTCGCGGGCTGGCTATCGGTCGGATCGGACCGACCGGACCGATCCGTGCGATCTCTTCTAAAAAGAATCCCGCCCGACTAAGAAGAAAGCCCCAAGGAGCACACGAATGAAGAAAGATACCCCCGAACAGGCTGCGTTCCGCGAGCACTGCCGCCGCTGGCTGGCCGACAACAAGCCGGGCCCGCCGCCGTCGCGGCTGCCGGAGTACGCCATCGAGGTCATGACCGAGGACCTGCGCCGCTACCTGTGCACTTGGCAGAAGAAATGTTACGAGGCCGGCCTGGTCGCCTGCGACTACCCGAAAGAGTACGGCGGCGGCGGTCACGAGGGTTTCCAGCGCATCGCCAGTCAGGAAATGACGAACGCGGAGGTGCCGTACCTGATCAACGTGATCGGCCTCGGCATGGCCGCACCGACGATCCTTCACCACGGCACCGAAGAACAGAAGAAACGCTTCCTGCCGCCGCTGTTCGCCGCCGACGAGATCTGGTGCCAGGGCTTCTCCGAACCCAATGCCGGCAGCGATCTCGCCAGCGTGCAGACGTTTGCCAAGCGCGAAGGCGACAACTGGATCGTCAACGGCCACAAGGTGTGGACCAGCCTGGCGCACTTCGCCAGCTGGATGATCGTGCTGACGCGTACGAGTCACCACCACAAGTACGACGGCCTGACCTACTTCGTCTCGCCGATCGGCGGCGCGCAGGGCGTCACCGTGCGCCCGCTGATCAAGATCACCGGGCAGACCGGATTCAACGAAGTGCTGTTCGAAGACGTCGTCCTGCCGGACAAGATGCGTCTCGACGACGTCGGCAAGGGCTGGAAGGTTGCGATGACAACGCTGTTGCACGAGCGCGGCGCCGCCGAGGGCGCCGGCGGCGGTGGCGGCGGCGGTATCGACGATCGCATCCGCGGGCTGATCGAGCTGGCCAAACGCACGCCGCGCAACGGCAAGACGGCATGGGACGACGCGGTGCTGCGCGACAGGATCGTCCAGCTTCACATCCGTCTCGAAGGCATTCATCAAACTTTTCGGCGTGGTCGCGTCGGCGCATTGACCGAGCAGCCGATGCGCATACCGCTGCAGGGCAAACTGCTCACCAGCGAGCTGATGCAGGATGCCGCAGCCGTCGCCCTCGAAGTCGAAGGCGCGCACGCGTCACTGTATCTGGGCGACGAGCACGCCCCCGACAAAGCGGAGTGGCCGCTCGCGTACTTGAACTCCTACGGCATCACCATCGCCGCGGGAACCAGCGAAGTGCAACGGAACATTCTGGGCGAAAGAGTCTTGGGACTCGCCAAGTCAAAGTAACCCTCTGCGATCTTTGCGTCTCTGCGAGAGGAAGAGAATATGGCTCAACCACGCGATTTTGGATTCGGCGAAGAAGAGCAGATGGTGCGCGACTCCGCCCGTAAGGTGCTGAGCGAGAACGCCGGCATCGAGAGCCTGCGCAAGCTGGTCGCCGGGGATCACCGGCAGGCCTACGAAACCGACGTGCCGCCGGCACATTACGACGAAACCATGTGGCGGCAGATGGTCGAGCTCGGCTGGACGTCGCTGGCGGTCCCCGAGAGCGCCGGCGGCGCCGGCATGAAGATGGTCGCGGTCGCGGCGCTCGCCGAAGAAGCCGGCAGAGCGGCGCTGCCCTCACCTCTCATCTCGACCCTGCTGGCCACGTGCGTCCTGCGCGAGGCGCCGTTGGAGAACAGCAAGCCGTGGCTGGAGCGTATCGTCGAAGGACGGTCGGCGTCGCTGGCGATCACCAACTCGGAAGGATCGTGGGAGGTCGCCGACACCGACATGCACGCAGCAGTCAGCGGCGACGGCGTCGTCCTCGACGGCACGGCGGCGTTCGTGCAGGACGCTCGCAAAGCTTCGTTCTTCGTTGTCTCCGCCGTCGGCGTCGCCGGCGACGGGCTGTACGCCGTCCCCGTCGACACGCCGGGGGTGACCATCCGGCCGGATCACATCGTCGACCTGACTCGCGATCAGGCCCGCGTCGAGCTGCGCGGCGTCAAGCTGCGGCGCGAAAACGTCGTCGCTCCTGCCGGGAGCGGCGCCGCGGTCCTGTCGCGCGCCCTGCCGTCGCTGTTGACGATCGTCTCCGCCGATATGTGCGGCGCCGGTGAATGGCAGTTGCAGACGACGACCGAATACGCGCGGGTGCGACGCCAGTTTGATCACGAGCTCGGCTACTTCCAGGCAGTGAAACACCCGCTGGTGAACATGATGATCGACGTCGATCGGGCGCGATCGTTGATGTACGCGGCGGCGTGCGCGGTCGACTCGGAGCCGCAACGCGCCGAATACTATGCGCGCATGGCGAAAGCAGCGGCGTCGGACATGGCGGCATTCTGCTCAGGCCGCTCGGTGCAGCTGCACGGCGGCATCGGCTTCACCTGGGAATGCGACGTGCACCTCTACTTCAAGCGCCAGAAGCACAACCAGATGCTCTTCGGCGACGGCATCTACCAAAGAGCGAAGCTCCAGATATAGGTCCTCCAGGACCTATAAGACCTATATTTTCTCAGCTGAAGAACGGGCCGGACACGACGTAGGTCGTGCCGCCGCCGGGGTGCCCCAGAACGCCGCGTTGCGAGCTGAAGTAGAGGTGCTGCCCGTCGGGGCTGAACGCCGGGCCGGTGATCTCCGAATTCTGCTGCCCCTCGATCTGAAGCACAGGCAGGATCACGCCGCTCGGTGTCAGGGCGACGATCTGCATGTTGCCGCCGTCCTCGGCGACCAGGATGTCGCCGGCCACGGAGATTTCGATGTTGTCGACTCCGGTCAACACCGGCTCTGCAAAGTCGTTGTCGTCGTAGAAGATGGCGATGGTCTCGGCTTCGGTGTCGTACACCCAGACGCGGTTGTCGCCCTTGGTGCTGAAGTACACGAGACCCTCGTGGTAGCGGATCCCTTCGCCGCCCTTGAACACGCTGCTCTCGGGCACCTGCAAGCGCGTCGGCGTCACGGTCGCATCGGGGTCGTCGATGGTGTGCCAGATCACCGCGCCCGAAGACCCCGCGACGATCTGGAGCACCGCCAATGAGCCGGCGGTGATGTCGGAATAGCCGTCGTCCGTCATGCGGTCGGGGGTGAAGCGGTAGAAGCGGCCGTCCGGCAGATCCTCGGTCAGATAGAGGTGGCCGAGGACCGGATCTACGGTTACGGCCTCGTGCTGGAACGTGCCGAGGGCCGGCCGCACCACGCCTTGGACCTCGCCGAAGGGATCGCACTCCCACACCCGGCCGTTGAGGAACTCCTCGCAGGTCAGCCACGTGCCCCAGGGCGTCGGGCCGCCGGCGCAGTTGATCGACGTGCCGGTAAGGATCGAGTAGGCGTCGACGATGTTGCCGGCGTCATCGAATCGCATGGCTGCGACGCCGCCGCTGGCGGAACCGCCGACGTTCGGAATCTCGCTGTTGGAGACGTAGATCCACCCGCCGTCGTCGGTGGGAAACACGGCGCCGCCGTCGGGCGCCAAAATCCAGGTAAAACCGTGTCCGGGAATTACTTCCTGGCGCGCCTGGCCGAGCTTGCGTGAGGTAAATCCGGCCGGCAGGCGTATGCCGTTCGAGTCTGGTTCGCCGAGGGGGCCGAGGGTGGCGATGTTGCTGGTCAGCGTTGGTCCGCCGTGGCCGCCGTCGTCGGAACCGCATCCGGTCAGGAGCGGACCGGCAGCGAACAGGCTGGCTCCCGACAATGCCGCTCGCAGGACTTCGCGCCTACTCCAAATGTTGCTTCCCCTAGTTCGACGCCATCGGTCGCTCTTCACGCGCATGTTTCAGGCTCCACGGTACGGGCTGGCCAAGCCAATATCACGATTGTGCACGACGGTGCACCTGGGAAATACCCCTCCGGCGTCGATTTGAGCGGCAATCGGCTTGGACAGGAGCATCGATTTCATCGACAATGCGGTTCTCGATCGCGGGAGGTTGTTGATGGCGGCTGGTGCACAGAAGATGCGACCGACGACAGTCACGCTGGCGGTCACCGGGCTGGTGATCCTGGTGCTGATCGGCGTGATCACCATCCTCTACGTCAATTTCCCGAACAACGTCGAAACCCCCTACGGCGTGCATCGCCACGCGGTCGCGTTCTTCCGTCTTCTGTGGAGCTACCCGACGTTTTCCCTGTCTCCCGGTACCTTCCAAGTCGTCGCCGCGTTCGCGGTGCTGCTCTTCTGGGGGGCGTATCTGTTTGGCTTGTGGACGGTGTCGCGTCTCCCCGAGGAGCAGGACCACTCGGACCTGATCCCGGTGATTCTAGGTTTCGCGGTCGTCTTCAATGTGGCGCTGGTGTTCTATTTTCCGCCCATTCTTTCAGGCGACGTGTTTCACTACGCCATCCAAGGGCGGCTCTACACCCTGCAAGGCATGAATCCGTACGCGATCTCGGCCAACACCATGATCGACGACCCGTTCTGGTCGCTGACGATCTGGCGCGAAGGTACGACGCAGTACGGCCCGGTCTGGATACAACTCTCGGCGCTGTGCGCCTCGCTCGGCGGCGGCAGCGTGTTGCTCACGGTCTTCCTCTTCAAGCTGCTGGCGGCGATTTCCAATCTCCTCGGCGCCTTGCTGGTCCTGCTCCTGGTGCGCCGGGTGGCCGGCGGCGACGGCGTCGTGCCGCTCATGTTCTACGCGTGGAATCCGATTTTGTTGCTCGAATCGAGCGGCTCCGCTCACAGCGACAGCGCGATGATGGCCTTGGCGCTCCTCGGAGTCTTGATGATCGCCAGCGACCGCCCGTTCTTGGGCGTCACCGCCCTGGTGATGTCGGCGATGATCAAGTACGTGACGCTGCTCTTGTTGCTGTTCATGCTCATCTTCTACCTGGCGCGACAGAACAGCCTGCAGCGCCTCGGTCTGGCGATTCGCTTCGGCCTGCTCATCGCCTTCTTGGTCATTGTCGCCTACGCGCCGTTCGTCGTCGGCGCACCCGACCCTTCCCAGTTATTCGCCGGCATGTCGCCGTCGCTCAATCCGATGCCCAACAATGCCGGCCAACTGCTGCGTCACGGCACCGCGGCGCTGGTGCAGGCCGTGGGCGTCGATCCGTCGGAGTACACCAATCTGGCGATGAACGCCGGATTTGCTCTCATGGTGGTGCTGATGTTGCCGACATTGACGTTCGCGAACACGACCGTCGCCGACGTCATGGGGCGCTTCGGGTTGGCGACGCTGATCTACACGTTTCTCGTCTATGCCGGGAGTTTTCCGTGGTATCTCGTCTGCCCGCTGACGTCGCTGGCGCTGGCGACGCCGTCGCGCGGCACGCTCTATACGCGGCTACTGACGATAGGCCTCGGGGTCGGCTTTACGCTGCAGGTGACGCGGTTGATACCCAAGTAGATGGTGATCGGTAGTCGGTGATCGGTAATCGCTTGCAGCATCAAGAAAGTCGGTCCACCGCTTACCTGGGCCGACTCTATTTGTTGTGGGCGGACGGTACCGGCCGCCCACAACAATTGAAGTCGTTCGGTAAGCGGTCGCGGCCGATGACCGATCAGCGACTGCCGTCCTTCACAAAGATGCGGGCGACGTCGTCACTGTAATCGACGCGCCAGCCGCCGCTCGCTTCGAGCACCGTGCCCACCTGGCTGTCCTTCTCGATGAGAACGTAATCGACCTGGAAGCGTTCGAGGGGCTCGCGCCAGTCCTTGGTCACCTTGAAGGTCTTGAGATACTCGCCGAGAAAATCGCCGTAGACGTCGGCGCGGCCGTCGATGAAGACCGGCACGCGGCGCCAGACGAGGTAGCCGCCCCACGGGTAGGTGTTGAAGCCGCGGCGTTGCGCCAAGCCGTTCTTCTGCATGTGATCGACGGCGGCCACCGGAAACGCCTTGGCGATGACCGCCTCGTTGCGCGCCAGCGTCGAGACGCGCCAGCCGACGGTCGAAATCACGCCAAAGATCAGGATGATCATATTGAGACGCGCCTTGCTGGGGGTCACCTCGTCTTCCCGCGGCGCGGCGAGGATCGGGAACGCCGCGGTGCCGCGGATCGCATCGGTGAGCGCACGGGCGATCACCGGAATGGTGGCGATGGCGAACAGCGCAATGTGGCGGCGCGACAGCAAGCCGGCGAAGCCGGTGCCGAGAAACAAGAGGACGTCGGTAGCATGCGGCCGCTTCGGAGAGACGATGAAGCTCAGCACACCAAGCCCCAGCATCGCGGCAAACGGCCAGTACGGCGCCTGATGAAAGTTCGGCGAGCTCCACTCGATGATGTTCTGCTGCATCAGGTCGCTGCCGAGCGTGTCGAAGGGATAGAGCCAGATGTGCCAACCGTTGGGATTGAAAAGCGCGGCGGCCAGGCAACCGGCCGCGGCGAATGCCAACCGGCGCGGCAGGTCGAGATCGCCGAGCTCGCCGCGTTCGATCAAGGCGTCGAGGACTTCGCCGAAAGCGTAGATCGCCAGCAGGACGACGCCGAGCAGATAGCCGCTGTGGAAATTCACCCAGACGATGGTCGCCAGCGGCAGCAGCCACAGCCTGCTCTTGTCGAGCAGCCCGCGGCGCACGCCTTCGACGACGGCGACGAACGTCGCCATGAACAGCATGTTGAGCACTTGCGGGCGCACGCCGAACGAGGGCGCCGCGGCGAACAAGCCGAGGACGGTCGGCAGGGAAGCGAGGTAAGGCTGTCCCTCGCTGCATCGATAGACGAGCCAGAAAGCCAATGCCGAGAGGCAGGCGAAGCCGATCGCCGTGAGCGGCAGCCCACCGACGGCGTACAGACCCCACATCAGCACTTCGGTGAGCCATTCGTGCGTGATCCACTCGCCGCCGGCGACGGTGAAAGAGAACGGGTCTTGCCGCGGAATGCCTTCGTTCCAGATCAGCTCACCGGTCCGCAGGTGCCACCACATGTCGGGATCGGTGGTCGGGAACATGCCCGCGCTGACGAGCTGCAGGGCGAAGAGGACGAGGAAGACTTGGCGGATGCTCATCTCAAGCAGGAAGTTATGAGTTTTGAGTTATGAGTTACGAGTTGAGGTCGAGGCCGTCCATTTCAATGCCGGCGCCAAAGGCGCCAACCATAACTCAAAACTCAAAACTGGGTTGCTAGAACGCCGCTTCCTCAGACCGTCGGCGCTGCTTTTCCATCTGCGCCATGCCGTCGAGGTTTTCGAAGATCAGACGCCAGCCCATGCGCTGGCCGAGGACCGACACCACCGACAGCTCGATGCGCATGTGCGGCTGCTTGTAGACGGTGTACATCCAGTTCTTCTTCTGCTGGAAGCCGAGCGCGGTCAGCGAACCGCTGAAGACCTTCTCGATGTGCGAATCGGATTCGCCGGCGCCGTATTTCTTCTCGAGAACGTCCTGCAGCTCCTTGTAGCGGGACATCGCCTGGCGCGCCTCGTTGTCGTTCTCGAAGTCGCCGCCGACGGCGGTGATGTGGATGAGCTGATCGTTGTAGCCGAAGGACAGCACCGCGTAGTTCATGTCCGGCACGTTCCGCGGCAGATAGCCGGTGGTGTACGAATCGCCGAAGGGCGTCGTCTCCTGCTGGCGCATTTCGACGCCGAGGCTTTCGACCTCCGACTTCGAGTCGAACCAGCGCAGACCGAAGGCAGGGAAAG
>JADMIO010852340.1_pt1 | contig 49128 bp, 32 predicted proteins | sample 8958161 | NCBI WGS metagenome assembly JADMIO01 (sample SAMN16585339, study PRJNA669376) | soil metagenome | isolation source: Crop rotation soil | place: USA: Cullars Rotation, Alabama | collected 2011
CGCGACAACTTGTCCACGTGGAATTCTAAGCTTAGGATCCCAATGTGCTGGAAAGAGGAGGCCGCGCCCGGAGGTCACGGCCCACCTTTTCGGATCATGCGTAGTCATTTGAACTACGGGCAGGGGCCGAGGGTATCGCCATTGGCAAGGTGAGCGGGGACGGATGCCAGGGGGACGCGAATAGTTTGGGTTCTTGGAGGATTGCCGGGTGGGTGGTGGCACATGAGCACGAGTTCCTGGCCGGCGCCGCCATCATCGCCGCAGCTGACGCAGGGAATGGTGGTGGTCGTGGTGGAAGATGAGCTGGTCGTCGAAGATGAGCTCGTTGACGACGAACTGGTGGTCGATGAACTGGTGGTGGGCAGCGTGGTGGTGGGGCTTCCTCCGCCACCTTCTCCTCCGCCACCGGGTCGCCGGGTTGTCGTCGGTGGAGGAGGCGTTGTGGTCGTGGTGGGTTTGGGGACGATCGTGGGTGGCTTGTTCACGGGATCGAACGGGTTCTTGAGAACGCCAGGAGGTGGCTTGCCCGGTTCGCCCGGCTTGCCCCCGCCTTCTTCCTTCCCGGGGCCGCGGCCGCAGCCGGGACCGACGCCGTAGCCGCACACGCAGAGGCGGAAGGGGATGCGCGCGATGTGCATGTTCTCGGCGGTTGCCGTGGTGACGACGCGGAACCCCATGAAATTTTCGGTGAAATAGGGGTGAACGTAGAAGCGCTGGCTTACGGGCGCGGGCGGGAAGCGCCAGGAACCGCCATAGTAGGCCCGGTCGTCGAGTGAACCCAGATTTCCCGGATCCGACACCCACTCAGAAGCGTTGCCACTGGTGTCATAGACGCCGTAAAGATTGTCATTGGTGCGTGTGACGAAACGACCGTCGTGATCTGTGCCGTTGTAGAAACCGACGGGCGTGGAGTCGTGCCGCGCGAGGGCGCCGTTGTCGAGGAAGTTAGCATCGCGCAGGTCGAAGGTGTCGCGGCCGAATCCATAACTGGTGTTGGTGGTGCCATTCCAGCCGGAGGTTTTCAAAACTTCGTTGAACGGATTGGGCCAGCTGTTGGTGGCGCCCATCAGGAAGGGCGCGACCTGCGGGAGAAAATTGGTGGGAACGGCCGCGCTGACGAAGGGAAGGTGATAGCCGCCAAGTCGCATCCACGTGTCCCGTTCGTGTTCGCTGAATTCGCCGTCCTGCCAGTCCTCCTGGGAAACTGTGATCGGTGCCCAATCGGCTTCGCGCGGGCCTTCGCGATAGCAGAGTTCCTTGGGGTCAATTCCATCCATCAAGGTCAGCCAGTTGCAATACTTCATGGCGCCGGGCCAGGTGACGTTGGCGACGGGACGCACGCTGTAGGGAGGTTTCTCGCCTGGCGGGGTTTCGATGACGGAGTAGCGCGTACCGACAGTGGCGGCGGGCGCGTAGGAAAGCAGGCTGTGGTTGATTGCGAAGAGGAGACCGGTGGCAGAGCCCATGTTTGGGGTGAAATACGCGTCGCCGGCGTCGTTAAACCACATGTTCGTGCCGCGCAAGGAATCGGTATTGGCTTGGGCATCGTTCAGGAAATCGACGAATTCTTCATTGGTGACGCGGAAATAAACGGGGTCACGCGCGGGCACGGCGCTACAGTTATCCATGGGCAAGCGGTAACCCTTGAAGCGCAGCCAGTCGAGGCGCTGGCGGCTGGTGAAGGAACCCTTGGCCCAGCTATCGGGCGGGCAGGTGACGGGTGCCCAATCCTCGGGGTGCGTGCCTTCGCGGTAGCACAGGTGCTCCGGCGCGCGACCGCTGGCGATGGTGAGCCAGTTGCAATACTTGACGGTGCCATACCAGGAAACGCCGACGACGGGATGATGGGCGTAGGAATTTCCATCCTGCGCCGGCCGGGGGGTGACGCTGTAGCGAGCGCCGATGGGGTAGGAGGGGTCGTAGACGATGCGGCTGTTGTAGATTGAAAACAGCTCATCGCGTTCGGAGTAATGTTCGGGACTCATCCAGACGTTACCCACCGCATCGAAGTACATGTTCGTCCCGCGCGCGCTTTCCGGGTTGGCCTGGGCATCGTTGAGAAAGATCGCGAATTGTTCGTTGTCGACTTCGAAGGTCGAGACATAGAAATCGTAGGCGGGGCCGCCGGCCATGCCGCCGGCTGGCACCATGCGCAGTGCCGGTGATGGCGGGGGGCCATCCAGGATCCGGCCGGCGAGCGCATCGTTCTCCCCGCGGTGGGACGACTGCAGAGGATCGACGACTTTCAGATCGGAAGACGTCGTCGCGCCGGCGACGTTGACGATGTGGCCGGCTTCCATGGCCAGGCGGTAGATGGCGTCATCGCCGGCACCGCCGAGGTAGGTCGAGCAGCGCACGTCGGTCGGGGTTTCTCCCAGGCCGAAGAGGAAGGCATCCCAGTTGCCGCCGCCGAAGTTTTCCTGAAGCGGATGGACCATGGGCAAGTTGGTGGAAGACGTGGTGCCCGCGAAGCTGGGGTGACCGGCGGCATCGGCGGCGACGGCAAAACCGCGATCGTCGCCGGTTCCGCCCAGGTAGGAAGAGAAGACCACGTTGTGCATGACGGGATCGAGGCGGCAGATAAATGCGTCCCAGTCACCGCCGGCGAAGCGCGGTTGAACGGCTGACTTCACGGGAAAATCTTCCGAAGCCGTTTCGCCGGTGAGGTAAACGGTGTGAGCGCGGTCCACGTCCAGGCCGAGGGCGCGATCCTCGCCTTTGCCGCCAAGGTACGTTGCCATCACGAGGCGGCGGCCATCGGCGGAGTAGACCGCGGCGAAGGCGTCACTGGTTCCGCCGCCGTGTTGCGCCTGGATGGGATCCTGGAGGGGGAGGTCCTGGGAGGTGGTTTCCCCGGCGATTACGGCGGAGCCATTGCGATCGAGCGCGAGGCCGTAGGCTTTGTCATCACCCTTCCCACCGAAGCGCGCGCAATAGATGATGTCGTGGCCCGAGGGCGAGAGCTTCATGACGAACGCATCGGCAGTATCTGGAGCGCCACCGCCCGCGCTGCCATCGGTGACGGGGAAGTCCGAAGATTCCGTTGTGCCGGCGAGGAACACATTCGTTTCCGCGTCCAGCGCGATGCCGAAGGCGCGATCGTCGCCGCGGCCGCCGAGGCGGAATGCAAAGTCACCTATTTGACCGTTGGCGTTGAGCTTGACCACGAAGGCATCCCAGGCGCGGCCAAGCACGCCGCCGGGCGGTGCGGTGACTGTGGCGAAATCGGGAGAGATGGATTCGCCGCAAACGTAGACGTTGCCATCATTATCGGCAGCGACATCGAAGGCGCGGTCATCGTGGCGGCCGCCGAGGAACGTGGTGTAGATCACTTTGCGATCGCTCAGGCGGATTTTGGAGACGAAGGCATCGGTGTCTTCCTTGTTGCGCGCGCCGGTTCCCTGTCCGGCCGCGAAATCGGGAGAGGTGGAGGCGCCGGCCACGTAGGCATAGCCGTGATTGTCGACTGCCACGGCAAAGCCGCGGTCTTCACCCTTGCCGCCAAGGTAGGAGAGGTAATCCACGATGGGCTGCTTCGGCGGCGGGCGGAGATCGCCGGGAGCCTTGGAGGTGGGAATTCCGGAGTCAAAGAAATCGATGCTGACGGATTTTCCGTGGATGGAATAGGTGGCGGGCAATTCGTAGGGCTGACCATCGACCAATCGATACGCAAAGGGCTGATGCTGGAGGAGTGTGGCGCAGTCGTAATCGATGGCGAGGCTGTCGTGGCTGGCCAGGCGCACATCGTGAGCGTCGTCATACGTGAATTCCACGTCGACGGGATCGACGCCAGGCCAGAAGGTGAAGACGTATTCGAGGCGATTTTGATCGGCGTAGCAGCTCAGATCGATGCCAGGGCGGATATCGATGAGGGTGGCATTGGCGGCCAGGGGGAGGTCTGTGAACCATTCGTTGGGATTATTGCTGCGAAAATATGAGTTGCGACTGGGATCGGCCGGAAACAGGACAGGCTCCGCCGGCGCGGCCGTCGCGCGATCACGCTGGGCCTTCTGCGAGTGGTCATCTTCATCTAGAAATGGCGCGTGCCATTCTTCAAGCAGGGTGGCCGGCGGGCGTTTTGTGTGGGGGGTGGGAGCGTAGAGTGGATTCCACGAGCGGCCCCTGGCGTCGGGTGTCAATTCGCCGAGCGAATAGCACATGTGCAGGGAGCGATCGAGTTTGCAAGCGTCGTGTTCGACATCCTCAACCGTGTAGACTTTCCGTGCCTCCTCGGCAACGAACACGTCGGGGCGATCGAGATCGAGGCAGACGAGGCCAGGTGAAAGCAGGGCATTGATATCCGTGCCCTCGGCCAGCAGGTTGTATTCGCCACCAAATTCGTGGCAATCCTCATCGAAGTCGAGGGGCATTCCCATGTATGCGGGTGCGAAGGGAGCGGCGTCTCCGGGATTCCACCCGACCAAGCCGGGTCCGTAACCCACGGGCTTGGATGCGGGGGAGTGGGCAGCCCACTTGCCCATGCCGCCATCCTTGCCAGGAGAGCCGTGGACGCCATCTTCGCTGAAGTGCGGGCTGGACGTATCACGGGAGCTGCGGGAACCGGGCGAGTTGCGGGAATTGTCAGCGTTGGCGCCGGCGGCAGGGGGGGCATTCTCGCCGGAGGCACCCTCGGCTGGGGCCTGCGTGAGTGCATTGTAAAAGATATAAGCGAGTACCCCGCTGCCCGCGAGGAGGAGGATGAGGACGATTACGAGGACAGGGTATATGCGGTCGCTCTTCATGTGGCCAGCAAGGCGACCACGATACTATATAGAGGGAGGGGGGTCAAACTTTGGGGCTGATAGAATTGAGAAAAGGAGCGGCAACGGCGGGGGGCGTGGCGGGGGGAGGAGGCAGAAACCGAAAACTTCCAACGTTCAACTCTCAACTTTCAAGTGGGAAAAGTTGGATTGGGAATGGAGGGGGACTGACAGCCAAATGAGTGCGATTTCATCTTGAGGTTGATAAGTTAATCCTGGTTCAGGACACGGACACGACTCGGCGGAGGCGGGCGGATATGGTGGATTTCAGGATTAGACGATGTTTGCGCGCCGGATCCCTTGGTCTTCTGCTGGCGACAGGTGGATGCGCGACCCATCTGGGGGCGGTGAAAGCGCGGCTGGCTGAACCCGATTATGTGATTACGCAGCAGTTCTATACCGAGGCGCCGCAGCGGATCGCGAGTCTGCCATTTGCGACGCGGAGGGAAAAGCCGGGTGACAGGCGTAACGCCGAGCTTTGCCGGCGGGTCTTTTATCAGCACATGAGCTTGCGGGAGTATGAAGACATGGGGCTGCGCAAGTTTGATCGTTCGCTGTTCGAGGGGTCGGCGACGAATCGTGAATCCCGCCTGCACCAACTGGTGGATGTGGTGCGCGTACTGGACGTGGTCGGTATGACGACCGTGCTGGATCTGCAATCCCTTTTCGGGAGCGAGCGCATCCGATATCCGGACTTCCTGGAAGTTGTCCGCATCACGCGCGAGGAGATGCATGCGAATGCGTACATCGTGGGGATGACGCGGAGTTACGGTCGCTTTTATGCCGGGCTGATTTCGTCGATCGGGATTTCCACGCGACTGGAAATGCGCTCGGCGACCACGGGCAATTTATTGTGGCGCGGCCAACGCAAGAAGCGCAGTTTTGAATTGCCGCTCACACTGAACCCGCTGGATATCCCGCGGTTGCTCTACGATGTCTGGCGAAGTTCACGCGGGTTGGCCATGGACGCGCTCGCGTACCAGGTTTACGGCGATCTGTCGTCCACCGTGCCCTACGTCGCGGCACCGTCGGAGGTGTATGTGGAAGTTCAGCGAGCATATACCCCGTACTTCAACCGGCCGGCGCTGTGGATGCTCTTTCCGAAGGGTCGCGCGGATGCGGGCACGCGCTTTACGTTCCGGATCGAGCAGAACGGTTGGTACAAGTGCCAGGCAGTCGATGGGACGCTGGTTTGGATTTTTAGAGATCACGCGCGTTTGGTGGATCAGGATGGCGCGCCGATTGATCCGCGCGCGGATTTGCGGTGGTAGGGCGGCAAGAATTGGGTCGCCTTGACAATCATAGTGTGGTGGGGCCATTCTGTTTTGCCCTGTCTAATCTTGCGACCACTATGTGCGAATAACGTCATAATCGTTCATGACGAAGAATAAATCCGAACGTCCTAAGATTCCCGACAACCTGTTGCGCGATGCCAGGAACCGCGGCTTAGTATTGTTTGTCGGATCAGGCATCAACGGAAACAAGGTTCCCACTTGGAGCGAATTGCTTGGCAGACTGATGCGCCAGGCGGGCAAAAACGCAGCCGTTGAGGATGGGCGTGTACGTCAAAAGATGGATAGTTTACTTGCCTGGTGTAAGAATAACTTTGACTCGATGGCGCAAGCTTCCCTCGTTAAACAAATCCTGGGTCCGCAACAATACCGACTCGAGTTACAGAAACTGCTTTATGAGAATAGCGTCACAAAGTCCCCACTTCTGGATGAAATTGCAAGGCTTTGTGAGTCGGAATATGTCCGCGCTGTCGTGACATTTAATTATGACACACACCTAGAAGATGAACTTCGGAAGAACGGAAGAGTTACTCCATTTTCCATTACAAACAACTACGTTCAGCCGGCGAACATCTCAAAGGACGGAGAGAAGGTTCTGCCGGTTTTTCATGTGCACGGACTGATATCTTCTCCTGCCTCCGCTTTAAAAGCGCCAAAGGAAGATATTGTTCTGGATTATGAAGAATATTTTGAGCGGGATGCAGATGCATTATCATGGGAAACCGCGACACCCATCCACCTCCTTCGAAATCATAGCTCCCTTTGGATCGGCGCCTCACTCAAGGACTGGGACATGCTTCGGCTCCTATATGCGGCCAAGGATGAGGATAGAGGCATCCGCAGCTTCTGTCTGCAGTGTTTGGAGGGAATCAGCCCCAAAAGGGCAAACGCCAAGCTATTAGATAGGGTGGTCTGGCGCACCTCCGCAATGCGATTCCGAGCCACACTTTTTAATGCAGTAGGGCTTGGGCTAGTCGTTGGAGGGTCCGAATACACGGACCTTCCCAATTGGCTTCGTTGCTTTCGAGAAGATCTGAAACCTGAGAAAAGGAGGATGTCGTCTCATGCCAACCGTCACGTCAAGAAAATCGGAAATTGATTTGTTGAATCCCAACGTCGCCGACCTCTTCAGAAAGAAGCTCGTTCTTCCATACGATAATGAAATGGGGCTCGTTATTCTAATTCGCGGAAAACCAGGGACCGGAAAGTCAACTTTCACGCTTCAGTTGCTTGGCATGATGGAGCCGGAAACCAAATCCACGAAATTTTACTGTTCCTTGGAGCAAACGGAAGCAGATTTGCGCTTCAAGTATGCGTCCATGCAGGTTGCCCATGCCTTGCGTGAATCGTTAAGGCAAAGCGACAACGAAAACGAGAAGAATATTTTTCGCCATGATTTGAAGATTCTAAAAAGAGAAATAGATAGGTTCACAAAGGGAAAGTCAGATCGGGTTCTTAAGTCTGCAGACCGACAGCTAAAGGCCCTCAAGCTACCATTGATTGCGCGGTGCTGGCTGCCTCTGATCAGGGAGCCTGACTTAGACCAGACAATACTATCAAAGGAAATATACGAAATCCTGTCACGCGAAGTGGAGCAATGCCTGTCCGATCAAATCATGAGTTTTCGAGATGAATCCTTGAACTCATCTAAAGATAGTTCGGAGTCTTCTTTTGGCTTGTCTGCAAATCGTGTGTTGCTTGCAGCCCAGGTGCTTGACCATGTTGCACCCGAGAACGGAAAGAAATCGATAAAGCGCGATATTCGCCCGATTGTCGTGCTTGATGGCCTAAGTCTTCTGTCCACTTCAGAAAGGGCAGCGATCGATCTCCAGCGCATAATTACAGTGATGCGGCATAGATGCCGAGTTGGCGTTCTTGTCTATGAACCCAATGACGATGAGTCCACAAGTCTTGATCATCACGCGGATCTGGTCATCGACCTGAAGCGAATTACGCTTGATAAGCCTTTGCCCTATCTGATTCATGAAATGTGTGTTCGAAAGGCACGTTATCAGGATCCAGCCCTGGGGAACCATCAATTCAAAATACGAGGGTGGGGACTCGAAATATTCCCGTCACTGCATTTCCAGATTCACCATTACAATTTCATGGACCTCGAACTCAAACGTTCGCGTGATGTGAATGCGGCAGAGTTGCTAAACATTCTTCAGGATGAAGCGGTGGCAAAAAGCAAAGCGAAAGGTAATCAGAAGAAGCCAGCCAGGAAGAGCAAGCCATGCAAAAGCGGTTCCCTTATTGATATGATTTGCAATCCGCAACCGGGCGAAAACATTGTCCTGTTGGGGGCGCGTAACACCTTCAAAACTGAACTGTGTCTTGATTTCCTGGTGCGGGGAACGTGGGGCGGCAGACTCAAGAGACGCGACATGGGATTGCTGCTGTCGCTTATCGATGGTCCAGGGGATATCGGACGCATGCTGCCTTGCCCTTGGTATCGGGAAAAATCAAAAGGAAAAGGGAAAGTGCGGTGCGTTAATAGTCGAAGTTGTTCCTGCTTTGGATCGAAGGCCTCCGACTCGCCCTTGGATTACATTTACCCGCTCTGCCAGCGTCCCGGCTGCATCACAGCGGCTGAATTCTTTTACTTCATCCGCCAGCGTCTCGAAAAAGAAGGAGGCAGCGGGAATAAGTCCATACAACGGCTTGTCTTCATGGACCTGACGCAAATGGATTACCGCTTTCCCTTCTTCAAGGAAGACAAGATGCTGCTTCCCGCCCTATTGGACAAGTTTAGAACAATGGGGTTGAAGAGCTTGATCATGGGCGCAGGCAACGCGGAGAATACAAAAGCGGCTTCCGCCATGGCCGACCACGTAATCTTTTGCTGGCGTTCAGTGTACCGCTCGGTAGGGACGTCAGATTTGAGCGATGACCGAGCGGGTACTCTAATGCTTTATGTTGATAGAACTCTGCCCGCTGCCCAACTTGCGGGAAAATCACTCTTTGCTTTTCCATACTATAACGATCGAGAGAGATCCGACAAAAAGGCGACGGGCGATCAGTTGAAGTTGCCCGCAAATCGGAAAGAGTTGCTTAACGACTTTCAAATAGATACGCAACGCGAGAACCTCACCACCACCGATAACCACATGATTAAGACCATCATGTTGATGCAGGGGGTCGCCTGATCCAAGTCTCGCGCGTTCGCTTGCGATTTTCCGTGTTCTGAGGTGCGGAGGATTAATCTGCTGTTTGCAATTTCCTTGAGTAGTCGCGGATACTGTCCTGCACTCTCTAGCGTGCCATCCCTTGACATCTGTGGCATTGGGGCGCGATGCTGGACGGGCACGGGTTTTGGAGGGAGGGACTGATGGCTGGGCAGATGATGCTGACTGATGCGCAGTGGGTGGAATTTCAGGAGACAGGTATTGTGCGGCTGGGGCGCATTGTGCCGGACGCGGAGATGGAGGCGTTGCGCACGCGCATCGACGACATCATGCTCGGCAAGGCGGCCATCAATTACGACCGCATGCTGATGCAACTCGACAGCGCCACGGGCAAGTATGATGACGCACCGGAACAATCCACGGGCCACAAGGGCGCGACACTCAATTACCGCAAGATTCAGGATCTCGAACACGACCCACTTTTCCTGGCGTACATGCGGCATCCCGTCGTGGCGGATGCGTGCCGGCGCCTCTATGGAGAAGGGACGGCAGTCGCCTGCTTTCGAGCGATGTTCATGAACAAGCCGGCTGGTCGCGGCACATTCCTGCCGTGGCACCAGGATCGTTGGAAGTACCTCGACCGTGACCCGCTGCTGACGGTGTACACGGCGCTGGATGCCGCTACCGCGGAGAACGGTTGTGTGCAGGTAATTCCCGGCAGCCACAAACTCGGTTTGATCAATCCCGAGCACGTTTCCGGGTTTCTTACCGAAGCACAGTCCGCGCGTCTTTGCACGCCGGACAAGGTGCAATTGTTGACCCTGGCGGAAGGGGAAGTGGCGTTGTTGCACAATTGGGTGTTGCACGCGTCTGACGTCAATCGCAGCAGCAGTTCGCGCCGCGCGTTTAGCGTCTGCTACATGGACGCCCGTACGGTGGACTTGAGGAAGAAGGCATTGGCCACCCAATCGGTGATCTTTGGTGAAGGTGCGATGCACGTTGCGGCATAGGGAGAGAATCTCCCGCAGAGACGCAGAGCCCGCAGAGTTCGGACTTTTCACATGTTTCAGACCGAATTGATGTTGCCGGAACGACGCTCCCTGTCGGAGCTCGCGAGCGTCATTGGCGATCATCGTACGGGGGGCGTTTTACTTACGGTCACCCGCAATCGCATCAGCATGGCCTCGGTGCGTTTTCCGCGAAGCGGCGCGATTGTGCGTTTGCACGAGGCATTCTTGTCTGCGCCGGATGATGTGTTGCTGGCGTTGCGCGCGTATTTGCGAACGCGTCGGCGAGCGGACTGGACGACGGTGGCGGCATTTGCGCGCACGATTCGGGCGGACAGGCATCATCCGGTTCGTATCCCGCGATTGGAATCGCAGGGGCAAGTGTATGATCTGGGGGCGATCGCGGACGAAGTTAACCGGGTATTCTTTGCGGGGCGCGTGGTCTGCAAGGTGGGCTGGGGGCGGGAGCGTCCGCGGCGCCGGCGGGCGCGCTGGTGGCGGGGGCGCTCGATACGATACGGATCCTGGGATGCCACGACGCGCACGGTGCGTGTGCATCCGTTGCTAGATGATTCCCGCGTGCCGCGTGAGTTCGTGCGCTACATCATGTTCCACGAAATGCTGCACGCAGTTGTGCCCGGGGAGCGGCGCGGGGGGCGGCTCAATCATCATCCGCGTGAGTTCAGGATGTTGGAGCGACAGTATCCCAACCTGGCTGAGATGAATCGGCTGGCGAAGCGGTTGCTCGATTTGCTGGTGTAAGAGGCACAGCACCTCACGCAGAGGCGCAGAGACCGCGAAGCTGAATGCCTGGCGCCGAATCGGTGAGAGGCCGATTCGGCGTGGGAACTCGTGAAGAGGGCGAGATTGCGACGGTGTACAGGTCCTGCGTCATCCCGTGATCAGGCTGAGGAATTCTGAACGCGTGTTGATGCTGGAGCGGAAGATGCCCAGCATGGCAGAGGTTTTCATGACCGAATTTTGTTTCTCCACACCGCGCATCATCATGCAAAGGTGGCGGGCTTCGATCACAACGCCCACGCCGCGGGCCCCGGTTTGTTCCATCAAGCTGCGTGCAATCTGCTGAGTCAGGTTCTCCTGAATCTGCAGGCGGCGGGCGAAGACATCCACCACGCGCGCGATCTTGGAAAGACCAACAACTTTTCCCTTGGGGATATAGCCGACGTGGCACTTGCCAAAGAAGGGAAGCAGGTGATGTTCGCAGAGGGAATACAGTTCGATGTCCTTCACGATGATCATCTCATCGCTGTCGGTTTCAAACAGGGCGCCATTGATTACTTCGGCGACGTTCTGCTTGTATCCGCGGGTCAGGAACGCGAAGGCATCGGCAGCGCGTTTGGGAGTCCGGGCGAGACCCTCGCGGTCGGGGTTTTCGCCGATGCGCTTGATCAGTTCACGGTAAAGGTCGTCCATGGAATCGCTCCAATCCCCCGAGGTTCGCGGACTGAGAGGATAACCATACACAGAAAGGCGAGGCGCGTCACGTGGGATGGTTTGGCGCGGGAATATCTCCCGCAGAGACGCAGAGATTGCGGAGGAAGGAAAGAGCGGAACTCCGCGGCTCAGGGCAGGTCCTTCGACAAGCTCAGGGTAAATCCGTCATGCCCATCAGGTAGCGGTCGCATTCGCGGGCGGCGCCGCGGCCTTCGTTGATGGCCCAGACGACGAGGGACTGGCCACGGCGGCAGTCGCCAGCGGCGAAGACGCCGGGGATCGACGTGGCGAAGTGGCCGTGATCGGCCTTGTAGTTGCTGCGCGGATCGTAGGCGATTCCCATGGCGTCCGAGACGTAATGTTCCGGACCGAGGAATCCCATGGAAAGCATGATTAGTTGTGCCGGCCAGACGCGTTCACTGCCGGCGACATCCCGCATGTCCCAGCGACCGTTGTTGCGGAACCATTCCACATCCACGGTTCTCACGCCCGCGAGGTTGCCGTGGCCATCGTCGACAAATTCCTTGGTCAGTAGGCAATACACGCGCGGATCCTTGCCGAACTTCGCGGTGACTTCCTCATGTCCGTAATCCACGCGGAAAATTTTGGGCCATTCGGGCCAGGGATTGTCGGGGGCGCGCTGATCGGGTGGGCGGGGAAGCAGTTCAAAGTTCACGAGCGACTTGCAGCCGTGGCGCATGGACGTTCCAATGCAGTCTGTTCCGGTATCGCCGCCGCCGATCACGATTACGTCCTTGTCCTTCGCGGAGATCAGACCGCTGCTGTCGCCGGTTAGCACGCTCTTGGTATTCGCGGTCAAAAATTCCATGGCGAAGTGGACACCCTTGAGCTGGCGTCCGGGAATTGAAAGATCGCGCGGCAGCGTGGCTCCGGTACAGAAAACGACTGCATCGTAATCGCGGCGGAGCTGTTGTGGATCGATGGTACGGCCGACATCGGCATTGGTGACGAATTCCACGCCTTCTTCAATCAAGGTGTCGATGCGCCGCTGCACCGTGGCCTTATCGAGTTTCATGTTTGGAATGCCGTACATCAGCAAGCCGCCGATGCGGTCGGCGCGCTCGTAAACCGTCACCGAGTGGCCGGGCTTGTTCAGTTGTTGGGCGGCCGCCAAACCGGCGGGACCGGATCCGACGATGGCCACCTTCTTGCCGGTGCGCTTGGGAGGCTTGTTGGCCTTGACCCAGCCTTCGGCAAAACCGCGGTCGATGATCGCGTTCTCGATGTTCTTGATCGTGACCGGCGGCGTGGTGATGCCCAGTACGCAGGCGCCTTCGCAGGGGGCGGGACAAACGCGGCCGGTGAATTCCGGAAAGTTATTGGTGCGGTGCAGACGATCAAGCGCGTCATGCCAGCGGCCCTGGTAGACGAGGTCATTCCATTCGGGAATGAGATTGTACACCGGGCAGCCGGTGGCAGACTGGCAGAACGGCACGCCGCAGTCCATGCAGCGCGCACCCTGCTGGCGCAGGTGCTCCTCGGTCGGCGCGGTCAGCACCTCCTTGAAATCCTGGATGCGCTCCAAGGCCGGGCGATAGCGCACGGCCTGCCGCGGGATCTTCATGAATCCGGTTGTGTCACCCACGGATGGCTTCCTCCACAGTCTCGGGTGCAAGCACCGGCGCTTCAACTTCCTCGTCGTATCCCATGCGCTCGCTCAGCACGCGCTTGTAGTCGGTCGGCATGACCTTCACAAACTGGCGCCCCGTCTGCTCCCAGTCTCCCAGGATACGTTCAGCCACGGATGATCCAGTCGAGGCAAGGTGTTCCTCAATAATTCCACGCAACTCAGTCATATCCTTTTCCTCCAATGGATCGAGATCGACGGTCAAGTCATTGCAGTTTTTCGGGAATTGCCCATTCGGATCCCACACGTACGCGATGCCGCCGGACATGCCCGCCGCGAAGTTGCGGCCGGTGGGCCCGAGAATAACGACGCGGCCGCCGGTCATATATTCGCAGCCGTGATCGCCAACGCCTTCGATGCAGGCGGTGGCGCCGGAATTGCGGACGGCGAAACGTTCCGCGCAGCGGCCGCGGAAAAAGGCCTTGCCGTTGATGGCCCCGTAGAGCGCCACATTGCCGATGATGATATTGTCCTCGGCCACAAACTGCGCGGACTTGGGCGGATAGACGATGATCTTGCCGCCGGAAAGGCCTTTGCCCACGTAGTCGTTGGCGTCGCCCTCCAGTTCGATGGTGATGCCGCGCGCAAGAAAGGCACCCAGGCTCTGGCCCGCGGAACCGGTGAATCGCAGGTGGATGGTGTCCTCGTTGAAGCCGTCGCTCTGCCAGGCTTTGGCCACCTCATGCGACAACATCGTGCCGACGGTCCGATGAATATTCTGGATGGGCATTTCGATGCGGATCTTCGTGCCTTCGCGGATGGCGTCCTGGCAGCGCGCGATAAGTTCGTTGTCGAGGGCCTTGTCCAATTCATGCTTCTGCTTCTGGGTGCAGTAGACCTCCACGTCCGGGCGCGGCTTGGCAGCGGGTACGAGGATGGAGGTGATATCAAGTCCATCCCGTTTCCAGTGCTGGATGGCCCGGCGCGGCTCCAGGCAGTCGGTGCGTCCGATCATTTCATCGATGGTACGGAAGCCCAGTTCGGCCATGACCTTGCGGGCGTGCTCGGCGACGAGGAACAGGTAATTGATGACGTGTTCGGGCTTGCCGGCAAACTTCTTGCGCAGTTCGGGGTCCTGGGTGGCCACGCCGACTGGGCAGGTGTTCAAATGGCACTTGCGCATCATGATGCAACCGAGCGTGACGAGCGGCGCCGTGGCGAAGCCCATCTCCTCGGCGCCGAGCAGCGCGGCGATCACCACATCCCGGCCGGTCTTGATGCCGCCATCGGTCTGCAGGCGCACGCGGCTGCGCAGATCATTCATCACGAGCGTCTGATGCGTTTCGGCAATGCCCAGCTCCCACGGCAGGCCCGCGTGCTTGATGCTGGTCAGCGGCGAGGCGCCCGTGCCACCCACGTCGCCGGCAATGACGATGTGATCCGCAAATCCCTTGGTAACGCCGGCGGCGACCGTGCCGACGCCAACTTCGGACACAAGCTTGACGCTGATGCGCGCCTTTGGATTGGCGTTTTTCAGGTCGTAGATGAGCTGCTTGAGATCTTCGATGGAGTAGATGTCATGGTGCGGCGGGGGACTGATCAGGCCGACGCCCGGTGTTGAATGGCGAATTCGCGCGATGAAACTATCCACCTTGTGGCCGGGTAATTCGCCGCCTTCGCCGGGCTTGGCGCCCTGCGAAATCTTGATCTGCAATTCGTCGGCATTGGCCAGGTACCAGATGGTGACGCCGAAGCGGCCTGAGGCAACCTGCTTGATCGCGGAACGACGTGAGTCGCCATTCGGAAGCGGCTTGAAACGTTCCGGATCCTCACCGCCCTCGCCGGTGTTCGATTTGCCGCCGATGCGGTTCATGGCGATGGCCAGCGTTTCGTGAGCCTCGGCAGAAATTGAACCGAAGCTCATGGCACCCGTGCAGAAACGCCGGACGATTTCCTTGGCGGGTTCGACTTCAGCAATGGGAATCGGACCTGAGGGGAGAGGTTTGAGTTCGAGCAGGCCGCGCAGCGCGCAGTGCTCGCGAGCGTCGGTATCGCACAAGCGCGCGAATTGATCGTAGCCGGCCTGGCTGTTGGTGCGCGCTGCATTCTGTATGGCGGCGATCACCTCGGGACGCCAGGCATGGCGTTCACCGCCGGCGCGCCAGTGGAACTGGCCATCGGTCATCAACAACGGAATGCGCGTGCGTTCGCGCGACGGGAATCCTTCGTCATGGCGGCGCAGGGCTTCCTCGGCCAGCGTGTCGAAGTCCACCCCCTGAATGCGGCTGGCCGTGCCCACGAAACAGCGCTCGATGATGTCCTGGCCAAGCCCAAGGGCTTCGAAGATTTGCGCGCCTTTGTAGGACTGCAGGGTGGAGATGCCCATCTTGGCCATGACCTTCAGCATCCCCTTTTCAACGCCACGGCGGTAGGCGTCGACAATCTTGTCGTCATCGTCGAAGGCGCCGTCCAGGCGTCCATCGAGGCGTGCCTGCCAGAGCACTTCGTAGGCGAGGTAGGGGTTGATCGCATCGGCGCCGTAGCCGATCAGGAGGCAATGATGATGCACTTCACGCGCTTCGCCGGTTTCCACGATGATTCCGATGCGTGTGCGTTCGGTGCGGCGCACGAGGTGATGGTGGATGGCGCCGACGGCCACGAGCGAACTGAGCGGGACGCGATCCCGTCCGACTTTGCGATCGGAAAGCACGAGCAGGCTGCAACCTTCATAGATGCCTTCGGAAGCTTCCACGCAAATACGATCGAGGGCGTCCTTGATGGCCTGGCCCTTGCGCGCTTCGGCGGCACGGCGCGGATAAGTGATATCGATGGTCTTCGCGCGCCAGCTGCCGCGGTTCAATTTCTGCACGGCCACGAGCCAGTCGTTGCGCAGGATGGGATGCGGCACGAGCATGCGCTGGCAGTCGGTGGGCTGGGTGTCCAGCAGGTTGCCTTCGGGACCGATGTAGCCCTGCAGCGACATGATCGTTTCCTCGCGGATCGAATCGATTGCGGGATTGGTGACCTGCGCGAAGAGCTGGCGGAAATAATCGTAAAGCATGCGCGGCTCGTTGGAGAGACAGGCGAGCGCGGCGTCATTGCCCATCGAGCCGACGGGGTCCTTCTTGCCCAGGACGAGGGGCACCAGCATGAAGGCGAGTGTCTCGGTCGTGTAACCAAAGGCCTGCATGCGTGGCAGCAGGGTGACGGGATCGAAGCCCGGGAGCTTGGCGCGGGTCTTCAATTCTTCGATTGAAATCAATTGCTTCTTGAGCCATTGCCCGTAGGGGCGTTTGGTCACGGTGGTATGCTTCAATTCCTCATCGGGTACGATGCGGCCCTCTTCAAAATTGACGAGGAACATGCGGCCTGGCTGAAGCCGCCCCTTTTGGACGATCCGTTCAGGCGGGGTGTCGAGAACGCCAACTTCACTGGACATGATCACGAAGTCGTCATCCGTCACGTAGTAGCGGCTCGGGCGCAGGCCGTTGCGATCGAGGCAGGCGCCGACGGTGCGTCCATCGGTAAATACGATTGAGGCGGGACCATCCCAGGCTTCCTGCTTGCAGGCATGGAAGGCGTAGAAGGCGCGCTTGGCCGGGTCCATGGTTTCGTGATTTTCCCAGGGCTCGGGGATCATCATCATGGCGGCTTCGGGCAGGGTGCGGCCGCTGTGCAGCAGCAATTCGAGGCAGTTGTCGAAGGTGCCGGAATCGGAGAGATCGGGTTCGACGATCGGGAAAAGTTTCTGGAGATCTTTTCCAAAAAGCGGGCTGGCCATCATGCCTTCGCGGGCGTGCAGCCAGTTGATGTTGCCGCGCAGCGTGTTGATTTCGCCGTTGTGGCACATGAAGCGGAAAGGTTGGGCGCGATCCCATGAGGGGAACGTGTTGGTGCTGAAGCGCGAGTGCACCATGCCGAGGTGGCTGACGTAGTCGGGGTCGCGCAGATCGGCAAAGTATTCGGGGATCTGGCCGCTGGTGAGCTGTCCCTTATAGATGATGTTCTTGGTGGAGAGGCTGCACACGTAGAAGTATTCGGGGAAGCGCAAGCCGCCGGCGGGACTGCGCAGGTGGTTGGTCGCCTGTTTGCGAATCAAATAGAGTTGGCGTTCGAGAGCCTCGGCATCGAGACCTTCGGCGGCGCCGATGAAGAGCATTTCCATCCAGGGCTCGAGCTTTTGCGCCGTCGGGCCGATCATGGAATTATCCTGCGGCACCTTGCGCCAGCCGATCAGCTGCTGGCCTTCCTGCGCGATCAGCGTGGCAATGGTTTGCTTGCAGAGGTTGCGGTCGATTTCATCCTGCGGCAGGAAAACGATGCCGGCACCGTAGCGGCCGGGCTCGGGGAGGGTCAGCCCGGCGTCGCGCTGGGCGACCTTGGCGAGGAAGGCGTGGGGGAGGGCGGTCAGGATGCCCGCGCCATCGCCGGTGTTTGGCTCGCAGCCGCAGGCACCGCGATGATCCATGCGCTGCAACATCTTCAAGGCGTTTTGGACGACGGCGTGACTGGCCACGCCGCGGATCTGGGCGATGAAACCCACGCCGCAGGAATCCTTTTCATTGGCAGGATCATAGAGACCGTGGGCACGTGGCCGGCCATTTTTAAAAACTGGCTGCATGTCGGGTGTATTACTCATCGTCCCGCTCCCGTGGCGACCGTTCGCCGCTTGCGTGATGGCGCATCACCATTCAGATGGAGTTCCTGCAAGACCTTTGCAAAGCGGCCGGCGGCGACGCCGAGGTTATGGCGGCGGTGAATGATGCCGAGCGGGCGCGTGAACCGGCAGCCGGCGAGGGGGATCGCGACGAGGGCGCCCGATTCAAGTTCGGGGCGCAGGGTGGGAAAGGGGAGCAGGGCCACGCCGGCTTCCTCGGTGATGGCGCGTTTGATTGTCTCGATGTTGTCGAACTCCAGGACCACGTTCACGTCGACATCGTGTTCGCGCAGGAAGCGGTCAACTTCGCGGCGGAACACGAGGCCGCGGTCGAAGGCGATGAAGTTGCAGCCGCGCAGTCGCGCGGGGGGTGCGCTGGGGAGGGCCGCCAGCGGATGCGTGGGCTTGCATACGAGGACGATCTCTTCCTGTCGCCAGGGGAGCGCCTCCAGTTCGCGCGTGCGCTTGGGGAACGAGATGATGCCGAGATCAGCGGTGCCATTCAGGACGCGTTCACAAACCTTGTCGGGGTGCAGATAATCGATGTGCACCTGCGCGTGGGGTTGGGCCTGGGAAAACGCCGAGACGTATTCGTGCATGTCGCGCAAGCCGACCGAGTAGATGGCGGCGACCTGAACGGTCACGGGCATGTCGGCGGGGGCGCCGCGGATGATTTCTTCGAGCGCGTGGTAGCGACTGACGATGTCCTGGCAGCCGTCGGCGAAGATGCGGCCCTGATCGGTGAAGCGCAGGGGGCGCACGGAACGATCGATCAATTGTACGCCGAGGCGCTTTTCGAGTTGCGACACAATCTGGCTGACGGCGGACTGCGTGATCTGGTTCGCGCCGGCAGCCTGGGAAAAGCTGCGATAGCGGGCCACATCGCAAAGCACCTTCAGGGACTCCATTTGCATGGTCTTGACGGTATCTGGAAATCTAATTTCGCGTCAATCGTTAAATTATATACGCTAATAGTGAGAAGGTAGCATATTTGTAGGGAAAAGCGGTGTCGGAGATGGGAAAAACGCGAATGGGTGCGAATGGGAGAAGGGATTAGGTTTTGCTAGGCAGACCGGCTCGCGGGACCCCAGCACCAGAGCATCGCTCGGTGCGGGGCAGGACGCTCGCCTTCCTAAAGAAAGGGCGGGACTGGAATTGGGTGAGGGGTTGTGGCAGAGTCGACACAACGTTTATGGCTTCGGCACCCAAACACATTGCGGTTATTGGCGGCGGGATCAGCGGTCTGGCGGCGGCGTTGCATGTGCGCGAGCTGCGGCCTGACACGATTGTGAGGCTGTTCGAAACGCAGGGGCGATTGGGTGGCGTTTTGGATACGGTGGCGAGCGATGGCTGCCTGTTTGAGGCGAGCGCGGATGGATTTATCACCAACGTGCCGTGGGGGATTGAGTTCTGCCAGCGCATGGGACTGGCGGATGAAATCATCACCACCGATGAATCGCGGCGCAAGGCGATGGTGGTATGTCGCGGTCGCCTGCAGCCGGTTCCAGAAGGCTTTATCATCATGGCGCCCCATAAGCTTCGTCCGGTGCTGACCTCGCCGATTTTGTCGGTGATGGGGCGAATCCGGCTGGCGTGGGAATACCGCATCAAGCCCCGGACGGATGCGTCGGATGAAAGTGTCGGGGGGTTTGCGACGCGGCGGCTGGGGCGTGAAGCGTACGAGAGACTGGTGCAGCCGCTGATTGGCGGAATTTATACGGCCGACCCGATGCGCTTGAGCCTGGCCGCCACGGTCCCGCAATTTGCCAAGATGGAGCGCGAGCACGGAGGACTGATTCGGGGTGCCAGAACGGGCAAGAATAACGGCTCCAGGCAGGAAAACTCCGGAGCGCGGTACAGCATGTTCGCGAGCCTCAAGCGCGGCATGGGCAGTCTCGTGGAAGCGGCACAACGGCGGCTGCCGGCAGATACGTTGCGACTGAATACGCGCGTGACGAAACTGGAACGTGTGGGCGAACGCGGCCCCTGGCGTTTATTCGCGGGGCGCGGGGGACCGGGAGAATTGTTTGACGGCGTGATCGTCGCCACCCCGGCGCCGGCGACGGTACCTTTGCTCAACACGGTGCATCCGAAGCTGGCGCGTTCGCTGGCTGAGATCGAGTATGCCGGGGCGGCGGTGGTGTCGGTGTGTTATCGGCGCGAGCAAATTCAAAATCCACTCGACGCATTCGGGTTTGTTTCCCCCTTTATCGAGAAGCGCTCGATTCTGGCGGGAAGTTTTCTCAGCCAGAAATACGAGGGACGCGCGCCAGCCGGGATCGTGTTGATCCGGGCGTTTGTGGGCGGCACTTCGCATCCGGAATTGGTGACGCGGTCAGAAACCGAACTGCGCGTGATTGTGCACGGTGAGCTGTCGGAGTTGTTGGGCATCAAGGGCGAACCGGTCGCGTATCACGTGTCGCGCTGGGAGCGCAGGATGCCGCAGTACCACGTGGGCCATTTGGAGCGCGTGAACGAAATTGAAAAGGCGGCGGCCACGCTGCCGCTTTTTGCCCTGGCGGGAAATGCATATCGCGGCGTGGGCATTCCAGCCTGCATTCACAGCGGTGATCTGGCGGCGGAGCGGGTGCTGGCGGGGGGATGAGGGCAAAAAGGATCCGCGCGACGCATCCGCTTTCGTCCCCATGCGGGACTACGGCGGGACATGGTCGCGCGGCTACAAGACAGAATCGACGGCCTTGGCGTTTACTTTTTCTTAACCGCAGGCGCAGCGAGGCGGGCGAAAGGGGGGAGGTCGCCTACGAGGGGGCGGGCGTAGTTCAGGAAGGCCGGGGTTACGTTGTTGCCGGAGGCGTTGATGAAACCGGCGGGCATGTGACGCGTCTTGGCGGCCACGGCTTCCAGCGGGACCAGTGCATATTCAACTGCGTAATCGCCGACCCGCCGAATGCTGACAGATCCATTCAACTGTGCGTCAGCGGCAAACTGCACGGCCTTCGCACCGACCTCGCGCGCTTCCACCGCATCACTCGTGGACACGCAACCGAGGAATGAGCGTTGCAGATAGCCGAGGGTATCACTGCGCACGCGCTTGATGTCGGTCTTGGCCTTGATCAAATCCGCGAGCAGGTCGCCGAGCGCGCCCGTGCCGGAGAGCTGCACATTGCCGTGCGCGTCCTTTTCCACCGGCTTGCCTTTTGTCAGCGTCAGGATGACGGGTTTGCCATCCTTGCCCGAAATGCCTTCGGACACGGCGATCACGCAGCGCCCGTGTTTTGCATAGACTTTCTGCACGTCGGCGAGAAAGCGCTTGGGATCGAAGGTGCGTTCCGGAAGGTAGATCAGGTGCGGGCCATCGTCCGGATATTGGCGGGCGAGCGCGGCGGCGGCGGTGAGGAAGCCGGCGTGGCGGCCCATGACGACGCCGATGTAGACGCCGGGCAGGGCGCGGTTGTCCAGGTTCACGCCGGCGAAAGCCTGGGCCACGAATTTGGCGGCGGAACCGAAGCCGGGGCAGTGGTCGGTTTCCATCAAATCGTTGTCGATCGTCTTGGGAACATGCACGGCGCGCAGATCGTAACCGGCGGTTTTGGCGTATTCGCTGACGAGACGGCAGGTGTCGGAACTGTCATTCCCGCCGATGTAGAAAAAGTAGCGGACGCCATACTTCTGGATGACGGTGAGCAAGTTCTTGCAGTACTCGGGCGTGGGTTTGTCGCGGGTGGAGCCGAGGGCGGAGGCGGGCGAATCGGCGACTTGCTCCAGATTGCGCGCGGTGGTTTGGGTCAGGTCGTAGAAATCCTCTTTCACGACGCCGCGGATACCGTGACGCGCGCCGTAGATCTTGGTGATCTGGGGATAGAGGCGCGATTCGGTGACGACGCCGACCAGACTCTGGTTGATGACGGCGGTGGGGCCTCCGCCCTGGGCGACGAGTGCAATTCCTTGAAGCTTGGACATACGCGATTCCTTTCGTTGCGCACGGCAAATCCGAAGGGGCGACAATAGAGGGCGTGGCGGAATTGCGTCAATGAGATTAGACGGTTGGCCAAGGAATCGGATTCACCACGGAGTCACGGAGACACTGAGCAGAAAAGGCTCACCGAGGCTACGGAGTTTGGGGCATTCGTGGAACCTGCTTTGTTTTGTTTGACGCGGGGGGCGGTTGCGAAGACAGTTGTAGGTTCATGAAAGCGCGCAGTTACGTCATTGGCGGGGTGGTGGTGCTGTTGCTGGCCGGCGGCTTTGCGTGGAACCGGCATCGCGACGCGAGCGCCAGCCCGACCTACATCACGGCGCCGGTTGGGCGCGGCGAAATTGTGGAGCACGTGCACGCCACCGGGGTGATTCGTCCACTGCGGCTGGTCGAGGTGGGTACGCAAGTGACGGGGCCGGTGAACAAACTTTTTGCGGATTTCAACGATACCGTGAAAGCGGGACAAATCGTGGCGCAGATTGATCCGGCCACCTACGAGGCGGAGGTTGCGCAGGACCAGGCGTCGGTGGTGCAGAGTGAAGCGAGCGTCGAGGCCGCCAAGGCGCGATTGAATCAAGCCGAGCAGCAACTCAAACGATCCCAGGAACTGGCGGATCGCAAACTGATTCCGCTATCGGAACTCGATGCCTCCGTGGCGGACCGCAATGTCCTGGCCGCGCAACTGCGCGTATCCGAAGCGGCGCTGGAGCAGAGCCGCGCGCAGTTGCAGCAATCCCAGACGAGCCTGGCATACACGACGATTCGCTCGCCCGTCGATGGCGTTGTGATTGAGCGCAAGGTGGATGAGGGGCAGACGGTGGTGGCGAGCATGTCCGCCCAGACGATTTTCGTGGTGGCCGCCGATCTCCAAACGGTGCAGGTGGAGGCCAACATCCCGGAGGCGGATATCGGGCGTGTCAAGGAGGGGCAACCGGTCAGCTTCACGGTGGATGCGTATGAAGATGCGTTCACGGGCGCGGTGTTCCAAGTGCGTCTCGCGGGGACGAGCGTCGAGAATGTGGTGACGTATCCGGTGATCATTCGCGCCACGAACCACGACGACAAATTGTTGCCCGGGATGACGGCCAATATCGATTGTGAGGTGGCCCGGCGGGAGAAGGTTTTGAAGGTGCCAAACGCGGCGCTGCGATTCCAACCGGAGCGCCCGATGCGCGAGAAACTGAGTGACGGCAACAGTGCGCCAATGGAAATTGAACGCGAACCGATGATTGCGCTGGGGCCACGTGTGTGGGTCCTGGATGAAGATGGCGGCAAGCCTACGCCGATCAATGTGACGATCGGGATCAGCGACGGCAAGACCACGGAGATCACCGGAACCAATTCGCTCCAGGAGGGGCAGGACGTGATCACCGGATTTGCGCCGGGATCGAAGCGGCCCGATGAAAAGGTCAACCCCTTCGCACCGAACATGCCTTCGCGCAACATGCGCCGCGGATTGCGGTGAGATCCGGAAAATTCGAAATCCGAAATCCGAAAATAATCGAAAAATCCGAATATGGAAACATGGCGGTGCAATGAGAAACAGGGTTTAGGCTGCTGACTGTTTCTTCTGCTGTTTGCCTGTTTTGTTCTTCGGAATTGTTTCGGATTTCGGGTTTCGAATTTCGTGCCTTACCCATGCGGTGAGTTTTGTGGTCAAGCCATGTTAATCACGCTTGAAAATGTCCAGAAGACCTATCGCGTGGGCGAGGTGGACATCCGGGCTTTGCAGGAGGTCAGTCTATCCATCGAACGCGGCGACTATCTGGCCATCATGGGGGCTTCGGGCAGTGGCAAGAGTACGCTGCTCAATCTCGTCGGTTGCCTTGATCAACCCACGTCCGGGCGTTATCGGCTGGATGATGTGGAAGTCAGTGGCATGACATGGGGGCAGCTGGCGCAGGTTCGGAACACGCGGATTGGTTTCGTTTTTCAAAGCTTCAATCTGCTGACGCGGCTGACGGCGCTGGAGAATGTGGAACTGCCGTTGATGTATGGTCCGCCGCTGCCGGCGGCGGAGCGGCGGCGGCGGGCGTTGGCGTTGCTGGCGCGGGTGGGTTTGGCGGATCGTGTGCAGCATCGCCCCGTGCAGCTCTCCGGTGGCCAGCAGCAGCGCGTGGCGATTGCGCGCGCGCTGGTGAATAATCCGGCGCTGATTCTGGCGGACGAACCCACCGGCAACCTGGACACCCATTCCGGCGCTGAAATCATGGCGCTGTTTGCGGAACTGAATGCGCAGGGCATGACCATTATTGCGGTGACGCATGCCGCGGAAATTGCGCGCGCCGCGCGCCACGTGATTCACATGCAGGATGGGCGGATCGTATGAAGGGCGCAGCGGAGGGAAGGGGATTTACCACGGAGGCACGGAGACACGGAGCAGGATGGCTGGAATTCGTCAACCGACTCAGTGCCCTTGGTTCGTTCCAATGAACGCGATTTTGCCATTGAGGATTGCGTTGGGGGCGCTGCGCCGGAACAAGATTCGGTCGGCGCTGACGGTGCTGGGGATCATCGTGGGGACGGCGGCGCTGATCGCGGTGATGGCGGTGGGGCAGGGGGCGTCGGTGATGATCCGCGAGCAGATCGAGAGCATGGGAAGCAACATGGTATTGGTATTTCCCGGGAGTATGCGCTCGGGAGGCGCGCGAGCTGCTTCGGCCAGTCACCAGAATTTGAATGCATCGGACGGCGAAGCCATCGCGGCCGAATGCCAGGGCGTGAGCGCCGTATGCCCGGTCATCCGCGGCTGGGTGCAGATTGTTTATCGCAACAGCAACTGGCATCCGAGTTCGCAGGGGGTGACGCCCGCGTACCAGGAGATCCGGCGTTGGCCGATGCTCTCCGGCGAATTTTTCGAGGATGCGGATGTGCGCGGCTCCACGCGCGTGTGCGTGGTAGGCACGACCGTGGTGAAGAATCTGTTCAGCGGATTGGATCCCGTCGGCAAGGTTGTGCGACTGAATAACATGCCGTTCCGGGTGGTCGGGGTACTGGCGTCCAAGGGGACGGCGGCGTGGGGGTACGATCAGGATGACACCATCCTGGTGCCGGTGACGACCATGGCGCGTGTGCTTCAAGGCTCGCCGTTCGACAGTGTGAATCAACTGATGGTCGGCGTGGAAACGCCGGAACAGGTGCCGGATGTGATCATGGACGTTGAAGCGTTGCTGAGGCAGCGGCATCGCGTGCGCACGCCGGACGAGGATGACTTCACGGTGATGGACCTGACCGAAATTACGGAGACGGTGACGTCGGTGTCGCGGCTGATGACGGTGATGTTGTCGGTGATTGCGTCCATCTCGCTGCTGGTGGGCGGCATCGGGATTATGAACATCATGCTGGTGTCGGTGACCGAGCGTACGCGTGAAATTGGGATACGGATGGCGGTGGGGGCGAGTCCGAACAACATCATGCTGCAATTCCTGGTGGAGGCGATTGTCTTGTCCGCGATGGGCGCGTTGGTGGGGGTGGTGCTGGGGGGATTGGCGGCGGGAGTCGTGTCGCGTGTGAATCATTGGCCGGTGCTGGTTTCTGCATCGTCGGTGGGGCTGGCGGTTTTGTTCGCGGGCCTGATCGGCATCTTCTTTGGATGGTATCCCGCGTGGAGAGCGTCGCGGCTGAACCCGATCGAGTGTCTGCGGTATGAGTGAGGAACCGGCGCCGTAGCCGCCTTCGCGAGGGAGCTTCGGCGAGCCAAGAGTGGCGCCGCTCCGGGAAATGCGGCGACAGGTAATTCGACTGGACGGAGTGAATTTGAAAGCTGATTTCACGGGCGGGTGCGCGTGTGGGGCGGTTCGCTATGCGTGTAGCGCGAGGCCGGTTGCGGCGTTCAACTGTCATTGTCGAACGTGCCAGCAAGTGACGGGGACCGGGTATCTGGCAGGCATGCTGGTGCCGGCGAGCGCATTCAGCATTACAATTGGTGAGCCGACGTATTACACGGTGCAGGCGGACAGCGGTGGCGACATCAGTCGTGGATTTTGTGGAACGTGCGGATCCCCGGTCTGCGTGAAATACACCAGCATGCCCAAGTTGATCGGGATTGCCGCGGGGACGCTGGATGATCCATCCCTGTATAAACCCACCATGGATATTTTTACATCGATGGCGCAGCCTTGGGATTGCATGGATCCGGCGCTGGCGAAATTTGCTCGGGATGCGCGGTCGACAAGGAAGTAATGATGGCGCGGATACAGAATAGATTCGTGTGAACAGAGCACGAGCCAGACATCTGCTGATTGGAGAATTCTCGCTGCGGCGATGCGTTCGCTCCTCGTTGCTGATCTATGTTCTTGTGGCGGGGTAAGCGTGGTGGGGTTCGAATGGGATGATTTTTCCGGCGCGGCCATCGAGCTACGAGGACTCGGCGGATATCATTAAGCTCAGGGCGGACGACGGGGTTACGGTATCGGCGATTTACCTCGTCAATCCTGATGCGCGATTCACCATCCTCTACAGTCATGGCAATGCGGAAGATTTGGGGGAACTGCGTCCATATTTGGACGAATACCAACAACGCGGCTATTCGATTCTGGCTTATGATTATCATGGGTACGGCACGAGCGGGGGGCGACCGACGGAGGCCAATGCGTATCGCGATGTCAGGGCGGCTTATGACTTCTTAGTACGGGAAAAAGGAATTCCGGCGGATCGGATCATTGCACATGGTCGATCGGTGGGATCGGGGCCGGCGATCTGGCTGGCGGCGGAGTCACCCGTAGCGGGATTGATTGTTGAAAGTGGTTTTGTTTCTGCATTTCGGGTGCTGACGCACGTGCCCCTATTGCCCTTCGATCGGTTTCCGAATCTGCGGCGGATCGAGCGGGTGAGGTGTCCAACGCTATTCATTCACGGCACGGCGGACACGACGATTCCCATCTGGCACGGCCAGCGGCTTTTCGCGGCGGCGAATGAAGCGAAGTCCTGCAACTGGGTGGAGGGCGCTGATCACAATGATCTGGCTTGGAGCGGGGAGGTCTATTGGACGGGCATCGATCGGTTTGTGGCGTCGTTGAATGGGCGGTGATGTCTGGGGAAACTTTGAACGTTCAACTTTCAACTTCAATTGTGGAAACGACGAGGAGCGAAGAAAAGGCGAAGGATGGCGGAGGGGGAGGGATTCGAACCCCCGGTGGGCTTGCGCCCACTCCTGATTTCAAGTCAGGTGCGATAGACCAACTCTGCCACCCCTCCGGAGTGTGGGCTGAGCGCGCATGGTAGCAATTCGCGGCTGTGCGCTGCAACCGCTGACAATCTGGAGTTGTGACCCATTTGAGTTCGCGGGCCGAATGCGCCTCGCGGAGGCGCTACTACAACTTACGGCACCATAGTTCGAGGTTCCAGGCGACGAGCAAGCTCGCGCCTTACACGGATTTGCAAATAAGGCTACGACCTGAAAAGTAGACACCTTGTCACGAAAGCCGGTAATGTCCGCTCATGGAAACTTTATCCCACGACGAATTATGGGCGGCATTGACGCCGGAAGAGCGGGCTGGCGCCTGCACGGCACTTTGGCGGGCGCGTGACGAGGTTACGCAGCAGTCCCGTTCGATCATGCTGGCGACGCTGGCGGCTTCGCTGCGCTTTCGCGAGAAATTTTTAAAGGCGCAGCCGGACGAAAAGAAGACCGAGCTGCTGCTGCACCGTTTGAAGCAGCCGGATTTTCGACGGTTTCACGGAGATCTGCTGCGCGTCTTTCTTTTGGGACTCCACGGCAAGATGATCGAACAGTTCCTTGACGTTCAGGGAATCCCGCACGAGGGCGGCATTCTTACCAGCGAGGACGCGCCCACCGCCAAGTCATTCCGAAAAGGCATTCGGGCAATCCGCGAGTCGTCAGGAGACCGGATGGCGAGTCTTTATCTTGGATTTATTCTGGCCGAGGGCGACGACGGCTATTGGGCTGCGCTTCCGGCAGCAGTTGCGGAGGAAGGGCTGAACATTCGCGAGGCAATTCGGGTGTCGGCGGATCAGAGTGGAAAAGGTTGAGGATGTAGAAGGGAAGGATTTCACGCGGAGATCGCGGAGGCGCAGAGCGGATGAGAGAATGTTCAGGATTCGCGATCGTGCGTGAAATTGCCCGAGGATAAGCAGCTTGCACCGCGTAAAAATACTTTCGTGGAAAGTGCCAGAGGATAATCCGAGCCTGGAGTGGTTGCGGGCGCGGGGATGTGAGGTAGTGGTGGATCCGGCGTTGCCGGGAATCCGGGAAGACGAACTGATTGCGCGGCTCGAGGGCGTGCACGCGGTGGGATGCGGGACGGAGCCGTTTACGCGGCGGGTACTCGACAGCCTGCCTGAGTTGAAAACCATCGCGCGGACAGGCGTCGGGTTTAACAGCATCGACCTGGTGGCGGCGCGGGAGCGCGGGGTGGCGGTGACGATCACGCCGGGGGCGAATCGGCATGCGGTGGCGGATCATGTCTTTGCGTTCATCCTCATGCTGGCGCACCGGCTGCCGGAAAACCAGGCAACGGTCGCGGCAAAAAAATGGACGCGGACGGTGGGGCGCGATGTGTTTGGCGCGACACTGGGGATTATTGGCGTGGGGGCGATCGGGCGGGAAGTGACGCGGCGCGCGGCGGGATTTTCGATGCCGGTGCTGGGATACGACATTGCGCCGGATGCGGCCTTTGCCCACGAGAGCGGTTTGCATTTCGTCGAGTTGGACGAACTGATGCACCGGTCCGACTTCATCACGCTGCACGTTCCCTATTATGCGGGCACGCATCATTTGGTGGGTGCGCGCGAGTTGGCGCTGGTGCGGCCTGCGGCGTATCTGATCAATACCGCGCGGGGTGGGGTGCTGGACGAGGAGGCGCTGTATCAGGCGCTGGTGGAAAAACGGCTGGCGGGCGCGGCGCTGGACGTGGCGGAGAACGAGCCGAATTTTGCGAGTCCGTTGATGGGGCTGGGAAATGTGATCTGGACGCCGCACGTGGCGGGGATCACGCATGAATCGCGGCTGGCGTGCCTGGCGCAGGCGTGTGAGAACATCTGGGCGGTATTGAGTGGCGAAGGGGAGTTTGAGGCGGTTTTGCCGGGGGCGGTGGGGTAGGCAGAATTGGAAACCGCGAATTGGTCGAATGGACGCGCACAGAATTCGGAAAGATTTCACGCAGAGGCGCGGAGAGCGCGGAGAAACTGTTCCTTTACCCAAACGGCTGAGAGGGCGGTTTGGGAAAGGTTGTAGGAATTTGTTTTGGGGATCGATGCGGTGAACACGGCCCGCAGGGCCGTGGCTACAGGCGACGGGACAAAGGAGAGCGATGTCGATTTTATTGGGGAAGATTTCGACGGGGAGTGCGGTTACGCATGTGGAGTGCACGTACTGCGGGAAGCGGCAGAGCGCGGATGAGCTGCATAGTTTGTGCCCGGCCTGCGGGAAGGTGCTTTACTATCGGTACGATATCGATGCGGCGCGGGCGCGGCTGACGCGGGAGGCGCTGGTTGGGCGCGAGGCCACGATGTGGCGCTATCGCGAGATGATGCCGGTGGTGTGGCAGGAGAACATCATCAGCCTTGGCGAGGGCTGGACGCCGTTGCTGGGGGTTCCACGGCTGGGGAACACGTTTGGATTGAAGCAACTGCTGGTGAAGGACGAGAGCCAGAATCCCACGGGAAGTTTCAAGGCGCGCGGACTTTGCGCGGCGGTGTCGAAGGCGCGCGAACTTGGCGCGAAGGCCTTCAGCATTCCCAGCGCAGGCAACGCGGGCGGGGCGCTGGCGGCGTATGCGGCACGGGCGGGGTTGCCGGCGGCGATCATGATGCCGGAGGACGCGCCCCAGATTAACAAGATCGAAGTCGCCATTTCCGGGGCACGCGCGTGGCTGGTGCGGGGATTGATCAACGACGCGGGGCGGATTCTGAAAGCGAATGCCGCGCGCAATGGCTGGTGCGATTTGTCGACACTCAAGGAGCCTTACCGCGTCGAGGGAAAAAAGACGCTGGGCTATGAACTGGCCGAGCAGCTTGGGTGGACGCTACCGGATGTTGTGATCTACCCGACGGGTGGCGGCACGGGATTGGTCGGCATGTGGAAGGCCTTTGCGGAAATGGAAGCGCTGGGGTGGATTGGCGCGAAGCGGCCGCGCATGGTTGTGGCGCAGGCGACGGGCTGCGCGCCGATTGTGCGGGCGTTTGATGAGGGAACGGAATTTGCGAAGCCCTGGGAAGGGGCCAAGACGGGCAGCAGCGGGATCCGCGTACCGGTGGCGGTGGCGGATTATTTGATTTTGCGCGCGGTACGGGAAAGTGGGGGCACGTGCGTGGCGGTGACCGATGACGAAATGGTCACGGCGACGAAGGAGATGACCAGCCAGGAAGGAATTTACCCCGCGCCCGAAGGCGCGGCGACATTGGCAGTGCTGAAGCATTTGATCAAAGACAATTTGGTTTCGCCGGAAGAGCGGGTGGTGCTGTTCAACACGGGGGCGGGGCAGAAATATCCGGAGTTTATGCAGGTTGATTTGCCGGTGGTGCCGGCGGATACGACGACGTTGGATTGAGGATAAGGATTCGGAAGAGTCTCCCGCAGAGGCGCGGAGGGGCAGAGAAAAGGGCGAGGCGGGCGGCTGAGCTCTGCGGGCTCTGCGTCTCTGCGGGAGATCGCCGGTCCTTTCTTAAGGAAAGTATGGCGGAATATAATTTTATCCCGCGGGATGTGAAGGTGGTCGAGACGCGGTATCGACGGATTTGCACGAAGATACCGGTGCCGGAATCGTTGGCGGTTTTTGAATCGCTGCGGCGCAGTGAGCCGCGCTCGATGCTGGGACAGCCGCCGATTCTTTGGCACAAGGCCGAAGGCATCCAGGTGCATGACGCCTGGGGAAACATGTGGCTCGATTGGTCGAGCGGCGTGTTGATCACGAATGTCGGACATGGCCGGAAGGAAATTTGCGACGCTATTCGCGGATTGGTGGATCGGCCGCTGCTGGCCACGTATGTGTTTCCGCACGCGGAACGCGCCGACCTCACGGCGATGTTGCAGGCGCTGGCGCCGTCAAAAGCCGAGTATCGCGTCTTCCTGATGAGCACCGGCTCGGAGGCGACGGAAAATGCGATCAAGCTGGCGCGCACGTATGGCATCGCCAAGGGCGGCACGCGCAAGCACATGATCATCGGCTTCGGCAATGCGTTTCACGGGCGGACCATGGGGGCGCAGCTGGCGGGAGGGTCGGATGCGCAAAAGGCGTGGATCGTGCGCACGGAAGTTGGGTTCATCCACATGCCGTTCCCGGACGGCTATCGAAATCCTGACGTGGATTTTGGGACGTTTCTGGAAGCCTTGCGCACACATGGATTGAGTGGGGCGGATGTGGCGGGGGTCATTTCGGAAAGTTACCAGGGTGGCGGCCCTTACTTTTTTCCAGATGCATATGCGCGCGCGTTGGAGCAGTGGTGCCGGGAGCAGGACGTGGCGCTCATCATGGATGAGGTGCAATCGGGGTTTGGGCGCACCGGAAAGATGTTTGCCTTCGAACACTATGGGATCCAGCCGGATTTGATCTGCTGCGGGAAGGGGATCAGCAGTTCGCTGCCGATCAGCGCGGTGATCGGGCGGGCGGATATCATGGATTTGTATGCGCCGGGGTCGATGACGAGCACGCACTCGGGGAGTCCCTTGCCGGTGGCGGCGGCGATCGCGAATTTGAAGATCCTGCAACGCGAGAAGCTGGTTGCGCAGGCGGCGAGTATGGACGCGCCGTTGCGCGACGGGCTGTTGGCGATCCAGGCGCGTCATCCGGGGCAGATCGGGGCGGTGCTTTCGCGCGGGCTGGTGGCGGGATTGCAGATTGTGAAGCCGGGGACGCAGGAGCCGGACGGGGAGACGGCGCTGGCGATTTGTGAGCGGTGCTTTGAGAAGGGGCTGCTGATGTTTGCGCCGGTGGGCCAGGGCGGGGCGTGCGTCAAGATTGCGCCGCCGCTGATCACGCCGCGAGACGCATTGGAGGAAGGGCTCGCGGTGCTGGGCGAGGCTTGCGGGGACGTGCTCGCGGGATAGGGCCGCGAAATCGGATGCGGTGTGCGTTTGGTGCGAAACTGGCTTACAATTTTGCCCCATCCGCGGCGTTGCTTGGGGCGGCGCGCACGAGGGTGCAGCGCCACCCCGCGCGCCTTGCGGCTAGGGCAAACTTGCAAGCCAGTTTCGCATCCCGCGCCGCCTCGGAGGCGTCACGGGCAGGCCAAACGCACCCCGCGATTGCCATAAGGACCATGGCGGCGGGGCGCCGCCATGGAGTATTTGGCATGCGGAAGGGGAAAGAGGTTGGAAACTTCTTTCACACAACCACGAACCTTTCATGTTTGAAGATCACGCGGGGGGCTTTGAGGTTGCGGAGGCGGGAGGGGGAAAGGTCGAGGGCGCGGAGGGGATTGTTGCGGGAGACTTGCCAGAGGTCGGCGGGTTTCAAGAGGCGCAGGGTTGCCAGGTGATTGAGGCAATCGATCATGGTGGCGGAGGAGCCGGCGAGGCTTTTGGCGGTGGGGTTTTCGACGCGGCCGTTTTCGCGCAAGATCATGATGCGGCCGTCGGTGGCGGGGTAGCGGCCGGCGGGGATGCCGGCGATGGGTGAGGCATCGCTGGTCACGATGATGCGGCGCGCGCTTTTGGCGCGGATGGCGACGGTGATGAAATCCGCGGGGATGTGATGTCCATCGGTGATGAGCATGGCGGAAAGTTTGTCGCAGGCGAGCTGCCACCAGAGTGGATTTTCATGGCGCGGGATGTCGTTGGGGATGCCGTTACCCAAGTGGGTGCATAGCGTGGCACCGGCGTTGACTGCGGCTTCGAGTTCGCGACGGTTTGCCATGTGATGGCCGAGAGAGACCGTAATTCCGCGGCGCACGGCCGCGCGAATCAGGGCGGGAACGCCGGGAGCATTGGGGGCGACGGTGAGCAGGCGGATGGTGTCGCTGCTCCATCGCAACATTTCACGAAATTCGGGAACGCTGGGTTGGCGGACCCATTGGGAGTAGTGCGAACCAACGGCACCCGCGGCGGGGCTGATGTACGGCCCCTCCAGGTGCACGCCCAAGATGTGGCGACCGAATTCGCGGTCGCGCATGGCGGTGGCGATCAGCGGCAAATTGCGGCGATAGACGTCGAGGGGCGAGGTGATGAGGGTGGGGCAGTAGGCCAGGGTACCGCGCGCGATCAGTTCGCGGGTGATGGTGCGGATGTGGGCGGGGGTTAATCCAGGATCGCTGAAGTTGAGTCCGAGGAAGCCGTTGACCTGGAGGTCGACGAATCCGTGGGGTGGCGAGATGGGGCGGAGAGCTTTCGCGCGTGACATAAGCGGAGTGTAACGCGGACGCGGGTTGCCCGTCGACAAGCTCTGGGCAGGCGGGGCAACCCGCCCACGGGGAAAATAGTGACGCATTTTGAATTGTGTGCGTACGGATGCGCCTCACGGAGGCGCTACTACAGCGTTTCGCGTATTGTAGTAGCCACTCTCAAGCTGAGTGGCGCAATCGCGTTGTTTTTGTTCGTCGCGTTTGCGGGGACACTCCTATAAAAGGGATTTGGCCACCCGGGAAATGGGGCGCGGGGTGGCTGAGGTTGTCATACGCACGGTCTTAGAACGGAAACTATGGACACGAATGACGTGATTGCGTTCGAGGGGTTGCGGGTTACGTACCCTACGAAGTTGCGCGGACAGGCGGCTACCGAGGCGGTGAAGGGATTGACGCTTTCGGTGCGGGCGGGGGAAGTGTTTGGATTTCTGGGGCCTAATGGCGCAGGCAAGACCACGTCGATGAATGTGCTGCTGGGATTCATTCCGCCGACGGCGGGTACGGCGCGGCTTTTCGGGGTCGACGTGCGTTCGCCGGTGGCGCGCAAACGGATTGGGTACCTGCCGGAATTGACCTACTACTACAAGTTTCTTTCGGCCGAGGAACTGCTGCGGTTTTATGGACGCATTTTCAAGATTCCGCGCGCCGAGCGCGAGCGGCGGATCGATTCCATATTGAAACTGGTGGGGCTGGAACACGCCCGCGGCCGACTGATCAAGACCTATTCCAAGGGCATGCAACAGCGCGTTGGGCTGGCGCAGGCGTTGATCAACGAGCCGGATCTGTTGATTTTTGATGAGCCCACCAGCGGACTGGATCCGATCGGCAGGATGCAAATTCGCGGCATCATTCAGCAGCTCAAGGATGCGGGCAAGACGGTGTTCTTTTCGTCGCACGAACTTGGCGAGGTGGAGACGGTTTGCGACCGCGTGGCCATTCTGGACCGCGGCGAATTGAAGGCGGAAGGACGGATCGAGGATTTGACGCGCGGGAAGGGGAACTTGGAGGCAGTCTTTCTAGAGGTCATCGGCGCGAGGGAGGCGAAGGCATCATGATCAGTATCTGGGCGGTGGCAACCGTGGCGATGCTGGAGCTGTATCGGCGCAAGGATGTCTATGTGTTGTTCATCCTGACGGTGTTGATCACCCTCGTGGCGGGGTCGGCCAGTTTCTTCGGCGATCCCCACATTGTGCGCTACGTGAAGGAAGTCGCGCTGCTGCTGATCTGGATTTGCACGCTGGCCGTGACCATCACCATGGGCGCGCGGCACATTCCGATGGAGCGGGAGCAGCGCACGATATTTCCGCTGCTGGCCAAGCCGATCACGCGTTCGCAGGTGATCCTGGGAAAGTTTTTGGGATGCTGGCTGGCCTGCCTGCTGGCGCTGGTGCTCTTCTATGCATTTTTCGGGGCGATTTGTTTTTTCAGGGAGACCGAATGGCATTTCATGAATTACGTGCAAGCCATGCTTTTGCATTCAGCCGCGCTGGCCGTGATCCTGGCCATGACGCTTTTTGGATCCATTGTGGCCGCGGCACCATCGTCCAACACCACGATCACCCTGATTGTCTGCAGCGGGATTTTGCTGATTGGGCGGCACCTGCACAAACTGGCATTGCGGATGGATGAGCCGCAGCAGACGGTTTTGACGGTGCTTTATTATGTGATTCCGCACCTCGAACTCTTTGATGTGCGCGACTTGATCATTCACAACTGGCCGCTGATTCCGTGGCACATCTGTGCGGTGGCGGCCCTGTATGGCGCGGCGTACACGGCGTTCTTCCTGGCGCTGGCGTGCTGGCGCTTCCAGCGCAAGTCGGTATTCATATGAGCGGAAAGATTGCGGTGGCCTGCCTGGTCGTCGCGTTTTGCGCGGTGACGAAGATCGAACCCTGGTTTCAGTCGTGGACGGGCTACGCATCGCGTCAGGGCAACATCCTGCAGTGCCTGTTGGGAGACAGCCGGCGCATGCTTTCCAACCAGATGTTCGTCGAGGCCGACGTCTACTTTCACTCCGGATTTTATCCAAGCATGTTCGATGAAGCGGCGTCGTTCCGCACCACCCACGTCGCGACGGATTCCGGCGCCGAGGAAGGGCACAACGAAGGCGATGAGACCACTTTCCTCGGAGACTCGCGGGATTGGATCGAGACATTGGGCCGCAATTTTTTCCCGTCGTCGCACACGCATCTGGATGTGGGGGGCGCGGAGGAAAAGCATGTCGGGCAGGAGCGCGAGATCCTGCCGTGGCTGCGCGCGTCGGTGGCGATGGATCCACAGCGGGTGGAGAGTTACGTGGTGGCATCCTTCTGGCTACGCGAGCGCCTGAACGCGGTGGATGAAGCCGAGCAGTTCCTGCGTGAGGGCTTGATGGTGAACCCGGACAGCTATGAACTTTTGTATGAGCTGGGGCGATCTGCCTGGGAGAGCCGGCACAATGCGGAGCGCGCGCGGCATTTGTGGCTGACGGCGATCAGGCGGTGGCACAGCACGCAGGACCGGGCGGCCGAGCCGGACGTGTTCATGTTGCGCAGCATCTATGCGGACCTGGCGCACATGGAGGAGACGGAGGGGAACCTGGAGCAGGCGCGGGATTGTTTTGCGAAGGCGGTGGAGGCGGGCGGGCAGGATTTGTATGCGAAGAGCCTGGAGCGGGTGGAGGAGCGGTTGCGGGAGGAGGCGGACGGGGCTGCGCCGCCGTTGCCTTGAGGCTTTGGAGCCTGTGCGCGGGCAGCGGAAGCGGTGTGCGTTTGGTGCGAATTTAGAACGGCATCTTCGCCCCACCCGGGCGCCTTTCCGAGGCAGCGCATATGCGGGTATAGCGCTGCCTCGGAAAAACACCCGCTTGGGGCAAAGCTGCCATTCTAAATTCGCATCCCGTCCGCCGCGGCGGACGGGCAACCCCTCGGGTCCGTTGGACCACTACGGGTCTAAAAGACAAACGCACACCGCGCTGCCAATCGGACCATAGCCGCGGGGCGCGGCTATGGAGTTGTTCGGGCGGGGGGAGGGAAGGATCGGAGTTGGGTTGAGCTGGGACCCGTTGCTTGGAATGCCCGTGCGCGGAGCGCTCGGGCCACCTGGGAATCGGAAAGGAAATCCCTTCTGTGCTTGGGCGACCAAACGCGTGTTGCGCTTGGAGTTGGGCGCGCATGCGGAAACTTTCAACGTCCGACTTTCAACTTCCAATGTCGGAAACGCGGATTTGATTCGTTGGAGGACGGTGAGTTGGGACGGCGCCGGAGCCGCCTTGGCGCGGAAGCTTCGGCGCGCCAAGAGCGGCGCCGCTCCGGGAAGCAGAATCGATTCGTGCTTCATCGTGAGTGAGCAGGATACCCCCATTGCGTTCGGGATGACTTGCCGGGCGCCGTTACCGGTGGGGCGCCGGGGCAGCGAAGTTTAGAATTCCACGTCCAGGCGGTAGAAGCGGAGGGGCAGGTTGTTGGAGTCGGTGACTGTTATCAGGTTGGTGCCGGCGAGGCCTTCGAACAGGTTGGTCCACTCGACTAGGGCTGTGAGGGTGGTGGCGGCGCCGACGCGGTAGGTGCGGCCGGACACGGCCGTGAAGGCGAGTTGGCGCGCGCCGCCGGCGAGGGCGGCGATGTTCTCAACGTGGAAGAATGACAGGGCATTGGTGGGGTCGGTGCCGGCCGTGTATTCGGAATAGTTGTCAGAGTCGTCGAAGTCCGAATCGTCGGTGGCGTTGGTGAGCATGCCGAAGTAGGCGATTTCCCACGCATCCGGAATGTTGTTGGTGTTGGTATCGGTATTGCTATTGGTGTTGGTGCCGGCGAAGGCGGTCCAAGTCAGCGTATCGATGACGAATTGGCTGGCGCCGGTGCCGTTGATGCGCAGGACGACGTTGCCGCCGACGTTGACGCCGGGCAGGTTAAGGGTTTCCGGCGTGGTGTTGTTGGCGTCCGGAACTGAGCCAACGATGATCCCGTTGACCAGCAGGTCGAAGGAACGGGTGCCGGTACCCGTGAAGTACTTGCGGTACTTGATGGAAATGTCGCCGACACCGCCCGGAATTGGAACGGAATACAATTCACGCGGGTTGCGCGTGGAATCGCCGAAGCCACAGGACGGTCCATCGATCTCATAGGTGGCATCGGGTTTGCGCGCGCCGCTGTAGGTCCAGAGAATCCCACCATCGCCAGCGTAGCTTCCGCTGCTGTAGGTGCTCGTGCTCGCCGTCAGATTGGTGAAGGTTTCCGTGCCGCCACCGTCACCGGAGGGTGGGGGACTGACGGTGATGGTGATGGTCTCCGAGTCGATGCCATCGACGTCGGCGGCGAAGAAGGTGCTGGTATAGACGCCGACGGGCGCGGCGTTCAGCCATTTAAAGGTCCCGATCTCGTTGGTGGAACTGAATGAAGCTCCGGGTGGCAGATTGCTGACGGACAAGGTGACGGGGTTGTTGTCCGTGGGTATGGCGGTCACGCTGAACTGCAGCGTGTTGCTGACGACAGTTGATTTGTTACCGATGGGATCGAGGGTGGGCGGCGTCGTGGCGGTGCCACCGCAGTCCATGACGTGGGCGCCGAGACCGTTATAGGTGTCGACGGCGAAGGTGTCCCACTGGGTCACGGGATCGAAGGTGTCGCCGGTATCGGAGTCACCCGTGGTGATCGAAGCTTTGCGCCGCAGCGTGTGGTCCATGGTCGTGTTGGTGCCTGTGCCCCAACCGGTTCCCGGATCGCTGCCGACGACGCCAATCGAATCGACGACCGTGCCGCCTGCGCCGCCCCGTCGCAGCACGACCGCGTCATCGCCGTTGTAAGAAACGGCGCCATTCGTCTGTGAAGCGAAGGCGAGCAGCGACGTAGATGCATTGGGGTGCACGATCACATGGGTCGCGCCGGCGGGTAAGATTCCGGTAAGCGCCACGGTGGACGCGCCGGGAGTCAGGCTGCCGTTGAAATAGACCTGGATGAGGTAGTTGCTGGCGGCGAGATCGATGGGTGCAAATGTTCCGTTGAAGAGTTCCAGCGCCTTGTTGTTACCGTTGCCTTCGACGTATTCCGAGAAGATCAGGCCACAACCGGGCCTTTCCGTGACGGTAATGGCGATCGTTTCGCTGTTCGTGCCGTTGCGATCGACGGCTGAGAAAACGGTGCTGTAGGTGCCGGTGGTCACGGGTGTGCCGCTGAACGAACCCACGACTGTGGCGATACCGGAGGTGGTGGGGAAGGTGGCCCATGGGGGCAGGTTGGCGGCGGAGAGGGTGATGAGATCGCCGTCGGACGCATCCGAAGCGCTGACCACGAAGTTGAGGGGGACGTTGGTGATGGTGGTCTTGTTGCCGATCGGGTTCAGGACCGGCGGCTGGTTGGTGGCGCCGAGCGTGGCGTTATAGACAATCAGCGCAAAATCCTGATCCAGCCCAGTGCCGCTGTTGGGCACGCCGTCCGAGTTGATGCTGCCGGCGGAGACGGTTGCCGTGAGTGTGCCGGCGGTGCCAGCGGGAAGGAAGACGCTTTCGACATTGTTGCGGGCGTCGGCAGAGCCGCCGGCGATTGAGAGCGCGCCGCTGAATACGTTGCCTTTGTAGGTTGTGCCGCCGACGGTGACGGCGAGGTTCAGGTTGTTCTTGTAGGCGTTGCCGGTGGTGGACCCGGGGGCGTCGGTCCAGCCGAGGGTCACGCGCACGGGCAGGCCGGTGTTGCTGATGGTGGTTGCGAAGGTACGCGATTGTCCCGAGGCGGTGAAGGTATCGTTCGTAAGCTGGTCCCGCAGGACGCGCGGCGTTCCGTCGAAGGCATTGCCCAGGTGCATGCCGCCGAATCCCTGGTGGTTGGACCACAGGTTGTCGTTGGCGGAGGTGCCGGTCATGTAGCGCGCGGAATTCATGAGGTAGGCTTTGACCATGGCGGGGCTGGGCAGGGGCCAACCCTGATTGATGAAATATTGGAGGACTAGCGCGCAGCCGCCGGCGACGGCGGGCGTGGAGTGGCTGGTGCCGGACGAGGTGGTGAAGAACTGCTGGCCGAGCGGGAAAAAATTGTTGGCGGAGCCTGCGGTGCCGCCACCGGGCAGGCCGCAGACGCCGGTGCCCGCAAAACACGGGAGATCGTTGCCGGTACCGGTTGGTGAGGGCGGGGGGCTGGACTGCGGCGCGCCGCCGGTGACGTGGGTGCCGGGAGCGACGATGTCGGGCTTACGGCGCGAGTCGGAGCAGGGGCCACGGCTCGAAAAGCTGGCGATGTCGGCGGCGCTGTTGGCCTCGGCATCGGGGGTGGTACAGCCATCGTTGCCGCTGGCATCATTGCCGCCGGCGGGAATGTTGTGAGGGTGCACATTTTCGGCGGCACCGACGGTGATGACATTCTTGGCGGTTCCGGGGGAGCCGACGGTGGAGAGGCTGGGCCCGGCATTGCCGGCGGCAAAGACGATCGTCATTGGCTGATTGCCGGCGACGGGGACGGAAGAGCCGCTGGGCTGGGCGTCGCGGACGAGGGCGTCGTAGGCCTGGGCGTCGATATCGTAATCGCCGGCGGTGTCGGCGCCCCAGCTGTCGGAGCTGATGCGCGCGCCATCGCGGTAGGCGCGCGAGATGAGGTTTTCGTAGTCGGGATCGGTGAAATTGTTGGGATCAAAAATTACGGAGCTGCCGACGCGCACGAAGGGGCAGACGCCGAGGCCATAGTTGTAGCCGGAGGAATCTTCATGGGGGAAACCGGTGCGGTCGTTATATCCGCTGATGATGTGCGAGTTGATGTTGCCGTGACCGTCGCAGCCTTGGATCGTGCTGCCACCATTGCCTGAACCTTCGAGGCGGGCGTAGACGACGCGGCTGGCGAGGCCGGTGTCGCCGGCGTAATGCAGTCCAAAGTGGTTGGGCGAGGTGGTGCCGTTATCGATGCCGCTGTCGGTGACGTCCACGACGATCCCTGAATTGGTGAACTGGGACTGGGTGAAGCCTTTGGAGGAAAGCCAGGCGAGGTAGCCGGGGCCATTCGGGAGATTCCCGATGAGATTGCCGGCGACGATTTGATCCTGACGTTCGTCGAATTTGCGCGGTTCCTTATAGAGGTTGATCGAAATGACGTCGGGTTGGTTGGCCAGCATGGGCACGGCCTCGGGCGGGAGCGGCACGACCACGTTCAGGTAATCCAGCATGTGGGTCTGGCGGCGGATGGGGCCGGTGGCGAGCGCGGTAATCAATTGGAGGGTCGCGGCATTCGCGTCGGGGTCGTCGACCATTTGGATGGCGAAGGAGTCGGAGGGGGAGGCGGACGCGGCAGCGGGTTGACCCTTCGACAAGCTCAGGGCAGGCGGGGCGGTGATGGCGGCTTGGGCGCGGGGTTGAATTTTGTCGGAGTCGAGGTAGGCGCCTTGCCAGCGGACGTGGGGTGTGGCGGCGAAGGCTTGCATACGGCTGAGGGCGGGCGTCGCGCCGTAGACGAGGTAGGCATTTTCGGGGATGTAGGTGACGATGCGCACGCCGGTGGCGGTGAGGGCGTCGATCCACTCGGGCTGGATGGGGCCGTCAAATTGGATGAGTTGCAGATGGGGGGCGGAGGTGATGGCGGCCAGGGCACGGGTTGCGGTGGTCGCGGCGCCGGCGGGACTGGTGTCGATATCGCCTGTGTTTAGATGGATGCGGGTGTCGTCCTCGGCGGCGGGGAGGAAGGGAGCGGTGGCGCTCAACAGGGCAAACGCGACAACAAGGACGTGGGGCAATAGCTTCATAAGCGCTTCACTTTCGGCGACTGTTCACAACCGCCGGCGATATAGCGCAGCGGATAGTTATTATCAGGAAGGGAGGGGAAACTTTCAACGTTCAACTCTCAACGTTCAGATACGAAAAGTCGGTAGGAAACCGAAGGGTTTCGACTGTTTTCAGTCTGAATTTCCTAACCTGAAAGTTGAGAGTTCAAAGTTGGACGTTTCCTTAGTCCTGATTGACGAGGGGGTGGGGGTGCGGTAGGGTAACGGCTCATTTTTTCACGGGGAATTGGCCCGTGGTGGTCCGCTGGGTTCGTACGAGAGGAGACGATTATGGCTATCAAGGTTGGCATCAATGGTTTCGGACGTATCGGGCGGCTGGTTTACCGGGCGTCGCTGAACAATCCCCAGATCGAGGTCGTGGGGATCAACGATCCGTTCATCGATCCTGCTTATATGGTGTACATGCTCAAGTATGACACTGTGCATGGTCGTTTCAAGGGAACGGCCGAAGCGAAGGATGGCAAGCTTGTGGTGAACGGACACGCGATTGCGGTGTTCGGTCAGAAGGACCCGGCGCAAATTCCCTGGAAGCAATGCGGGGCTGACTACGTGGTGGAATCCACGGGCGTGTTTACCGACATTGCCAAGGCCACGGCGCATCTTACGGCGGGTGCGAAGAAGGTCGTCATTTCGGCACCTTCCGCGGACGCGCCGATGTTCGTGATGGGCGTCAACCAGGACAAGTACAAGAAGGACCAGAACATTGTCTCCAACGCTTCTTGCACCACGAACTGCCTGGCGCCGCTGGCCAAGGTGGTCAACGATATCTGGGGCATTGAAGAGGGGCTGATGACCACGGTGCACGCGACGACGGCGACACAGAAGACGGTCGACGGACCGTCCGGCAAGGATTGGCGCGGCGGCCGGGGCGCGGCTTATAACATTATTCCGTCCAGCACGGGCGCGGCGAAGGCCGTGGGCAAGGTGATTCCCGAATTGAATGGCAAGCTCACGGGCATGTCCTTCCGCGTGCCGACGGCGGACGTTTCGGTGGTGGACTTGACCTGCCGCTTGAAGAAGCCGGCGAAGTACGAGGAAATCAAGGCGGCCATGAAGGCGGCGGCGAATGGCCCGCTCAAGGGTATCGTCGGCTATACCGAGGACGCTGTGGTGTCGTCGGATTTCATCGGCGAGGTTTGCACGTCGGTCTTTGACGCGGACGCGGGCATCATGCTCAACGATCACTTTGTGAAGTTGATTGCCTGGTACGACAATGAGTGGGGTTATTCCAACAAGGTTGTGGACCTTGTGGCGTACATGGCGGGTGTTGACGCGAAGTGAGGGCACCGGCGTGGGGTCACGCCGGCTCCACGGAAGCGGCAGGGCACAGGGCCTCCTTGGTCCGAGGGCGGGCAGTTTTCATGAGCAAGATCAGCGTTCGGGATATTGACCTCAAGGGCAAGCGGGTCTTGATGCGGGTGGACTTCAATGTCCCGCTTCAGGACGGCAAGGTTACGGACGACACGCGGATCACCGCGGCGTTGCCGACGATCCGGCACATCCTTGATCAGGGCGCGACGCTGGTGTTGATGAGCCACCTGGGGCGGCCGAAGGGTGGGAAGGCCGAGCCTGAGTTCAGTTTGAAGCCGGCGGCGGAACGGCTTTCAGAGCGGCTTGGGAAGCCGGTGGCGTTTGCGTCGGACTGCATTGGCCCTGAGGTGCGCAAGTTGGCCGAGGGGCTGGTGGCCCGGCAGGCCACGGCGCACAGCGCCGTGGCTACAGCGGAGCCGAAGTCAGTGCTGGTCTTGGAAAACCTGCGCTTTCATAAAGAAGAAGAAGGCAAGGTCAAGCTGCCCGAGACGGCGACGGATGAGGAGAAGAAGGCCGCCAAGGCGGAGATGAAGCAGAAGCAGGAGGCGTTTGCCAAGGAGTTGGCGACGCTGGGGGACCTGTACGTCAATGACGCGTTCGGCACGGCGCATCGCGCACATGCTTCGACGGCGGTCGTTTGCAAATTTTTCAAGGTGAATGCCGCCGGCCTGCTGATGGAGCGGGAGATTCAATATCTCGGGAAGGTGCTGGCGGGTCCGGAGCATCCCTTTGTGGCCATTCTGGGCGGGGCGAAGGTCAGCGACAAGGTCAACGTGATCAGCAACCTCCTGACCAAGGTGGACGCGCTGATTATCGGCGGGGCGATGGCCTACACGTTTTATCGCGCCAAGGGGCTGCCGATTGGAAAATCGCTGGTTGAGGACGACAAGGTTCCATTGGCGAAGGAATTGCTGGCGACCGCGGCGGCGCGCAAGGTGAAGTTGCTGCTGCCCGTGGACCACGTAATTGCCGACGCGTTCAATGTAAATGCGAACCGCAAGACGGTGGGCGAGGGTGGGATTGAAGACGGCTGGATGGCTCTCGACATCGGCCCCAAGACGGCGGCACTCTATGCGGCAGAGATCGCGGGCGCGCATATGGTGGTTTGGAATGGGCCCATGGGCTGCTTCGAAATGGCGCCGTTTGCGGAGGGCACGCTGGCGGTGGCCAAGGCAGTGGCGGCGGCCAAGTGCGTCAGCATCATTGGCGGCGGCGACAGCGTCGCGGCCGTGAATCAAAGCGGGCTGGCAGATCGCATGACCCATATCAGCACGGGCGGTGGGGCGAGTTTGGAATTTCTGGAAGGCAAGACCTTGCCGGGGATTGCGGCGCTGACGGAGAAGGGGTAGGAGGCGGACCGGCGTCTCACGCAGAGGCGCAGAGTACGCAGAGCGGCGATTAGGATTACGTTTACGATTAGGATTAGGAGCGAGATGGGCGGGGATACGTGAGAAAGATTCGGAAAAAACTGGTTGCCGGCAATTGGAAGATGAACAAGACGGTGAGCGACGCCCAGACGCTGGCGGGGGGCGTGAAGCGCGAACTGGCTGATTTCCGGGAAGTGGACATGGTGTTGTGCCCGCCTTTCACCGCGCTCAAGGCGGTGGGCGAGGTTATTGAAGACACCAGCATCAAGCTTGGTGCGCAGAACATGCACTGGGAGGCGAGCGGCGCCTACACGGGCGAAGTCTCGGCGGGGATGCTGCGCGACCTTTATTGCCATTTCGTGATTTTGGGTCACAGCGAGCGCCGGGCGTATTTTTCGGAAACCAACGAAATTGTGAATCGCAAGGTGAAGTCCGCGTTGAGCGCCAAGCTTGTGCCGATTGTATGCGTTGGGGAAACGCTGCAGGAGCGCGACGGCGGGCAGATGCGCGAGGTGGTGGAGAGCCAGCTGGTGCAGAGTCTGGCGGACGTGGGCGAGCGTCTGGCGGATGTGGTGGTTGCCTACGAACCCGTGTGGGCGATCGGCACGGGGCGCACGGCGTCGCCGGAGCAGGCGCAGGAAATGCATGCGCACATTCGCGAAGTGCTCGCCAAATTTGGCAATGCACAGGCGGCTTCGCGCGTGCGGATTCTTTACGGTGGCAGCATGAAGCCGGACAATGCGGCGGCGCTGATGGCGTTGCCGGATGTTGACGGCGGATTGATTGGTGGAGCGGCGCTGGACGCGCGCTCGTTTGTGGAAATCGTAAGGGCGGCAATTCCGGCGAAGGGGCCGGATCTTCCGGCAGGAACCGTTGAGTAGGGTCACAACGAAACATTCGGTGCAATCATGATGGGTGTTCTGACTTTCTTTTTATACATGCTCGAAGCGCTGGTGTGTTTGCTGTTGATGGGCGCAATCCTGATTCAGCGCACGAAGAGCCAGGGCATGGGGTTGGCGCTGGGGGCAGGCATGGGCGAAGCCATGTTCGGTTCCCAGGCGGGAAATGTGATGACGCGGGCCACGGTGATCCTGGCGGCTATTTTCCTGGCGAACACAACCTTGCTCGCGATCATCGGCACGCAACGGGTCGAGCGTTCGGCGGCGGATAGTGCGGTATCGGCGCCGGTGGCACCACCCGCACCGGTCAGTGCGCCGGCGCCTGGTCCTGCCAACAACTCGGATGTGTTTGCCCCGTTGGCGAGTACGCCGGCGGGAGATGCCAGCCAGGCTTCGCCAGCGCCAGCGGCGGGTGGCGTGCCGCCTGCGCCGATGCAGGTGACGATTCCCGCGGCCGGTGGGACGCCCGCGGCGGAGACAGTGCCGGCGGCGGCTGTGCCGGTGGCGGCGCCGGAAGCGGCGCCCGTCGAGCCGGTTTCTGCGCCGGGGAAGTGAGGCGGATTTATCGCCGTCCGCTGGGAGTGGAACAAGTCCGCAGCAAGTAAGCGATTTTCCCTCGTGCGGCTCGGCACAGCCTCGCCCTCCAATTCGCACTGGAGGGCGAACCTGTGGTGAGCCGCCTGTCCGCTGAGATTTACCTGCGAGCGCGGGTGACGGACGCAGGATCCGCACGGCGCAGCCGTGCGGCTACGAGGATTACAGACGGCTGGATCGGGCTCACGGTGCCTGCCCCTCCCCTTCAGAACATCTAGCGGGATGTGCGGCGGGCGATGAAGCGGGGGTCCAGGGCGTCGCGCAGGCCGTCTCCTACGAAGTTCAGGGCGAAGAGGGTGAGGGAGAGGCACAGACCCGGGGTGATGAGAAGCCAGGGATAGGATTCCATCGAGGCGGCTCCGTCGTGGATCAGCCCACCCCACGAACTCATGGGCTTTTGCACGCCCAGTCCCAGGAAACTCAGGAACGACTCCAGCAGGATCACCTGCGGAACCGTGAGCGTGGTGTAGACGACCACGGGGCCGATGACATTCGGCAGGACGTGGCGCGTGATGATGCGCGCGGTTGAGTAGCCGAGCACTTTTCCCGCCTTGATGAACGGCAGTTCGCGCAGGCTGAGCACCTGGCCGCGGACGATGCGCGCCATGGTCAGCCACTCGACCAATCCGATGGCGACGAAGAGCAGCACGAAATTATTTCCAAACACCACCAGCAGCACGATCACCAGCATCGAAAAAGGCAGCGAGTAGAGGGTGTCGACGGCGCGCATCATCAGCGTGTCCACGCGTCCGCCGGTATAGCCCGACAGGGCGCCGTAGGTGAATCCGACGAGGAGCGAGACGGCGGTGGCGCAAAAACCGACAAGCAGCGAAATGCGGCCGCCGTAGAGCAGACGGACGAGGAGGTCGCGGCCGAGCACATCGGTACCGAGCCAGTGCGCGGCGCTGGGCGCGGTGGGACCGAGATCGAGATCGGTGCGCTCGTAGGTGTAGGGGGAGAGCCACGGGCCGGCGATGCAGAAGAGCGCGGTCAAAGCGAGGATCACCAGGCTGGCGGTGGCGAGGCGGTTGCGCAGGAGGCGGTGCCAGGCGGCGGGCCAGAAGGCGCGGGGGAGTTGGGGAGGGGAAGAAAGGAGAGAGGAGGAAGGGGGGGAGGGCGAGGGGGCAGCGGGTTGGCGGGGCAACCCGCCCACAGTGAAGGGCGTGGGGTCGGAGGGATTCATGCGAGGGATTTTCGGGTGCGGGGGTCGAGCAGGGCGATCAGGAGGTCGACGATGGCGTTGAAGCCGACGACGAGCGCGGCGTAGAAGACGACGAGGCCGAGGACGAGCCAGTAATCGCGATTGAGGGCGCTGGTGACGAACATGGTGCCGAGTCCGGGCACCTGGAAAACGGTTTCGACGACAAACGATCCCGTGATGATGCCGGCGGCGGCGGGGCCGAGGAACGAGACGACGGGAAGCAGCGCGTTGCGCAGGGCGTGATGCACGACGATCCGCCATTCAGAGGCGCCCTTGGCGCGGGCGGTACGAATATAATCCTGCGGCATAATTTCCAGCATGCTGCCGCGCATCAGCCGCGCGAGATAGGCGGCGTAGGCGGCGCCGAGCGTGATCGCGGGGAGGACGCGGTCGCCGGGGGTGTCCCAGCCGGAGGCGTGGAACCAACCGAGCCCGAGCGCGAGCACGAGAACAAGCAAGGGACCGATTACGAAGGATGGAAGGCTGATGCCGGTCATGGCGAGGAACATCGGGATGTGGTCGGTGGCGGTGTGGGGGCGCAGGGCGGCGAGGATGCCGGCAGGGATGCCGACGAGCAGCGCGAAGAGCAGGGCCCACAGTCCGAGTTCCAGGGAGACGGGGAAACATTCGGCGATGACGTCGTTCACGGTGCGGTTGGTGTATTTCAGGCAGGGACCGAGGTCTCCGCGCACGGCGTGTGAGAGATAGCGGACGTACTGAACGACCAGCGGGGCATCGAGGCCGTAGCGCGCGTTGAGGCGGGCGATCGTTTCAGGCGGATAGGCACGCTCGTTGGTGAAAGGGCCGCCGGGCGCGAGGCGGATGACGAAGAAGGTGATGGTCACGCCGGCGAGGAGCACGGGGATCGCCTGGAGCAGACGGCGGAGGACGAAGCGGAGTACGGAAAGCATGGGTGAGGGTAGGGGAGCGGGGAGGAAACTTTCAACGTTCAATTCGCCTTCGGCGAACAAGCTTTCAACGTTGGACGGGGAAGGACGGGAATTGAAATTCGGGACGCGGGTTGGCGGGGCCCCTCGACTCCGCTCGGGACAGGCAACCCGCCCACGAGAAGGGGGAGGAGGGCACGCGCAAGCGCGGCCCCTACGGGAATGGGAGGGGAATTACGCGGAGTCCGCGCCGCGCAGCGTCGCGGCTACGAGGACGGACTATTTTGCGGGTTCCAGGACGACATCGTTGTAGGGGTGGTGGTCTAGGATGTTGGGGTACCAGCCGTGGACGGAGGGGGAGACGAGGGCCTTGCTCTTGTAGAAGTAGAGGGGCGTGATGGGCATTTCCTGAATGAGGAGCTCCTCGGCGCGCTGGAAATGTTCATAGCGTTCGGTGTTGTTGGTGGCGCGCGCGGCTTCAGCGATCAGGCGATCGTATTCGGCGTTCGACCAGCCGGAGCGGTTGTTGCCGCCGTCGGTGACCCAGATATCGAGGAAGGAGTTCGGATCGACGTAGTCGCCGACCCAGCCCATGCGGCCGATGTCGTAGCGCTTTTCGGTTTCCTCGGCGACGTAGACTTTCCATTCACGACTGACCAACTGGATGTCGATGCCGAGCGTTTCCTTCCACATCTGCTGGATCGCCTGGGCAATGCGCGCGTGGGCTTCAGAGTTGTTGTAGAGAAGTTCCATGTGAGGAAAACCCTGGCCGCCGGGGAAGCCGGCATCGGCAAGCAGCTTGCGGGCGGCGTCGGGATCGGCGGTAAAGGACGCGCGCGCGGTATAGCCGGCGGTATCGGGAGGTGTGAAGTTATAGGCGGGCGCTTCGCCACCGAGAGTCACACGGCGCACGAGGCGCTCGCGGTCGATGGCCATGGAGAGGGCGCGGCGTACGCGCACATCGGTGAGCGGGGGACGCGTGACATTAAAGAGATAGAAGTAAGTGCCGAGGTAGGGATCGAGGCGCAAGAGATTGGGATTCTCTTTTTGATAGGCGGCAATGCGGTCGATGGGGACGGTGCCGGTGACGTGCAACTGGCCCGCGCGGAAGGCGCGCTCTTCAATGTTGTTGTCGCCGATCGGGTAGAAATGAATCTCGTGCAGCTTGACGCGGTCGCGATCCCAGTAGGTGTCGTTCTTGCGCACGACGATCTTGCTGTTCGGTTCCCAGGTCACCAGGGAAAAGGCGCCGTTGCCCACGAAGTTGCCGGCCTTGGTCCAGGCGGTACCGCTGTCCTCCACCGCGTTGAATTTGCGGATGGTCGGCGGATGGACGGGAAACCAGGAGTGATGGTTCAGCATTGAAAGGAGGTACGGCACGGGGGACTTGAGCGTGAGTTCCAGGGTGTGGGGATCGATGGCTTTCACGCCGACGGTGGCGAAGTTGGTGGTGTCGCCGCGGTGGAAGGCTTCGGCGCCTTCGAGGACGAAGAGCATGTAGGCATAGGGCGCGGCGAATTTTGGCGAGAGCATGCGTTGGTAGGAGAAGACGAAATCGTCGGCGGTGACGGGGTCGTTATTTGACCAGCGCGCGTCGGGGCGGAGTTGGAAGGTGTAGCGGAGCTGGTCGTCGGAGATGGTCCAGGAGGACGCGACGCCGGGCACGGGGGCGAGGGTGCGCGGGTCTTCATTGACGAGGCCTTCGAGGAGGGCCGACATGATGTTGAATTCGGTGACGCCGGTGACGACGTGAGGGTCGAGATCCTGGGGCTCGGAGAGATTGCCGCGGTGGAGGATCTGTTCGCGATTGCCGATTTCGACGGGGGATTCGCGGCGGGCGCAGGCGGGGAGGAAGGAGAGGAGGATGAGGAGGAGGGCGAGAAAACAGGAAAATCTCCCGCAGAGGCGCAGAGGGGAGGGAGCGGGAAGGAACGGGAGGAGGCGATTAGGTTTCATGGGAGCGAGAGGTTACGCGGGGAGGGGAAAAAAGCAAAGGGGGAAAGGGGGGGAAAG
>JADMIO010787568.1_pt1 | contig 49125 bp, 56 predicted proteins | sample 8958161 | NCBI WGS metagenome assembly JADMIO01 (sample SAMN16585339, study PRJNA669376) | soil metagenome | isolation source: Crop rotation soil | place: USA: Cullars Rotation, Alabama | collected 2011
CTTTCCCTGACCGCCCGCCGGTCCGCATCGGCCGTATGAGTGCCATGCGCAGGATTGCTCTCCTGGTCCTTGCGACAAGCCTGCTGGCCGAGCCGGCCCTGGCTGCTTCGCTGGCCCACACCTCGGACGGCATCGGGGCCGCGACCGTCGCCACGCCCCGCTGCGAGACCGCTGACTGGGGCGTCGTGCCCGTGTTCACCGCTGCCACGGTCAGCGGTGTCACCGTGAGTGGCATCGCGTCAACGTGCGGGGGCGGCACACTGCAGGCCGCGGTGAACAACGGCATCACCAGCTCCACGGGCAGCATTGCGGTGCCGGCCGGCGGCGGCTCAGCGACGGTCACCCTGGCCGTGGCCGTAGCGTTGACCGCCAATGTCCAGCTCGATGCGGTGATCGTGGGGCCATGATTCGCAACGATCGCTGGCTGGCGTTCGCCGCGGTGCTGGGCCTGGCGCTCACCACTTCCTCCGCGTCCGCGGCCAGCCTGGCCCTGACATCCCAGAACCTCACGCCCTACCGGACATGCCTGGTCAGTGGCACGCCCACCACCACGACCGCGGTCGCCGATGCCAGCGTGCGTCAGGCGACCGCCACCACGAACTTCGGCACGCAGACAACCAACGACGTCGCCTCGTCGAGCGCGGCCAACCGGCGTCTCTACATCCGCTTCGACCTGACCGTCTGCGCGCCTGCCATTCCGGCAAGTGCCACCGTTCGCCTGGCCACGCTGCGCATGTACGCCAGCACGCTGCCGGCGGTCTGCCGCACCCTGGACCTCTTCCCGGCCACGGCGGCCTGGACGGAGGCGGCCATCACCTGGAACACCCAGCCCTTCGGCACGACCGTGAACAACCCCGCCACTGGGTCGCGCACCGCGTCATTCGACGTCGGCACGCCCGTGGGCTGCGCGAACCGGGTGGTCGGCTTCGCGCCAGTCACCGTGACCACTGACGTGCAGGGCTGGGTCGCCGGTAGCTCCGCCAACAACGGTTGGATGATCCGCGACGACACCGAGAACTCGGCGACCGCCCGCACCACGACCTTCTCAGCCAAGAACCTTGGCACGGCGGCCCAAGCGCCTGAGCTCGTGATCAGCTACGTGACGGTGCCCTGATGCGAGCCCTGCGGCGAGTGCTCGGCTGGTTGATGACGGTGCTGGTGCTGGGGATCCTGGCCGGCTGGTTCGTCTTCCTGCGTCCCGAATCGCTGGGTGGCCCAGTGGATTACGTCATCGTCCGCGGCACGTCCATGCTGCCGGCCTACCAGAACGGCGACCTGGTCATCGTCCATACCGCGGCGGCGTACCAGGCCGGTGACGTGGTTGCGTATCGCGTCCCGGCCGGCGAGATCGGCGAGGGGCACATCATCATCCACCGCCTGGTCGCGGAGCAGGCCGATCGCTGGGTCGTGCAGGGCGACAACAACGACGCCGTCGACCCGTGGATGCCAGCCGGCACGGACATCGTGGGCTCGACCTGGCTCCACGTTCCGGCTGCGGGCCGCGCGCTGGCGGCCATCCATCAGCCGGCAGTGCTGGGCGCGCTGGCGGCCGCGCTGGTGGTGATGGCCATGCTCTGGAAGCCGCCCAGCCCCACTGCCAGGAGGGCCGCGTCAAGGGGTCGAACGCGCATCCCACGCCGATCCGCCGCGCCGGCGGCGTCGCGTGGGATCGTGACGGAGCTGCCCTGGTAACCGCAGCGCCTGAAGGACGGGTGGCTTCCTAGGGGCGTCGGCGTCCGGATCGGCCGCGAACACGCGGATCAAGCCGCCAAGGGCGGAATCGGCTGCCTCGGCACGGAGCACGGCGTAGCTACGTGCCAGCGATCGGCGCTGGAGCACCTCGCAGTACTCGATGGTCCCCGCCATCAGCGCCACGAAGGCGAGGAATTGCCCCACGAACACGGCATCGGCCTGCATGCGCACGATGGTTCTCCCCTGAGACGGCGAGGCACAACCGGACCATGGTCAGGGGCCGCAGCCCAGCGTAGGCTGTAGGGACCGACAGAGGAATGCAGGCAATGCCCCGACTCGCGCGATCCCTGATCTCGCTGGCGCTGGCCGCCATCCTGGTGACCATGGTGGCCGCGTTCGTCACCGCCGAAACGCGGCTGCTCGACGGAAAGCTGCGCACCGGCGACACCGTCACCGTGCCCGCCGACGAGGTGGTGGCCGACGACCTCTATCTCTTCGGCAGCACGTTGACCATCAACGGCACGGTCCACGGCGACGTGACCGCGTTCGGCAGCAACATCGCGGTCAACGGCAGCGTGGACGGCGACCTCATCGCGGCCGGTGGCACGCTCTCGGTCAGCGGCACCGTCAACGGTGACGTGCGGGTCGCGGGTGGCACGTTGAACCTGCAGGGCACCGTTGGCGAGGACGTGGTGGCTGCCGGCGGCCAGGTGCAGCTGGGCGGCCAGATCAAGGGTGACCTCATCGTCTCCGGTGGCGCGATCACCATGGGTGCCACCGTCGCGGGCAACGTCGAGGGCTTCGCCGGCTCGTACACCAAGACCGGCAGCGTGGCGGGCAAGGAGAACGTCACCATCTCCAGCCGCGGCGGCGCGCCGCAGGCGCCAGCCCCCGGTACCCAGCTGCTCGACGCGATTGGGCAGTTCGGCGCGCTGCTGATCCTGGGCGCGCTGGCGGTCTGGCTGCTGCCGCGCGGCCTCGAGGCGGCCGACGGCACGTTGCGCCGCGAGCCATTCCTCAGCCTGGGCGGTGGGCTGGCCGCTTGCCTGGGCTTCCTGGTGTGGCTGATCGTGGTGCTGCTGGCTGGCATCCTGCTGGCGATTGCCTTCGGGCTGCTGAAGCTGGCCGGACTCACCGCCCTCACCATCATCACCATGCTGCTCACGCTATTCGTGAGCGCCTTCGGCTTCGTGGTGCTCGCCGCCTACGCCGCGGACCTGGTGGTTGGCCTCTCGCTGGCACGGATGGCCATGCGCGATCCCACCACGACCCGCTGGCAGCTGTTCGCGCTGGTGGCTGCCGGCGCGCTGGTCGTGGTCGTCGCCACGTCGCTGCCGGTGGTCGGCGGCTTCCTGAAGCTAGCGGTGATCATCTTCGGGCTGGGCGCCATTACGGTCGCCGCCTGGCGCCGCTGGCGCGGGCACGGCTCCGACGTGCCGCCGGAGGTGGCGCAGACCCCGGTCATGGCCGCGCCGCCCCCATCGGCCTAGGGAAGCCAGAGGAGAGAGAAATGCTCAAGGACAGCGAAGCGTTCTCCGGCTATTCGGTGAACGACCTGGATGCCGCACGCCGCTTCTATGGCGACACGCTGGGGATCGAGACCAGCATGGAAGAGGCCGGCCTGGCGCTGCGGATCCCGGGTCGCCGGCCTGTCTTCGTCTACCCCAAGGACAACCACGAGCCGGCCAGCTTCACGGTGCTGAACTTCCCGGTGCCGGACATCGACGCGGCCGTCGATGCGCTGGCTGCCGCGGGCGTGGCCATGGAGCACTACGGGGAGGGCTTGGGGCAGGACGAGAAGGGCATCTCGCGCGACCCGCGTGGGCCGAAGATCGCCTGGTTCAAGGATCCGGCCGGCAACATCCTGTCCGTCATCGAAGACAGCGGGCCCCAGGCCTAGCCGATGCCGCGGACCAAACCTGAGGCTCCCGGCAGCGACGATCCGAACAAGCTGATCCGCGCCAAGGCGGGCACCTATCGCACGGCGGATGACCGCTTCGAGGTGCGGCAGGCTGCCCTGGGCTGGTTCCTCATCGACTCCGGTTCCACCGATGAGCTGGGGCAGGAGCTGACGCGCGGTCCGTTCCCGACCCTGAAAGCGGTGACCGATCAGCTGCCCGAAGCGCGTCGCACGACCATCAAGCCGCTCCCCCGCCCACGCAGCGCGACGAAGGCTGCGCCCAAGCCGGCTGCCAGGCAAGCCCCGCCGGCCAAGAAGTCCTGGCTCGACCGCCTGCCCGATGCGGAAGCCGCAGCCGCGCGACGGCTGATCCGGGCCCTCTCGCTGGAAGGCATCGACGAGGCCGATGCCCTGGTTCAGGCGTCGCGCAAGGCGAAGGAGCCAGTCGTTGCCCGTCGCGTACTGGAGCATCGGCTAGAGCGGCTGCTGGAGGAGCTGCCGCAGGCCGAGCGGGACGCCGCGCGCAAGGTGGTTGGCAGGGTGACGGAGCTGATGGCGGTCAACGGCACCTCGCTGTTCGATCCCCTGCCCGGCTGGGCGCTGGTGGAGGTACCGCCCGGCGAGGAAGCACCGGCGCATCGGCTCACCCCGAAGTCGCCACGACGGTGACCCGCGACCGCGAGCCCGATCCGGCGCGTGCCGTCGAGCGCACCTACCTGGTGCTGACCCTGCTGACGACGCTCGCCTCGTCGTTCATCTGGGGCATCAACACCATCTTCCTGCTGGACGCGGGCCTCTCCAACGCGGAAGCCTTTGCTGCCAACGCCTTCTTCACCGCGGGAATGGTGCTGTTCGAGATCCCCACCGGCGTGGTGGCCGACACGCGCGGGCGCCGCTTCTCCTACGTCCTCGGGGCGCTGACACTCCTGGTGTCCACGCTGCTGTACCTGGCGATGTGGCAGCTGCGCGCGCCACTGTGGGGCTGGGCCATCGCCTCCATCCTGCTGGGCCTGGGCTTCACGTTCTTCTCCGGCGCCACCGAGGCCTGGCTGGTCGACGCGCTGCACGCGACGGGGTTCACCGGCCACCTGGAGCACGTGTTCGGCCGCGCCCAGACCGTGGGCGGCGGTGCGATGCTGATCGGCACCGTGGCTGGCGGGTTCATCGCCCAGCTCACCAACCTTGGCGTCCCATACATCATCCGCGCCGTGATGCTGGGCGTGACCGTGGTGGTGGCGCTGCGCTTCATGCGCGATATCGGCTTCACGCCGGCACCCCGCGGCGACCCGGTGGGAGCGATCCGAACGGTGGTTCGCGGGTCGGTGGACGGTGGCTTTCGCAACCGTCCGGTGCGCTGGCTGATGCTGGCCGCGCCCTTCACGGCCGGCACCGGCATCTTCGTGTTCTACGCCTCGCAGCCGTACCTGCTGGAGCTATTCGGCGACCCGCACGCCTACACGATCGCCGGCCTGGCGGCCGCCATCCTCGCCGGCGTCCAGATCGCGGCCGGCCTGGTGGTCCCATGGGTCCGCCGCCTGTTCGCACGCCGGACCGATGCGCTCCTGGCCAGCTCGGTGCTGGGCATCGTGGCTCTTGCCCTGCTGGGCCTGCATCCAGGCTTCGTGGCCGCGCTGGCGTTGTTCGCGGCCTGGGCGTTCATCGGCGCTGTCACGCGCCCCATGCGCCAGGCCTTCATGAATGGCGTGATCCCGTCCGAGCAGCGCGCCACGGTGCTCTCCTTCGATTCGCTGATGGGCTCGGCCGGCGGGGTGGTCGCGCAGCCGGCGCTTGGCCGCGTGGCAGACGTCAGCGGCTACGGGGTGTCGCTGGTGGTGTCGGCGGCCATCGACGTGTTGGCACTGCCGTTCATCGTGCTGGCGCGACACGAGCGGGCGCCGTCAGATCCAATCGAGGCGGAAGAACCAGCCGAAGTCGAGAGCGCGCCGGCCTAACCGGCAGCGGCCGCGGCTCCCACCTGGATCGAGACGACCTCGGTGAGCTCGTGCTTGCCTTTCAGCTCGAGCTGGCGCGTGGGAAGCGCCGGATCCAATCCCGCCGCGGCAGCAGCCGCGCTGGTGATCAGGACCTCGCCGGGCACGGCGAGCTGCGCGAGGCGGGCGGCGACATTCACCGGGTCGCCGACGCTCGTTATCGAGGCATGCAGCCCCTCGCCCACGGCTCCCATCCACGCGACTCCAGTCGTGACGCCGGCTCCCAGGGCGACCCATGGCCCGCCCGCATCCTGGTGGCCCGTTGCGCGCATCAGCGCCCCGGCCGCCTCGACGGCGCGCTGGGCATGCAGCTCCCCGGCCAGGAGCGGGGCGAAGCTGGCCATCACCTCGTCGCCAACGAACTTATCCAGGAATCCATCGTGGGCGAAGATCGTTTCCGCAGCGACGTTATAGAACCGGTCCAACAACTCGCGATATTCGCGCGCCGGCATGCCTTCCGCCAGCTCGGTAGAACCGCGGATGTCCGCGAACAGCAGCGACATCTCGATCTCGGCGCCGCCGTGGTTGTCCGACACGAATGTGAAGCAGGTGCTGCACAGGTTCGGGTTCCCTTCAGCCGGCTTCTTGCCCAGGATCCGCATCAGCGGAGCCCCAAAGCCGCCGAATGGCGCCGCGCACAACCGGCAGCGCGGATTGCTAGGGAGGTGCCGGAACACGAACCTGCTGCGGCGCTCCATGGCGTCGCCGTGGAGCAGGAAATCGCGCCAGAACTCATCGCGGTCGGAGGGTGGTGGCTTCTCCATCACGGCCCCACCCGCAGCGGCGGGAAGTCGCGTGGCAGGTCAGCCACGACGAGCTGGAACAGCGTCTCGGCTTCCGGCAGGCCGCGGAGCCGATGGGTGCCAAGTTCCATGAAGCTCACCTCCGGAACCGGCACGTCACCCAGGGCGCGGATGGCCGCGCGCGACAGGACGATCTGCCCGCCGTGGGCCACTGACGCCACGCGATTCGCGGCGTGGACCGAGAGGCCCACGTAGCCCGCATCGGTCAGGGTCGGTCGACCGCTGTGGATGCCCGAGCGCACCAGGACGGTGCTGCCCGCGGGCCAGGTATGGTCGCGCAGGCCGCGCTGGATGGCCATGGCGGCCTCGATGGCCGCTGGCGCCCTCTTGAAGACGGCGAAGAGCTCATCGGCCCGGGCATCGACCTCGCGGCCGCCCGCCCGGCGCACCGCGGCGCGCAGGATGCGGCGCACATCGGCCAGCAGGTGAGCGTAGTCGTCACCCAGCTGGTGAACCAGGCCAGTGGAATCCTGGATGTCGGTGAGCAGGAACGTGACCGCGCCGGTCGGCAGCGATGCGGCGCCGTTGGCGCGCAGCTGGCCGTCGATGAAGCCAATCGGCACGATCCCGTACTTCCTGGCCGCCCGCAGCAGCTTGCCCCGCGCCCTGGTCCGCGCGCCGTCGTCGTCAAAGCTGACCTGGTTGAAGCGAGCCAGGGCGTTGCGCACGTGGGCGGCGTCATGGATGGGCAGGCGCCGGCGCCCGTTCGCGTCGATGTAGGCGAACGCGCTGTCGCGCAGCTGCTTCCGGCTTCGGGAACGGAGGCTCGCCACGCCCCGATGGTACGCCGGGGCTTGACGCGGCGCGATACGGTAGCCATTCAGCCGCCGTGCGGGCGGCTACCCGGGGGCGATCATCGGGAGAACGTGCGAGATGACCCCGATCGCGCTGCGAGACCTGGCGGTGCTGCTCGTGCTTGGCGTGATGCTGGTGGGCGTGCTACTGGCGCTGCGCGCCACCCAGCCGGAGGGCCGCCGTCGCCGCGAGTAGCGGCTCGCGGCCCTCGCCCTCCTAACCCTGCTCGCCGATACGCCCGGCGGGCATGACGACCAGCACCACCACGGCCGCCACCAACGCGGTCACGATGCCGACGATGAACGTGGCACCCGTGGCGATCGAAAACGCCGCGTAGATCCCATCCACGATCTGGTGGATGAACGGCTCCACCGCAGGCCGGAACTGCTCCGGCGTGCCGGCCAGGATCCGCTGCCCCAGGTCGCCGCCAACCGAGGTCAGCTGGTTGAAGTTGACGTTGCCGCCTGAACCGAATTGGGAGGCGATCTGCGCGGGCACGCCGGCGCTCGTCATCTGGACCGGCATCTCCTCCACCAGCTTCGTGGCGAGGATCGTGCCGGTGATGGCCAGGCCAATCGTCCCACCCACCTGCTGGAACAGCGTCAGGCTGCTGGTGGCCGAGCCGAGCATCCGGGGCGGGACGGCGTTCTGCACGACGAGGGTGAAGGCAGCGAAGCTGGGGCCCACCCCGATGCCGGTGACAGCCATCCAGAACCACAGGACGGGCATGGGCGTGTCGGGCCGGAGGTTCGTCAGCAGGAAGAGGCCAACCGCCTCGACCACGAGCGCCACCACGATCAGCGCCTTGTAGCGGCGCAGCGCGGCAATGATCTGCCCGGCCGAGATGGCGGAGATGATCAGCCCCAGCAGCAGCGGCAGAATCTGATAACCGGACTCGGTCGCGGAGCTGTGCTGCACGAACTGGAACCAGCGCGGGAGGAAGACCACGGCCGCGAAGAAGCCCATGATCGACAGGAAGAAGGCCGCCACGCTGGCGGTGAAGGCGGGGTTGCGGAAGAGGGTGAGCGGCACGATCGGCTCGTGCGCCCGCGACTCCACGAACACGAAGACCACCGCCAGCACCAGGCCCAGGGCGATCAAGCCACCCACCGCGGGGTCGGTCCAATCGCCGAACTGCTTGTTGGTGAAGCCAATGAGCATCGGCACCAGGGCCGCCGCCAGCAGGACGGCGCCGAGGTAGTCGATCTGCCGCTCGACGCCCTCCTCGTGGTGCGTGGGCAGGATGCGCCAGATCAGGTACAGCACCACCACCCCAATCGGCACGTTCACGTAGAAGATCCAGTGCCAGCCGACGGTGTCGGTGATGATGCCGCCGATGGCCGGGCCGACCAGCGTGGAGACGCCGAAGACGGCGCCGAAGAAGCCCTGGTAGCGGCCGCGCTCCGACGGGGCAAAGATGTCGCCGATGATTGCCAACGCAATGGGGAACAGCGCCCCGGCGCCCAATCCCTGCAGCCCGCGGAAGGCGATGAACATCACCATGTTCTGCGACAGCCCGCACAGGATCGAGCCGATCAGGAAGATGCTCACCCCGAAGATGAACATCGGCCGCCGACCGAAGATGTCGGAGAGCTTGCCGTAGATGGGGCCGCTGACCGTGGCGGTCAGCAGGTACGACGTGAAGGCCCACGTGTACACGTCGTTGCCCTTCAGGTCGGTCACGATCACCGGCAGCGCGGTGCCCACGATGGTCTGGTCGAGGGCGGCCAGGAAGATGCCCAGCAGCACCGCGATCAGGATCTCGATCCGCTCGCGGTGTGGCAGCTCGATCGGCGCCCGGTCATGCGAAACCGGCGGGTTGGCAGCAGTCATCAGGAAGGAGAACTCCAGCTGTCTGGGGCGGGGCGCGTCCCCCACGCGCGCGCGGAAGGTCGCAGTCTAATCGTTCGACATCAAGCGGTTGTTGGCTGGTTACGTGCAAGGTTGTGCGGCATGACGCTCGAACAGAACCTCGAACGGAACCTCGAACAGAACAAGGACGTTGCCAGGCGATTCATCCAGGAAGTCTTCGTGGAGGCCGATCCCTCCGCGGTGGATCAGCTGGCCGCGGAGGACTTCACGCCGCACAGCTGGGGCGAGATGCCGCCGGGGCGCGACAGCCTGAAGGCCGCGCAGCAACGCGTCAGCCAGGGGCTTTCCGACGTCTCGATGCGCATCGAGGACGTGATCGCCGAGGGCGACAAGGTCGCCGTGCGGCTCACCGCGCATGGTCGCCATGATGGCGAATTCATGGGCATGCCGGGGTCCGGCAAGGAGTACACGATCTCGGAGATCCACATCTTCCGGATCGCGGACGGCCAGGTGGCCGAGCATTGGCGTGATGCCGACATGCTCGGCCAGATGCGGCAGCTCGGCGCCCTGCCGCAACCGGCCGCAGCCTCGCGCTAGCCGGCTCCGAGGACCACTACGTCGGTCGGTCCGCTCTTGCCCTTCAGCTCGAGCGACCGATGCTCCAGGTGCGCGGTTTCAAGTTGCGCCGCATCGCTGGCCGCGGTCGTCACCAGCAGCTCGCCGGCGCCGGCAGCTGACGCCAGGCGCGCAGCCACATTAACCGGGTCGCCCATGGCCGTGAACTCGGCGGCATCGTCTGGGCCCACGGCGCCGACGAACGCAATGCCGGTGTTCACGCCAGCCCCCACTGGCAGCCAACCTGCCGTCCGGGCGAGCAGCATCCGGCCGGCGGCGATCGCCCGGCTGGCGTGCAGCTCGCCGGTGAGCACCGGGACGAACAACCCAATGACCTCGTCGCCCACGAACTTGTCCACCACCGCGTCCTGCTCAACCAGGACATCCGTCGCCACCTTGAAGAAGCGCTCCATCGTGGTTCGGAACTCGGTAGCGGTCACCTGCTCGGCCAGCTCTGTCGAGCCGCGCACGTCTGCGAACAGGAGGCTGCACGGGACCTCGGCGCCGGAACGGTGCTTGATCATGTCCTTGAAGCACATCGAGCAGTACTTGGGGTTCTTCGGCCACGGCCCCTTGCCGATGACCGCCATCACGCCCCCCATTGGACCCTGCAGCGGCGATGCACAGAGCTTGCAGCGAGCGCCGCCGCTCGGGAGCGCGTGAAAGAGGTGCCGCCCAAACCGCATCGCGCGGTTCTTCCCCATCAGGATGTCGCGGCTGACCTGCTCGTCGAACCGCTTCCGCTCTTGGGCGACGTCATAGCCGCGCGGATCTGGGTCCCCCTGCGTCATCGCGCCAGGCCCTCCATTTCGGTCACCGCGCGGTCCAGCTCATCCACCAGTGCGCGTGCGTGCGCAGGATTGGCGCAGAACGCATCCACCAGGGCACGGTAGTACCACAGCGAGCCGTCACGACCACCGGTGAAGCGCTCCCAGGTACCGGCGCCAAGACGGCGGAGGTCCGCGACGATCGATCGGGCGTTGTGCAGCTTGTCGGAGGCGCTCACCAGCAGGACCGATGCGTCCGCATCGGCCACATGAGCGACGTATCGTTCCTTGCGCTCGCGCCACGGCGGCTTGGGATGCGTGTCGGAGTCGGTGCAGCCCTCGACGATATGCAGCACCCGCTCCCCGAAGGACGCCACGGCCGCGCGGGCTTCCTCCACGGGCTCGACGTCCTCGATGGCGTCGTGGAGCAGGGCGGCAATCGCCTCGTCCTCGTCCGCGCCGTAGTCGAGCGCAATCGAGCAGGTTCCCAGCAGGTGGCTGAGGTACGGAACCTCGCTTCCTTTCCGCTGCTGGCTGGCGTGCAGCCGCGCGGCCACGCCGAGGGCGTCGATCAGCCGCGCGCTGTACTGGGGAGCATCGGCCATAGGCGGAGATCATCCGCCCGCAGGGCAAGGGCGGCTAGCAGGCCACGTCTGCGTCGAAGCCGTTACGCCAGAACTGGGCGTACTTGACGCGGCCGCCGGTGAACCCGGGAGCGCGGCAGTACTTCAGCGCGCCGCGCAGGGTGGTGGCGCCTGCCGTCCAGCTGGGAAGATCGGCAAAGGCCAGCGAGCTGCCGGTGATGGTGGCCCACATGTGGTTCGCCGAATAGATCCCTACCAGCAGCGCGTCGCGCGACCTCAGGAAGGCCACCGCCCCCTGCAGCGTGGCGGTGTTCAGGCGCTTGTTGCGGCGCCACGAGTTGCTGGTCTCGACGTCCAGCCACCAGCGGTTGCGGACTGGTGTGCGAGTGGCGTTCTCCGGCGCCCAACCCAGCGAGATGTAAGCCCGCACGGCGGTGAGGTATGAGTCCTTGGCCGCATTCCAGCCGTAGTCGTAGGCGCACGCCGTGCTCAGCGGGCTCGCCTTCTCGCACGGGCGGGGGAAGCGCTGGCCAATCGGCCAATGCTTGCTCAGGGCGGGGCCGGGGCTGCCGGTGTTGGCGTAGAACTGCGCCCAGCGGCCTGCCCAGCGCAGCTCGCTGGGACCGTCGCCAGCGCCCAGGCACGGGTTCGGGTGGAACGCGCGGCCGGCATTGACACCCACGATCCGGAAATCACCGGACGCCGGAAATCGGCGATTGCACTGCGGGTACGAGATGTCATAGCCGACGCTGCCGGAGGCGATCTTCTGTGTCAGCGGCGGCGTCCGGTCGGACTCCGATCCAGCCTGCAGGTCGCGGGTGCGATCCACCTTGTGGGTGGCACCCACCTGGTCCGGATAGTGCGCGGCGGCCGGGACGGCGGTGACCCACAGCATCAGCGCGGCAAGCCCAGCCGCGGCCAGGCGCCGCCGGCGCGGTGAGATGCGGATGGGCAGCAGGCGCACGAGGGCGCCAATGAAGGCTGGGGGCAACACGATGCTCGGGATGTGCTCGGGTGGCTTCAGCGGGGCAGTGCGGGCAGCCTACGGCCCATCGTTGGCCGGCGCAAGCAACCACTCGCTCGGCCGCTCCCCCGGCGAGGCCAACGGCCCCGAGATCAGGCGACGAGCTCGTCCAGGATGCGCCCGATGGCGTCCACCGCCAACGTGAGATGCCCCTCTTCGGGATGCAGGTGGACGCAGGCATTGCCCACGTGCTCGGCCAGCCACTGGCCGTGCGCATACGGCACCATCTTGTCGTGCGAGCCCTGCCAGATGTGGAATGGCACCCGGACGGAGCCGATGTCGAAGCCCCAGTCGCGGCTGAACGCCATGTCGTCGTCGAACCAGCCCCAGTACCCATTGCGCAGCGACTCGCGGGTGATCTCCGCCATGTTCTCGGCGAAGGGCCCGGTCAGCGACCCACGGTCGATGTGGTCGATGAGCCCGCCGAACGCATCGGCCATCTCGTCAGCGGTGACCTGGCTGTAGATGGGATAGGCGCGCTCCTTGAAGGCGATCAGCGCCTCCGGACCCTCCAGTGAGGCCCCGAACTCCTCGACGTTCTCTGGACCCATGCCCTCGAACCAGTCGATCCCCGGCGCGGGGTACGGCGCGACGCCGGCGATGCTCGCCCCGGCCGTGATCCGATCGCCCACCAGCGCCGCGGTGGCCATGGCATGCGGTCCCCCACCCGACCAGCCCACCGTGTAGGCACGGTCAATCTCCAGCTTGTCCAGCACCTCGCGCACGTCGTCCGCGACGCTGGCGATGTCGCGTCCCTCCTGGCGCGTCGAGTCGCCGTAGCCGGGGCGGCTCCAGGCGATGTACCGCAACCCGCGCTGCGTGAAGGCATCGGCCCAGCCGTGCGGGGCCATGCCGGCCGACGGGGTGCCGTGGTGGTAGATCACCGGCGTGCCATCACCATCGGCCAGGTAGCAGTCCAGCTGGCGCCTGTCGGCCATCTGCAGGGAGCGGCGTTCGATCATGGCGGCAGGATAGACTCGCCGCGTGGCCAATGATTGCTGCAACGTCGACTACGACGAGCATTTCAACGCCGACGAGGCGCGGCGCGACATCCTGGATTACCGCGCCAATGGGGCGCAGGGCAGCACCCGCCGTCTGCTGGATGGGCTCATTGCCCAGGGCGTCGAGGCCGCCACGCTGCTGGACATCGGCGGCGGAGTGGGCGTCGTGCAGCTGGAGCTGCTCAAGGCGGGCGCTGCGTCGTCGGTCGACGTGGATGCCTCCGGGCCGTTCATCGACGTGGCGCGCACCGAGGCGGTCGAGCGCGGCTTCGGTGAGCAGACGAGCTATCGCCACGGCGACTTCGTGGCGCTGGCCGGCGAGGTGGAGGCGGCCGACGTGGTCACCCTGGACCGCGTGATCTGCTGCTACCCGGACGTCATCGGCCTGGTCAGCCGCTCGGCCGAGCATGCCCGGCGGCTGTACGGCCTGGTCTACCCCATCGATCGTTGGCAGACGCGCGTGGTGGCCACCGTGCTGAACTTCATCACGCGCCTGTCGGGCAACGAGTACCGGATGCACATCCACCGCACGGCACTCGTCGAGCGCCTCGTCCGGCAGGCGGGCCTGGAGCCCAGCTACCACCACCGTGGCTGGGTATGGCAGACGGTGATCTACCGGAGGGTCACGCCCGTGGCCGGGGCCCCGGGCTCGGCCGCATCATGATCGCCACCAGCCCCACCGTCAGGGCCACTGCCACGGCGATCCAGATCACGATCGGCTGGTAAAGCAGGCTCAGCGGCACGATCTCATCAACCGACCATGCGCCCGGCCCGCTGAAGGCCAGCCCCAGCGCGGCGGCACCCAGCACCAGCGGATATTCGTAGCCGCCCTTCGTGTTCCAGAAGCCCTTGGCCCAGTGCATGCGCGCGATGATCACCGCGCTCTGGGCGACCAACACGGCCGCCGCAAGCGGCATCAGGAGGCCGATCGCCAGCAGCAGGCCGCCCCCGAGCTCGTTGAGCGCCGATACGCTCGCCCAGAGCTGCGCCGGCCGAACGCCCATGCCCTCCATCACGCCGGTCCAGCGATCCATTCCCGGGCCGCCCCACCAGCCGAAGAGCTTTTGCGCTCCATGGGCAGCGAAGACCAGTCCCACGTCACCCGCACGATGAAGAGGCCGAAGTCGACCAGGCCAGCGTCAACCATGCCGCCCGAGGGGGGTGCAGGGCTCATGCCAAGGCAGCGGCGTAGACTCGCCGCATGACTGCGAACCTCGCGACCACCGCTGGAAACCCGAACGTGGGCACCCCGCCCGCCGAATACACCTCGGGACGGTGCAACATCGGCCCGTCCGAGATCGCCCGGCGCCGCAACTTCGGCCACGCCGCGGCCCTGGTGACGCTGGCGGCGTTCGCCGTCCTCGTGCTCCTCTCGGCCCCGGCGTGGATCCGCCTGCTGCTGTTCTTCCCCGCCGCGGGCGCGGCTGCCGGTTACCTGCAGGCCGCGCTGCACTTCTGCGCCGACTACGGCTGGCGCGGCGTCTTTAACTTCGGTCGCGCCGGCCACCATCGCACCACGACGGTCGCAGAGGCCGATGCGCGTCGGGCCGATCGCCGCATGGCGCTCTTCATCGGCGGCGCCAGCGCCGCCGTGGGGGTGCTGGTCACGCTGCTGGCGCTGGTCGCGCCGCTGGGCTAGGCGCCTTCGTCGTCCGGCGCAGGCTCCGCCGGAGGCGGCTGGTATTCCACGGAGCCGATGGGTGCTTCGTCCAGCGCCCAGTCACGCTCCCACAGGGTGGGCTGCCGCGGCCCCGCGGCCTTCACCGCGGCACCCGCGATCACGCCGCCCCCCAGCGCTTCCTCGGGAAGCAGCTCGAGGCGGTTGTCACGACGCCGGCGGCGACCGGCGGCCAGGAAGATCGACATCGCCACCAGCGCCAGCACGCCAATCGCCACCAGGGTCCCGGTCACCACGGTGATGAGACCGGACGGGCCGGTGGCGCCGCGGCCCGCCACCGGCTTCGGCGAGGGCGTCGGGGTGGGTGTCTCGACCCCGCCCACGACAGCGGTCGCGCGGGCTGTGGCCGTTGCGCGGGGCGTGGGCCGCGGCTTCTTGCTGGGCTGCCCGGGCTTTGCCGTGCCCGGAGCGGCGCTGTGCGGGGCGGTGGTGGGCGGAGCCTGGGTGGGCTTGGCCGGCGTGGGCCGCGGGGTTGGCTTGGGAGTGGGCTTCGGCGTGGGCCGGGGGGTTGGCTTGGGCGTGGGCTTGGGGGTGGGCTTCGGCGTGGGCGTGGCGTTGACGTTGACGCCCGGTCCGCCGACGTTCGGATCGTTGCCCTTGGCCGTGGCCTGGAACGAGACGTTCCAGCTCCCCGCTGGCAGCTTGGCGGTCCCGCGGTAGCGCCCGTTTGAGGGCGTGCCGGAAACCAGCGTGAGCGGAATGACCACCTGGCCGGCGATGGCGGTGACGCTGGTGGGGACGTTGCCCTGCGCGCTCTGGAAGGTGATGGCGAACGCGAACGTCGTACCGGTGTTGCCGCCCAGGGGCGAGACGCCGGGGTTGAGAAGCGCATTGGGTGGGGCCGCGACGACGGGCGCCCGGAGGCCCAGCAGCACGGAAGCGGCCAGCACGGCACCGGCGGCAGCTGCGAGCGCAGCGCGGCCGCCCAGCAGCCCACGAGGCTGGTGCGCCGTCATCGGGCGCAGGATCGGGCCTGCTTCAGGCCCTGTCCATCGCCTTTCGTACGGGGTGGGTCCTGGTCGCTAGTCCTCGGTCTTGGCTGGGTCCAGCGTCAGGGCTGCCGAGTTGATGCAGTAGCGCAGGCCCGTGGGGTTGGGGCCGTCATCGAACACGTGGCCCAGGTGGCCGCCGCACGACGCGCACATCGCCTCCGTGCGGACCATGAACCACGACTTGTCGGTATCGGTCTCGACCGCGGACGCATCGGCCGGTTCGTAGAAGGACGGCCAGCCGGTGCCGGACTCGAACTTCGTGTCACTGCGGAACAGCTCGTTACCGCAGGCAGCGCAGCGGTACACGCCCTGCCCGTGCTCGTTCCAGTACTTGCCGGTGAAGGCGCGCTCGGTGCCCTTCTCGCGAAGGACGCGGTATTGCTCGGGCGTCAGCTCGGTTCGCCATTCGGCGTCCGTCTTCTGGATCTTGCTCGTCATGCATGGAGGATACGCCGCGCGGCCGCGGACGTATCAGGGCAGCCCGGTGACATACTGGCCCGGGTGTCTCGTCAGAGGGGGTCAATGAAGCCGATACGCCCCGCGGCCGGCCTGCTGCTCCTGCTCATCGTCCTGGCCGGCTGCCTGGTCGACATCCAGCCCACGCCTCGCACGCCGCGCCCGACCAGCAGCGCCTCCCCGACGCCCAGCGCCGACCCCACGCCATCACCCAGGCCATCACCCACGCCCGGCCTGGGGGCGGTCCCCCGCTTTGCTGCCGGCGATCGCGTCGTGGTCAGCGCGCCCGGCCTGCGAGTCCGATCGCGACCGGGCGTTGAGGAGCGCGTCCTCACCAGCCTGGGCCAGGGCGCTGAGCTGCTCGTGGCTCTCGGTCCGGTGTGGGTCGACGACACCGGCTGGTACCTGGTCCGCGATGCGAACCGCGCCGATCTCAGCTTCACCACCGGCTGGCTGGCCGCCGGCAGCAGCGATGACCCATTCCTCACCCCCGCCACCTTCGACGTGCGCGGCAACCCGTATCTGGCCGGCTTTGCCGGCGAGCAGGGTGGCGACTTCGGCCCGGTCACCCTGCCGAATGCCAATGTGTCGATCCAGTGGCTCGCAGCTCCGCCCAGCTCCGAGGGGTGCTCGTTCTTCGTCGACCTGTCGGCGGCCGGTGGCGATCCGGTGCACGCCATCCGATCGACGGTCGGCGGCGTGCCCGCACCCGGCCAGCTATTCCCGAGCTTCTTCGCGGCCCATCACGGGCTGATAGGTTCTGAGCTGTCCGTGAGCGTGACCTCCGACTGCTCCTGGGCGCTGACCTTCGTGCGCGAACGCCCGGAGGCGTCCCCTTCGCCCTAGCGCCGGGCCCGAGCCGGCCGCGCGATTGCGACGGGCAAGCTGTCGCATCGGTCCCCTACGCTTCCGAGCATGCGGGGGAACACCTGATTCGATGCAAGACCTCGACGGCATCACCGTCTACAGCGCGACCGACCTGGTTGGATTCCTCGCCTGCGAGCACCTGACCACGCTGGATCGCGCCGCGGTGCGCGGCGACATCAGCGCCGAGGACCGCGTCGACGAAGAGCTCGACGTCCTGCGCGAGCGGGGCGAGGAGCACGAGCTTCGCTATCTCGCGTACCTGCGGGAGACCGGCCGCGAAGTGGTCGAGGGGCGCCTTCCACGGAATGACTCGTGGAGTCCCGCCGAGCAGCTGCGGGCCGACGTTGCGTTGACCACGCAGCTGATGCGTGATGGCGCGGACGTCATCTACCAGGCGGCCCTCTTCGACGGCGTCTGGCGGGGGTACGCCGACTTCCTGCTTCGGTGCGACGGACCCTCCCTGCTTGGCAATTTTCACTACGAGGTCGCCGACACGAAGCTGGCGCGCCACACCAAGGGCAGCGCGTTGCTCCAGATGTGCGTCTACTCCGACCTCGTGGCGCGCATCCAGGGCGTCATGCCAGCCCAGATGCACGTCGCCCTGGGGGGCAGCGGCCACCGCGTGGACACGCACCGCGTCGACGACTACGCCGCCTACTACCGCAGCGTCAAGCAGCGTTTCCTCGAGGCGGTGGACCCAGGCCAGCCGCTGGCATTTCCGCTGCCGACCATTCCCGAGCCCGTCAGGCATTGCGAGGTCTGCCGCTGGCAGCCGATGTGTGCCGGCCTGCGCCGCGGCGCCGACCACCTGAGCCTGGTGGCATCCATGCGCTCCGACCAGGCGCGCCGCCTCCGCGATGCGGACATTCCCACCTTGACCGCTTTAGCCAGCCTTTCCGAGCCGCTGCCGCAGATCGACAAGCTGGGAGATGCCGCGATGTCGGCGCTGCACCAGCAGGCACGGCTGCAGCTCGCGGCCCGCGAGGGCGGCCCGCCGCCGTACGAGTTCCTGCCACTCGAGCCGAATCGCGGGCTTTGCTGGCTGCCCGAACCGTCCCCCGGCGACCTCTTCTTCGACATGGAAGGCGATCCCTTTGCCGAGGAGGACGGCCTCGAATACCTCTTCGGCGTCTGGGACCCGTCGGAGCTCGGTGCTGACGGCCGCCCCAGCTTCCACACCTGGTGGGCTCACTCGCGCGAAGAGGAGAAGGCGGCCTTCGAGGGGTTCATCGACTTCGTGATGCGCAAATGGCAATCCGATCCCGCGATGCACGTCTACCACTACGCGGCCTACGAGCGCGGTCGGATGGGGATGCTGTCGACGCGGCACGGGACCCGCGAGGCCGAGGTCGATCGGATCATGCGCGGCGAGCTGTTCGTCGACCTTTACAAGGTCGTGCGGCAGGGCCTGCGCATCGGCGTGGAGAGCTATTCCATCAAGAAGCTCGAGGCGCTGTACGCCCTTGACCGTGAAGCGGAGCTGAAGGAAGCCGGTTCGTCGGTGGTGGCCTACGAGCGCTACATCAAGTCGGTGAGCGCCGGCCGGGCGGATCAGGCAATCCTCGACGGCATCGCCCTCTACAACCAGGATGACTGCCGCTCCAACGCGGAGCTGCGCACCTGGCTCGAGGCCCGGCGCGGCGAGCTGGCCGACCGACTCCAGCTCGCCGGGATCCCGCGCCGAACGCCCGAGGACGAGATCGAAAAGCCGCCGACCGAGCGCGACCTGCGCATCGAGGCGTTGGCAGCACGGCTGCTCGAGGGCGTCAGCCTTGATCCTGAAGTCCGGCAGCGCGACCCAGAGATCCAGGCCCGCTGGCTGCTGGCCAACCTGCTGGAGTGGCATCGGCGAGAGGAAAAAGTCGAATGGTGGGTCTTCTTCGACCGCTGCCGACGCTCGGACGAAGAGCTGGCGTCACGCGACGAGGAGGCCATCGGCCAGCTCAGCTGGGTGCGCGAGGTCGATCGGCCAAACAAGTCGGTCGTGCATCGGTATGCGTTCGATCCGGAGCAGGCGTATCGGCTCAAGGTCGGTGACAAACCCGTCGATCCGGCAACCAAGAAGAACGCCGGGCAGATCGTCGCCCTGAATGCCCTGGTTGGAACCTTGGACCTGAAGTCCAGCCTGGCGGCGGCGCGTCCCCACCCGCGATCGCTCATTCCGGCAGGCCCGTACACGTCCGACGCGCAGAAGGGCGCCCTGGAGCGCCTGAGCGCCTGGGTCGCCGATCATTCGATGACTGCCGATGGCCCATGGAAGGCAGCACGCGACTTCCTGCTTGGCCTGCCTCCGCGTGCGGGCCAGCCGACCGGCGGGGCGATCGAGGGGCGCAACGAGGCGGCCGCAGACCTGGTGCTCAGGCTCGAAGAATCCGTGCTCCCGGTCCAGGGTCCACCAGGCTCCGGCAAGACATACACCGGCGCCGACATGATCCTTTCGCTGATTGGAGCGGGCCGCAAGGTCGGCATCGTGGCCTTTACCCACAAGGCGCTGACCAATCTCTTGGACGAGGTCCTTGACCACGCAGCCGAGCAGGGCACGTTCGTGTCGGCCATGCGGAAGGTCGACAACGACGAAACGCTCCAGGCGACGTGGCGCTATGACCACAGCACCAGCAACGACACCGTCATCGACGCATTGCGCGGAGGCGTGCAGGTGGCCGCCGGCACGTCGTGGATGTGGGCTCGCCCAGAGTTCGAAGGCTCGGTCGACACGCTGTTCGTGGACGAAGCGGGGCAGATGTCGCTGGCCAACGTCCTCGCGGTCGCTGGAGCGGCGCGGAACCTGGTGCTGCTCGGCGACCCGCAGCAGCTCTCGCAGGTGCGGAAGGGCGCCCACCCGGACGGCGTCGATCTGTCGGCCCTGGAGCACGTCCTGAACGGCCAGCCGGTCATCGATGAGACGCGTGGGCTGTTCCTGGCCGAGACGCATCGGCTCCACCAGGACGTGAATGCCTTCACGAGCGAGGTGTTTTACGCGGGGCAGCTTCGCTCCGCGCCAGAAGCCAACCTGCAATCAGTGTCCGCGCCCGGACCGCTGGACGGGACTGGCATTCGCTGGCGCCCCATCGCGCATACCGGCAATCGCAACTCCTCGGAGGAAGAGGCGCAATTGATTGTCGACCTCTATGGAGCGGTGCTCCACGGCGAATGGACGAACCAGCACGGCGTGACAGGGCCGATAAGGCCCGGGGATGTGCTGGTCGTGGCGCCGTACAACGCCCAGGTCGAGCTGCTGGCCCAGCGGCTTGGTGATTCCCTTCGCCAAGCAGGCATGAACGGTGAGGCGCGCGTCGGGACCGTGGACAAGATCCAGGGACAGCAGGCCGCGGTGGTGATCTATTCGATGGCGACCTCGTCGCCCGAGGAGATGCCCCGCAACATGGAGTTCCTCTATTCGCTGAACCGGTTGAACGTGGCGACATCGCGGGGGCGGTGCATTGCGACGATCGTGGCGTCACCCGCGCTCCTGCAGGTTCGCGTCGACACGCCCTTCCAGATGAAGCTGGCCAACGCGCTCTGCCGCTTCGTCGAGATTGCCAGGGGCCAGTCCCAGCTGCCCGTACAGCAGTTGCTGCCACTGGGCGCATGAAAAGTGCCTCCCCGGCCCGAAGGCCGAGGAGGCAGGAGGGGCACTCCCGGATGCGCCCGGGGCGCTAAGCGGTGGGCAGGTGCCGCTCGCGCCGGGTGCCCGCATGTGCGATGACGATCAGCAGCACGCCGATCGCCGCCAGGAAACCTCCCAGCCCGGTATTGAGGTCGGTCGAGGCCACGGCCGTGTCGGGGATGGTCCCGTCATCGGCGCCGCCATTCGACTGGCTCGCCTCGTCCGAGCCATCGTCGTCACGAGAGGAACCACCCTTCACGTCGCCCTCGGGCTGCTGTCCGCCCTGGTCCGGGTCGCCGCTCGACTCGGCTGGGCTCTGATCGTCAGGCGTCGACTCGTCGTCCGACGGCGCCGAAGTCTCATCCTCCGCCGGCGACTCCTGGTCCGATGGTGGCACGTCCTCGGAAGCGCTTCCACCTTCGGGGTCAGACGCATCGTCGCTGGGCGCGGCCTCGTCCGTAGGGCTTGCCTCGTCGGACGGGTTCGACTCCTCTGAAGGGGCTTCCTCGTCGCTCGGAGCCACGTCACCGGACGGGGCTTCCTCGTCAGTCGGGGCTGCCTCGTCGCTTGGCGCAGTGCCGTCACTGGGGGGGATTGCTTCCTCTGACGGGGAGCTCTCGTCGCTGGGCGCGGCGTCGTCGCTGGGCGCGGCGTCGTCGCTGGGCGGAGTCTCGTCCTGGGTAGGCGCTGCGTCATCCGACGGCGCAGCGTCATCCGACGGCGTTGCCTCGTCGCTGGCCGGCGCGGCATCGCAGGCGACCCAGAAGGTCTTCTGCTTGGCGTTCGAGCCATTGGCGGCCCACTCGAGCCGGTAGTGGCCATTGCCGAAGCTCAGGACACTCGTCGCGTCGACGCCATCACCACTCGTGTCGTAGGTGCCGCTGCCAACGACGCTTCCGTCGCCGGTGGGGGCCCAGCTACGCAGCTGCCAGGTGCCGACCTCGGCGCCATCGGAGTAGAAGCCGACCCAGAAGGAGCACACCCAGGGCTCGTTGCCGACAAGGCCGGCTTCGAGCGAGGTGGAGGCGTCGTGGATCTTGACGGTGCCGGCATTGCCGTTGCCGTTCGACCCATTCCCGTTGTTGTTGCCATTGCCACCGGCCGCCGCCATCGCCGGGCCGATCGAGACGATCAGCGAGAAGGCGATGGTCGCGAATCCAGCAGCGGTGAGCATCCGGCGGGTCGAGGCTCGCTTGGCTCGGTCGTTGGTTGACATGAGTGGTGGCGCATCCAATGAGTACGAATGAACGGCGCCAGCATGGTTGTCGGGCACCTACCTGCCTATGACGAGGTAGTACCTCCGGCCCAACCGCTGTGCGCGCGCCACCCCACCCAACCGCCCTGGTGCGGTCTGATGCAGTACCCCGGCCGTACTTCAGTTGGGGAAGCGGGCCAGGCTGAAGAGGCCGATGTCGTGGCGGGTCGACCCGTCGAGCGCCAGGTCCGCCAGCACCTCGCCGACCAGGCTGCAGAACTTGTAGCCGTGGCCGCTGAAGCCGGCCGCGATCGCGACCTGGGGCGCATCGGGCAGGCGATCGATCAGGAAATGCTCGTCCGGCGAGTTGGTGAAGATGCAGGTCTTGAGCAGGATCGTGGGGCCGGCCCCGTCCGGAAAGTGCCGCGCCGCGAAGGCCCGCAGAATGGCCTCATCCTCCGGATGCGTCGCGCGATCGGGGTCGTCGGGATCCATCGGCTCACGGAGGTGGTGATAGCGACCCAGCTTGAAGCCGGGCACGTCGTGCTCGGGAAAGCCGTAGTAGCTGCCGTCCTCCACGTCCAGCACGAAGACCGGGAACCGATCAGGCCTGAACAGCTCGGGGCGGAGTGTCTGGAACCAGGCCAGCACCTGGCGTTCGGGAACGGCCAGCCGGTTCAACGACGGAACTAGGCGGCCCGCCCAGGCGCCGGCGCAGATCACCAGCCGATCCGCTTCGTACGTGCCGCGCCCGGTGCTGACACTCGCGCCGCCATTCGCGGTGGGTTTCCACGAGACGACGGGCTCGTGGTAATGGAGCTCGGCGCCCTGCCGCAGCGCCTGGTTGGTGTGCGCCAGCAAGGTGCGCTCGGCGAGCAGGAAGCCGCCGTCCGGCTGCAGCACCACGCGCGTCGACGGATCGAACTCGCCGTAGCCGGGAAATCGGCGGCGTAGCTCGACAGCGTCAAGCACTTCGTGCGGCAGGTCATGCATCCGGGCGGCCTCGAGCGCGCCCTGGAACATGGGCCCGCCCTCCGGTCCGCCCTCGATGCTGCCAGTCGTGATGAGCAGCTGCTCCCCCGCCAGCTGCTCCAGCTCGTGCCACAGCTCGTAGCTGCGGCGCAGCAGCGGCACGTAGGAGGAATCCTCGTGGTAGGCGAGGCGGATGATGCGGGTCAGGCCGTGCGATGAGCCTCGATCGTGGAGGAGGCCGAATTGCTCCAGGCCCAGCACGCGGCGGCCGCGTCGGGCGAGGTGAAAGGCGGCGGCACTGCCCATGCCGCCCAGGCCGATGACGATGACGTCGTAGCGGGCGGGCGCCATGCGCCGCAGTCTACGGGGCGATAGAAAGGGCCGCCGGCCCCATCAGGTGGAGTCGGCGGCGGTCCGGAGCGATGGACGGTCGTCCTGTGCCATGCGGGAGCCGACCCCAACGAGCCAGCCGCCCACCCGGCGACGAACGCCATAGGTGCGCGATCCTCGGCCTCGCACGACCGGCCCTTCCCTCCGCGGGCGGAAATCGAGGCGGAGCGCTTCATAATCCATGAGGTTCTGCATCTCACCCTCCGCTCTTGTTCGACTGAAAGATTCTTGACATCGAACTACTTGTGGTAGTCTAGCCGAGCCGATGTCTTGACGTCAAGACATTTGACATGGAGAATCCGGGGACATGAACAAGAAAACGGGCGCTTCGGCCGCAGCGACGGCCACTCGTGTAGTGGCGGAGGACCACGTCGATCGCATGCTGCTGGTGTGGAAGCGCGAGCTGCCGGACCTCGATCTCGCGACCGAGGGCATCGTGGAGCGCATCCAGAAGCTGCAGCGCTACCTCGATCGGGCGATGAACGAGACCCTGGCCGATTTCCAGCTGGACCGTGGCGAATGGTGGCTGCTCGGCGCGCTCCGGCGGTCGGGACCTCCGTATCGCAAGTCGCCGGGCAAGCTGGCGGAGGACATCGGCCTCTCATCCGGCGCCATGACCAACCGGCTGGACCGGCTGGAGGACGCCGGCCTCATCCGGCGCCTGCCGGATCCAGATGATCGCCGCGCGCTGCAGGTCGAGCTGACGGATGCTGGCTGGCAGGCCTGGCAGGACAGCGTGGGGGCACAGGCACGCAAGGAGGCGCTCGTTGCCAGCGCCCTCGAACCCGAGGAAAAGGAGCTGCTGAATGCGCTCCTGCGCCGCCTGATGCTCGAGTTCGAGGAGCGGACCGGCAAGCCGCTGCATCACGAGGTCAAGGCCGCTTCCTGACCGCGCCGGCGCCGCCCACGTCAGGCCGGCTGCGCGTACTCCCGAACGAACGCTTCCTGGGCCCGCGTCTCCACCGCGGTTGGATGGCGCAGTGCGCGGATGCGCCTGATGGCCGCGTCAGCCGACAGGCCGGCACGAACCAGCGCACAGGCGGCGACCGTGCCGCTCCGCCCGACGCCACCCATGCAGGCCACCACCACGTCGCCCTCGGCACGACCTTGGTCGATGCCGGCCTGGATCTCGTCCATCTCCGCGCGCGTGCGCGGAGCGGTGCCATCGCGCAGGGGAAAGCGGACCAGCTGCACCCCGGCATCGCGGGCCAGGTCGGCAATCCGCGGATCACCCCAGCGTCGCAGCTCCTCGTCCTCTACCAGCAGCACCAGCAGTGTCACGCCGGCTGCCTGCATGGCCGCCAGGTCCGCGGCGGTATCGCGCCGATAGACATGACCGGGGTAGCGCAGCGAGGCTCCCCGCTTGCCGGGCAGAAAGGTCACGCCCAGCCGGCCCGGCAGCTGCCCGGGGAGCTCCTCTGCGCTCAGCCAGTCAATACGCAGCTCCGGGTCGAAGCCGGCGTGCGACGGAGCAGTCAGTTGCGCTGCCCGTTGAGCGCGAGGCAGAAGTGCCCGGTTGGCTCCAACGGCTGGCCACAGTACGGGCATGGTGGCCGCCCGGCGGCCATCAGCACTTGCGCGCGTCGCACGAACTCGCGCGCCTCGTCCGGCTCGATGCGGACTCGCATCAGGTCCGGGCCGTTCTCGTCCTTGTCATCCGCCTCGACGTAATCCCCGCTTTCGTCCTGGGGCTGCGCCTCGATCACGACGCGCTCCGCATCGGCATCCCAGGACAACGCCATGGCGCCGACCCGGAAGACCTCGACCACCGGCTCGTCGAGCGGTTGGTCATCGGCCGCGAGTGAAGGCCCGCCGACCGTGGTGGTTGGCGGCTGGGCGACTGGATCGTCGGCGACGATGGTCAGCAGCTGGTCGAGGCGCTCGGCGAGGGCCTGCACCTGGGCCTTCTCGAGGGCCACGCTGACGACCGCACGGCCCTTCCGAGCCTGCAGGAAGAAGGTCCGATTGCCGGGCAGGCCAACCGTGCCGGACACGAATCGATCCGGGGCGTCGAAGATGAAGAGGCGTCGAGGCATGTGGCCATGCTAGACGGAACCCGGATAACGCAACGGGATCGGAGATGTGCCCGCTCTCCGATCCCGTCTCCCCCAATGCTCGAGCTGGTCCGCCGGTGATGCCAGCGGGTGCCCACACCAACTCGTCGGGCGCAGACTATCCGCACCGCACCGGACCTGTCAATACTTAATTGACAGGTCAAGCGACCTAGTTGACTGCCAGCGCCTCGTTGGTGAGCTCGTACGCGCCGCGGTGATCACCGGCCTCCGCCCGGAGCTCGGCCCACTCACGCAGCACCTCGCGCAGCCGTGACGGGACTGAGCCTTCGCGGGCGATCGCCGCCGCCTCCCCATACCGCGTTTCGGCCTGCCGGGCATCGCCCGTCGACCGCAGCGCGCGGGCCTCGGTGAGCATGGCTCCCAGCTCGGCCATGGCATTGCCCGATTGCTTCGCCAGGTCCACGGCGCGTCGTGCCAGCGCAATCGCGTCAGCACCGGCGCCGGATGCCAGGGCCACCTGCGCCTCCGTATCCAATACGGCGGCCAAATAGCGATCGTCGCCCGCGTCCTCGAACTCGCGGCGGGCTTCGCCGGCCAGCTCTCGGGCCCGAGCCACGTTTCCGGTGGCCAGGTAGGCCAACGCCAGGTCGTTCTCGATCTGGGCCGATTCGAACGACGAGCCGGCCGCCCGCAGCAGGGCCAGGCCCTGCGTGCCGGTCCGAATGGCCGCCTCCACATCACCGGTCTCGCGGTAGTTGATGGCCAGGTTGAACAGGAACATGGCGCGGCGCCGATCATCGAGGTCATCGGCCATGCCACGGGCCGCCTCGAGGTGGGCCAGCGACTCCGCGAAGTTCCCCGTCTTCGACTCCACCGCGGCCAACGCGATCAGCAGGCGCATCTCGAACTCGGGCTCGACCTTCAGGCCGGCGCGCACGCGCGCGATCAAGCCCTGCAGCATGCTGCGGGCGTCGACCTCGGCATCGGACAGGTAGAGGCCGTAGGCCAACCAATATCGGCTCAGCGCCTCCTCGGACACCCGGCCCAGCGTGGCGAAGATGCGTGCCGCCTCGGCGGCCGCCGCCACTGCCTCGCGACCGCGGTCCAGGCGGACCAGGGCTTCGGCCTGGCCGCGCAGGAGCTCAGCGCGTACCTGGTCATCGATCGCCTGGGCCAGCAGCGCTTCATAGCCATCGGCAGCGGCCAGCCACTCGCCCGAGGCTAGCTGCATGTCAACTTCGAGCCTCGTCCAGGCGGGCGACTGCTCGTCAAGGAAGTGGCTGGGCGGCAGGCCCAGCCGTTCCGACAGGAAGCTCAACGCGACCATGGACGGGCGGGCAATGCCGGTCTCCAACGCGCTCACGTAGGCCTTCGTGTAGCGGTCGCCGGCGAGCTGCTGCTGCGTCAGCCCCGCACGTCGCCGGGCCTCGCGAATGCGCTCGCCAATCTGCCGCGCCAGCGCGGCGTCGTGCTCGGTCGGACGGGCCGCGGTCTTGGTTCGTGGCATGGGCGGAGTGTACACGCCATGACAAGCCTGACTTGACCAGGTGACAGCCAAAAGTACCGCGCGGTGCGGTGGTGTGGTGTACCGATGGGTCATTGTCCGCCGGACCTCCCTCCCTGAACGTGGACGCACGGACGCACTCCGGCCCGGATGCGCCGTCGAAAACGCTTCAGGAGAACCCCGAGCGATGCGCAGCATCAGCACCGGCGGCGGCTGGCCTCACTAGACCACCGACACCCGCATCAGCGGGGGAAGAGAACGCGCCACGGACCGCGAGCAGCGGCCTCCGCTGGCGCGTTTTGCTGCGCGGCACTAGATCTCGGGCAGCTCCTGCTCCAGCTTGGTGGCAGGCTCGAACAGATCCCCCACCTTGGCCAGCCGCCTGGGCACGGTGTCGATGTTCCATCGATCCGAGCGGAGCTTTGGATCGTCAAGCTCCTCCCAGCGGATCGGTGCGGACACCGGAGCGCCCGCCGCGGGCCGCACGGAATACGGCGCCACCAGCGTCTTGTTCAGCTGGTTCTGCGTGAAGTCCAGCCGGGCGCGGCCCTTTCGATCGCGCTTCGCCCACTCCCAGCTCACGATATCCGGCACCAGCCCGCCGATCATGCGCGACAGCGACTCCACCCACGTACTGGTCTGCGCGAACGAATAGCCGCGCCGGATGGGCACCCAGACCTGGATGCCCCGTTTGCCCGTGGTCTTGGGCAGGCCGATGATGCCCAGGTGCTCCAGCGCGGTCCGGTACAGCCGCGTCAGGGTCAGCACCTCGTCCCAGGTCGTGTTCTCGCCGGGGTCCACGTCGATGAGCGCGAAGGTCGGCTCGCGGGGTGAGATCGTCCGCGAGGTCCAGGGATGGATCTCCAGCGCCGCCTCCTGCGCCAGCCAGGCCATGGTCGCGACCTTGTCCACCACCACGTAATCCTTGGCGCCCTCCTGCCCGGTGTAGCCCCAGCGCGTGATCCACCTCGGGGCGTGGCCGGGCACGTCCTTCTGCCAGAAGCCCTTGTGGGCGGTGCCGTCGGGGAAGCGCTGGAGGTTCAGGCCGCGTCCGGCCAGGTGCGGGATGACGGTCGGCCCAACGCTCACGTAGTAGCGCAGCAGGTCGCGCTTGGTGATGGCCCGATGCTCCCCGTCGGCCGGTGCCAGCACCTTGTCCAGGTTCGTGACCCGCACCTCATGGCCGGCCACCTGCCAGTGGCCGTCGCCGCTCATCATTTCCAGCGCCTTCAGCTCAGCCTTGGAGGCAGGGGTCAGGTCCATCTCCGGATCCGGCCAGCCTTCCTCGGAGGTTGGCGTTCCCTTCTGCGAGGTCTTCTGCGGTCTCTTCGCTTGCGCGCTTGCCGGAGGGCCGGCAGTTGGCTTGCTGGCGCGGCGGTTCACGGGCGGCGCCTGCTGCATGACGCGGGCCGTCTGCACTGCCTCTTCCCGGATGACCTTGGCCGGATCGCGATCCAGCTCGATGCCCTTGAATGCGGCCTGGCGCAGCAGCCCGTCGCGCGTCCAGTCGGTGAATTCCGCGCGGATCACGATCCGTGGCTCGACCCACCGCGCCTGCGGCAGGCGCGGTTGCTTGACGAGCGGCGCCGTCTCGCGGCGAATCGGCTCCATGGCGGCCAGCAGCTCCTTGCGCATCCGCGCGGTGATGCCGCTGCCCACCTGCCCGGCATGCCGCAACCCGTCATCCCCGTTCACTGCCACGATCAATGAGCCCAGGTCCGTGTGCGTGCCCTGACCCGGCAGCCAGCCCACAACCACGATCTCCTGCTCGCGGCGCAGCTTGATCTTCAGCCACTCCCGGCTTCGACGGCCCGGCTGGTAGATGCTCAACCGGCGCTTGGCCACGATCCCTTCCAGGCCTTTCTCCGCGGCCGCCTGGGTGAAGTCAACGCCATTGCCGACCACGTGCGCGGCGTAGCGCACGACTCCATCGGGGCGCAGGACGCGGCGCAGCAGGTGCTTGCGATGCTCCAGCGGCACGTCGACCAGCGACTGGCCGTTGAGGTGCAGCAGGTCGAAGATCATGTACGCCAGGGGGATGGCCTCGCGCTGCTCGCGGGTCAAGCGCGGAGCGTCCGGATCCGCTCGCCGGGTGACCATCTCCAGCGCCCGCAGGCCGGTCTTCTCCTGCAGGCGGCTGAACGACGGGCGTCCCTCCTCGTCGAAGGCCACGACCTCGCCGTCCACGATCGCCTGTTCGGCATCGATCCATTCGGCGTCGCCCGCCAGGTTCGGGAAATAGGTCGCCGCGTCGACGCGGTTGCGCGTCCAGATCCGCGCTCTACCGCCGCTGACCACCGCCTCCACTCGGTAGCCGTCCCACTTGACCTCGTAGAGCCAGTCGTCATCGTCGAACGCGGCGTCGGTCAGCGTGGCCATCATCGGCGGCACGAATTCCGGCTGCCGCTCGACGCGCGCCAGCGAGAGGTCGGGACCGACTTCCGGGCTGGGTGCGGGCTGCTCGAAGCGGGGCTTGACGCCCTCCCTGACCTCGTCGTTGGTTCGGCCGGTCTTGACGCTGGCCGGGAAGTCTTCGGCGTCCCAGCCGTCGACCGCCGCCTCGTCGCGCTTCTTGATGAGCAGCCACTGGTCGCGCTCGTCGCGCCGCCCACCGCGTCCACTGGTGCGCACGATCGTGTAGCGCCCACGTAGGCGCTCGCCCAGGAGGCGGAACTTCAGCTCGCCCTCGCGGAGGGCGCGGGCAGGGTCATCGGTCTCCTCCGGCTCGAAGCTGCCCCAGTCCCAGATGATCACGTCGCCGGCGCCGTATTCGCCCTTTGGGATGGTGCCCTCGAAGTCGAAGTACTCGATCGGGTGATCCTCGGTGCGCATCGCAAGGCGCTTCTCGTCAGGATCGAGGGTTGGACCACGCGGCACGGCCCAGCTCACGAGCACGCCACCGATCTCCAGCCGCGTGTCGTAATGGAGTGCAGTGGCCCGGTGGCGCTGGACGACGAAGCGGCCGGAGCCATCCCCCACCTCGCCCGGCTCGGGCTCCGGGGTCTTGCCGAAGTTGCGCTTGGCCCGATAGGTCTCCAGCGGCATCGGCTGCGTCAGCCGGGCAGGCCGGCCAGGAAGCGGAACACCGGCACCGCCGTGGCGAAGTCAGTTGCGATGAGAGCGGGCAGCCGGGGAGAGAGGAAGTCGCCGTCATCCAGCTGGCGGCCGAAGGTCACGTCCTTCATCTTCAGCAGCTCCGCCTGTGGATGGTCGGCCGGGTAGCCGGGTGGCACGCGCTTCAGCGTCTCGTGGCCGTGCACGCCGCCAAAGGTCTTCATGAAAGCCGGCTCCTCCACGACAGCCAGCACGCGGTCCGTGTCGTCAACCACGGCTCTCCGGAATGCCTCCAGCCGGGGCCGCTCCATCATGTACATGCCGCCGCCGATGAACATCTCACCGGGCTGGAAATGCAGGTAGGCGCCCAGGCCATGAACGCCCTCGCCGCCCTTCGCGCCCTCGACCCACGGGATGCTGGCGCCGATGTTCGTCTTGTACGGCGCCTTGTTCTTCGAGAACCGCGTGTCGCGATAGATGCGGAACACCGCGCGGTGCGGATCGGCCTCCAACGGGATGTCGCGGGCCCGGAAACGGTCCACGAGAGTCGCAACCAGCGACTCCATCGGCTCTTTGAGCAGGCGCTCGAACTCCGCCTTGCGAGGCTGGAACCAGTCGCGCTCATTGTTCACCGCCAGGTTGATGAGGAACTCGATGGCCTCGGGCTGAAAGCCGGTGAACGTCATGGTGCTGCTCATGGAGCAAGCATCATCCCCCGATGGTCTCCGCGGCAACCCGCAGATCGGCAACCAGTCCGGCCAGCGCCTCCGCGCGCTCCGCGGCGGCGCTCATGCCGGGATCTGGGAGCAGCCCGCGTGCCGGAATGTGGACGAGGTGGGGACAGGTTCGCATCGGCTCATGGAAGTTCGTGGACAAAGCCCTTGTAGCGTGCTGCACGCCACCCGTATGGTTCTCAGCGAGCCGGGCGCCTCGGAGGTGCGACCCGATCAGCCACCGGAGGTGACACCGGACGCAACGCTCGACGCGACACTCGATCTCCCACCCGACTCGGCGGCGGCAACGTCACGAGCGCGGGAGGCGACACGGGACCGCGCGCGGGACTGCGCACCGGGCCATCCACTGGAGCTGACGCGGGGGTTCCTCCGGGTCCCCGGCTTCTTGCTGCGCGCCGTTCCGCGCCCGCCCTGACTGGTCAGTCGGTCACCGGCCGCGCACACCCGCGCTCGGCCAGCTCGCGATGAATCTCACGCGCGATGCTTGCCGGCGAGGCTTCATCTGACCACAGCACCACATCGGCAAGCGCCGCGTAGGCGTCCGCCCGCGACGCATCCGCCTCGTGCAGCCAGCGCGATGGCTCAGCGTCCAGATGGGGTCGATCACTCCCCCGTGCCCGCTGGAGCAAGGTCGTGGGTCTGGCACGAAGCCAGACGACGGTTGCGCCGCGCACCAGCGCTGGCAGACCGGGATCCAGCACCGTCCCGGCGGCCGCGGCAATGACCACCGGGGGCGGCACGGCCATGGCGGCGCGCAGCGCATCCATCTCGGCGGCCAGCAGCGCCGCGCTCCCATCGGCGGCCAACCCGTGCGCCGTCTTGCCGGTCGCGGCCTGCAGCAGGTCGTCGTTATCGAGGTACTGCCAGGCCAGGCGTTCGGCGAGCAGCCACCCGACGGTCGTCTTGCCGCTGCCCATCATCCCGATCAACACGACCCGGCAGTCCATCGCGGCGCCTCCTGTATGACAGGGGCCATGGAACTCCATTTTGGGAGAGCCCGTGGACCGGCGTGGGATACGCTGTGCCGATGAGCTTCGACGTCGGCGAGGCACGGGCGTCGCTGGTGCGGATGCCATCGGTCCTGGCGCAGCTCGTGGATGGCGTTCCCCCCGAATGGCTTGCCGCGCGACCGGCCGAAGGCGAGTGGAGCGCGCACCAGGTCACCTGCCATCTCGCCTACGTCGAGGAGACCGACTGGATGGGCCGGGCGCGGATGATCCGCGAGGTTGGCCCGATGCGTCCGTTTCCGCCCGTGGACCATGGCGACCAGACCGAGCGGTACGCCGGCATGTCCACGAGCGAGGTGACGCGGCGCTTCGGCGACCTGCGCTCTGCGAACCTTGAGGCGCTGGATGCGATGCAGCTCACCGAATCAGATCTAAACCTGCGCGGCCTGCATCCCACGCTGGGCGAAGTGACGATGCGGCAGCTGCTGGCAACCTGGGTCATCCATGACCACAACCACGTGGCGCAGCTGCAGGGAGCGCTATCGGCCTATTACGTCGCCGAGGTCGGGCCCTGGCGCTCGTTCCTGGGCATCCTGGACCAGGTCAAGCCTTAGCGCGGCGCGGCCATGGCCGTGTCCGGCACCTCGCCCGTTCCGTCATCCTCGTCGTTGTCGTCCGTGCGCGCGATCACCTCGACCCCGCCGCCTGCCGCCGAGCTGATGGCCACGCAGATGCCGTCGCCCTCATCGGGATCGTCCAAGTCCACGCCATTGGCCACCGCGAAGGTGGTTCCGTTGAGCTCAACCGACGTTGCGCCCAGGCCAGTAACGGTGCCGCAGACTTCCATGTCCAGCTGGGCGGCCACGGTGCTCACGCCGCCGCTGCCGGTGACGTCGATGGCCAGGCATGCTGAGCCGTTGATGCTCATGGCGAACTCGAGCGCATCGAAGGTCTCTGCATCCAGCAGCACCGGCGGAATGATCACCCCGTCGACCATGACGGCAGTGCCGCCGCCCGGGCGCACGCGACCGCATTGATCGAACGTGACGGCCACCGCGAATGCCTGGTTGACGGTGGCGCCGGTCGAGTCGACATCCACGCACGCGTCCAGGTTCCCGTTAAATGCCAGCTGCAGCGCGCCGACGGCTTGCGCGTCGAGGCCCGCCAACGGAACGACGCGGCCGTCGACGGTGGCATCGGAGGCCGATACCGCATCGACGCGGCCGCAGATGGTCTCGGGAGCCGCAAAAGCCACCCCGAACGTGGTGAATGCGGCTGCGATCGCAAGCGCAAGTGCGGCCAGGAGCCGCGCCATGGAGAATCGTTGGGCGTGCATGCTCTCTCCAGCGGTGTGGGCGATGTTCCGGCCAAGACGGACAAGCGTCCGCTCCTGTCACGCGCAACGGGGATACCCGCGCGCGATTCAGGTGCCGATGAGGTCGATCAGATCCGGCGGGGCGCTGTGCAACAGCCGAATGGCCATGCTGTCGAATGGCTCCAGGGCATTGGCCAGCGCCGACAGGGCGGTGGCTCCCCAGGCGGTGGTTGGGCCGCGGGGTGTGTCCACCGAGGCCAGCCAGCGGCCGTCCTGGAGCGACAGCTGCGCATCCACCCAGAAGTAGTCGCTGTGCAGGCGGCCTCGCCAGGCCTGTTTTCGTTGCATCACGGTTCTCCGGCGCAGCACTGTTCTACGCCGAAGGGCACGACGACGAGCCGTCAGCCTACCGTGCCCGTCAAATGACGTTCGACTGAACGTCCCGTGCCCTAGGAACGTGGGACCTTCTGTCACCGCATGTGGTGCGTTTGGGCAACACTGCAAGGTCAGTCGCAAGGCCGACTCGTCAAGGTTGCCGATGTGACCGTCGCCCTACGCCAACCACCCATCGCCGGCAGGCGCACAAGCGATCGCGTCCCGGCCCAGTGGTGGGAAGGTGAGTTCGCCGACTGGCTCCGGCAGGCCATGGCCGATCGAGACCTCAGCATGCGGATGCTGTCCATGCGGGCCGGCATCAACCACTCGACCATCTGCCGCCTCCTGAAAGGCGATCGCGACCCCACGCTGACGACTGCGCTCGCCCTGCTTCGCGTCCTTGCCGCCGAGCCGCTGCGCGTCCGCCCTGACATCTCGCTGCTGGCTGACTAGGGCCCTCTGGCCGGGCCAAGCCTGGTCACCATCGGCGGTGCGTGCCACGGTTGGGTGGCACCAGATCGCGTCGCAAGAAGCATCAGCCAGATGGCCCAGCGCGAACGCCGGACCATGGCCATCACCAGGACCCCCAGGAAGACGAAGAGCGCCGCGATGAGCGCCACCCTCGGCCAGGCGCCGCTCAGGCCAAGCGGCCGCAACTGCTCGTCATAGACTTCAGGCGCGAACTGGCCGATCACGATCAGCGCTGCAACCGCAAAGGCAATGAACCCCAGCAGCAGCCACTGGGTGCGATTCAGGCGCTCCACGATCCCAGCTTGCGCAATTTGGCAACCTCGCGTGCCGTTAGCGCCGCGGAGAATCTGGAAACCTGATTGTCCACGGCTGCCATTACCGAGCTGATGTGCGTCGTAAACGCAGCCTTGCTCCTCCGATCGCCCGGCAGCACACTCGCCCTATCGAGGCCCCGGACCGGTGCACGCGACCAATAGGACCGCGCCCATCATTGCAGGAAGCCGAAATGGCATCTGTTTACACGCCTAGCCCCTAGTTGGCCCACGCCGTTCGCGCAATCGATCTGCCAGCCGCCGTAGCGCCTGATCAGCGTAGCGGCCCGATCCGTCTAGGTAGTCATCGAAGTGCCACAGGCCGCTGATCCGCCAGCCGAGCGGCAGCGATGCCTCAATGGATACCCAGGACTGCGAAACAGTCTCACAGCGGATCGAGCAGGGACCGGATCTGGTTGGCGACCTCTTCGGGGATCTCCTGCTGCAAGTCGTGCCCTCCTGGCAGGACGACCTCGCGGGTAGCACTCGAAAGCTTCTTCCAATCGGATGGCAGCGGGTCGGGTCCGGACTGGCCATGGTCGCCGAACAGAGTAAGCACGGGGAGATCGCCGAGCGATGGTAGGTGCCATTCCAGCCGAGCGCCGTTGACCCAGTCGATGTGCTCAGAGCCGACGTTGGCAGGATCAAAGGGTCCGAACTCCTTCGCCAACGCCTTCGGGTCGTCGTGCCCCGCTTCGATGAGCACTAGCCCCGCGACCTCCTCGGGGTGCTGGATGGCGTACCACACCACGATGTTGCCCCCGCCAGACTGGCCGACCAGTACGTAGGGAGGCGGAATGTTCGCTGCGGCCAGGAGCGCGTGGGTATCGGCCACGACATCGTTGAGCGTCCGCCGGGCCTTAGTTGCGGGGTCGCTCGACCCAGTTCCCAGCCGATCGTAGAAGCAGGCCATGTTGGTCTTGGCGAGCGAGCTTACCAGGCTCGATGGGAAGGACGTGATGCCGGACGAATCGTCGCCCGCTTCGAAGACGAGCGTCGGCGTGCCCCTGCCGAAACAACGCAGTGTGAGCTCGTGCTGGTCTGCCCCGATGGCAAACCGCCCGGCGATCGTCGGCTGCGACATCACGTCGAAGACGGTGGGCACCGGGGTGGGGGTGGCGGCTGCCGTCGAACCCGGCTGGACCTGCCCACAGCCAGCCAGGGCAATCACCGCGAAGATGAGAATGCGCCGCATTCCAACGACCCCTTGCATAGGGAGACTATGGGCCAGAGACCTCGAAACAGGAAGCCATCGGGGAGCCTCAAGCTGACCGTGGCCGGCGTCGCCAGCCGTGCACGGCCGGAAAGAGCAAGACCGCCATCTAAGGCGGTCAATTCGTGCTCAGGGACGGTATGTGGTGGGCGACACTGGATTCGAACCAGTGACCTCTTGCATGTCAAGTATCCGCGTCGGCACGTAGTGCGTGTGAGCGTGGAGGACCGTCCATGTCCTGCACTGTTAATGCGGTGAACCGCCCGAGTCGTCCAACAGTGGCAGACGCGCCAGTGTCAAGTTTCTCCCACGAGCTCCAGTCTAGTCGCGGCATGCGCTGGAGCTACTGCTCGCCAACTCGAGACCAGATCGTCGCGCACCAGAGGCTCCAATCGGTCCCTGAATAGGTCGGCGCAGAGGGCGTCCAAATACCGATCGTCCCCAGCCACACATCCCCGCCGAGCTCCTTCTCCACCACCCTGGCAGCCCGGCCCTCTATCTGCCGATGCCGCGAGCCCAATCGGTGAGCCGCTGGCGTGGTCATCGAAGGCTTCGCCCTATGCCAGGGCAATCCACACGTCATCGAAAGCGCCACAGGCCGCTGATCTGCCAGCCGAGCGGCAGCGATACCTCAGCGGAGACCCAGGCCTGCGAGAGCGCGCCGAGTGATGCCATCGGGTGATCTATTGATCAGCCCCCGCTGGCAACGCGTCCCCTGTAGGTGGATCGCTCCTGACGTTGGTCTGGGAGGCATCAGCAGGAGTCGTGTCCCGCGGTGTCATGGTTACGGCCCGCAGCGCCTCCTCGACCGCGATCGCGCCTTCGGTAGCTTTGATTCGCATGGGCAGGTTCTGCATGAGCGTCCCGTGATAGTCAACGACTTCAGATCGGCTCCGGCGGTCCCGTTCCGCGAGGGTCCGCGCGAGCCACTCCCACTCCTTGACGATTGTTGGGTCCTTCCATTGGGCCCGCGACTCGTCCGTAAAGCCCGCCAAGGTCGCCCACCAGAGCTGACAGTTCGGACTGTCGATGAGGTCAAGGGCCAGGTGGCCGCCGTGGGCCAGCACCCCTACCGAATCCCAATAGTTGCCGACTTGGGTCGCCGAGGCCGTCGGAAGGTGGCGGGGATCCGTGCCGTCTCGCAGCGCCTCAAGGATGGTGAGCCGGTGGCGCAGCATCCGCTCCGACTCCCACTCCTTCGCGTAGTTCGCCAGTTGTTCGATCGCGTTTGCACTCCTGGCCAGGCTCAGTTGCCGGTAGATGGCGACGAATGTCACCGCCAGCACGAGCCCACTGAAGGCCGTCCAGAACCATTCGGACCCGGCGCCGATGATGGTCAGGTCATCGAGATTGATGAGGCGCATCCCTCGCTCCCTCGCTCCGAAATTCGTTGCGAGCAAGCGTAGGCCGGCGACGCCAGCCGCTCACCGTCCTCGCGGATCGGTCACGCTGCCACGGAGCGCCGGCCGAGGCCGGCATGCACAGAGGTACTTATCGGCCACTTACGCCAGCCGGACTGGCGCCCTACGTTGGCGCCAGAGCCGGCGGGTGGGTGGAACCTCCGTCCACACGGTAACTCCGCCGGCTCTCCGCCTTCGTCCGTATCGCCTGTTTTCAGCGTCGGATGGCGTCGGCAGCCTCGCACCATTGACAACGCTCGAACTCCGGCGGACCCGGCTCGCCCGGATGGACGGGCCAGAGCATGTTGCTGATGAGCGGGGCAAGTTCCCACCCACAGCCCGCCTTGTAGTTGGCGTCGGCTGTCCGGTCGATCAGGCCGTGCCAAATGCGGCTGCCCGGTTCCTTCGCCCACAGTGCGTAGCGATCCCCCATGGCCTTGACTCCAGGACTACGCTGACGAACGAACCGGCGCTCGACTGCTTCTCCCCCCAGCAGTTGACCGCCGGCTCATCCGTTCCCCTCGTGGAGGCCCCAAGCGGAGCTAGACTGCCCGCCCGCTTCGAGCCTCCGGCCCCAGGACCTGCAGCCGCCGTGCCACTTACTGGGCGGAAGCTTGGCCCTCAGGCCCTCGCATGACGTACCGTTCCTGGCACTCGCGACAGCGGGCGACGGTGACGCCATCCGCATCACGGCTGATGTAGGCCGGCGTGGTCCCTGTTGGGTGGCGATGGCGAACCAAGGGTCGTCCGAACTCGTCCTGATCCACTTCCCAGCGGTCAGGATCGTTCGCGGTCATCGCGTCTGCCTTCACACGTCGTAGCCGGGTGGTTCGCTGCCCGGCGCCTCATAGCCCGGCTCTTGCGGTAGAGGAAACTCGTTGGGCGCATCATCGGTCTTCGGCTCGTAGGGCTGGCCGGGATCGATCTCCGGGGCCGAATCGGGCTCTTCGCGTTCTGGGGTCCCCTGACCAGGACGACCGCCGTTGTCTGGCTTGCCTGCCATCTGCCCACCTCTGGCTACGCGATTGGTCAGAAATGGCAAGGGCAGCCCGCATGCCTATGTTGGGGCGGCCCGCACGCCGCGGTCGATGTAGTCGTAGAACCAGCGGGCGATCAGCGCCCCGATACGGCCGGCCCTGCCGTCGATGTCCGCTTTGGAGGCGGTAGAGATGGTGGTCGGGAGGTAGTCGCGCACGTGCAGCGTCACGTCCACGCCCACTTGGCTGGCATGAGCCCGAGCCACCACAGCCGGATCGACCCGGCTGGCGCGTCGATACTCGACCAGCCGCACCGGATCTCCAGACCATCTTTGACGCCGGGCAGCTCGACCAGGAACAGGTGTCGCCCGTCGTCGAGGGGCTTGACGTAGCGGACGGAGCACGACTCGACTGCGCCGCAGCCGCAACGGCTGGCGGCCAGCCGAATCGCCTAGGTCCGTGCTGGATTGCCTTACCCGCCCGTCTCCGCATGTGGGGCATCAACCGGCTTGGATTCGGGCGAACCTCGCTCACGGAGAAAGATGGCCAGCACCACGAGCGCCCCGATCGACATGAACTCGCTCTGCCAGTTCTGCAAGGACTCGAACCACAGCTGCGACGTCAGCAAGTAGCCGAGCGGAGAGACAGCGGTACCACCGTGCGCGACCTGCTCCGCACTGAACGCCGCGGCGCCGGTAATGACGTGGAGGATGAACGTGACCACGAATAACGCGAGCAGGGCCATCGACAGTGAGTGCCGGTAGATGCCCGCGACGAAGCCACCGGTTCGCACGGGCCACGGCGCGCCGGTCCGATGCGGATCGGGCTGCCGATCCTCTGCTTCGCGACCTTCCAGCGGCTTCGATTCCGGTGAGCCTTTCTGACGAAGCCACACGGTGAGCAGGACGAACAATCCCATCTGCAGGAATTCACTTTCCCAGTTCTCGAAGACCGCCTCTCCGAACTGTCCGCTTATCAAGTACTGACCGATGGAAACTGGCGACGCTCCGAGCTCGACTTGCTGGTCATTGAACACGGCGAAACCGGCAACGGTCTGGCCGGCAAGGGCCAGCAGGAACAGGGCGGTCATCACCATGGTGAGGCTGTTTTCGCGGACGAACGTCTTCACGAATTCGAGTCTATGCGCGGCCACGCAGCTCGAAGCCGACTTGGGCAGCGGCTGCGCACCTACCCTGAGGAATCGTCGCTTCTCGTCCTGGGGAGCAGACCGGTGCGCTGCAGCGCCTCGATCATGGGCGCGTCCAGCCGGCCCGCCTCCGCGGCCGCTCGGGCTGCGTCCACGCGTTCCTGGGCAGTCATAGCCATGACGGTTTCGGCGTCCAGGCCGCTGCCCACCAATGCGTCGATCAGGAAGGCATCCCACACCCCCGGCGGCTGCCACGCATCGGACCCGCTCATCGCGGTGCCTGCATCAGGGCCCGCTGATCACTCAGTTCAGCCACGCCCCGACCTGCCTCCCTCCCCGCTCTCCCGTCGGCGCTGGCTGGCGCGTTGCAGGAATGCCCGCGCCAGGAAGAACAGTCCAATCCAGCGGATGAGCCTGCCGATCATCGGTCAGCCTTTCGGTCGTGCCCTTCGCCCTCCCGGCCCTGGGGTAGCCGGTCCACGTCGGATCCCTCGCGAGCCTTCGCCGACTCATCGTGTGGAGCGCGAGAATTCCCGGCATCGTTATTCGTGACCGCGACTCTTTCAGCGCCATCACTCAGCGCTTCGCGGACCCGTTGGGCGTTCCCGTCGGGGCGCTGGCCGATCCAGGCGCCAGGCTCACGATCTGACTTCGCTAACACAGCTCTTCTCCGTGCGGTTAGCGATCGCGCTGATGCAGGGCGCATGCCCGGACGTCTGCCTGCCCGGAAGAGGAAGGCATCGTGAAGGCTCAATCTGACGTTGGCCGGCGAAGCCAGCCGTCACCGTCAGACAGGCGATTGCTGGTGCAACGCCAGGCGCCAAGCGCCACTCGCGTCGCGGACATACGTGCTGCTCATCCAGGCCTCGTAAGGCTGCTCGCCCTCGCGCTGGGCCACTGCCCGGCAGACGACGATACCGACCTCCTTCGCCGGGTGGGTGACTTGCACCGACTGAAGTTCATATGACGTCCACGGTGGCGCAGCCCTGATGGCAGCCAGCGAAGCGGCCCGATCGAACAGGCCCATCGGGAACAGCATGACGCCATCGTCTGCCATGAGCTTTTCGTAGAACCCACACCGTCGGCTGTGGTCAGGGCATCCCAGCCAGCTCTTTCCAGTGCGACGAGTTCGTCCATCCCCGAAGTGTAGGGCCCGGCGACCCAGCCGCTCACCTTCCTTGCGGATCGGTCGGCCTGCCACGGGCGGACCTACTCATGGGCACCGGACTTGCGAGGGTCCACTCCAGACCAAGGGGACGACGTGGATTCACGACGGGTCAGACTGCAACTACGTGTGATCGAAGTGGTCATGCGGACGGCAAGACCTGCCGACCGCACAGCGATGCAGCAGCGCGCTGCAGAGATCTTGGACGCGATTGAGATCTACCCGACCGGGGATCTGGAGCTGGCCGACATGCTTGCCCGCGTCCGTGCCGAGGTCGCCGGACCGGCTACGCCGGCTCCCGCTCCAGCACGTGCTCGAGAAGCCCGATCATCTCGTCTACCTTGAACGGCTTCGTGATCGTCGCGACGCGGGGCATGCCCGCCAACTTCTCGCTGAGCGCTTCGAGCGCTGGCAGGTCGCCGGTGCAGATGATGGTCGGCAACTGTGAGAGATCGGGATTGCGTCGGATCTCCTGCAGCACGTCCCAGCCGTGGAGTTCGTTGCTCCCGAGGCGGAGATCAATGATCAGCCCGTCCGGTTCGGCGGCTTGAACGAGCTCCAGGGCATCCGTGCGGTCGCCGTCAATGACCGTGGCCGCGTAGCGGTAGTCGTGAAGGATCTCGGCCATCAGGTCCAAAAACTCGGGGTTGTCGTTCACGACGACGATGTGGGTGTGCTCGGTCACACTTCACCACGCATGCGGGTGCCCAAGCATACGGCCCATCCAAAGTGGACGAAAAGGCTGCTTGACCTGGTGCGTACAGTCAACGGCACAAACCCGAGCAGAACTGCCCTAGGAGGCAATGCGAGTGAGCCCCCTCTTCCTGCTCATCCCGTGCATCATCGCCATTGGCGTGGTGTTCGCCTTGTCGCTAAGTAAGGCGGCGGCCGCCGGCAACCGGATCCTGCCGGAACGTGATGACGAGCGCCTCCGGTAGGCTTTTTCAGCGGGCCCCCAGCCCAATGCCAGGCCAGCATCCATATCTTTACTTATCGGCCACTTCCGCCAGCTGCGCTGGGCCCTACGTTGCGGTTCGAGCCGGCGGGTGGTGGAGCCTCCGTCCCACACGGTAACCCCGCCGGCTCTCTTTCGTCGGATACGGCCTTCTCAGCGTCGGATGGCTTCGGCAGCCTCGCACCATTGACAACGCTCGAACTCCGGCGGGTGTCCAGATGGAGCAGGTCTAGACCGACTCGGAACCCACCGGGCTCGCTGCCGATCCGGCAGCCGCGCTTGTCGTGGACGGCTCAACCGACAGAGGAATGTCTACTCGGTGTTTGGCACTAGGTCGAATGAGTCGGTGATAGAGACCGAACAGGATAAACGTGGGCGGCCATTGCCCCACGAATAGCGCCCAGCTGTTCTTGTCCAGGAGCTTCAGGCTCGCTGAGATGCCAATGGAGCCCAGGGCCAGCCAGTACCAAGCCTCCTCCGGGATGTTGTCGGTCACGCGGAAGAACTTCTGCTGTGCGCTATCGCCGGAATAGGCCAATGAGTCATCCATGGTGGCTCCCCCTTCGGTATCTCTGAGCCCATCGGGCCCTTGGGCGTAGCCCAGAGCATTGGCTGTGCCACGACCGTTCGGTCAGCGCCACATCGTTGCGACGCCCGATAGGTAGCATGCCCGCAGTGAGCACCCTCGGCGCATTGACTGCAGCGTGGACGGCAGCGGAGGCCGCCTTGCCCTTAGAGTGGTGGCAGGTATCGATGGCATGGTCGCGAAGTTCTACAAGCCATTCCCGGTGGCGGCCGTGATTGACCTGCTGCGCGGACTCCCTAGCCCGTCAACCCGGCGCGTCTAGCCACTCGCCACCCCGTGCCGCTCCCAGAGGCGATGGCTCAGCGGCCGCAGCCGGAGTGCTAATCCGCATCGGGCGCGTCGACGTTCACGGTCTGCGGACCGCTTCCGAGGCGGATTGCAAAGGCCTCCGCCGCCTCGCCCGGCGGCGTGACTTCCCGATGCACGGTCCTTGGCGGGACGTAGCCCATCTCACCCGCGGCCATCGTCACTGCCTCTCGGCCGCCCGGTCCAAACTCAACGATCAGCGCGCCACGGCTTACGAAAATGTACGTGTCTCGGTCGCCGTGGTGATGCCAGCCGCCGGCCACCCCAGGCATCGTTCGGACCCAGCCGATCCAGCGATCACCCTCGTCGAGGAGCTGACGGCGTTCCATTCCTGGAGTGGCCGGCCCTGGCGGCTCCGGTGTCGCGATGGGGGTGATGACTGTTACCTTCGTCGTCACGGTCCTCCTTTGCCGAGCGGCGGTGCCGCCCCAGTGGATACCCAGGACTGCGAGAGAGCGCCGAGCGGTGCCAATGAATGGTAGGTGTCCAACTGGAGTTCGAGCATCGCCTCGTCCGCGGAGGAGCTCAATAACCTGCCCTGTTCACCCCGTAGACGGCCTGAGCGTATGTGAACCCCTCGTACTCCAACTGTGCGATGAGCCCTGACCGCGAGAACGACGAATAGTCCAGATATTCGAGGGCCTTGTGGTACGCCTGTCGATTCCAGTTCACGTGGAGGTAATCGACGGCGAAGGTCGCAACGGCGGTGCTGTATCCCTCGAACTTCAACTGGCCGATTAGGCCTGACCGCGAGAACGACGTGTAGGCGAGATAGTCCCGCGCCGTTCCGATCGCGTTCAGCTGAGCCAACGTCAACTCCGGGGTAGGCTTGGGCGTTGGCTTCGGCGTCGGCCTGGGCGTTGGCTTCGGCGTCGGTTGCGGTTTCGGCGTCGGCTTGAACGTCGGATGGGCATCGGCGTCGACGCATACATCCGTATCGCCGATTGCAACCTTGCCCGATGGGCACGGTGCAGGCGTAGTCGGCGCGGTCGAGATCAAGGTCGGCGTTGCGCTCGATAGGGCGACTTCATCGTGCTCGGACGGACCCCCGAGGGCGAACCGATACCGCCGATTACCAGAAGGCCCGCGAAGACTGCGGCGATCCATACCCACAGGCGGCGGCGTGGACGTGTGGCAACTGAAGGTTGCGCGGCAAGCGGGTTCGCACGCACAACAGATGCTCCGGCGGAGGGAGGCGGTTGGTCGCGAGCCTCCTCACCCGCTTGTTGAGCTGCCTTCCAAAAGTCGTAGCCGCACCGGGCGCAATATCGAAGAGTACCCGTGCGCTGATTGCCACACCGCGGGCAGAATCCGCTGCCGGTCAATGGACTCCCTCCTGCCGATGGTTTTTGGGGCGTCTATCGGAATCCGTCGTACCGAAGTGCAACTATCGGCTATTCCGCAGCGATTTGGAACAGGCATACGTCGGGCGGCGCTCACTCAGTGATGGGGCCGGCGTCGCCAGCCGTGCACGGCCGGAAAGAGCAAGACCGCCATCTAAGGCGGCCAATTCGTGCTCAGAGAGGGTGTGTGGTGGGCGACACTGGACTCGAACCAGTGACCTCTTGCATGTCAAGCAAGTGCTCTAACCAGCTGAGCTAGCCGCCCGCGGTGAGCGGCGATTCTATCAGGGGTCGACGCTGACTGGCACAGGGCGTGCTCCGCCAGCGAGCGTGCGAACGCTTGGATGGTTGCTCGTCGCTTACGCGGGGATCGGGGCGATCTTCGTGGTCGTGGCAGTGGTGGTGGGCGGGCCCCTCATGGCCCGAGCCGATCGACTGGCCACGTCCGCGTCGGGCTCGCTGGACTCGGCGGCCGCAGCGGCGGCGGCCGCCGCAGACTCGTTGGGCGGGTTCGACGACAGCCTGCAGAAAGCGCGGGGCTCGACGGAGCAGGCCGCCACCCTGACCGCCGACGCCGCGCGCACGATGGACTCCCTGGCCGATGCGATGGGCGTCAACGTGCTGGGCGCGCAGCCGCTTCTGCCGCTGGCCGGCGGTTTTCGCACGAACGCGGAGCAGCTGCGGGACCTGGGGGGCAGCCTGGGAGGCATCGGCGAGGCATTGGGCACCAACCAGGCTGACCTGGCCGCCGTGGGCGTCCAGCTGCACCGGTTGGCGCAGGAGCTCGGGGAGCTGCGCGGAGGGATCGGGCAGGAGCAGGCGGGCGCCAGTCCCCCGCTGAGCCTGCTGTTCTACGGCTTCGTGGCCTGGCAGCTGCTGCTGATCGCCGGCGCCGCGGCGGGCGGTCGCTGGCTACTCGTTCGTGCTGGTACTGGCCCCGAATAGCGGAACCAGGCGCCGCTTCCGGGTGGGAGCACCCTCGCCGCGCAGGATGGCCCGCATTCGGGCCAGGCTGAGGAAGTACAGGACCAGCCCGATGCCAGCCAGCGCCGGCAGCATCCACGGCTGGAACAGCTGGCCCCGCAGCATGGCGTCCTGCAGCAGCGCGATGGCGTGCGTGACCGGCAATAGGTAGCTGACCGCCTGCACCGGCGCCAGGAAGTCGTGAACCGGCAGCACGAAGCCGGAGAAGAAGACCGATGCCAGCAGGACGAGCATGGAGAGCTGGACGGCCATCCGTTCCGAGTCGGCCAGCAGGGAGATCAGCAGGCCCACCCCGAGTCCGGCGAAGGTGAGCAGCAGGATGATGGCAAGGGGCAGGAGGTAGCCGCTGATCAGCGGGACATGGAGGATGTAGATCATCGCCGCGCCCACCGCACCGGTTGCGATCAGCGACAGGAGTGCGTAGGCCAGGTACTTGCCGGTCAGCACCTCCACCGCGTTGACCGGCGCGACTCGAAACAGATCCATCTGGCCGCTGAGCCGTTCGCGCACCATTGCCAGCGCCGACAGCGTGATGGCCAGGTGCTGGATCACGAGCGCCAGCACGGCCGGACCGAAGAAGTTCAGCACGTTGACGGTTGACGGCGCGATGTTCTGGGTGGCCGCCGTGGTCGGGTTCGCGATGACGTCCGGCGACAGGTTGGTGGTCACGCCCTTCTCTCCGGCCAAACTCATGCCCTGGGCCGCCACCCGCTTGATGATCTCGGTATTGAGCGCACTGGTCATGCTGCCAACGGCCAGGTACGCGAGCTGGTCGTAGACCGGATCAACCTGGTTCCAGGCCACCGTCAGCTGCGCCTGCTTCCCCTGGCGCAGGCTGGCCTCCGCGTTGTCGGGCACCACCACCAGCATGTCGGTCTGGCGGTCGCGCAGGCGCTGGGTGGCGGCCTCCTGGTCGCTGGTGACGCCCACCACCTCCAGCTTGCCCGGCGCCAGGTCCTGGTAGAACCCGGGGTCATGCGGCAGGTCGCTGTTCTGCGGCACGACCACCTCGGTGGCGAACGGCCGTCGCGAGCCGGTGTAGCCCAGCCCGAAGATCAGCATGATCAGGAATGGGCCGATGACGAGCGCGGCCAGGATGCCCGGGCGCCGCACGGTCTCGCGCAGCTCCTTGCCCAGAAACGAGGTGACCCGCACCAGGCTGCGCCAGAAGTCACGCAGCATGCTGGCCGTTGTCCTTCCCGTTCCCGTTCGCCGCGCGCCGGCGCTCGACCAGCTCGGTGAAGACGTCATCCAGGTTGGGCTGGTATTCCTGCAGGCTGTGCAGCCCCACCCCGGCGGCCTGCAACGCCTGGGTCACGCGTGGGCTGGCGGCGCCCGCGTCGCCCACCACCACGACCAGGCGCCGCGGTCCGGCTTGTCGCACCGAGGTGACCTCCGGCACGTCGGCCAGCACGTCGGGCGAGACCGGCTGATCCGCCTCCACTTCCAGCACGTCGCCGCCGTACACGCTGCGCCGCAGCTCCTCGGGATCGGCCAGGGAGACCAGCTCCCCATCGGCCAGCAGCGCGACGGTGTCGCAGTACGCGGCTTCGGCCACATGCTGCGTCGTGATCAGCAGCGTCTGCCCCTCGTCGCGCATGCGGCGCAGTTCCTCCCAAATGGAGCGCCGCAGCATGGGGTCCAGACCCGCGGTCGGCTCGTCAATGAAGAGGACCGTGGGGTCGTGGACGATGGCGCAGGCGAGCTCAAGGCGTCGCTGCTCGCCGCCGGACAGGTTGCGAGCCAGTCGGCCGCGCTTGTCCCACATCTCGACCGTCGACAGGGCGCGCTTGATGCGACCGCGCCGGCCGAAGAGCGAGAAGCCGTACAGCGAGGCCACGAACCCCACGTTCTCGGCGGCCGTCAGGTCCGGGTACAGCGAGAACGACTGCGGCATGTAGGCGATCTGCTCGCGGATGCGGGTCGTGAACTCCGAGGGATCCTGCCCCATGACACGGATGCGGCCAGAGGTCGGATGCAGTGTCCCGGTCAGCATGCGGATGGTGGTCGTCTTGCCGGAGCCGCTGGGGCCGATGAGCCCCAGGATGCTGCCGGCCGGCACGTCCATGGTCAGCTCGTGGACCGCCCAGAGATCGCCGAAGCGGCGGCTGACGTTGGACAGGCCGATGACTGGCTCGGCGGCCGGGGGTGCGCTCGTCACGCAGGCGGCCGAATGCAAGCGGCGTGCCGTGGGCACGCCGACTGGTCAGCGGGTCAGGGTCTCAGCGCAGGCCGTCAGCGCTCGTGCCAGTCGTAGGAATGACGTACGACGCCGAGCGCGCGCTGGATCTCGGCGCGGTAACGCATGCCGGAGGGGTGGCGCTCCAGCCAGCGCAGGTAGTCCGGGTCCGTCTCGGCCAGCTCCGCGATGCTGCGCCCGGCGTAGTGGCCGAAGTCCAGGATCGTGGGGTCAAACGACGCGTGCTCGGGCCCGGGCCCCACCGGTCGCTGCCGGTCGATGTCGATGTGGAACGCGCGTGGTTCGTCCTTGGACTCGGCCATGACCGCCTCCGCCCCGGTACGCTCGGTCGCCCGGTTGGCGGGCATGCTACGCCGTGCCCTGCCGGCCCGCAATGCACACTGCGACGTCAGGCGCGGTGGGTTTCCACGCCCCCCAGCAGCGTGAGGAACGACTGGGCAGCGGCCATGGCATCGTCGCCGCGCAGGACGTCATCCAGCGAGATGTTGAGCACCGCCAGGTCGGCGTGCGCACCCGGCCGCAGATGGCCGCGATCCGGCCAGCCGCCGGCGCTCGCCGGGCCGGAGGTGTAGCCGGCCAGCGCCGCGGCCACGCCCAGCGCCTGCTGCGGCTGCCAGTCGGGCTGGCCGTCACCCGGGAACCGCCGATGCAGCGCGGCGAACATGCCCAACCACGGGTTCGGTGACTCGATCGGGGCGTCCGAGCCAAAGGCCAGCCGCGTTCCACTCCGCTGCAGATCCCGCCACGGGTAGGCGCGGGCAGCTCGATCGGCCCAGCAGCGTTCGACCAGGTCGCGGTCGGAGGCGCAGTGCACCGGCTGGATGCTGGCGGTGATGTCGGCCGCGGCAAGCCGGTCCACATCGTCCGGCCGCAGCAGCTGGAGGTGCTCCATGCGGTCGGGCGGCACACTCGTCGTCCGGGCGGGGCCGCGGGCGAGCGCGTCCAGCACCATGGCGGCTCCTCGGTCGCCGATGGCATGGATGGCCAGGCCGATGTCGGCGTCGCGCGCTGCCATGACGATTCCATCCAGCTCATCGGGCGCGAGCCTGGCGATTCCCGCGTCGCCCGGCTCGCCGCAGGTGTACGGCTCGAACAGCGCCGCGGTGCGCGAGCCCAGCGCCCCATCCACGAAGACCTTGGCCCAGCCGATGTGCACCGTCTGCCGCCCGTCAACCGCGTCGCCAGTCCGGAGGCCCTGGCGCGCCGCGTCCCCGATGGCGTCGGCCGGCATGTTGGCCGCAAGGCGTAGCCGCCCGTCAATCGCGTCGCTTTCCAGGAGGACCGAGGCGCGATCGCCAAGCGCGGCGTAGCGCCCATTGCCGCCATCCGCGGTGGCGTCGCCCGCATCCACCGCCGAGGTGATGCCCAGCGCCGCCAGCTCGGCCACAGTCTCGCGCAGGGCATCGTCCAGCTCGCGACCGGTCAGGCCGCCGGCGACTGGGTCAATCAGGTCGACGGCCCGTTCACGGAGGACGCCCGTCGGCTGGCCGCGTGCATCGCGTTCCACCCGACCTCCGGCAGGATCCGGTGTGCTACCGGTCACGCCAGCGGCGGCCAGCGCCGCTGGCGAAGCCCACGCGGAGTGGCCATCGTGGCTGTAGACCAGGGCCGGCCGCTGCCCGATGACCGCGTCCAGCCGGGCGAGGTCCGTGGCAGCCAGCACAACGTCCTGCCAGCCGCGTCCGCGCAGCCAGCCATCGGCCGGGAGGCGGTCCGCAGCGTCGGCCATCGCAGCCAGGATGGCGTCGCCGCTGCGCGCCTGGTCCAGACGCACTTCGCGCCGCGCGCGGGCCATGCCCACGAGATGGAGGTGGAAGTCGCACAGGCCCGGGACGATGGCCGCCGATCCGAAGTCGTGAATGGCGGCGCCCGGTCCGGCTGTGGACAGCACGTCCGTGCGGCCGCCGCTGGCGATGACCCGCCCGTCGGCCAATCCGACTGCCTCGGCGCTCCGAATCCCTTTCGGGCTGGAGCTGACCAGGACCTGGCCGAGCAGCACTGTGCTGGCGCGGGCCGCGGTCATCGGCCCGGCTCAGGCATCCGGGGTGATGCGCGGGGTGCGCGCAAAGGTGCCCGCCGACGGCGCGAACGCAATGCGCAGCAACGCAGCGGGCACGATCAACAGCCAATGCGACAGGAACAGGGCACCACGCGACGCACGACCCAGCAGCGGCAGCAACGGCTCCCCTCGCGCGGCGAGGCCCGCCAGGGCGAGCAGATACGTCCCCAGCCCATAGCCCACGAACAGGGTGACGGGGACCGTCCAGTCAGCGGGCTGTGGCATGGGGATGGTGAGCAGGCTGGCGGCGATGGAGGTGACAAACACCGGCGGAATCAGGAATTCGCCGATGAACAGCAAGAAATCCAGCCGCCGCCCGAACGGCAGCCGCGTGTTGCCAACCAGTCCCGGACCGTGCTCGATCAGGCGCCGCAGGCTGCCCTCCGCCCAGCGCAGTCGCTGCCGCCACAGGTCCGCGATCCCCTCCACCGCCTGCTCCTCCACCACGACCTCCGGCGCCAGCGCGACCCGCTCCCCCGCCGCGGTGAGCCGCGTCGACAGGTCGAGGTCTTCCGTCAATGCCTGCGGCGGCCAGCCGCCGGCCGCTTCCAGTGCTGGGCGGCGCACGAACATCCCGTTGCCGCGCAGCTCGGCCGTGCCGTCGGTTGCCCAGCGGCCGCACTGGCTGGCCATGTCCATCAGCTGCTCCTCGTCCTGCGCGGCGGCCAGCCAGCCCCTGGCCCGGTTGCTGGCGCGCCGCTGGACCTGCAGCGCAGCAGCGGTCGGGTCCCGCTGCCAGGCGCGCAGCGCGGCTCGCAGGAAGTCCGGCCCGACGCGCGAATCGGCGTCCAGGACGGCAACCACCTCGCCACCGAGCTGCGGGCCGGCCCAGGCCAGGGCGGCGCCCTTGGTGGCGGCGCCAGACCCCGGCTCGCGGCGCAGCACGCGGATGTCAGCGCTGGCGGCCCGAACGGCATCGGCGG
>JADMIO010604012.1_pt1 | contig 49116 bp, 43 predicted proteins | sample 8958161 | NCBI WGS metagenome assembly JADMIO01 (sample SAMN16585339, study PRJNA669376) | soil metagenome | isolation source: Crop rotation soil | place: USA: Cullars Rotation, Alabama | collected 2011
GTCAGCGCCCGTCCGGCCGCCGTTTCCTCTTCCTCATGGAGCCCAAGCGATTGCCCAGCTCGGCTCCTGGTGGCAGGCATGCGCGGAAACGAATTTGTGGCAGAGGTAGGGGGATTGAGGTGACGGCCTTGAGGAGTGCGCCCGTCCCCGGGCGCAGCAACATCCGCACTGGGACGCGTGTCGAACAAGTCGAAACCCTCGACTCCGTTCGTCGCTGCGCCCGGGGACGGGCCCGGGGACGGGCGCACTCCGGACTCGCTGAACATAACTCATGCAGAATGCATGAGGACAAGGCCCCCCACCGCACACTGCATCAGCCCTGTCGCTGGGGATCACCACCAAAGCCCCGCAGGCATGCAAATGGTGATTGGAGCGACTCTAGCTAAGCCATGCTGCTCGCACAGCAGCACAGAGGCATGCAGCGAAAAGATAAAACTCAAACGCCGACTCCATTAATTATGAAATCATTAAAGACTCTTTTCCTCGACGAATTGGCGGACATGTACGACGCCGAGCACAGGATCATCAAGGCATTGCCCAAACTGGCCAAGGCTGCAACGTGCAAAGATTTGAAAGCGGCATTCCAATCCCACCTGAAGGAAACCGAAGGCCAGGTCAAGCGACTGGAACAGGTCTTCCAGGCCTTTGGCCAGAAGGCCAAGGGGAAGACGTGTGAAGCCACGGTCGGACTTCTCAAGGAGGGCGATGAGATCGCCGCCGAATTCAAAGGTTCACCGACGATCAACGCGGCCTTGATCGCCGCCGCCCAGAAGGTCGAGCATTATGAAATGGCGTCCTATGGCTGCCTGCACGAATGGGCCGGGCTCCTGGGAAACAGGAAGGCTGCTGACCTGTTGCAGGCCACCCTGGACGAGGAGACGGGGGCCAACCGATCGCTCACGGTCCTGGCCCGCGCCAGCAGCAACGAGGAAGCATTGTGCGATACCGACACAGCCACTTCCAAAGGCGCATCGGATAATAACTCTGGAAATTTACGCCGCGGCAACCGGCCGGCTCAGCCCCGGCGAACAGCCACTCTGCGGCGCTAATCACTCGTGGTCCGGCAAACGCCCCAAGGCGGTTGCCAGACCTTAACACAAGCCTAATAACCGATTCCCATGATTGCATTGATTCTACCGCCCTTATTCGCGGCAGCCGGCTACTCCTTGCTCTACCTCCTCGGGGGAGGCGGCCTCGTCGGAGCCCTCATTATTTTCGTCGTATTGAAAATGGTTGGAAAGTAAGCCCTTCACCAGGCCACGGAAGGGGTTGGCCGGCCCTTCTGTGCATTCAGAGCAGGTCTGACCATGGCAAGCTGGGCTATGCGTTCGACGAGATCGCGGACAGCTTGCGGAAGTAACTGTGACTAGCCCGGCGCACTGTGGCGGTCTTCAAAATAAACCAACAGTTTCCTGCCGCCTCAGAGTGTCTCCCCTCATGGTCCTGGACACTTTTCTCGGCAACAAACAAAACAACAGTGGGATGATTATGAGCAAAACTAAGATCGAGAATAATCGTAAAAAACGCGCGGCGATAAAACCGCCGGCTCCCCAATCAAACGCACGGCCACAGCCAGGAACTGGCGGTGAATTGCACCAGGTCTCCGGGGGACAACATCCAGCGCTGACGACGAACCAGGGAGTTCCAATTTCAGACAATCAAAACTCCCTCAAGGCCGGTTCGCATGGTCCCGCGCTCCTGGAAGATTTTATTCTTCGCGAAAAGATCACCCATTTCGATCACGAGCGCATTCCTGAGCGGATCGTCCATGCGCGGGGGACGGGGGTTCATGGCTTTTTTGAACTCACCGCCTCGTTGAAATCGCATACCACTGCCAAAATACTCACCGAGGTGGGCGAGAAGACCCCGGTGTTCACCCGCATTTCCACCGTGGCAGGGGGTGCGGGTTCAGTGGATACGCCCCGGGATGTCCGCGGTTTTGCCGTCAAGTTCTATACAAAAGACGGCAATTGGGACCTGGTCGGCAACAATATCCCGGTCTTTTTCATTCAAGATGCCATCAAGTTCCCGGATCTCGTCCATGCCGTAAAAATGGAACCGGACCGCGGCTTTCCGCAATCCGCGACGGCGCACGACACCTTCTGGGATTTCATATCACTGACACCCGAGTCCATGCACATGGTGATGTGGATCATGTCCGACCGCACGCTGCCCCGGTCATTGAGGATGATTGAAGCATTTGGAGTGCATAGTTACCGGCTGATCAATCAGGCCGGTGAGTCTACGTTCGTAAAATTCCACTGGCGTCCCAAGCTCGGGTTGCAGTCCACCATTTGGGACGAAACCGTCAAGATTGCCGGAGCGGATCCCGATTTTCATCGCCGGGACATGTTTGAAGCCATCGCCGCGGGCAATTTTCCCGAGTGGGAATTTGCGGTGCAACTTTTCACGCCGGAGGAAGCAGACCGATTTCCATTCGACCACCTGGACGCGACCAAACTTATTCCCGAGGAACTGGTGCCACTGAAGGTGATCGGGCGCATGGTGTTGGATCGGTGGCCGAACAATTTCTTCGCGGATACGGAGCAGGTGGCCTATTGCCCGTCTCATGTCGTGCCCGGCATTGATTTCTCTAATGACCCCTTGTTGCAAGGCCGCTTGTTCTCCTACCTGGACACGCAGCTCTCACGCCTTGGCACGCCCAATTTCCACCAACTTCCGATCAACGCGCCCAAGTGCCCGTTCTCCAACCATCAGCGCGACGGCAAAATGCAAATGGCACAGCCCACGGGCCGCGTGGCTTATGAACCCAATTCGCTCTCAGGAAATGCGCCCCGCGAAACCCCTGCCACCGGCTTCCGCAGCGCCGCAGTTCCGGAGAACGGCGTGAAGGGTCGCCTTCGTCCAGAAAGCTTTGCCGATCATTACAGCCAGGCACGCCAGTTTTACCGGAGCCAAACCGCGCCTGAGCAGGCGCACATTGCCTCGGCTTTGGCATTCGAACTCTCCAAGGTGGAACATGTCCACGTTCGTCAGGCCATCGTCGGACATCTTCGCCATATCGATGCGGACCTGGCCCAGCGCGTCGCGACGGGTCTGGCCTTCGAGAAACTTCCCCCTGCCCCGCCAGCAGCCGCTCCCGTGCAAAACCTCCCCATCTCCCCCGCCTTGCAAATCCTTGGCAAGATGAAAGCCACCCTCCAGGGACGTGCTATTGGGATCCTGATCGCAGACGGTTCGAACGGTGCGGCCATCAAAAAGATCAAAAAGGCCGCAACCGATGCCGGTGCCGGCGTCAAAATCATCGCGCCCAAAATCGGCGGCACAAAACTGGCCGATGGTTCCACGCTCGCCGCGGATGGACAACTGGCAGGCACGCCATCCGTTTTCTTTGATGCCGTCGCTGTTCTCTTGTCTGACGAAGGAGCAAAGCTCTTGGCGACGGAAAGCGCTGCGATTGATTTCGTTCGCGACGCGTTCGGACATCTTAAGGCGATTGCGGCCGACGTGGGCGGCCAGGTCCTCCTCAAACGAGCGCACGTCGGGCACGATGCTGGAGTTGTGGATGCCAATGATCCAGATGCTTTCATTGCGGCCGCCAAGACCCGCCAATGGGAACGGGAAAAAGGCGTTCGAACATTGGCCTGAAAAAACGGTTGCAAACGAACGGGATTCTTAAAAGTCGGTTGAAATGAAGGACCGACTGCAGGAACCTTCGTCCCAGAGGCACACCGTGTGAATCGCCCGGCGTTTTAACGCCAGGTAAGGCCAAAATGAGTAATAATCCCGAGGAACTGCCGAGTGCCGTCATGTGATGCCATGAAGACATCGTTGGCAGAGATTTACAATTTCCGTGCCGTCGGTGACAGGCTCGGCACTGCCGGACAGCCAACACAAGATCAGTTTCGGCTGGTTCGCGAGGCCGGGTTTGAGGCGGTCATCAACCTGGCCCTGCCGACATGGGACAATGCCCTTCCCAACGAGGGGAGTATCGTTACGGGGCTTGGCATGTCTTACGTCCACATCCCGGTGGATTTCAAAGCGCCCACCTCACAGGATTTTCGAGCGTTCTGTCGGGTCATGGAGGCATTCGATGAAAGGCCTGTGTTTGCGCATTGCGCCGCAAATATGCGCGTCTCGGCATTCGTATTCCTTTATCGCGTATTGTACCAGCGCATCCCGCTTCCTGAGGCTGACCGAGATTTGCAGGCAATTTGGGAACCGGATGCGACATGGAGCCGGTTTATTCAAGAACATCTCAAGAGAGTCACGGACCCATAAAACTCATAAGCCAATTGAGGCCCATCGCTTTTGTCACCAAATCGTAACACGAGCAAACAGCATGGCAGGGGTTAGGATGGACATGTACTCATTCGTTTGCCATGCAGGGCGCATCCGGTCGTCAATGAAGACTCCCTCGGCGGGAGTGACGGCTGGTCGTATGAAGGTGACATCATTTCCGAGCCGTTGCGCTACACATGGCGCAAGGACGGATTGGACATCCCGTTTGTCGGGACACCGGGACTCACGCTTCCGAGCACCTCGATGATGCTGACCGGCGCCTACTCTGTCGTCGTGAGCGACCTTGCGGGCAGCGTCACGAGTCAAATCGCCATCTTGTCATTGACTCCGCCCCTGCTGAGGATTCAAGCGTGGACCAATGATGGACCCGCGATACGGTTGTCCTGGACCACACCCGACCATTTCCCGGAATTCAAGGATGATGTCGATGGGGCATCCTGGGAATGGCTTCCTTCAGGCTTGGGCGAGGCAATCGTTCCGATCACCAACACGCAGCAGTTCTATCGACTTCGAATGCGGATGGGTGGGCCGACTGATATCCGGCTCTGGCTCGGCCGCATGGACCCAAACGGCAGCACACGATGGCTCCAGGGAACTGAGGGGTCGGATCATTTACAAATTTCTGACATCATTCTGACAGCTCCAGCCGGAAAGTGAGCGTTAATCAAAGCGATGAAAAGCACGATCCTGACAATCGTAACTCTGTTTGCGTTCACTGCCTTCGCCCCAGCAGCCGAGCCGCCCACGATGCATCAAGTGATGTTTCTCACCCCGGAGTCCAAGAGACTCGACAAGCTCAAGGAACTGATCAACCGGGGCGGCGATGTGAATGTTCCCCTGCTCTATAACCGAATGCTCAACGTGGGTGAGAAGGAATCAGACCGAAAGCCCACGGCTTGGGGTTTGGACATTGCCGTGGAACAAGGGCGAACGGACATGGTCACGGTTTTGCTGGCCAACGGCGCAAAGATTCACGGCGGAGAGCTGGTCAAAGCAGCTCGCGTGAGCAACCACGACGACTCATTTGCCATGATAGCGGCCCTGCTTCTGGCGGGTGCTGATGTCAACGCGCGCCACGAAACCTTCACTGCGCTCCTACGGGCCAGTTCCAAAGGAAACACAAACTCGGTAAAACTCCTTCTCGCTCAACCCGGGATCAAAGTCGACGAATCCAATCTGGACGGTGTCACCGCACTTATGACCGCCGTGGATCACGGCCATGTGGAGATCATCGACATGCTGCTCAAAGCGGGAGCGAACGTCAGCATGACAAACAAACACGGCGACACGGCTATCGCCATCGCACAAAAGGGATTCGAGCAACAACAGGCACAACTCAAAAAGCAGCAGGCAATCATCTCCACCCTTCGATCCCGTGCCAAGTAAGGCATTGGGTGAATCAAACCGATACACAGACCGAAGTTACTGTCGCGCTGCTTTTGGTTGCTGTCGTGCGAACGAGTTGGATCATGATCGGATTACGTTTTCTTCGTTCTTTCCAAATACACGCCAAGCAACATTGCTCCCGCAAGAACCAACTCCACAGGCAAAATAAAAATGACCACAGGTAACCAATCTGAGTCGGCGTCTGGGTCTTGTGGGCGATAATAATGAACTCCCATAAAGCGATGGAATGCCGCGATGCCTGCGAACATGACCGACAGGGTGCAGATAGCGGGAACCAATTTCGAGGGATGAGCTTTGAGAAACGCAACGACTAGGAGCGCAAATGGAATCGTTAGCACAACGATAGCCTCCCAGCTCCAGTAGGGCGTAAGCGTTTCGAAATAGAAGAAAGCTGAAATCAGGGCAGATCCGAGAATGATACAAAATGAAGTTGCTCGGGCGTATTGGCCATGCTCGTGCATGCACGTTGGATTCACAAAGTGTGTCCGGGTGACTGCATTCCTTGATTCGTGGTGCCAGTTGTGGCCCTCCTTCGCCCTCGGCGGGCAGCCTTCGCTGGCCCTGGCCTGCCAGCCGTAGCTGGCCGCCGAGGCCAGCGAAGGCTGGAGCCAGTGGTCGGGATTGAACCGACGACCTACGGTTTACGAAACCGTTGCTCTACCACTGAGCTACACTGGCTGCCAAAAGACGCATTCAATTATCGGCGGGGAAAGTCACCACGCAAGGGAATTCTCCACTTTCGACCGGAACGGGCCAACTCGGGATGCCTTCGGGAGGTGGAAGCTCCGGCTTCTTCACGAAAACAGGAAGTTTCCAACACCCCTCAAATCCGTTTTCGGGGCGCCAGGGTGAGCCGGCCGTTTTCCTGGCCATATGTCAATGCCAGCGCCAGCGCATCGGCGGCGTCGGGCGCCGGCGGCTCCGCCAGGTGCAACATCCGCTGGACCATCTTCGCAACGGCCAGTTTTTGGGCGGCCCCGTAACCGACGATGGCCTGCTTCACCTTGCGCGGTGCCATCTCGTAGATTTCAAGCCCCGCCTCAGCTGCCGAAACCAAACTCGCTCCCCGCGCTTCACCCATGATGAGCGCCGTCTGGATGTTCTGCGCGAAAAACAAACCTTCGATAATACAGACAGTCGGTTTGTGGATGCGGATCACCTCCCGCAAGGTGTGCATGATTTGAACCAGGCACCGCGAGCGCTCCCAAGTGGATCGCGCGCGAATCGTGCCTTGCGCCAGCAGCCGCGGCTGTTTTCGATCGAAATGCAACACGCCATAACCTGTGCCTCGCAATGAAGGATCAATGCCCAGGATCACCTGATGCGCCGCCGCCGGCCGAATGCTCTCGGTGACACTCGCCGGCGTCCGTCGCACGCCGGCAACCCGCGACTTCATCTGATCGAATTGCTGAAGGGAAATGCCCATTGGGGTCGGTAATTGGTATTCAGTAATCAGCGGTCCGTAATTGGGTGGAGTATTCAGGGTTTGCAGGCCAGAAGCGAGAACTCCTGACAAAAGCAATTCCGTTTTCGTCGAGCCCCAGGTTCTTTGTCCCGGCGATTACTGACCACTGATTACCCCTTGAAAAGAATAAGGCCCGCGCCTATTGACACAAGCGCGGGCCAAAGGTGACGAAGAGTCAGATCAACGTCCGACCTTGCCGGAGCCGGAGGAACCCGAAGATCCGGAGGAGGAACCCGAGGTGCTGGAGGACTTGGCCGAGGATCCACCCGACGATCCGCTCGAAGCGCTGCCGCCACTCGAGCCTCCCGAATGCCCGCCACTGGAACCTCCCGAGTGACCTCCCGAAGGCGCAGCCACCTGGGAATGGTGGGTCTCGGAACGTGAAGGAGCCACATAACCAGCCGAAGGCGTGGCGTAGCTGGGATTATGCGAAGGCGCAACGGCAGCTGGCCGCGTGTAAGTCGGGGCGGAATTATGTCCCGACGACGCAGCGGACCCGACCGGCTTGGCATATCCGGGAGTGGGATCCGTGCGCGCGTAACCAGATTTGGCGGACGGAGCAGTATAACCTTGGGCAGCGCCTGCTCCTGACACCGAGGCCGGTTTGCCGGGGACCGAAGAAACATGGGATGCCGAACCTGATTCAGGCCCCGGCTTGGAATAAGCGCCCGAAGAACGCGCTGGAGACTGACCCGCTGCGTCCTTCACGACGGAGGATTCGTGCTGCCGCACGCCGCCGGCCACGTTGGGATTCCCCACATGGGACGGTTCATTTCCCGAGCGTTCCACGCGTGTTGCCGAGGAAGCCTGGCCTTCCGGTTTCGAATACGTCTGCGCCGGCTCAATGCCGCCCGTGACAATGACCGGTTCTCTGGAGGCAGTCAGAGGCCGGGTATAAACCGTCACAGGGGATGGCGTCGTGCGGGGATTTCCAACACTAGGATTCGCGTAGGATTTTACGCCAGCCCCAGCCGAAGCCCCAGCCCCACCTGCTGCTCCGGAGCCGGATGTCGGGGCGGTGGGTGTCGGAACGGAGACGGCGGAGTGACGAACTGTTCCGGCCGGTCGCACCGCGCTGGGCGGACGGGAAACGGACACCGAAGGTTGGCCGGCCGAGGCGACAACACTTTTTCGCGCCAGCGTGGTCGCGGGCGGTCGGTAAACCGTCAGGGTCGATCCATCGGATTCCAATCGATCATGGCGGGTGCCGAGGTTCTTGAGGGAACTGGTGTCCTTCAAGGCAACGCGTTTGACGTCGCCCCGGGTGACGCGGGCGATTTTATCAACGCCAACGCCATTGTTGATGATCTGGTTGTTATTCCCGACGACGTAATTGTTGATCACCGTTGTGTCCTTGTGGACGATCACGTTTTGATGCGGCGGGAGGCAATAATTGCGCACATGCGGATCGCAGAAGCGTCCGGAGGGAACATAGCAATAATCGGCCGCACCCAACCCGAACTCAAACCCGATACCGACGGAGCCGGTGTTGTAATAAAAACCCAAACCCGACACGTAGCAGGCCGAAGGCGGCAGCGGAGCCCACCCACAATAATTGGGCGAGTAACGCCAGCTTACCCAGGACGGCCCCCAGCAGGTGTCCGGCTGCCACACCCAACCGTAACCGGCAGGCTGGCACCAGCGGCCATAATGAAACGGCGCCCAACCCCAGGAATAATCCGAATACCAATACCAGCCTTGATCACTCCACAACCAGCGGCCCCCGTCCGAATACGGGCGCCATGAGGAATTCCATGTCGCGCAGGTGGGCCTCCAGCAGGAGCCGTATCCCGGAACGTCCGTCCAGGTTCCATACGGCGAGAGGGAATCATAAAAATAGGAGTAGCTCACTTCCGTCGCTGGCGCCGGATAGTCGTAGGTAACTGTGGTATCGGGTGGAGGCGGCGACAGGGCGGCACTTCCCTCATTCGGAGGCGGGTTCACCGGCTGCGGCTCAGGCGGATTCGGAGGTGGAACGCTGTTGCGCGGCGGAAAAATATTCGGCGCAGGTTCAGCCAGCGCAACGCCCGGAGGCAACGGCTTGGCCGAGATGGCAATCTGTTTGCGCGACTGCATCTCGGGAGTTGAATCGATATTGATGAGCGAGGTCACGATGCTCGACGGCGCACCCAGGTCGTGAAGATAAACTATCTCGTTGGCACCAATATAAAACGGCTGGGTCGAATTGGTGATGTATGCCAGCACGATGTCCTGGCTCACGTTCGCCTGGATCAAGCGAACCACTTCAGCCAGCGCCGGGGAAATCCTGGGCGGTTCAGTTGGATTCGTGGCAGGCGTCGCCACTGCAACACTCGGATTCGTCGCCCCGACAGCGGCAGCAGGCGGATTGGTCGTCGATGCTTTAGTGATGATGATGGGTGCAGGAGTTGCCGGAAGCGGCGGTTCATTTTTGACAACAGGCACTGGAGATTCGGCGAGTGGAGCGGGCGCGACCGCGGGTTGCGTCGTGGGTTTGGCGGTGTCCGGTCCCTCCGCGAGGCTGTAAGCGGGGGCCGCAGTCGCAGCGAGTGACTCGTGCGCCTGGTTCTCCTCGCAGCCGATACATAGCGCGAGGCTGGAGACACCCAAACCCAGCGCCCATAACCGAGAGTTCGTTTTCATATTTAAACCCATTCTTCAGCCAGTGTTGTCAGCTTGATGATCGGCTATCGGATAATCAGCCTTGCATTGTCAGATCCGCTAACAAGCGGGTTATGACTGGTAATGCACACGGGATTGACTCGGCATGGCCTATGGCTATTCATCGGCCCGGATTCAGACACAACCCATTGATGTAAAGGAGTTAAAACAACGCCGACTGAAGCACCTCCCGCTCTTCTTTTCATTCTGTTGCTAATCATCATCCGCTGAAACACTAATCCTTCCGCAGAGTTGCACAACCATTCATAAAGTTTTCAAAGCACCCTCACACGCCGCCGCAACGCAGCCGGATCACCTGTCACCGACCCGGCCCGTCCCGGAACATGGAAGAATGCCGGGACTGACGGGCGCATCGTGGGCGGCATGCGGATGGGCCCTCAGCTGCGGGCGCCTTGTGACACTGCCCCCGGATCGCAGCTGGAGCGCCGGTCTCCGAACCGGCCCGATCGTGCAGTTTTCAGCACGTGCCGGGTCGGAGACCGCGCTCCGGGGCAGTGCGCGGATGCGCACCCCAGCCGCCGTCCCGCACATGGACGCTTGCCTGCGTCGGGCGCTTGCACTAAACCAGCGCGACACCATGAAACTGCTTCTGCTTCCGCTTCTCACTTTGATCGCGACTCCGACGTTCGCGCCTGCTGATGGGCCCGCTGACAATCTCGCGGACAAGGTGCGCCCCGTTCCGCCGCCTGGAATTCTGATCCCGGACGAAGTGCGTGCGGAACTCAAAGCCGGCGTCGCTTCCCTCGCTGCGGACATTGCGAAACTGCGGGAGGAAGTGAAAGGCAAGCCTTCCCTGATGGAACGATTGCCGGATGTGGAGATATTCCACAAAGCCGTCGATTGGGCGTTGCGCTACAATGAGTTTTTCAAGACAAACGAATTCAAAACCGCGCGCGTGTTGCTGCAAGAGGGACATGCCCGCGCCGCCGCCCTGCGCTCGGGAAACATGCCATGGCTCGCCGCTTCCGGCGCGGTCGTCCGAGGATATCGCTCCCGCATCGATGGCTCAGTGCAGCCGTACGGGCTCGTCATTCCGCCGGGCATGCCGTCATCGGGCCACCGCAAACCATCGCGCCTGGACATTTGGTTTCATGGACGCGGCGAAACGTTGTCGGAACTCGACTTCATTCAGCAGCGGAACAACCCAAAGAACCTCGGCGAATTCGCTCCGTCGAACGCCATTGTCCTCCATCCCTACGGCCGCTATTGCAACGGCTCCCGGTTTGCAGGAGAGACCGATACGTTCGAGGCGATGGATGCCTTGGGCCGCGAGTATCCCATCGACGAAAACCGAATCGTCGTGCGCGGCTTCTCGCTGGGCGGCGCGAGCGTGTGGCATTTTGCATCGCATTATGCGGGGCGCTGGGCGGCCGTCGCCCCGGGCGCCGGTTTTAGTGAGACAGCGGATTTCCTAAAAGTGTTCCAGCGCGAAAAACTCTCACCGCCGTGGTGGGAACAGAAACTCTGGCGGCTGCATGATTCGCCGGATTGGGTCGAGAATTATCGGCATCTTCCCACGGTCGCGTACAGCGGCGAAATCGACGGGCAAAAACAAGCTGCTGATGTGATGGCTGTGGCGTTCAAGAACGCCGGTATGAATCTCACGCACATCATCGGGCCTCAAACTCCCCACAGGTATCATCCGGAATCCAAAAAGCAGATCTCAGAAATGATCGACAGCTACGCCGCCACAGGCCGCGATGTGCTCCCCCAAAAGGTCTCCTTTGTCACTTACACGACACGCTACAACCGCATGCACTGGGTCCAGGTGGACGGCATTCAGCAGCACTGGGAAAAAGCATCTGTCCAAGGCGAACTTGCTGACCACACCGCGCAAATCAAGACAGCGCAGGTAACCGCATTGACACTTCATCTGCCGGTCGACATTTCGGTCACCATCGATGGAACTTCGTTTCCAGCCCCACCGTCCAGCGGCGCCCGGATCCAACCGCGTTCCTTTGTCAACGATGGCAAAGGATGGCGGGCGAAACCGGCGTCCGAGGTGGTGCGCGGCCGATTAACCCTCACCAAACACCACGGGCTTCAAGGGCCGATCGACGACGCGTTCATGGACAGCTTCCTGGTGGTCCGACCCACCGGTGCACCACTGAACGAAAAGCTCGGTGCCTGGTGCCAAGGCGAACTGGCTCACATGACCAACCACTGGCGTCAGCAGTATCGTGGAGATGCGCGTGTGGTGGACGACTCCGCGGTCTCCCGGGAAGACATGGATCATAACAACCTCATTCTGTTTGGAGATCCGCAAAGCAATCGGTTCCTCAAACAAATCGCCGCTCAACTCCCCATCCAATGGAGCGCCGACGGGGTGAAGGAAGGTTCCACCAACTTTCCGGCTTCAACTCATGCGCTGGTTTGCGTCTTTCCCAACCCCTTGGCTCCGGAGCATTACGTTGTTCTCAACAGCGGCTTCACCTTCCGCGAATACGACTATCTCAATAACGCTCGACAGGTTCCCAAGCTTCCCGACTACGCCATCATCGACGTGAACACTCCAGTGACGAGCCGCGCCCCGGGTGGAATTGCATCAGCTGGATTCTTCGACGAGAATTGGAAACTCGGGGCGAAGTAGTGCGTGCGGGGAGCGGCCTCCTGCCCGCCTCGACGTGTCAGTGTTCCGTGCGATTACGCAGGCACTCAAAGGTAGGGCGCGTCGCTCCGCGCGCGCCGTTGCAAAAACGATGACGAGGAAAAGCACGCCGTTACCGATGAATGTCTGTCGCCAGGCCAACCTGTGTGCCGATTCGCGGCGCGCGCGGAGCGACGCGCCCTACCCTGGCCATTTCGAAGTTCCATGGTGTGAAACCAGGCCTTACTCGCAAACTTCCCGCACCGAAATCTGCTCGAGAGTTTCCACGGCCCACGCCGGTCGATCCTGGCGCAGTTGCTCCAGGTTGAAACCGCCCGTCGCCACCGCCAGGACTTTCGCTCCGATGGCACGTCCGCATTCGATATCCCTCGGGGTGTCGCCGATGACCAGGATCTCCTCGCCCACCAGCTGCTTTCCGAGCCTGCGGTTTCCCCGGGCATGCGCGACGCGGGCGAGCTCATTGCGATCCTCGTGGTCGCTGCCGAAGGCACCCATCACAAAAGGATTCCAGAGCTGGAAATGACTCAGCTTGATCTGGGCACCCAGAATGATGTTACCGGTGAGCAATCCCATGAGCGGAGGCTGCCTCAGATTCTGCAACTCTCGAATCCAATTGGACACCCCCGGCAGGACCCGCCCCTGCAGCTGGCCCAACATATGGTCCAGGTGAAACACATAGCGGTCGAAGAACCGCTGAAAATTGGCGGCACTCGCTTCGATGCCTTGCTGGGTGAAAAAATCGCGGACGATGGAAGGATCGGTGCGGCCTGCAAAGCTGAGCCCCGCAGCCCCCTCCGCGACGCCGAACTCAGCCCGGCAGACCTGGCCAAATGCTTTTTCTCCTGCTCCGCCACTGGCAATGAGCGTCCCGTCAATGTCGAACAAAACCAAACGAATCATTTCGCCGTGACTCTACGCGAGCCAGCGTTCAAATGGAAAAAGCTTTTGTGAACCCGCAGATGTGGAACGCGCGGGTGGCTGCCCGGTTGTCCCGGAGAAAGACATCGTGACCTATGCTCCCTCAACAATTCCGCAACTAAAAACCTCAAACGCTGAGATGTCCCGAAATGTAGCCCTCAAGCTGGCTGATGGTCGCGTCCTGGGCGCGGATGATCCAGTTGACCAAATCCCCGATCGAAACCATGCCCACAACGCGCTCCGCGTCCACCACCGGCAGGTGACGCACCCGATGGGACGTCATTAACTTCATGCAATCCTCGACGGTATCGGAACGTCGCACGACCAGCGGTTCGGTCAGAATTTCACTCACGCGCGTATCCCGTGACGATTTGCCCTTGAGCACAATCTTGCGGGTGTAATCGCGTTCCGAAACCACTCCCAAGAGTGATTCCCCCTGCATGACCAGGACAGCGCCGATGTTTTGCCCGGCCATCAGTTGAATGGCCTCAAAAACAGTGGCGTCCGGCGGGATTGACCACAACTGGGGACTTTTATGCGCAAGAATTTCATGGATGCTGGCAGCGATCATGGTGTGGTCTCCCGGGGTTGTTGTTGAAAAAAAGCGCCCTCCCGCGGGTGGTCCGATGGTGCTGGAGACAAATCTCTCTTCCGACGTGCTACTTCGGTGTGAATCCGCCAGGGGCTCATGGCTGAACTTGAGCTCACTAGACAGCATTCAGCCCGCAACGGCAATTGTAAAAGCGAGAACCCCTGGCGGCGGCTTGGCTGACCAAGATGACAGATCACGCCGGCAGGATGCTGGTATCCTGCTCGGCGTGATCTGTTCCTCCCAGGCAACCGCAAAGATTGACACGGGCCGGCAAGAGGCCGGCGCTTCCGGGCACTGGGCTCCTGCTTTTCGCGGATGAAAGAATCACGATGAGCACCAGGATTAAGGCGCCTGCCATGACGAGCCACGGCAGGGGCGAGGGCGGGACATTCCGTACCGAGACAGGTTGTTGTTTGGCGGAACGTTTTTTCATAAATAGGCGAAGTGTTTGCTGTCAGCAGAAGGACACCGCGACACAAAGAATCTGTATGCGACCCCATGAGCTTGAGGGCGCGGGATTACGCGCCCTGCCCCGCTTTCTGCGGCATCGGGCGCATCTGACACTGCTCCCGGCTCGATCGGCGGAGGGAGCCAATGGGAGAGGAGGGCCTTTACAACTTGGACAAACCGTCTTCGCTCGTCGTCCGAGCCAGGAACACACCGGCAAGGAACTCGATCTTTCGAGCACCTCCTCTCCCCTGCCCTCTCCTCCATCGGATGGAGGAGAGGGAGATCAGAATGCGCCCTGCGGGATTGAGATTGGACTTGTGCCCTCGAACCTTTTTACCAAGTTACACAGTTCTCCCTCTCCTCCCGCAGCGGGAGGAGAGGGTTGGGGAGAGGAGGGCCTTTACAACTTGGGCAAACCATCTTGGTCCGTCGTCTGAGCCAGGAACACACGGGCAAGGAACTCCATCTTCCGAGTGCCTCCTCTCCCCGGGCCCTCTCCTCCATCGGATGGAGGAGAGGGAGATCAGAATGCGCCCTGCGGGATTGAGATTGGACTTGTGCCCTCGAACCTTTTTGCCACGTTACACATCATGGCGCGCGCATTCCATCGATGCAGGCAATTCCTGCTGCTGTTGCCATGCGCTCTCATTGTCTCAGGACAGGAAAAAGCTCCTGGAACCTCCTCGCAATCCCCATCAACAAATTCAATCGCCGCCGCGGTAGAACTCAAAGGCCAGCTTATCCCCTCTGCGGGCGGCTCACGCGACCCGCTCAACTTCAGGACCGACACCGGCCAGATCTACACCCTCGTGAGCAACCAGATGTCCACGGCTTTGTTCGTCGATACAAATCTCGACTCCAAGTTGCTGTTGCTCAAAGGACGCATTCCCAAAGGAACGCACCGTTTTGAAGTGACGGGAAATCTGCGGTCCATCCGTGGCGGAAAGATCCACGAGCTCTATTACTATTGCGACATCTGCGCCATCAAGAGCAGCGACCCTTCAATTTGCATGTGTTGCCGCGAACCGGTCTATCTCGTGGAGGAACCCCGGTAGCCGGCGGGCCAGGTCACTGAATATGGCCGTGGCCGCTATAGATCAGATCAAAAATCAGGTTGCTCATCTCGCCAGCAACAGTCTTTGCCGTGAATCGAAGCCGGATGGCTTTATGGTCTGGGGCCGGTTCGAGCAACCGCGGGCTCGACCCATCCCCTGAGGCAGGCCTGAGGCTGACCACCAATGGATGTCCGCTCGAAGTCGACTTGCCGCTTGCCTTGACCATGGGCTTGAATTTATCGAGACCAGCCAGGTCCTTGTCGTTCTCCGCGGCAATGAGCACCACAAAAAAGTCGAACTCGGCCGTGCCCAGGTGATCGCCGTCCTTCGGTTGCAAACCAAAGCGGGCGGTGTAGATGCCTTTCGGAATTTCGTTGTCCTTGTAATCGCGCAGGGTGCTGTCGTTGATCGCAATCACGCCGAGCAGCGTCGTTTCGCCGAGCGCTGAAAGCGTGTCGTTCAGCGAGGCAGGTTTGGATTTCAGCGGCACCTCCTGCCGAAGCCAGATTTCGATGGAAGCCTTCTCCCCTTTCAGCAGCTGAACAGCCTTGGGCTGCAACACCGCGCGAATCGAGTCACCAATCTCTTTGGGAACCGGCTTGTCGACCGTTTTCAGCGCCGCATCGGCTGCATGCATCCGGGCGATGGCCAGGAACGCAACCGCAAGAACTGCAATGGAAATTCGTATGTTCATATTTGGAAAAACGTCACCAACGGGAATGGAATAATTGTCATTGAACCAGGGCCGGCTGCCTCAAGCTGGAGTCAAACTCCGGCGCGGAAAGGAATGAACCAGCGAACGACGTGCCCGGCTCACCGTGCAAACGCCACTTCGGCCCCAGCGCCCTTCCCGGATGCCGATTCTGTCGAGAAGGCGGCCAAAAAGGCGCTGCGTGTTCCGGCAATCTGCCAGGTGCGATTCAGGCCCTTGCCCTGAAAAGAGGCTACGTCCGTGAACACAGGGTACGCCCCCTCCACTTTCGTGAGCGGCGGATAGAAAGTCTCTTCATTACCGCAAACGTCATGCTTGCCGCCCAGGCAACTTGTGGAGATCTCAACCAAATCTCCGGCTTTCACCGTCGCGCAACCCAGTTTCGAACAGGTGGCGAGGCTGGCCTCGATGGGAACAGATTTCACATCGACCACCTTGGCGATCAGGCTTCCGGCCATCGAGCGAGCAAATGCCTCCAAGGCTTGTTTCTGCGCCGCATCCGCCCGGGAGTCCACGATCAGGACGGCGTCGCCGCTGCGCGGTTTATATTTCATATCTCCCAGTGTGCCATCCACCTTGACCACGGCCATCACGCTGAGCCCGTTTAATTTCGTCCCATTCCAGGCGCCTTCGCGCACCGCCCAGAAGAGCATCCCTTCGCGGCCCGCCAGATTCATCTCTGAATTGGCCAGGCACGAACCGGTGTAAATATCGCAGGAACGAACCTCCAGATATTCCCCCGAAATCTTTGGCGCGTCACTGGCGCCGAAAGCCAGCTGAGCCGTGGCGGCCACTATCGTCAATGTGATCGAGAATTTCATAACGTGAAAGACTACCCCTTTTCGACGGAGGCGCGAGCAGATATTTTGCCCGGATCCAGTTACGGGCACGGAGTTCAGATCAATCCTGGTAACAGGCCCGCTCGGGACCACATTCGCATTTGCTGCAGGATTGCCCGTCTGGCCCCCGGTTTTCCTGTGTTCGAACGCACCAATAAATGCCGCTGGAGAACTCGTCTTCCGGCTGGCCCGGGGCTTGGTGATACATTTCCTTGGAACGAATATGCCGGCACGGGGCCGGAATCGCGCTCCCCACTTCCACCCTGCTTGTTTCGTCGTTTTGCATAACGCTCCTCATGTCACACCGCGGCGGCTGCCAGGACAGCGCGTTTCACGGCGGCTTTCACCAGCTGCAGTTTGTATTCGTTTCCGCTGAGGGGCTTGGCCCCCTGGACGGCCGCCTCGCCGCATTTGGCGGCGACGCGCTCGTCGAGTTGCGCGCCGTTCAACGCTTCGGCTGCCGCTGCCGCCACCCAGGGGGTTGCGGCCACGTGACCGAGAACGACCCGGGCATTCGAGATCGACTGATTCTTTCGGGTGAACGCCACTGCCGCCGTCACGTAAGGCCAGTCCAAACCATGCCGATGGCGCACTTCGTAAACTTCATTCGCCAGCCCTTGGATCGGAATCGAAATCAGCGTCAGCACTTCGTTGGGCCGGAGCGCTGTCTCCCTTTCCCCTTCCGATTTGGGTGCGCGAAAAAATTCCGCGGCGGGAATCTTGCGCGTTTTGCCGGCAGGGCCCTCGGCCGTGAGGCTGGCTCCCAGGGCGATCAATGGCGGGCCGAAACTGGAGGCGCTCACGAACAGCGACGGGCCCTCGGTTCCAAACACCGCGTGATACCGGTTCTCTCCATTCCGCGCGAGCGCGCCGTCTGCGTCCTTTCCGAGCAAGCCCAATCCATTCCGAAAATACCAGCATCGCGGGCGCTGGCATAAATCACCGCCGACCGTTCCCATCGCCAGCATCTGCGGACTGGCGATGTTTTTCGCGGCGGTGATGAGCGAGGGGAAATTCTTTTGCACAGCGCGATGGGCCACAAGTTCCCGGAGGGTTGTCATGGCGCCGAGGGTTATCGCGGCCTTGTCCGATTTAATGCCGCGCAATTCAGGAATGTTTTTCAGGCTCACGACACGCTGGGGCCTGGTGATTTCCTGTTTGAGACACGTGACGAGATCGGTTCCGCCCGCGAGCAACTCGGTGTCACCCCAGGTGTCGCCCAGCAGCCCCGTGGCTTCCTTCAACGTTTTTGGAGCAGCATATTCAAATGGCTTCATGCGATTCCCCCCTTTTGTTGCAGCGCAGCCATGACCCGATCGGGCGTCAGCGGCAGGTACGGCACGCGAACGCCGCAGGCATTGGCGACGGCGTTCGAGATCGCCGCGCCGGGCGAAATCGCCGGCGGCTCGCCAATCCCCACGACACCCCGCTCGTCGTAACCAGGACCTGTCATCATATGGACCTTGAGCTGTCCGATGTCCCGGATGCCGGCCAGCCGATAAAACTCCATGTCGGCGTTGAGCATTTTCCCGCTTGTCTGATCATAAATGCACTCCTCGAACAGCGCCCAGGTGATGCCCATGATCATCGCGCCATACACCTGGCTCTCCGCGGTTTTCAAGCTGATGACCAACCCCACGTCCTGCACCGCCACCATCTCGTTGATTGTGACGATGCCTGTTTCAACATCGACAGAGACATCGGCGATTTGCGCGCCGCCAACGCCTTGATCGATCAGATGCGCTTTTTGAGAATCGCCTGGCACATTTTTGCCGCGACCCGTGATGGAGTTCGGCCCCAGGGAGGCGCAGGCCTGCTTCCAGGACAGTTTATTCTGCGGCTTGTCGATCTGCCGGATGAAGCCGCCGGCAGCCTCCAAATTATCGGCCGTTGTTTTCAGTCGCGTGGCCACGCCGTCGAGCAATGAGTTCAAGGCCTCCGTCGCCGCTTTGCGGGACGAGACGGACACTCCCCCAATCGTCGTGCTGCCGCCTGACGCGCTGGACCGTGGATAGGAATTCCTGCCCAGTTCGACCAGCACGGCCTCCAGCGGCAGCCCGAGGGTCTCCGCGACCACGATGTTGATCGCCGTCCGATTCCCGACCCCCAGGTCCTGCGAGCCAATTTTTGTCACGACGGAGCCGTCCTGGTGAATAGTCACTTCGCAATCCGACGGATGTCCCAGGCCGCCCCACGTGTGGATCGAGACGCCAAGCCCGCGTTTAACCGGGCCAAGCCCGCCCTGGCCTCGCGGATGGGCCTTCTGCCGGTAGCCGATGAGATCCGCAGCGATCTTTAGTTCCTCCGCATACACCTTGGGCCGATCCGTGAGAGCGACGTTCTTGAGAAAGAAATCGAGCTCATCCATTTTCAGCGCTGCGGCGCAATCGGCCACCGCCGACATCGTAAGCAAACAGGTTTGGGGATGATTCGGCGCGCGCCAGGCACGCTGGCCGCCGCGATTCGTCCGAATCCCCTTGGCGCTCAGCTTGAGATTGGGAAATTTGAACACATACGGGAATGCATTCGATACACCCCAGCCCTGGCCGCCTCCCGTTCCCCAAAGTTCCGCATCGACGCCGGTCAGGGTGCCGTCCTTTTTCGCGGACATTTTGATCGAGGCGTATGCGGACGGGCGATTGCCCGCGATCATCAGCTCCAGATCCCGCTCCAGCATGAGTTTCACCGGCCGGCCGGATTGCTTCGAGAGCAACACGCCGATGATGCCCCATTTGTCGTAGTTAAATTTGGAGCCGAACCCTCCGCCCATGTGCTGGCAGTCGACATGAATTTTGTTTTGCGGAATGTCGACGGTGTCGCCGAGCCGATCCGCATATCCGGAAACATTTTGAGTCGAAGGCCAGACATAAAGTTCGCCCTCCTTGATTTCGGAGACCTGCCCGTGCGGTTCGAGACAGCAATGGGTGATCACCGGCAATCCATATTTTCCCTGGATCACGACGCTATCGGCATCCGCAAATGCCGCGTCGATGTCCCCGGCTTGTTTGGTCGCCGGTTTATCTTTTGGATCCATCAGGGCGGGATCCGTGTCCACGAGCTGCGCGGTTTGCGGTGTGTATTTTACCTTCACCAACCGCGCCGCCTCGGTCGCGATCTCCTCCGTTTCGGCTGCCACCGCCGCCACGATCTGGCCGTAATAACTGGCGGACTTGGTTTCCGTCTCCTTCCAGACCGCCTTGACGCCCGGGAGTTGCTCCGCCGCGCTGGTGTCGATCTCCTCAAAATCCGCTTTGGCATGAGGCGAGGTGACGACCTTGGCCCAAAGCATGCCGGGCCGGTTGATGTCGTAGGAGTACTTGGCAGCGCCGGTGGTCTTGAGCGGCGCGTCGATGCGGGAGATCCGCTTGCCGATGAGGGACCGTTTGTCAGCTGGGGGCCAATCTACTTTTGCCATAAATCAGGCGGCTCCTTTCTTTGCGGCATCCGCCACGGCGAGGAGCATGCCGGCATACGTTCCGCAGCGGCACAAGTTGCCGCCCAAACCGGCGCGGACCTGCTCGATGGTTGCGTGGGGATTCTCGCGCGCGAAAGCCGTTGCCGCCGTGACGAAACCCGGCGTGCAGAATCCGCATTGCTGGGCGTCGTGTTCCATGAATGCCTTTTGCATCGCGCTCAATTTGTCCGGCATCCCGATTCCTTCGATCGTGGTGATTTTGTGTCCCTGCGCCTCGATGGCCAGAAGCGTGCAGGCATACACCGGCTGCCCGTCGAGCAACACCGTGCAGGCACCGCACGTCGCCCGGTCACACACTTTTTTCGCACCCGTGAGCTGGAGCCGGTTGCGTAGCGCGTCGAGCAGCGTCACCCGCGGTTCGGCCGCCAACGTCTTGTTTCTGCCATTGATATTCAGCGTTAGCGGAATTTCCCCCGGCCCGACGACGCCTGGAGTCTTGGCGGCGGCCTCCGCCATCGGTTTGACAGCGGTGATGACACCCGCCGCCGCGGTGCTGACGCCGATGCCTTTTAGAAATCCGCGCCGTGAGAGGCCCGATGTGGCATTGAGATCCGTTTTTTCAGACATGGTCACCTTTCTCGTGAAAAAATTCTGGAAAGAGCTGACTGCGATTCGGAACACAAAAAAACCGTGCGATACGGCGCGGGTTCTTTGTCGGTGCCGCCGTCGTAACAGCACGCCTTCGCCGGAGCAAGCGTTTTTGTATGGATCTCGTGATCTCCTGGCATGCCTGATGCGAGTGGGCCACGGCGTCATGCACCCCGGATTATCTCCGGAATTCGCGTCCATTGGCGTCCATTCGCGGTTAATAACCATCATTGCCGACACCGTTCATTGGCAGGCTCGAACCTCACCGAACTCTGGCAACGCGCGATCCGGTTTGAGTCTCGCGACCGCTACTGCTACACGATTCGCGTCTCTCTTTTTTGCTGCAACTCCACGTGGCGTCCCACACCCTTGGTCAGAGTAGCTACGCATGAGATTCTCCTGGAAAGCCATCCTCCTGGCGCCCCTGGCTTTCCCTTTCCTCGTCGGCGGAGTTCTCTTGATCGTCGGCGGAGTCTCGGGGCTGACCGCCTTGCTGCCAGGCATCCATCCGCTCCTGACGTTTCTAACGCTCTTCGGACTGGCCAGTCTTCTTTCCTATGGCGCGACCCTGTTTCTCTTTTTGCCATGCCTGTTTTTTGTTTCCCGTTTCGTGAGGCTGACGGCCTGGCTGACGAGCCTCATTGGAGTAGCACTGGGCGTCGCCGTCTATTTGCCGTTGGGATGGCAGTCTTATCTGGAAAGCGGAGATAACTCGGGTCCACCAAGCGGCACATTCGCCGACTATCTGTCGCATTCCTGGTCGGAAGCCTGGCCATTTCCTTTGGCCGGGCTGATCACTGCCTTATTGTATTGGTTGCTGGCGCAACCATCGGCATTGCCCGACGCACCGAACAAGACCGACACTTCATCGCCACCGCGTGAGATCCCAATTTAAAGCCCCAATGTGTTTCCTGTCCGCTCTGGGGATGCTCCTCCTCGGGCTTCGCCTCGCGGTCGTTGGCGCCGAACTCGTCGCCCCATTGCCGGACGGGGTCCGGGCGGTATGGGACCTCGACAAAGCCCATCGCGAAGCAACGCCCACCCGCGAACGAATTTGTCTGAATGGCTTGTGGCGCTGGCAACCTTCCGAAGCGCAATCCGCCCAGGTGCCCGCCGGTGGCTGGGGCTATTTTAAGGTCCCCGGAAGCTGGCCCGGGATCACGGATTACATGCAGAAGGATTCACAATCCGTTTTTCCTCATCCGGATTGGAAGGACCGCAAGCTCGGCGGCATCAATGCCGCCTGGTATCAACGCGAATTCACAGTGCCGGACAACTGGACGGGACGCAGGATTCTTTTCAGCGCCGAGTATCTCAATTCCTACGCGCGTGTTTTCGTCGACGGACGAAGCGCCGGCGAACTCCGGTTTCCAGCGGGCCAATTGGATCTCACGATGGCCTGCAAACCCGGCACCACGCACGTGCTCAGTGTCCTCGTCGTCGCGCTGCCGCTAAAAGGGATCCTGCTCTCTTACACGGATAGCGCTTCGGCCCGGGAAGTGAAAGGGGCCGTCCCGCGACGCGGTTTTTGTGGCGACGTCCATTTGATCGGTGAACCGACAGGGCCGCGTATCGTTGCGGTGAAAGTAGAGACATCAGTGCGCCGCCAGGAGTTCACGTGGGGAGCAACCTTTGAGGATCTCGTGCCAGACGCACGCTACATCCTGCACGCGCGCGTCATGGACTTGAGTCGGAGCGCCGGTCTCCGACCCGGCACCGGCCCGGTGGAGAGGGTGGCAACCGGGCGAGCGGCGATCCAGGAAGGACCGGACCTCAGCATCAGAGAATTCAACAGCCAAACTTTCCAGGCAGGCGACACCCGCCAAAACCGCATTGAATTCGCTGCAAATTGGGTGCCGGACAAATTCTGGGACATTCACACGCCGCAGAATGTCTACGGCATGGAACTCTCGTTGCTGGATGCCGGCGGGAAACCGCTCGACGTGCAATGGACCACGCGCTTTGGGTTCCGGGAATTCTGGATCGAGGGACGCGACTTCCAACTCAACGGCACACGCCTGCATCTCTCGGCCGTGCCGCTCGACAACGCGCAAATCGGCGCCGCGTTGTCCACATATGCCGCGGCGCGCGAAAGCCTCGAGCGACTGAAAACCATCGGGATCAATTTCGTTTACACCCACAACTACAGCTGCGAACCGGGAGCGCATCTGGGCTTCTCCGAAATCCTGAAAGCCGCGGACGACGTCGGGATGCTCGTCGCGTTGACCCAGCCGCACTTCAGCCATTACGACTGGAAAGCGCCGGATGCAGACGGAAGCAACGGCTATGCGCTGCATGCCGCGTTTTATGCGCGCGTGGCGCAGGAGCATCCCTCCGTCGTGATGTATGCAATGAGCCACAACGCGACCGGCTACGAGGAGGACATGAACCCCGACCTAATTGATGGCGTTCACGACCCGCGCGACACGTGGTCCGCGCGGAACGCGAAAATCGCGTTGCGGGCCGAGGCCATTGTTCACGGCCTCGATCCTGCCCGGATCATTTACCATCACGCGTCTGGAAACCTCGGGTCGATGCACGCCATCAATTTCTATCCGAATTTCGTACCCATCCAGGAATTGTCCGACTGGTTCGGCCACTGGGCGGCCGAAGGCGTCAAACCGGTGTTCCTGTGCGAATATGGCGCGCCGTTCACGTGGGACTGGACGATGTATCGGGGCTGGTACCAGGGACAACGCGAATTTGGCAGCGCGAAAGTGCCATGGGAATTTTGTTTGGCCGAATGGAACGCCCAGTTTTTTGGAGACCGCGCCTACGCCGTCAGCGAACCGGAAAAGGCCAACTTGCGCTGGGAAGCCCGGCAGTTTCGCGCGACCAACCTCTGGCATCGCTGGGATTATCCAAACGAGGTCGGTTCAAGCCGCTTCGAGGAACGCTATCCAGTGCTCGCCATGTATCTCCACGACAACTGGCGCGCTTTTCGCGGATGGGGTGTCTCCGCCATTTCCCCCTGGGAATACGGACACTATTGGAAACTTCGCGACGGCGTCGACAAACGCCGGCAGGAATACAAGGTGGACTGGGACCACCTTCAGCGGCCGGGGTTCAGCCCCGATTACAGCGACCAACGCTATGAGCGCATGGACCTGGCATTCCGGAAGGAAGACTGGATCGCCACCCCGGCGGCGGAAGCCTTACTGCAAAACAATCAGCCGCTCCTCGCCTGCTTTGCCGGCAAAACGGATGTCTTCACCGGCAAGGACCACAATTTTGAACCCGGCGAAACCGTCGGGAAGCAGATCCTGGTCATCAACGATTCGCGCGCATCGATCACGTGCGATTGCGAATGGTCACTCGCCTTGCCCCAGCCCCTTTCCGACAAAGAGCGGACCACGGTCGCGGCCGGTCAACAGGTGCGCATTCCGTTGCGCTTGGAACTGCCCTCCACGCTTGCCCCCGGACGATACGAATTGAGCGGACGATTCCAATTTAGCGATGGCGTGACGCAGCGCGACCGCTTTTTGATCGATGTTCAGCCCAGGCCCCAGCCGTGGAAACTCGACCGCAAAATCGCCTTGTTCGATCCCAAGGGCGAGACCCGGGCATTGCTCGAAAAAATCGGCATCAAATCTAATCCCGTGTCGGTGGGCACCGATCTTTCTCCCTACCACATCCTGATCCTGGGAAAGGAGGCCCTGGGAAGCGGCCAACCGGCACCCAACATCTCAAAGGTGCGCGAAGGCTTGAGGGTGATCGTGTTCGAACAAACCGCGGAAGTGTTGGAAAAGCGGTTCGGTTTCCGCGTCGAGGAATATGGCCTGCGCCAGTTGTTCCCGCGGGTGCCGGATCATCCAGCTTTAGCCGGACTCGAAACCGGGAATCTTCGCGATTGGCGCGGCGAGGCCACAATTCTTTCCCCACGCCTGAACTACACCTTGCGCCCGCGCTACGGTCCGACTGTGCAATGGTGCGGCATGCCGGTGACGCGCCTGTGGCGCTGCGGGAATCGCGGCAACGTCGCCTCGGTACTGATTGAGAAACCGGCTGTCGGCGATTTTCTATCGCTGCTCGAAGGCGGCTTCGGCCTGCAATACAGCGCCTTGTTGATGCATCCCGAGGGCCAGGGCTTGATGGTATTCTGCCAGACGGACGTGACCGGACGCACCCAATCCGACCCCGCCGCCGAAACCCTCGTGCGAAATTTACTCGCGTATGTCGCCATCTGGAAACCGGGCCCGCATCGCACCGTTGCTTACGCGGGTGAGCCTGCCGGAAAACAGTATCTCGAACATTGCGGCCTCCTGGTGAGAGCTTACGAGGGCGGAAAGTTGTCGACGAACGAAGTCCTCGTGTTGGGCCCCGGAGGCGGACGCTTGCCCGCAGGTGCCAAAACCAATATTGCCGACTGGCTCAAAGAGGGAGGAAACATGCTCGCGATCGGGATGAGCCAGGCCGATGCCGACGCGGCGCTGCCGTTCCCGGTGCGCCTGAAACGCGGCGAGCACATCGCGGCATTCTTCGATGCGCCCGGCATGAACTCGCTGCTCAGCGGGATTGGGCCTGCGACTGTGCACAATCGCGACCCGCGTGAGTTTCCACTGGTCACCGACGGAGCCCGCCTCATCGCTGATGGCGTTCTCGCGCAGGCACAGAATGCCAATGTCGTGTTTTGCCAGCTCGCTCCGTGGCAATTCGAAGGCCGCCAACCCAACCTGAGACGAACCCGGCGAACTGCCGCGACGCTGGTGTCGCGCCTGCTGGCCAACATGGGTGTCGCCAGTTCCAGTCCAATAGTCGTGCGATTCCAGCCCGAATGGGCGCCGAAGGGAGTGCCGGACCGGCTGGCCGGCCTCTATCTGGAGCTCCCGGAGGAATGGGATGATCCCTACCGGTTTTTCCGGTGGTGAGCCGCGTCGCTTTCACCGGGAACGCGGGCGCAGGTCGTCCAGCACCGACTGTAATCGCACGCGCAACTGTCTCCGTTTACTTGGGAGCGGAAAGAAGCCAATCCGGATCGCACTCTTGCGAGAGCAACACCTCCGCCGGAGGTCGGCTGCAATAGGCGTCCTGCGCGATGTTCGCCAGATCAATCCGCCAGTGCACAGGGGCTTGTGTCACGATGAAACACTATGCCTTGATCATCAGCACGCTCGCGATCCGGTCGGTGGTCTCCGCCGGGATCCGCATGGTCTCGGCCATCGCCGCGAGCACGGCTTCTTCGCCGTCGTCGATCTCGCCGCTCGACAGGGCGATGTCCATCGCGAGGAGGAAGGCCTTGTGCTTGAGCGGCTCCGAGGTGAGGTTGGCGAGCTCCTTGACGCGGTTGAGCGCGCCGTGGAGCTTGACCTGCTTCTCGGCCTTCTCGTAGACCTCGTAGGCGTCGGCGTTCTTGAACTCGGGGAGCGTCGCGGCGAACGCGCGCACGAGGTTGGTCTCCTCGTACTGATCGTCACCGTCGGCGAACGCGACGCACAGCATCGCTTCGATCAAGAGTTGCTGGTCGTCGACCTTGAGCGGCTTCTTCTTGAGGCTGTCGAAAAATCCCATGACTGGCTCCTTTGTGGTGCTCGCACCGCGAGCAACGCGCGTGCCGCGCCAACTCGCCGGCACCACGTGCGCGATCGCGGTCGGGCGGACCCAGCTCGGGATCGCTGTGTGCTCGTTCAGACCCGCTACTCGGCCTGGGTCTGATCCGCGGGATCGAGCAGCACGGTCTCCTTGGTCGCGTACGAGATCGTGATGTCGAGATCGATCGGCCGGTAGCCGGCGGCGCGGATCGACAGCTGGTGGGCGCCGTTGACCAGGCCGTCGATCGTCGCCTTGCCCTCGAACAGGGCGGCCATGCTCTGGCCGTCGATCAGGACGTCGCCGTTCTGCGCGTTGGCGACGATCGACAGCGAGCCGGTGTCGCCGCCGATCAGGCGGTCGTACGCGGCGCGGGCGAGCTTCTTCGCGTTCGCGGTGGCCGCGGCGACCTCGCGCACCGCGCGCAGCCGCTGCTTGGCGTGAACGTCGACCAGGGACAGCACCAGGACCTGATGCGTGCCGCGGCGCTCGAGCTCGCCGGCGAGCGTGTAGTCCGCGGCCAGCCCGCTGCCGAGCCCGGCGGCGCAGCTCGGCTGGATCGAGCTGCATTCGGCGTCGAGCAGCGCGGTATCGATCTGCTTCCTGGTGCCCTTGACCTTGTAGCCGCTCGACTTCGCGCCGGCCTGAACCCGCAGCGCCGCGGTCATCGCGTCGGCGGCGCGGGCGAGGTCGGTGTCCTTGGCGACCACGCCGAGCACCGCGATCGCCGGCTTGTCGTCGGCATGCGCAGGCCCTGCCGCGGCGACGATCGCGAGCCCGATCACGATTGTGCCGAGCCGCATTGGGCGAATGCTACATGATCGCGGCCATGAAGCTACGGATCATCGCGGAGGGCATCGCGGTGCCCGCGACGGCGCGGGAGCTGATCGAGCAGCGGCTCAACGACCACGCGGCGCGGTTCGGGCCATTCACCGTGGCGACGATCACGATCGAGAAGGGCGGGCTGCTCGAGGTCTATTCGTGGAAGGCCAGGGCCGAGATCGAGGTCCCGCCGTCGTGGACCGTGCGGCCCGACGGCAAGAGCATGCTGCGGCTCGAGGACGCGCTCGACTCGATGTTCACCGAGCTCACCGCGCTGTTGCGCCAGGTCACATGGTCGCGCGATGGCGTCCCGAAACCGTGCCGGTGGTGCGGTCACGAGGCATTCATCTACGTCCGGCACCCGACCGACGCCGACGATAGCCAGAGCGGCGCGCCGCTGCGCCTGGTCAAGATCGACGGCGACTGGCACGGCGAGCTCGAGGCGCTGGTGTGCAAGGCGTGCGGCTACGTCGACTGGTTCGTTCGCGACCCGCAACGCCTGCCGCTCGGCAACCGCGGCATCGTCGAGGTCACGACGCGAAAGCCCGACCCGTATCGCGGATGAGCTCAGCGCGCCGGGCCGACCGCGACCGGGCCGGCGTGGAGCGCGATGATCCGGATCTTGAGGCAGTCGATCGCGGGCCACTCCTCGATCTTGCCGATCTCGAGCCCGCTGCGCGCGTCGCGCAGCGTGACGGTGGTGCGCTCGCCGATCTTCGCCGGGCCCTCGACGACCCCGACGAGATCCCAGCGGAACCGATCGCTGACGTCGAGCTTCTGCTCGTACCAGGCGTGCTCGAGCGCCGCGATGACCTCGGCCTCGTACCAGCCGCCGATCACCGTGCCGTTGACGCACGCCGCGAAGCTGTAGGCGCGGCTGCCGTAGTCCCAGCCGGCGCGGTTGTAGACATCGTCGAGCCGGATCACGGTGCCGGGCTGGACGGTCGACGGATCGAATTCGACCGCGCCGGTCGCGTCGCGGATCGCGGGCCACGCGACCTCGGCCTCGGCGGCGAGCTTGTCGAACAGCTCCTGCCGCGCCGCCATGATCGCGGCGACCTCGGTCTTCCACTTCTCGTCGAGGCGCCGGGCGCGCGCCGCGGCGGCCTCGGCGAAGATCGTGCCGCCGAGCGCCGATTCGGCGCCGTACGCGAGCAGCGCCGGGCGATCGAGGATGAACCGGTTGAGCGGCGTCTCGAGCTGCTCGGCGGCGGCGAGGATCCGCATGTACTCGGCGTTGAGCCGCGCCGCGGCGGACGCGAGCACGCGCTCGGCCTCCTGGTACGGGCCGTCGATCGCGGGGTCGTTCTGGTGCTCGGCGCGGATCCGCTGGGTCTCGGGGTCGGCGAGGAGGTAACGGATGCGCTGGATCGCGAGCCGCGTCTTCGGTAGCTCCGGCTCGTAGAGGTGCGACACGTCGGCGGTGGGCTGCTCGGCGTCCCAGCCGGCGACGTCGGCCGCGATCGCCGACCACGTGTTCGCGACCTGCGAGTCGAGCTCGGCCTTGCCCCACGCCGCCGACGCCTTGTCGACCTCCTGTTGGACGCGCGTGAGGCGAGCCATGATCGCGGCGACGTCGTTGTCGCCCTCGGGGATCGGCCGGAGCTTGTCGAGCGTGCGGATGCGGAGCGAGTCGATCTTCGACAGCACCTTGTACGCCTCGTGCTGCGGCAGGCCGGCGATCGGATCGGTCGCGACCAGCGCCTCGACCTCGGCGAGGATCGGGTTCGCGCGGTCGAGCGCGTCGGCCTTGAGGCCCGCCGCCACCGCCACCCGTCCCTCGGCGACGCGGTTGCGGTAGTCCGCGACCTCGTCGCTCGACAGACCGGCGAGGATGTCGGCGTCGCCGAGCCGGCTGGCGACGTGATCGAGCGACGAGCTCGACCGGCTGAACGCGAGGGTCTCGATGTCGCCGGTCGCGGACCGCAGGTGGCGATCGAGCTCGCTGCGCGCGCGCCGGTTGCGCTCGGCGGCGTCGACGGCGGCGCCCTCGTTGCGGAGCTCGATGATCTCGGCGCGCATCGCGGCGGTCGCCTGCGCGGGGAGCGGGGCGAGCATCGCCGCGACCTCCTCGAGGATCGGCTCGAGGTTCTCGGTGCGCCGCGACTCGACGGCGCTGCGGGCGCCGACCAGCTTGCTGCGGGCGCGAGACAGCGTCATGCGATCGTCGTCGGTGAGGGCGTTCGGATCGACGGCGGGCGCGGCGGCAACCGGAGCGGAAGCAGCAGCGAGAGGAACGGGAGCCGGGACGGCTACGACGGGCACGGGTACGGCCGCGGGCGCGGCCACGGGCACGGGCACGGCCGCGGGCGCGGGCGCGGGCGCGGGCTTCGGCGCCTCCTTGGCGCGTCGCGCGGCGGCCTCGGCCTCCATCTCCGCGAGCTCCTCGGCGACCGGGCCGCGATGGATCTCGCGCACCTTGTTCAGGTGCTCGCGGGCGACCTCGATCGTGCCCTCCCACCCGACGTAATACGAATCCGCGATCTGCGACCGCGCCTGGCGGATCTTCCCTCGCGCCGCCGACAGGTTGCGGGTCTCTTCGTCGGTCGGCATTGCCGCGAGCTGCGCCCGCAGCGCGGCGAGCTCGGCCCGGATCGGCGCGGTCTCGCCGTCAGGCAGCCCGTCGAGGAACTTCTCGCCCGCGGCGATGGTGTCCTCGATGTAACCGAGGCGACCGCTCTCGAAGTACTCCTTGACCTGGTTGACCCGGCTCTTGGCGGCAGAGATCGACATGCCGGCTCACCGATACACGTGCCATGCCCGCGTAATTCGAGCGGCCACGCGGCTCCGCGGCGGTCGCGCGCACGAACTGTGCGCACGACTCGTGCGCGCGTCACCGCGGCGCGAGCCGGTAGCCGTTGCAGGTGGCATCGACGACGTACTCCACTCCCGGCGCAGCGCCGAACGGCATCGGCGCGGCGAAGTCCGGGTGATAGCAGTCGAGCACGTCGACCTCGGGCGCCTTGGCGTCGTTGCAGTTCGCGCTCAGCGCGCGCCGCGCGTGCTTGCACTCGAGCTTCAGGGTCGCGGTTCCCGTCGAGACGTCGATCGCGATCGCCGCGCCGTCGACGGCGGTGCCGGTGTAGCGCGTCGTGCCCTGCGCGGTGTCGACGACGACCAGCGCCGCGCCGCCGGCGTAGCGCAGGGTCCAGGTCTCGTTGCGCTGCGCGGTCGAGTACCGGAACACCCACGGCGACGCGTCGAGCACCGCCTGCGGCACGCCGGCATCGGCCGGCGCCGCGTCGACGACCGGCGGCGGCGCCGGCTCGGGATGCTGCGCCGCCGGGGCGCCCGAGCTGCACCCGACGACGATAACGCCGAGGAAAACGCTGACCGCGATCCGCTTCATGGGCGGGCATCATCCCACCGACCGAGTCTTTCGGGCGGGTTGCGATGGGTCGGCACGGACCCCAACCAAGGACATATGTCCAAAACCCTCCCGGTCATCCCGATGCGGAGCGCGGTGCTGTTCCCCGGCGCGACCCTGCCCGTCACGGCAGGTCGACCGGCGACGCTCAAGGCGATCGAGGCGGCGATGCGCGACCCCGAGCACCGGGTGTTCGCGGTCGCCCAGCGCGACGACAGCGACGAGGTCGCCGCCACCAACCTGTACACGACCGGCACGATCGCGACGATCAGCTCGGTCGAGCGCGGGCTCGGCGGCGTTCGCCTGGTCCTGCACGGCCGCGAGCGCGGCAACGCGATCAAGGTCGCCGAGTCCGGCGGCCACTTCGTCGCCACGGTGACGCCGGCGGCCGAGCTCGCGCCGCTCGATCCGAACGGCTCGGCGTTCGTCGCGCTCCACCGCGAGGTCCGCGAGCGCGCGGCCGAGCTGGCCAAGAAGCGCGGCCTGCCCGACGACGCGGTCGATCAGATGCTCGAGCAGATCACCGAGCCGGGCCGGCTCACCGACATCGTCGCGACCTACCTCGACGTGCCGATCGCCGACCGCCAGGCGCTGCTCGAGACGCTCGCCGTCGAGGACCGGCTGCGGCGCGTGCTGATCCATGTCCAGCGCCAGATCGACGTGATGTCGGCGCAGGAGGACATCCAGTCCAAGGTCAAGGAGGAGCTCGGTGGCCGCCAGCGCGAGGTCTACCTGCGCGAGCAGCTCCGCGCGATCCAGAAGGAGCTCGGCGAGGACGACGAGAGCGCCGACAAGGCGCTCGCCGAGCTCAAGGCCAAGCTCGACAAGCTGCCGTTGCCCGACGAGGCGCGCAAGGAGGTCGACCGCGAGTGGTCGCGGCTCCAGCGCGCCGGCCAGTCGGTCGAGGCGCAGGTGATCCGTACGTTCCTCGAGACCATCGCGGAGTTGCCGTGGGGCACCCGCACCGACGAGCTGCTCGACGTCGCGACCGCGGCCAAGATCCTCGACGAGGATCACTTCGGCCTCGCCGACGTCAAGGATCGCGTGCTCGAGTTCCTCGCCGTCCACCAGGTCTCGGCCGGCAAGCAGAGGAAGGGCCGGATCCTGCTGTTCGTCGGACCGCCCGGCGTCGGCAAGACCTCGATCGCGAAGTCGATCGCGCGGGCGATGGGCCGGAAGTACGTCCGGATCTCGCTCGGTGGCGCGCGCGACGAGGCCGACATCCGCGGCCACCGCCGGACGTACATCGGCGCCCTGCCCGGCCGGATCATCGCCGGCATGAAGCAGGCCGGCAGCAAGAACCCGGTGTTCCTGCTCGACGAGGTCGACAAGCTCGGCTACTCGCACCAGGGCGACCCGGCCGCGGCGCTGCTCGAGGTGCTCGACCCGGCGCAGAACGACTCGTTCACCGATCACTACCTCGGCGTGCCGTTCGATCTGTCCGAGGTGATGTTCGTCGCGACGGCGAACTTCATCCAGAACATCCCGGGCCCGCTGCTCGATCGCATGGAGGTCGTCGAGTTCGCCGGCTACACCGAGCGCGAGAAGCTCGCGATCGCCCGCCAGTACCTCGTCGCGCGCCAGCTCGACGACAACGGCCTCACCGCCGAGCAGCTCGAGCTCACCGACGACGCGATCCGCGAGGTCATCGCGAGCTACACCCGCGAGTCCGGCGTGCGCCAGCTCGAGCGCGAGCTCGGCCGGCTCGCGCGCAAGGTCACGCGCAAGATCGCGAGCAAGGAGGTCGAGAAGGTCGCGATCGATCGCGCCGACGTCCGGCCGCTGCTCGGCCGCCCGCGCGCTCGTCCTGAAAAGGCGAACCGCGAGGACCAGGTCGGGATCTCGACCGGCATGTACTACACGCCGGCGGGCGGCGACATCATGTTCGTCGAGGCGGCGCCGATGCGCGGCAAGGGCGAGCTGATCCTCACCGGTCAGCTCGGCGACGTGATGAAGGAATCGGCGCGCGCGGCGTGGACGTTCGCGCGAGCGCACGCCGACCTGCTGTCGATCGACGACCGCGCGTTCGACCGCGACGTCCACGTCCACGTCCCGGCCGGCGCGATCCCGAAGGACGGGCCGTCGGCGGGGATCGCGATGGCGACCGCGCTGGTATCGGCGCTGTCGGGCCGGCCCGCGCGGCACGACGTCGCGATGACCGGCGAGATCACGCTGTCGGGCCGCGTGCTGCCGATCGGCGGGCTCAAGGAGAAGGTGCTGGGCGCGGTGCGCGCCGGGATCACGCACATCGTGATCCCGCGCGAGAACGAGCCCGACCTCGACGACCTGCCGAACGAGGTCCGCGATCGGCTCGCGGTGACGCCGGTCGACACGCTCGCCGAGGCGCTCGCGGTGACGCTGCGCGACACCACGCTGCGCGACGGTCGGCTGTGGTTCGAAGCCGCCGCGCCCGCGGCGGCGCAGGTCCACTGACCCGCGCCGCCGCGGCGGCTGCTACGACGCCTTCTTGTCGCCGGACAGGAGGCCCTTGACCTTGTCGACCACGCCGCCGCCGAGCTTGATCCGGCGCGGCTTCAGCTTCGGGGTCTTCGCGAGCCGGATCGTCAGCACGCCATTCGCGACCTGCGCCGCGACGTCGTCGAGGTCGTAGCCGTCGGCGAGCTGGAACTGGCGTTCGAACGCGCCGTGCCAGCGGCCGCGGCGGACGTAGCGGCCGTCCTTCGCCTTGCGCTCGCCGCGGACCATCAGCGTGTTGCCGGTGACGGTGATCTCGAGATCGTCCTCGGTCATCCCCGGCAGATCCGCCGTCAACGTGGTCGCCTCCTCATCATCCTCGATGTCGAACACCGGCCACTCGGGAGCCGCGGTGGTGGGCCAGAAGCTACGTTCGATGTCGTCGAAGATCGCAAACGGATTCCATGGAAAGCTGTGTACGTACATGGCTGACTCCTTGTGAATTCCTCCTTGGTCACGTCACTAATTCGCGTCCTCGGTCCGCGCAAGGGGGTGGCGCCGATCCGGTCACGGACAGGCGGCCAGCCCGACCAGCTCACGCGCCTCGTCGGGGTCGAGGTGGGCGTCCCGGTACAGCGAGCGCGCGGCGGCCGCGAGGTGGACGCGACGCTCGGCGTCCGGGCCGTGCTCGGCCGCGCGCAGCTCGGCGCGCGCGGCGGCGGGGACATCTTCGTCGACCATCAAGAGCGACAGGAGTGACAGACTCATACGCCTTGCCTTTCTGGGCTCGGCCGCAGCAGCGATGCCGCGAGCACGATCCCGACGACCAATCCGACCAGCGCGACGCCGTACGCGAACCGGAACCCGAGCACCGTGGCATCGCCGGCGGCGGTGCCAGCGGCGAGCAAGGTTCGGGTCCGGTACTGCGCGGCGGTGACGAGCAGCGCGATATCGACCGCGCCGGACAGCTGGAGCGACAGGCTGACGATCGCCGAGCCCAGCCCCGCGTCCTGCGGCGGGACGTCGCTCATCGCGACCGTGAGCAGCGGCAGGAACGCCATGCCGAACCCGAGGCCGAGCAGGACGTGGGCGAGCATGCGCAGCGGGAAGTACGGTTCGTCGACGGCGAGCAGCGCCATCACGCCGACACCGACCGCGGCGATCGACAGGCCCGCCACCAGGAGCCGCACCGGCCCGAGCCGGCGCATCAGCCGGGCGCTGCCACCGAGCGAGAGCGCCGCGACGGTCAGCGTCTGGGGCAGGAACGCGAGCCCGACGACGAGCGGCGCGAACTGCAGCGCGTAGGTCATGTCGAGCGTGGCGAGGAAGAACACGCCGTACAGGCCCATGACCATGAACCCGCGCACGACGCTGGTGACGATCAGGGTGCGGAGCCGGAGCATGCGCAGCGGCAACAGCGGGTTGGGGTGCTGGGCCTCGACGGCGAAGAACACGACCGCGAGCAGGATCGCGATCGCCAGCGCGATCCGCACGACCGGCGCCGACCACGACGTCTGGCCTGCCTCGACCAGGCCGTAGATCGCCGTCATCGCGGCGGCGGTCACCAGGATCGCGCCGGCGAGATCGACCCGGCCGCGACGGAGGTCACCGCGCGCTTCGGGGCGAAGGTGGCGGTGCACGAGGTAGAGCGCGATCACGCCGACCGGGACGTTGATCCAGAAGATCCAGTGCCAGCTCAGGACCTGGGTCAACAGGCCCCCGACGAACAGGCCGAGCGATCCGCCCGACACGCTGACGAACATGTACGCGCTCATCGCCTTGGCCCGATCGGCCGGCCGCGGGAACTCGGTGGCGATGATCGCGAGGATCACCGACGAGCTCGCGGCGGCGCCGATGCCCTGGACGAACCGCGCGGCGATCAGGCCGGGCGCGGACGGCGCGAACGCGCACGCGATCGACGCGAGCGTGAACGCGACGATGCCCGCCACGAAGATCCGGCGCCGGCCGAACATGTCGCCAAGCCGCCCGAACAGGAGCAGCAGGCCGCCGAACGCGATCATGTACGCGTTGGTGATCCAGGTCAGCTCGCCCGGCGCGAGCCCGAGATCGCCCTGGATCGCCGGGAGTGCCACGTTGACCACGGTGGCGTCGAGGACGAGCATGAACTGGCCGAGCAACACGGCGACCAGCCCGAGAATGCGTCGCGGAAGTAGATGATCCCGCTTGATTATCTCGTCCATCTTGATAGTCACAATACTTGTGATTATATTCTGTGTCAAGACCATCGTGTCGAGTTAGAGTGAAGCCGTGGCAACCGCGTCGAAATCCATCCCGCACCTGACCCGCCTGTCGCGTCGCGTCTACGCACACGCGACGCAGGATCTGCTCGGCATGAACCTCAAGCAGGTGTCGATGCTGGTGGCGCTGCGGGATCAGGGCGATCTGCCGCAGACCACCTTGTGCGACATGATGAAGCTGACCCAGAACACGGTCGTGACCTGGCTCAACGAGCTCGAGGATCTCGGCTACGTGTCGCGGATCCGCGACACCGAGGACCGCCGCAAGCACAACGTCGCGCTGACCGAGAAGGGGACCGCGGCGCTCGAGCGCGCCGAGACCGAGCTGCGCCGGCTCGAGGACGAGGTGCTGGCCGGGCTCACCGCCGACGAGCGCGGCCAGCTGCGCCGGTTGATGGCGAAGGCGCTCGACGCGCTCGATTAGGACCCGGCGGTGAACGCCGCGTCGAAGTCCGCGTGCCCGGTCGGGCTCCAGTTGACCGCGGCGCGGTCGGCGCCGGCGTCGATCAGGATCCGCGCGACCGCCGCGTAGTCGCGGTCGCGCCACTGGTTCTCGACGACCCAGACCAGGAAGTCGAGCACGGTGCCGCCGTAGTCGTTCTTCGCCTCGAGCGGTGCGCCGCGCGCGACCAGCAGCTCCACCGTCGGGACGTCGGCGACCCACGCGGCGAGGTGGAGCGGCGTCATGCCCTCGCGATCGCGCGAGTCGATGGCGGCGCCGGCGCGCAACAGATCCTCGGCGACGTCGCGGTGGCCGCCGAAGCACGCCGCGCGCAGGGCCGCGTCGAGCACCTCGCGATCCGGCAGCGCGCGCTGGGCGCCGAGCTTGGCCGCGGGCGCGAGCGTGCCGTCGGCGTGGACCAGCGCGGCGACGCGATCGCGCAGGCCGAGCGCCGCCGCGCGGACCACGTCGACGCGCGCGCCGGCCGCGATCAGCGCGGCGAGCGGCGCCTTGCGGGCCTGGTTGATCGGCTCGCAATCGCCGTCGACGCCGTCGAGCCGGGCGCCGCCGTTGACGAGCGCGGTGATGATGTCGCCGATCACGCCGGCCGCGTCGGGATGGACGCTGGTGACCGCGAGCAGCAGCGGCGTCTGCGCCGGGCCGCCGCCGTAGGTCGCGGCGAGCGCGTCTGGATCGGCGCCGCGCGCGAGCAGCACCGCGGCAACGGCGCCGGCGTTGTGCGGCGACTTCTGGCGCTCGTCCTCGACGCCGTTGGCGGCGACGTAGTGGAGCAGCGTGCACCGGTGTGGACGCGATGACCGCGCGGTGACCAGCGCGGGCTCGCGATCGAGCAGCCGGGTCAGGGTCGGAAGGTCGCCGGCGACGACGGCGTCGGCGGCGGCCTCGAACAGCTCGGACAGGTCGCGCGGGCGCACCCGCTTCGCTCCGCCGCGGCGCAGGCGCTGCACCATGGCCTCGCGGATCGCGCGATCGGGCTCGCGATATGCGCGGACGAGGGCGGTCTCGCCGGCGAAGTCGATCGCGTCGACCGTCGCGCCGGCGCTGATCAGGATGTCGATCACCTCCGGCGCACGCGCGGACACCGCGAGGTGCAGCGCGGGATCGCCATCGTCGTCGGGAATGTTGACGTCGAGCCCGAGCGCGAGCAGGGCCGGCAGCGCGGCGTGATGACCGCGGCGCACCGCCCAGCCCACGTGCTGGTGATCGGAGCGACGCAGCGGGTCGGTGCCCAGCGCCGGCCGGGGCGGCCGCTCGCCGCGCACGCACGCGCCGAGCGCGCGATCGATCTCCGTCACCGGGAATTCGCCGAGCAGCGGGATGAGATCGTCGCGCCCGCACCGGTGCGCGATCGCCAGCGGCGTGCGGCCATCGCGATCGCGCGCGCCCGGCGTCGCACCACCGGCGAGCAGGAGCTCGATCAGCGCGCGCGGTCGATCGAGCAGCACCGCCGCGTGCAGGCAACCGCCGCTCCGCCCCCACCTCCGTCCGGCGTGATCGGGCCACGCGCCGTACGCGAGCAGCGCGCGGACGATGTCGCGATCGTCGTGCTCGACGGCGACTTCGAGGCTCTCGCGCGCGACCCACTTCGGCGGCGGCGGAACCGCGGCGAGTGCGGCGCGCACGGCGTCGAGATCGCGCGCGCGCGTCGCCTGCTCGAGCGCGCTCGCGTCACCGCCGAGCCAGCCGCGCTCGGCCGCGCGCTTCAGCCGCGGCCAGGTCGGAAATCCGGCCTCGCGCGCGACGACGAGCTGCGCGTCGGCGAGCTTGATCGGCAGCGCCCGCACCGCGTCGGGCACCAGTCCTGCGGCGCGCGGCAGGTTGGCATGGATCCGCGCGATCGCATCGGCGTCGCCGGCGCGGTGGCTGCGCACCAGCTCCTTGGCGCGCTTCTTGTGTTGCTCGAGATCGAGCTTCGGCATGGACCACCTTCCAGATCCCGGTGTCCGCTTGCCGGAGGAAGAGGGTCGACAGGTTGTAAAGACGATCGATCGAGACGGGCGCAGCCCTTTCCGCGGACCGGATGCACTCTCGTGTGCCCGCTCAGAATACACCTGTTATTGTCCGCGCGCCGCCATGTCCACGGAGCCCGCGCGCGCCGGCCAGCTGAAGCGTTCGGTCGGGTTCTACGGGCTGATGTTCGTGTCGCTCGGATCGATCATCGGCTCCGGCTGGTTGCTCGGCGCGCTCAACGCCGCTGAGAAGGCGGGCCCGGCGTCGATCCTGTCGTGGGTGCTGGCCGCCGCGATGCTCGCGCTGCTCGCGCTGACCTACGCCGAGCTCGGCGCGACCTATCCCGTCGCCGGCGGCGCCGGGAGATTTCCGTACTACTGCCACGGGCCGATCGTCGGCTTCACCGCCGGCTGGGCCGCGTGGCTGCAGGCGGTGTTCGTCGCGCCGATCGAGGTGCTCGCCGCGATCACCTACGTCAACAGCGTCGGCTGGGTCCACGAGCACTTCAACATGATCCACGCCACCGGCGCCGACGCTGGCCTGCTCAACGGCACCGGCATCGTCGTCGCGCTCGGGCTGATGGTGCTGTTCACCGCGATCAACCTCGCCGGCGCCAAGTTCCTGTCGGAGAGCAACATCATCGTCGTGGTGTGGAAGACGCTGGTGCCATTCGTCGCGGTCGGCGTCGTCGCGGCGTCGCGGTTCAACGCCGACAACTTCCACGCCGGCGGCGGGTTCATGCCGTTCGGCTGGCACGGCGTGTTCGCCGCGCTCACCGGCGGCGTCGTGTTCGCGCTGCAGGGCTTCGAACAGGCCGTCCAGCTCGCCGGCGAGGCGCGCAACCCGAAGAAGGATCTGTCGCGCGCGATCCTGACCGCGATGGCGATCGGCGCGCTGCTGTACTCGCTGCTCCAGGTCGTGATGATCGGCGGGCTCGCGCCGGCCGACATCGCCAAGGACTGGTCCAAGCCGCTCGGCGCCGACCCGTCGGACTACGGCGCGTGGTACACGCTCGCGCTCGCGATCGGCGCCGGCTGGCTCGCCAAGGTCCTGCTCGTCGACGCGATCATCTCGCCGGCCGGCACCGGCGTGGTCTACGTCGGCACCAGCGCGCGGCTGTCGTACGCGCTCGGCGAGGAGCGCGAGATGCCCGCCTCGCTGGCGCGGACCAACCGCCGCGGCGTGCCGGTGGTGTCGATCCTGGTCGGCTCGGTGATCGGCTGCGTCGCGTTCGGCCCGTTCAAGAGCTGGAACGCGCTGGTCAACGTGATCACCAGCGCGACCGCGATCATGTACGCGTTCGCGCCGCTGTCGCTGGCCGCGCTCCACAAGCTCGACGGCGCGCGGCCGCGGACCTATCGCGTGCCGCTGCCCAAGATCATGCTGCCGGCGGGGTTCTGCTCGGCGAACCTGATCATCTACTGGTGCGGGTTCGAGACGGTGTGGAAGCTCGCGATCGCGATGGCGTTCGGCCTCGCGCTGTTCGCGGTCGGCGCGTGGCGGCGCCGGACCGATGCAGTACGCACGCTGCGCAACGCGGCGTGGATCGCGCCGTGGCTCGGCGGTCACGTCGTGCTCGGCGCGCTCGGCCGCTACGGCGGCGGTAACTACACGCTGCCGATGTGGACCGACATCATCGTCGTGATCGGCTTCGCGCTCGCGGTGTTCTACGTCGCGCTCGGGATGACGCTCTCGGCCGAGGACGCCGCGGCGGCGATCGCCAAGGACTCGCACCAGATCGACGCGGTCTGATTCGCGCCGGCCTGGCTACTGGACCACGATCACGCCCTTGTTCATGTCCATGCTGCAGGCGTAGCCGAGCTTGCCGGCCTTGGGGAACGTCACGGCGATCTCGACCGCCGTGTCGAGCGGCAGGTCGCGCTCGAGCTTCGAGCCGTCGTCGAGCGTGATCACGACCGTCTTGGTGCAGGTCGCCTCGGTCTTGCGCGTGAACACCAGCGTCACCGGCTTCTTGGCCGGGACCGTGATCTCGGCCGGCACGAAGCCCTTCTTGGTGACCGCGATGTCGAGCCGGACCGCCTTGGCCTTGGGATCGGCGTGCGCGACCAGCGCGACGCACAGGATCAGCAAGACTTTGACGATCAGCGAGTTACGTACGATGTCGGAACGGGGCATGCTCGTTCGTCCTCGGTGGCAGGAGGCAATCATGACCCAGCACAGAGCAAAGATCATCCCCGCGCTTTGGTACGTGAAGGAGGCCGAGGAGGCGGCCCGGTTCTACGCGTCGATCTTCCCGGACTCGCGCGTCGATAGCGTCTCGGCGCTGGCGGCCGAGTCTCCGTCCGGTCCGGCCGGATCGGTCGCGATGGTCGAGTTCACGCTGTTTGGCCAGTCGTTCTTCGCAATGAGCGCCGGCCCGCACGACCCGTTCAACGACGCGGTGTCGTTCATGATCGACTGCGACACCCAGGCCGAGATCGACAAGTACTGGAACGCCATCCTCGAGGGCGGCGGCAAGCCGCAGGCGTGCGGGTGGATCATGGACCGGTTCGGGGTGCGGTGGCAGATCAACTGGTCCGGGCTCCGCACGCGGCTGACCGACAAGGACAGCGCGAAGGCGAAGCGCACGGCGGCGGAGATGATGAACCAGATCAAGATCGACATCGCGAAGCTGCAGGCGGCGTACGAAGGTCGCTGATAGGCTCGGGGCGTGAAGCACTCGATCTGGTTCGTCGTGGTCCTTGCGGCGTGTGGTTCGTCGAAGTCGGAAGGCACGCCGCCGCCGAGGCCGCCCGCGCCGCCGACGCCCACACCCACGCCCACGCCGGATCCGACTCCGAATCCGAAGCCGGCGCCTCCGCCGGCGACCGGCTTGCCGGCGTTCACGGACCTGACCGCGATCGACCTGCACCAGCAGCAGGGCGGACCCTCGATGATCCGGTGCCACGGCACGGTCTACGAGATGCACATCGATCTCGCCGCGAACACCTGGACCAGCGGCCTGTGCCCGTACGATCCGAAGCACGAGCCGACCGACACCACGCCGCTCGCCACCAAGAAGGGGACGATCACTTCCGCGCAGCACGACGCGATCGCCGCCGCGTACGGCAAGCTCGCGATCCGGACGACCGCGACCTGCGGCAACGACGGCGGCAATCTCACGCTCACCGTCCACCGCACCGACGGCACGACCGCGGCGTACGTCGACGAGAACTGGGGCTGTAACAAGCCGCCGCCGGTGATCGCCGACAACCTCGAGGATCTCGCGACCGCGCTCGGACCGATTGCGCTGTACGGCCCGTGATCACCCGTGCTAGATCCGCGGCCGGCTGACAGGCAGCCTCCGGATCCGCGGAAAGAGCTCAGCTCACCGTCCTACAACTTCATGTTTGCTGTCGCACGAACGTTCCTCGTGCAGCCTGTTGCGGATCCAGGCGATGCAGGAGGACTCGTGGACAAGCAACTACCCGCACGCCCCAACCTCGATCATCTGCGCCGCCAGGCCAAGGCCCTGCTCGCGGACCTGAAGGAGGGCAACGCCGCCGCCGCGCGCGCGTTCATCGAACACCTGCCCGCCGCGCGCGCGATGACGCCCGCGGCGGTGCGCACCGCGGCGTTCAAGCTCGCCGACGCGCAATCGGTCGTCGCGCGCCAGAGCGGCTTCGCGAGCTGGCCGGTGCTCACGCGCCACGTCGAGCAGCTGCGCAGCCTCGAGGGCGCGTGGCGGATCGCGCGGCTCGAGATCGACGGCAACGTCATGCCGGCGACCATCAGCGGCCAGGCGCGGATCCTGATCGACGGCGATCGGTTCCGCACCGAGTCGCCCGAGGGCACGTACGAGGGCATCTTCACGATCGACACCGAGGCGTCGCCGCCCCACTTCGACATCCACTTCGTCGCCGGCCCCGAGGCCGGCAACGACAGCCTCGGCATCTTCCGGCTCGACGGTCCGGATCAGCTCGTGCTGTGCCTCGGCCTGGTCCATTCGTCGCGGCCGGCCGCGTTCGCGACCCGGCCCGGCGGCGGCCACGCGCTCGAGCACCTGCACCGCGTGTCGGCGGCGCGGCCCGACAACGTCACCGGCGGCACGCCACCGCCGGCCGAGCCCGCGGTCGAGCTCACGCGCGTCGATCCGGCGACGTTCGCCGGCCCGATCACGCCGATGATCGAGCGGCTGCAGGGCGCGTGGGACGCGATCGAGCTGGTCACCGACGGCAAGCCGATGCCCGAGCAGTGGCTGTCGCACGGCGTCCGGACGATGACCGGCACCGAGATCAAGGTCGTGTTCGGCGGCCAGACCATGGTCCACGCCCGGGTCCGGATCGACGAGCGCGCGACGCCGATCGCGATCGACTACGTCAACCTGCTCGGCAAGCAGGCCGGCGTGGTGAGCCACGGCATCATGGAGTGGCTCGACGACGGTGACGTGCGGTTCTTCATGCCGCCCGCCGGGGCGCCGCGGCCGACGACGTTCGATCCGGCGGGGCGCGGCACCGTGAGCCGCTGGCGCAAGAAGAAGTAAGGCGGCGCGCTCAACCGCCACGCGCCTGGCGCCGCAGGTCGCGCACGCTCGGGCTGAGCAGGACCAGCGCGCCGCCGAGCACGGCGTACGCGAGGTCGATCACGCGGGCGGCGAGGCTGATCGTCACGCCGGTCGCGGGGTCGGCCCCGAGCAGCGAGAACACGGCGTAGTTGCCGCCCTCGGTCACGCCGATCCCCATCGGGACCAGGCGCGAGATCCAGTAGATCAGCTGGCCGAGCACGATCAGCGCGGCGAAGAACCCGAGCGTCGTCGGACCGCCGGCGGCGTAGACCAGCACGCACTTGATCGACCAGCTGCCGAGGTGCGACACGACCACGGCGATCGCGCCGATCACCTGGTCGTGGCGCCGCGCGCCGCGCCGCGCCGGCTTGATCTGCTTGTCGACCTTGCCGAGCTCGCGCTTCATCCGGCGCACGGTCCGCTTCGACACGATGCGCAGCTTGAACAGGCCGGCGAACAGCGACGCGAGCAAGCCGCGGCGCGCGAGCAGCGGTAGCGCGACCGCGATCACCCCGGCGACCGCGGCGCCGATGTCGAGCGCGATCTCGAGCTGGCGCGGCATCGCGATCTGCGCGACCGCGATCGGCACGCCGATCGCGATCACCATGACCTCGAGCCAGAACCCGACCAGGTTGACCTGGAGCACCGCGGCGACGGGCAAGGTCTTCTTGCCGTTGCCGGCGAGCATCATCACCTTGACCACCGAGCCGAGCCCGCCGATCGGCGAGATCGCGTTGGTCGCGCGGCCGATCAGCTGCGCGGTCACCGTGCGACCGAAGCCGTGGCGCCGGCCGTTGCCGCCGAGGAAGGCGTGGATCGCGACCGAGTCGACGACGGTCATCGCGACGTCGATCGCGAGCACGACCAGGAACCAGCCGCCGATGCCGGCGAGCCGATCGAGGACGTCGCGCCAGCCGATGCGATGGATCGTCCACGCGAGGCCGCCGACCGCGGCGACCAGCAGCGCGCGGACGATCCACGCGCGCCGGCCGCTGCGTCCGTCGTCGTCGTCGTCGTCGTCGCGGTCGCGGTCGTGGCTCACGCGCCGGTCACGCCGGGGTCTTCTCGACGTCGAGCGCGGCGGCGACCGCCGGACGGTCGGCGATCCGCCGGTAGTACGGCGCGAGGTTCGGCCACCGGTCGAGGGTCTGCTTCTGGACGTGCTGCCACGCGCGCAGCACGTACATCGCGTAGCCGTCGGCGACGGTGAACTGATCGCCCATCAGGTACGGCTTGTCGCCGAGGCCGTTGGCCAGGATCGACCACCGCGCGACCAGCCGCTCGTCGCGGAGCTGCTGCTTGTACGCGTCGCCGGCGAGCGGGTTGTAGAGCGGGCTCATGCCCTTGTGGAGCTCGGTCGCGATGAAGTGCAGCCACTCCTGGAACCGCAGCCGCTCGATCGTGCCGGCCGGCGGCGCGAGCTTCGCCGCCGGCGCGAGGTCGGCGATGTACTGCACCATGATCGCGCCCTCGGTCAGCACGGCACCGTCGGGTCGCCGCAGCGCCGGCACGTAGCCCTTGGGATTGATCGCCAGCCAGTCGCCGCCATCGGCCAGCTTCTTGTTGCGGAGATCGACCTTGACCAGGTCGAACGGGACGCCCGCCTCGCGCAGCGCGATGTGCGGCGACAGCGAGCACGTGTTCGGCGTGTAGTACAGGACGTGGTTCGACATGACGGTGTTCTTAGCACTTGCGCCCGTCGGGAACGCGCAACGGGGTCCGGACTCTATCGGGGGGAATGAAGAACTTGTGCGTGGTGCTCGCGGTGGGGCTGATGTGCGGCGCGTGCGGCGGTGGTGACGGCGGTGGTGGTGGCGGCGGTGGTGGCGGCGACGACACGCCGGAGCCGTATGCGGAGTTTCGCGCGACGTGCACGGCGGCGCGCGCGTCGTTCGCGGACCTCGGGTGCTCGACGTCCGACGAGGATCTGTGCGAGCGCGACGTCCAGTGGCTCGAGATGACGGGCGACGCCTGCTACGACGAATTCATCGCGTGGTGGGACTGCCTCGGCGACTCGCTGGTGTGCGACCACGACTGCCCGACCGACGGCGTCGATTGCGTCGCCGCGTTCTGCACCGCGAACCCGACCAACTCGGCGTGCACGAGCTGCATCGAGGGCTGCCCGCCGCCGCCGCCGCCGCCCTAAGGCGTCGGCTTGGTCTCGGGGACGACGACCGGATCGGGCCTCGTGTACCAGAACGCCCACGCCATCAGCACGACCTGCACCGGGATCCGGCCCCACAGCGCCCACGACGGCAGCTTGTGGGTCCCGAACGGCAGGCCCTCGATCGCCATCTTGATCGTCGCCGGCAGGAGCGCGATGTAGGTCGCGATCAGCCACCACCCGGCGAGCTTGCGCGTCTTCGGGAAGATCAGGCCGATGCCACCGGCGATCTCGGCGATCGCCGAGAAGTAGACCCGGAACTCGGGCGCGGGCAGCCAGTTCGGCGTCATCGCGAGGTAGGTCTTCGGGTCGATGAAGTGATTGATGCCGGCGCCGACCATGTACGCGGTCAGGAGCCAGCGCATGACCGCCTTGATCAGCAGGTCGGTCTCGGCCTTCGACGCCATCTGGCCGTGATGATGCGCTAGGGTCGGGGTCGTGCGCTACTTCGTGTGCGGCGTGGTCGTGGCGCTCGCGGCGTGCGGCGGCGGCGACGGCACTGCGGGCGACGACGTCGACGCGCCACCGGCACAGCCCGACGCCGACGGTGGCCCGCTGTGCCTGCCGGCCGCGACCCACGACATGTCGATCGCGGCAGGCGCGTTCCCGCCCGCGCCGGATCATCCCAACGTGATCGTGTCCGTGCCGCCGGGGTTCGATCGCCGCGCGCCGGTCGACGTCGTCGTCTACATCCACGGCTTCTACAACTGCATCACCAACGTCCTCGGCGACACCGACACCGAGTGCACGCCCGGCGACGGCGCGCGGATCGCGACCGGGCTCGCGGCCCAGCTCGACGTCGCCGGCATGAACGCGCTCCTGGTCCTGCCCGAGGTCGCGTACGACCAGGCGAGCTCGGACCCCGGCGCGTTCGCCGACGACGGCGGGTTCCGCGCGTTCCTGACCGAGACGCTCGCGACGGTGCCGGCGCCGCTCGGCCCGATCACGCTCGACGAGGTCGGCCACGTGATCGTCGCGAGCCACTCCGGCGGCTACGCCGCGGTGTCATCGATCATCACGGTCGGCGGCGTCCCGGTCGACGAGGTCTGGCTGTTCGACTCGCTCTACGCCCTCGAGTCCAGCTTCGACGACTGGATCCTGTCGGACCTGCCGAGCTTCGCCGGCGCGCGCCGGTTCGCGACGTTCTACACCGCGACCGGCGGCACGCTCGACAACAACCAGGCCATGGCCGATCGCGCCGCCGGCTGGGTCGCCGCCGATCCGAGCATCCTCGTCGACGATCGCACCACCGCGACCTGGAACGACGCGACCTACCACCACGGCCTCTTGTTCAAGGCCTCGATGCTGAGCCACGACGGCGTGCCGCAGTACTACGTCGAGCGCATGCTCGCGACCAGCGACCTGCTCGCGCCGCGCACGTGCGAGTGAGGCGTGTTTCAGGTGTAGAGCGTGCCGTCCTCGCAGAAGCACATGTCGTTGCCCCACGGGTCGACGACGTAGAACGACTTCTCGCCCCACGGGCGCGTGGTGACCGCGCCGGCGTCCTCGCCGTGGACCTTGTAGGGCGCGAGCGCGTCGAGCTGCTTGGCGCGGGCGTGGACGGCGGTGACGTCGCCGACCGCGAAGTAGAGCGACTTGGGGCCGACCGTGGGCGTGAGGCCGCCGCGCGAGACGTCGAGCACGGCGAGGATCACGCCGCCGCAATCGAAGTAGTGCCGCGCGCCGGGGTGGCGCTTGCCGTCGGTGCCGAGCAGCTTGCTGTAGAACGCGGCCGCCTTGTCGAGATCGGAGACTTCGACGGTGACGCGGAAGATCTTGGGGACGTCGGTGCTCATGGGGTGCGCTTGCCTTTCGATCGGGTGAGGGCCTTGACGGATTTCGGTCCCGACGACGACCACGTCTTCGTCGGGCTGGGAGGTTCGAGGTTCGCGATCCAGTGGCCGAGGACGCGCTGGAGCCGCTCGCGCTTGAGCCGGTACAGCCCGCTGCGCCCGCGCCGGTTGACCTCGACCAGGCCGCAGTCCTCGAGGACGCGGAGATGGCGGGTCGTCGTCGGCCAGCTGTGGGCGAACCGCTTCGCGAGGTAGCCCGACGGCAATTCGCCGCCGGAGTTGCCGAGCAAGAGCACGATGTGGCGGCGGACCGCGTGGCCGAGCGCGAAGAACACCGCCTCGATGTCCTCGAGCGTCGGAGCGTCATCGGCGTCGGTCACGGCGCCTTACTTAGCCTCAACCGTAATAATTAGCAAGAGGGCTAATAAAGGACCGTGCTATCTCCAGGCGGTGAGCGCGGAATTCGCGGTCCTGGTGCTCGGCATGCATCGCAGCGGCACGAGCTGCGTCGCGGGCATGCTCGCCGCAGGCGGCGTCGCGTCGGCCGGCGACGCGGTCCGCAACTGGGACAACCCGCGCGGTCACCACGAGATGCTCGAGCTCGTCCGGCTCAACGAGGCGGTCCTCGCCCACAGCCGCGGTCACTGGCTCGCGGCGCCGGCGCACGTCCGGTGGACCGACGAGCACGCGGCGGCGCGCGACCGCCTGCTGCGCCTGCGCGTCGACGGCCGCCCCGCCCTGCTCAAGGATCCGCGGACGCTGCTCGTGCTGCCGTTCTGGCGCGCGTCCGGCGTGCGGTTCCACGCGGTCGGCGTCGTCCGCCATCCGCTCGCCGTCGCGCGGTCGCTCGCGAGCTGGCGCGAGCTGCCGGTCGAGCCGAGCGTCGCGCTGTGGTCGGCGCACAACCGCGCGCTCGCCGACGACGCCGCGAGTCACGTCTGCCCGGTCGTCGACTTCGGCGCCGAGCCCGCGGCGGTGATCGCGGCGACGGTCGCGGCGGCGCGCGCGATCGCCGACGGCGTCGACGCCGATGCGATCGCCGCCGCGTACCACGCCGAGCTGGTGCATCACGACGATCGCGACGCGCCGACGGTGCCCGGGCTCGACGAGGCGATCGCGCTGTACCGCGCCCTCGGCGGCGGCGCGGCGCCGGGCCACGCGCCTGCGTTTCCGCGCGAGCAGCTCGCCGCGTTCGCCGAGCACCTGCGCGCGCCCGACGGCGAGGGCCTCGGGGCGGCGCTCGCCGCCGCGCGCGCCGCGTTGGGCGACGCGGCGGATGCCACGGCGGTGATCGTCCCGATCACGTCGGCGCTGATCCGCCGGCGCAAGCTCGACGAGGCGTACGCGTTGATCGAGGAGCACGCTCGGCGGCTCGAGCCCGGGCTCGCCGACCTGCTCCACGGCAAGGTGCTGCTCGCGCTCCGCCAGCCAGACGCAGCCGCGCGCCGCCTCGAGGCAGCGTGCGCCGTGCCCGAGCCGTACTACCAGGCCCGCGCGCTGCTGCCGCACGCCCTGCGCCACGCCCGCCGCAACGCCGAGGCCCGCGCCGCGCTGCGCGAGGTCGCGGCGCGCGCGCTGTACCCGCACGGCCCGCTCGCGACCCTCGCCGAGTGGACCTGGCGCGACGGTGATCGCACCGCCGCGCTGGCCGAGATGGCCGACGCGATCGCCGCGGCGCCGCGCCACCGCCGCGGCCGGCTACGGACCCGGCGCGCGACCTGGCTGCTCGCACAGGGCGACGTCGCCGGCGCGCGCGCCGAGCTCGGCGTCGCGATCGACGAGGACCCCGAGTACCCGGGGCCGCGCGAATTGCTCGCGCGGCTCGACGCACCGAGCGTGTAGGGCTTCGACGGCCGACGATCGCGTCTTCCCTGATTCGCCGCTCGCGTGCCGGCTTGCCGGCCCGAGGCTCACGGCGCGTAGAACAGGATGTCCGCGCTCGCGGCGTCGTCGGGGACGCGCACCATCCAGATCGCGCCCGCGCCGACGAGGACGCTCGTGATGTCGTCGCCGACGGCGAGATCGAGCTTGCCCGCGGCCCCGGTCGACACCGAGCGATCGCGCAGGTGGCCGTCCTCGCGCGTCACGAGGCGGTCGCCCGCGGCGCCGATCACCTCGCCCGGCCCGACGCGCACCGGCTTGGGCTCGGGTGCGCCCGCGATCGTCTTCCAGATCGCGTCCTCGGCGGTGTAGTAGACCCAGCCGCTGGCGATTGCCCACCCGCCGACTCCGCCGGCGTCGTCGGCGCGGGTGACGTCGCCGCCGGTCTTCGCGACGCGATAGATCCGGCGCGGCGTGTCCTCGAGCTCGTTCGCGAAGTAGACGCCGGTCGCGTCGATCGCGAAGCTGTCCATGTACGAGTACTCGACGCTCTCGGTGAGCTTCACCGGCGCGCCCTTGCCGGTCTTCGGCGCCTTGACGACCTCGCCGCCGCCGGTGCCCCAGTACAGCTGGTCGCGATCGACCGCGAGGTGATCCGCACCGGTGTCGGCGCGGACCAGGACGTCGTGCCCGCCGTGCGCGCCGACGCGCCGGATCTCCGCGGCGCCCTCCGGCGGCCGGCGCGTGAAGTACACGGTGTCGCCGTCGACCACGACGTCGGTGATGTCGCCGGTCGCGTGGGCGATGACCTCCGGCGGCTTCCCGCCGTCGCTGGCGCCGAGCCGCAGCACGGTCGCGTCCTCGCCGGCGTCGGTCACATTGGTCTCGATCCAGTACACCGCGTCGCCGTCGACCGCGGCGAGCGCCGGGTTGGGCCGATGGCTCGCGACCACGATCGGCGCTCCGGTCGGGACCGCCGTGCCACTGATCACCGGCGGTG